>OKWN01000116.1_pt1 | contig 79106 bp, 89 predicted proteins | sample 1607151 | NCBI WGS metagenome assembly OKWN01 (sample SAMN07501046, study PRJEB24779) | human gut metagenome | isolation source: stool | host: human infant | place: USA: Pittsburgh, PA | reverse complement strand
GTCTTTAGGACTTTTCGTAAACATAAACAATACATCAAAAATGCACTAGAAACACATTACTCAAATGCAAAATTGGAGGGGACCAATAAGCTTATCAAAGACATCAAACGTCTGGGCTTCGGTTTTAGAAACTTTATTAACTTTAGGAAGCGTGTTTTCATCACTCTGAACATACAAAAAGAGAAGACCTATCTGGTCCTCTCTAGATGTTAGCTTTTCGTCACCCACTACAGTTGACAAACATACTTTTTATTCTATATGACTATAGAATTATTTTTTCAAGTTGTAGAATGATTTCAAACCACGGTATTCTGTTAGTGCGATTTGAAATGCGTATATAATAGGAAGAAAACCCATTAAATAAGGATATATGCGTGTAGGGTATAGTCGGTAAAACTTACATAAAGTTACTAAAGTTTACACTTATTGCCCCTTATTTGCCCCCCTTTTTATAAAAAAACTTGGCAGCCCACGCTACCAAGTTGACAATAGAAAAAAACAAAAACATTCTGCACGCAACTGCTCAAATGCCTATGTATAGTGTGCCTCTATTTAGGTTAAATGTCTAAATAAAAAAAGCCCGACATAAAGTCGAGCAGTTCGAGAAATTATCGAAATGACGCCAAGTATTCCATGACTATAGTATCACTTATCTTTGAAAATCACAAATAAAAAAGAGCTATGAGACTAACTCATGGCTCTTTGCCTATGATGGATATTCATTATAACACAAAAAGGGCCCTCTCTCAAATAGCCCTTTTCGGTGGGCGCGACGGCACCCGTTCCATAAAATTCCATCGGGCTACGTGCACATAGCTTACATGGCGCTGAACTTAATCAGTCTTTGGAACAGTCAAGACTTACTTGCTGTGGGTATATTATAACACAAAAAAGCCCTGCGTCAGAACGTATCTGTCCGTAATGGATACAGGGGGATTGTCGTATCATGTTTATTATAGCAAATAAAAAAAGCCCCAGCAAACGCTGAGGCTCGACCACTACCACCATGATGTCCGAACTGTGGTCTGTCGGGAGGTGATATACTCCTTTTATTTTATTTTTGTTCGTGGTCTTGATTAAGCGAATGAACCGAATGACGTCACACGGCGGCCATTCTCTGATTGTCCGACTGCGACATAGCGACGATTTCCAGACCCGCCAATGTAGCTAATCCAGATATAGCCGTCAACGTCACACCAGCCGTCATAGTTGATAGTTTCACCAGCTCCATAGACTGCCACGATTTCAGCACCTAGACCGGCACCAGCTCGAACGTTAAGAGCTGATACTTCAACCGTGAATGTCCCGGTTTCCTCGTTGATAGTAATTATACCATCGAATGGGGCTGGAGTTGGTGCAGGGGATTGTGATTGGTTGTCTGTTGGGAAGTAGAACCAGCCCACAATACCGTCAAAATTGCGTGTATTGTAACGAGCAGGCCCACCAATGTATAAGCTATCAGCGTTACCGTCGATATTCTGCTCAATAGTTCGCATAGTGTAGCCGTCTGAATCTTCGATGACTAGACCAGTGTGCCCGTATGGATGCCCTGCGATGTAGGTAGTATCCATGACGAATACAGCCCCACGACGTGGACGGCTGTCAAGGTTACCTTCTTGGTTATACTCTACCTCGTAGCCTGCTGCTGCCGCTGAGTTGAGCAAGTCAATGGCGTTCCCCCAAAGAGCTCGACCAAAGAAGTTAATTGAAATTGAGTTAGGCAGGTCAACACACTGTGTTCCGTAAGCTCCATCTGCATCAGTACCGACACCAGCGTCAGCTAGATTTTCTGCGAATAGAATAATGTCATTATCTGTTGCCATATAGTAGGCCTCCTTAAATTATTTTTGAGTAGCTTGTTTAATTTCCGAGATAGTTTTTTCCAACTCTTCGACTTTTTGTTTTAAAGCGTCAATTTCGCTCGTTGGTAATTGAGATTTGGTTACAAGTGGGTCTTCCGCAAATTTATTTTGTTCTAAAACCTGTAGAAAAAAGTTATTGTATGTTGGAAATAGTCCATATGCTTGAGCGATAGACAATGATGAAGATTGTTTATCTTTAATTTCCTTGATATCGCTCCCGACCGCTTGAGCAAATTCCGTGAACTTACTCATAGGCTCACGCTTTCGCTGCAGTATATGCTGCTACCAAGTCCTCAGTTTCAATAGCTGTAATACGATTACCAAACTCTGTAAGTTTAGTAATAATACCAGAATCAACATTACCACCAGCAGCGGCGATTTTATCAGCGATTTCCTTGAGTGTGTCCAATTGTTCTGGGACGCCTTCGCCCAGAATAGCAGTCTTAACACCTTGAATGGCAGTGTTAAGTTGGTCTTGAGTGATGCCGTTAGCGGTTACTTCGCCTTTCTCAGCCTTACCAGCCAACGCTGTTTTTATTTCTTTGATATCAGTCCCGACTGCTGTAGCAAATTCTTGTAATTTACTCATTTAATTATCCTTTCAAATTTTAGCTAGATTGTAGATGTTTACAAGGTCTTCCGTGGTATCACTGCCACCACTGGCAATGTACCCAGAATCTCGCAATTCATCTGCCAACAGTTTTAATTTAGGGTCTTTTTTTGATGGAATCGCACTATCGATATTTAGTGAGCTCTTAACTTTCACCTTGAAATTGTTAGATGGAAAAATATGCCCATCTAATTTAATTTCAAGGTAGTAAGTGCCAGTAGCTACTGCCTTACCCATTGAGAATGTGAACACCCCATTTTCAACAGTAACATCTTGATAGAGTGCCACCGTTTCGTCATTCGACAGTGTGAGCTTACCAGTGCCGGAAAGTTCCATGCGTTTTCCATCGTACCCTAGAATTTCAAAGCCAAAGACAGAAGTGGTGTCCCCAGATTTGAGAACATCCCCTCCCTCGATTTGGTTGATAGAGGTCATGAGCTTAGCCATAGGCTAGTCCTCGCGTGGTTGATGGTAGTTCAATGCACGTTCACTGTCTGCTACACCCTTAGTTGTTGGGTCTGTCACAATTCCCAGAATTACCAAGATCACAACGAAAGTATTTACCCCCTCTTGAATATTGTGTGGGATTTCAAGCCCAAATTGCTGCAACATCAAGAATACTGCTGAAATAAGAGCTACTAGAGTAGCTTTGTTTTGCAAACGTAGTTTAAAATTAATCATTTTCTGTTTTCTCCTTTTCTTCTTTCAAGAAAAACTTCTCTTTGTCGATGTTTCTCTTAACATATTTGTCGATATAAGGGATTTCCACCCCTAGTGCTGATAGACTAGCCAAAATACTAGAGCCGTAAGCGGCAATCATGGCGAATATAAATGTATCTATGACACTACCTAAATTCATGAAAACTGCGAACGGGTAGAAGATTGCTACAAACGTAAACATGGCTATGTGACCGACTAGCCCTTTTCTAAATTTCGAGCTTGAAAACTCATGGAAAGCCCAAGCTCTGGCCACCCCGATGACGATATCACTGAGAATGATAATCATGAGCAGAAACACCCATAAATGCTCATCAATGCCGTGTTCATAGAAGTCTCTGACTACGTCGAACACGCCAAAGATGCCGTCTGGTTTGTGCATTTAACACTCCTTAACATTTTATTTAACCCCCATTTTTTAAAAACTATTTCAAAAGAATATTGTTGCCGTCAGTGGCATAAGCGATGAAGTCGTTGGAATCCACCGCCGCCAAACGACCATCAACCAAGCCAATACGTTGACCCATTGTCAGTGAGCTGATGCCAGTATCATCTTTAGCGACGTAGCCGGCGTACTTAATCACACCCATAGCGTTAGGTTCAATGTCGTCGAGCGATACACCGTAGAAACGCCAAGGTTCATCAGCTCCTAACGGCTGTACTGAGTTACCGACCAATTTGACCGGCGTACCGACTGTGATTCTAGTCTGACTGGTATTTTTAAGCGTCCTCACTTCATCCGCAAATTCCACACGCTCTTTTCTGCCCGCACTGTTGATGTTGATGTATGGCACAATCGTATTACCACCGCCAGACACTGCAAAATGGTTGCCATGTCGAGAATTACCTTGTTCCTCGAACAACTTGACAGCCTTGTCGATATTGCAGTTCTCAATAGTTACGATTGATTTCTTAGCACCTGTGCCGTAAGACCCGAAACGAATTGATTCCTCACCACTACCCGTGATGAAAGTACATTTTGAAATCTTCACACGGTTTGATTCAACGTTGAAATTATCGTGCATTGAGAATGGCAATGTTGTTGATTTGAATGTGCAGTTTTCAAAAAGGTAGCTACCACCGCTACCCATACCGGCAGCATAGGCTTGTGTTGAGTTCCAAACACCCGCTTTATTTCCTAGATGCTCAAAGTAGCAATCGATATACTTCATATCATTGTTACTGTACTGATTATTCGTCTCGTCGTGGACTGCATAGCGGGTATTTCTAACAGTGATCTTGATGTTCTTAATCGTGTTGTGTCGCCAAGCATTTAAAACACTGATACGACTTGAAGTATTACGAGTAGTCTTGTTGTCTGGAATGTCCATTTTAAGACGGACATCACCAACACCGATAATGTTGACATAGTCTGGCACTTCAATCCCTTGACGCTCAGACCCGTTATTTTCAGCTTCACGAAGGAAGTTGTCACCGCCCAATTCTTGCAAGATGTCATACTCACCAGTGTGGATATACAAGGTAATAGGATTGTCAGCACTACCCGAACCCAATGTTTTGATAGCTTCCGTTAATGTGCTGAAATCTCCTGCCGACTTCTTGATGGTGTACTCATTTTTGAGTTTTGGAAAAGCGATTGGTGTGTTACTCTCAAGGGCACTAGACCCATAGTTAAGATTAGGCAATTTAGAGCCTGCCGCTAGTCCACCTTGAATGAGTTTCGATTGTGGGTCAGCAAGTCGTCGAGTGATTAACAGATAGCCGTTCTCGGAAGGTGTGAAGTCTTCACTAATCAAGTCGTCTCTTGTTGCAAACTGCTTCAATTTGCGATTATCAATGCTCATGTAGTAAGTGAAGATTCCTCGAACATCCTTCAAACCGTATTTCTTGCCTTTTTCGAGGAAGATAGGCGGATAAACTGCCCAATCTGCCGAATCTCCCTTACCTTGACCGCCACCCGTGTAATACTTACCACGGATAAGCGTGTTCTCGTCAATAAGCTGCTTGATTTGAGTTACAAAATCAAGGTCAGTAGCTTTGACATCGACTGACAATTTTGGAATTTTCAACGAAACATATCCGTCTGGAAGATTATTCAAATCAACATTAGCAGTTGATAGCTCACTGATTGAAGCGTTGAAAACTTTAGGGTTTTCGTTATCTTTACCGCAAACATATAAGAAACCGTCTTCTGTCGGCGTGTATTCAGTAGTTACCAATCTGTCATCGTCTGAAAATTTCTTGAGCAAGCGTGTTCCATCGCTTGAAATAGCATAAGTGAATGTTCCTCGAACATTGACAAGATAGTAAGTTTTGTTCTTGATCAATGCGAATGGCAAGTAACGATTCCATCCGTTAGATGTCCACGTTCCCATCGATGTTTGATTCCATAGCCAAACACTACCAGTGATACGCTCTCCCAGCATTTGCTTGATGCCTTGGGCAAAGTCAATGTTATCAGCTGTGACTTCATTACCACCAAGCCCCCTAGACTGATAGACCCCGCCTTCTTTCCAAGAGCGAGCTCCTTCGTCGTAGTAGTACCATTTGCCCGTGTCCTTAGCTACCACGATACCATTTGCACCGCTTGGGTAAGTGCTACTGATTTCAGATAGTGAGCTGAGAACTGCTTTCGGTGCGTTGGATTCAATTTTGTTAAATTTCTTTTCAACAAAATCAGCACTAGCCTTGCCGTTAAGCGTGTTCTCGATAGTGCTGAGACGGTCATCAAGGTTGCCAGCAAGACCACGGGCTTTGATAACTTCCATGTTCGTATTGCCGTTAGTGGCCCCGTCTGCATAGGTCGTTTCAATAGCCTTTGCAATGGCTTCCCGAACGTCTGCCCCTCTTGTCTTCTTGCGAATAGCCTTTGTCAAAACACTAATGTTCTTAGTGTTCTCGAGGGGCGTGACATCATCGTAGAGGTTCAAACGTCCCTCTGCTTCGATTTCTGGCATGTTTAATTACCTCCATTTAATTCTTTTTGCAATCTAGCGATTTCAGCTTCTACATCCTTGATTGTCCTTGCACGCTCTTGTTCGTCCATATTGAATGACGCAAGCTGATTGTCATAAATGGCCTTAGCTGCGAGATAATCAGCGTATTGCTTATCATAAGCGGCAATCTCGTCCGCTGATGCGTTTCGACCAGGCGGTGTTGGTGCGGTTGGGGCTGTAGGTGCTGAGCTAGGTTTATTCTTGAGTGCTGCGAGTTGGTCTTTAAGAGCCTTCAAGCGTTTCTCTTTGTTCGCTGTAGATGTATTCTGCTTCAAGCGTTCGATAGAGTTTTCGGCCTCTTGTAACTGTAGCTGATATGCTGAAAGTGATTGAGATTGTGAACCGATAGTCAAATCAACACTCTGTGGGTTTAGGATATCAATTTTTTTCTCCAAGATTTGCAAAGTTTCAATCCCAGATAGAGGGGCGTTGATAATCGGGTGTTTGTTCCCAATTTCAAACTTGTCATATCTGCTATCAATCAAGTAACGCTCAACCGCTGAGATAGTCCATTTTGCGAGTGCGATTTTTTGGTTTCGTAGGTACTGCTTACCACGGGCAAGCAAAACTTTTGGGTCATCAATCTCTGTCCAGATTACAGCCTTACGAATAATACCAAACTCTTTCATCAAATCTTCATCCACTAAATAGGCACTGTTGTTGTTGACATGCCAAATAGTCAACTGCTCTCTGGTCACGTCTGAGCTTTGATCCTCGTCTGGTTGTTCCTTCTGGATATCAGCACCAATCGGCATGATTTGAGTAGCTAGACCGTCAAAATCAAGCTCACGGCTTGCTGATTTAATATTCTTACCGATTTGAAGCGGCGATTTCTTGGTTTCTCCAGTCTGAGCAGTCCAATCGACATATAAGCGAGTATTTCGCTCGTAAATGGTCAAATAGCCGCCAATGTTGTTGATAATTCGCTCTCGGACACAGTCCCAAGTGCTTTCGTATCCAAGATAACGCCAAGGTTTGTCCGTCCTACTATTAACCGTGCAAGTACCAAGATTAATGCGTTTGTAGTCCTCAACCTCACCGTTAGCAACCCTTAGAATTTCAGTCAAGTAAGGTGCTGCTCCTTGATTCGGTAATTTCTGGAACCACTGAGCAGAATCATGCAAGAATGAAAGGAAGTCCTCGCAGGTCACTTTCTGAGCAAATCCATTCGTTGTCATTTCGTTTGTGGATGTCAAAACTCTGCCTACAAACTCAACCTTGCCGTCATAGAGGTTAACCACTTCGACAATCGACTTAAACGGCACCATTTTGTTATACAAGGGATGCGTAAAAGGAACAGCGAAAGAGAACTCATGAATGGTGTTTAGAGATTGGTTGATTTCACCAACGATGACAGTACCACCTCTTGGACTGTATGGGTCATGGATAGTCTTGCGTGCTGTAGTAGTGCGATTAAGCTTGTCCCATCGACGTGAGTTGAAATCACTCCACCAGTACACCGCATAACCGCCCTTTTGTTTAGCGTTTTCTAGCGGTTCTGGGACCACGATTTTTTCACCACCGACAGCGACTAGTTGCCCATTGTTGTCCGAGACATAAACATGGGTTAAAAACTCCCCATGCTCGTTATTGTGGTCTGAGACATTGACAGTACAGTACCAATTACCGCCCCATTCTACTCCGTCATACCAGATAATATCGTCTTGATCTATCGCCTTACCAGCACTAGGTGAGTAGTTTGTTTTCCTGCTCCACGTTGGAAACAATACACCTTTGATGCCAGTATCATTGCTGAGGTTTGAGACTTTAACAGCGTAACCAGTATGACTAATGTTAAATACTTCGATTTTACCGCTTGCACTCATGCCATCACCTCATTGTTGAAATGCATGGCTATTGTGCCATTACCTTTAGCTTTGAAATAGTTGATTCCTTGATACAAAGTCAATGCAAACTCCCTATTCTCACCACGTTTCAAGTTGTAAATAACCCCTTCTGAATCCGTTAACGTGATATCTTCATCACAATAAATCACTGGACTGATAGATGTATCGCCAGAATTGACAAAGTAGATTGTTCTTTCTGATTTCGTATATCCAAGTTGCCATTTAGTCCATGTTGAATCATCACTTTCAAAATCGAAAGTGTCCCACACGTCATCGAAATATTCGTTTTCGTGAAATGCGAACGGATAGCATTTGAACACGATAGTAGCGACCAGATTTTTCTTAATCGGATCATCAGCTACCTTGATATGTTTAATTTTGCCCATCCAATAATAGCGTCTATCATGCGTATCAAATAGCTTGCGCTCCGTTTTAGTCACCATTTGGGATTTAATCATACGCTCTGCGGTCTTACGGTCTTCATATTCCGTAAACGGCAATTTAAACTCGTATGTAATCTCTCTAGGCTCGAAAACACGTTCACCTAAAACACTAGAGAAGTCAAGCACCCCTTGCATGAAGGGGATAGATTCAACGATTTCTTTTTCGTCTGGGGTTGGTGCTTCACGTTTCTGTAAGTACCACCCAGCGTCACGACTATTAAAATCGCCAAAAGCTATATATTCTTTGATTTTAGTAATCATAATCTGTGTCGTCCTTTCAGTGTTTTAATTGTATCGATGGCGCTGTTGAAATTGTTGACTGTGCCACCGACAAGAGCACCAGTGTCTAATACCATGTTTTGACCTTGTGCCACTTGGTCTTTAAGCTCTCCAAGGGCATCGATAACATCACCAAGCAAGCCGGCTGAGTGAGCAGCGTAGGCTTCTTGACGTGCTGAAATCGTAGCGTCTGGGGTTTTATCTCTAAGCACTTCCATTTGAAGCTGACTAGCCATGTTTGAAGTTGCACCAGTCAGCATCGCATTAGCTCGAACGTTGAAACCGTTGACTTGGTCACGGATGTAGTCAAGGCTATTAGCTACCTCTGGGGCTGATTCGTCAATCCCTCGAGCGATACCAAGACCGATATACCAACCAACTTGGTCACGGAAAAGGTGAGATGGTGAGTGGATCTTGGCTTTGGCTTGAGCTGCACGCTCTGCTTGTGCCACCAAGGCGTTAGCTGCTGCTGTAACTGCTCCAAGAGCTGACATCAGACCAGCGGCAAGACCCTGACCCATGTAAGCACCGGCTGAGAAGAAAGCTCCATAACCGGCTCTAGCTGCGGCTGCTGCTTGGTTAACCGCTGCTTGTGTAACTGCAACTAATTGCTGACCACTTGCCTGCATAGCTGATACCATTTGAGCACCACCGGCACGAATGGCGGCAACGACTTGATTCATGCCATTACGAACTGCTGCGACAATCTGATTCATGAAGGCTTGCGTGCTAGCAACCATTTGCATGCCACTAGAACGTAGAGCTGCCGTCATTTGCATGGCTCCAGACGTTACGGCTTGGACTGCTGACATCATGCCAGCGCTTACTGCCATACCCAATGACATCATTGTAGCTTGCAGTGTCATTGCTGCCGCTCCGACTGTAGCAAATACACTAGCTAACATCATCACTTGAGCGCTTACCATTGCAAGCCCAGCTCCTGCCATTTGGGCTGAGCTAGCAAGCATAGCAAGCTGACTAGACACCATAGTAGCCATCATGGAAACCATGCTGAAACCAGTCTGGGCAGTCATGAGTTGAGCACCAAACATAGTCACCGCTGAACCTGCCATCATAAGCTGTGATGTCATTTGCATCAAGCTAGTGGCAAACATCATGAATTGAGTGTTTAGCATGGTCAATGAGGTACCAATCATCATGAATTGCGTACCTATAAGCATTAAGCTAGTACCTAGCATAGTTGAGCTAGTAGCCATCATGGTCATGCTCGTAGTGATCATAGTTAACTGAGTAGCTAACATCGTTAAGCTAGTAGTCAGCATAGTCATGCTTGAGCTGATAGAAGTCATGCTAGCAGTCAATGACATTGAAACGGTACTGAACTGAGTTAAACCAGTCGCCGCTTGCATTAATGCAGGGGCTAGTGTCATGATTTGCGTTCTGAAAGCAGTTATAGGGGCTACAATAGCCGTTAAACCAGCTAGAGATTGACTAGCTTGGTTAGAGAACGTGCTAAACGCTGTTCCTGCCGTAGTCAACAATGATTGTAAGTTAGTGAATGATGACTGAATACTTGTAATCGTGCTTGAGAATGATGTCAATCCAGATACAGCGCTAGACGCTGAGCTAGACACCTTACTCATGCCGTCGCCAAGGTTCTTCATGCCAGTACCCGCTGTGGCAAGTCCCGCTGAATTATCACCGATAGAACCAACCCCCTTGGCAACCGCTGCAAGAGATGCAGCCATGTCCGCAAGATTGGTATTGGTAATCTTAACGACACCATTGGCAAGTTGATTGAATCCATTACCAGCCTTTTGTGCTGCGGTACCGATTGAGTTAAACACATTAGCTAGGCTATTCAATACACTACTGATTGCACTGCCGGCTGATGTAATGACGCTTGAAATACCTTCAAACGCTGATTTGATGCCGTTTCCGATACCTTGAGCCGCTGTACTGATTGAAGTACCGACCGACTGAACCACGCTAGCAATACCTTGCAAGGCTGCACCAATCGCAGAACCGGCAGCGGAAATCACACCAGAAACACCACTTAGGGCCGTACTAATAGCGGTTCCGATACCCATTGCAGCCGTAGCAATAGCCATTCCTGCTGCTGAAACAACTGAGGCAATGCCACTAAATGCAGCACTAATCACACCACCGATAGCTGTGATAATAGGCACAATTTGAGTGATTGCCGTAACAATCGCTGAAATAATCTGACTGATGATAGGTGCGAGCGTTTGGACGACTGTAACGATGGCAGAAATCACTTGACTGATAACTGGTGCAAGAGTTTGAACGACTGTCACAATGCCTTGAATCAAGGTCATAATGACTGGTGCCGTTGCTTGAATAGCTTGGACAATCACTTGTAAGACCATTGCAATTTGTGGACCAAATTGACCGATTACCTGGGCTACTTGAACAATGCAATTCGAGATAACCGGAGCAATTGCCACGATAGCGTTAGCGATAATCTGAGTTACTGCTGTGATAGTATTTCCGATGATTTGAACAATCGGAGTGATTGCGGTAGCTACTTGACTGATCGCAGAACCAATGGCACCAACCAACCCGCTAAATGCACTGATAATAGCCGGCAATGTTCCTAGAATGGATGTCCAAGCGTTACCAAATGCCGTGATGAATGGTGCCGCATTGCCTAGAGCGGTCCCTACTGCTTCAACTAATGGTGAAAGTTTAGCCAATCCCGGTGCTGCTTGTCCTACTGCCGTAACTACGGTAGCAAAAGCAGTTCCGAACGCTTCAACGATAGTTCCTGCCGCTTTACCAATGGATTCAACAACAGTTCCGAACGCTGAACCAATAGAGCCTATGATTTGCGATACACCACTCGCATGGCTTGCTAATAGTGAGAATGAAGCAACAATCAATGCAATACCCGCACCGATACCGACTGCGGCAACGGCTACGGCAGCACCGAACGAAAGCAAGGTTGCTGGATTCAACCCTTTAAGGCCTTGCAAAACGTATTTCATCCCTTGCCCGAAACCTTTGTAAGTTTCAGCAATACCTTTGAATATGGCTGTCAAGATTCCTTTGATTGCATTACCAGACGATTTGATAACGTTGGATATTCCACTAAATAGCTGAGCAATAGTTGACTTAGAACGTCTAGCGCTGTTGGCAGCTTGTTCTGTTCCTGCCGCAGCATCCGCTCCGAATTTCTTGAAAGGATTAAGACTCTTGATGAAGTCCAACCCTTTCAATGCAACACCTACCGCTGAAATACCAGTCTTGGCAGTCATGAAGCCTGCTACCATTGCCAGAATACCGCTTGTGATTCCGTTTAAGATTCCCGGCGGAATTGCACTGATAAACCTAGATATTGCTGAAATAGCTTGAGATATCCAGTTTACAAGTGTTCCAAGGGCTGAGCCAATGCCTGAAATAATTGACTGCATTTGTGAGCTACCCATTACCTCACCGAATGACGAACCGATAGCTTTAAGGGCGTTCCAAGTATCTTCGACCGCTGCTTTAAACGACTGAAACGCCCCCGTATCAGCAAATGAAGTGATGAAACTTCTAACTGATGTCGTGGCAATATTCAAGGCTTGCGAAATCCCGTTAGCAATGTCACCAAACACTGAGCCAATGCCCTGCATTAACTTGCTACCGTCAATCTTGCTGAATAGTTGCTTGATTGAGCTTGAAATGTAAGTGAAGGTCGCACCCAGATTCTTCAAAGCTCCCGTGTTTGAAAAGCCTTTCCAAAGTGATTGCAACCCGCTGCCAATCTTGTCAGCAATACCGTTGATGTCAATGCCTTCAAGTGCATTAGTAAGCCCAACAACTGCCTTGATGCCAATCTGATTGAGTTTCTCAAACTGTGGCATCAGCTTGTTAGCAAGAGACTCTTTCATGCCGTCAATAGCTTGGTCAACGGTTTTGAACTCTGTGGCCATTTTGCTGAAAGTGTCGTTATTACCGACCTTTGCGATAGCGTCAAAGAAGTCCTCTGTCTTAATCTTGCCGTCCTGGACTGCTTGGACCATTTCGGCGGTACTCATGCCCATTTCTTTTGCAATGGCGGCAATACCGGCAGGCGTTTGCTCTAGCATAAGCTTGAAGTCTTGCCATTGGACTTTAGGTTTAGCGGCCATTTGAGTTGCTTGTTGGCTCAAGGTCTTCATGGCTTGTTGTGGGTTTTCCGCTGCCGCTGCAAGACCCCCGAAACCTTTAACAAGCTCGGTTGTATTCTTCGTTCCTACGGCTGCTAACTGAGAGTAAGTAGAAGCCATGTCAGACGCTGAATAGATGGTCTTGGTAGCAAAGTCTTGCAACTCGCCTTTAACCTGTTTAATTTGGTCAGTAGGCATGTTAATCTGTTGCATGTTGCCTTCAAAGGTCTTCCATGCCTTAGTAGAACTGTTAAGTTCACCTACCATGGATTTCATACCATTGCCAAGGGCACTAATACCGCCCATGATAGCGCCACCGATTAGGTTTGCACCGAGGACAGACTTAAAGACCGAACCGACCTTGCCAGCTGAACCTTTCAAGCCTTCCAAAGCTCCCTTGATGCGTTTAGCCCCACTTTCGGCGTCTTTCCCGTCAAATAACGCCTTGATGGTGACTGCACCATCTGCCATAGATTATCCCTCCTTTCTAAAATTCTTCTTCGTATTCTTCATCTTCCTCGATAATCTCGTAAGGGAGAGCATAATCCTTCTGAAGCCTACGCATTTCCTCTTTGTACTCTGCTGAGTCGCCCTTTTGTGGTTTCCACTTCCGAATTTTGATAACTTCCATGAACTTGGTGCCCTCTGGAAGTCCAGAAAGTAGAGCGTTAAACTTCTTCCAGTGGAGTTCCCCTTGGACATCGAATAGATCAATGCCGTAGGCTTGCAAGAATGACGCATAGATATAGTCACCGTCATAGCGAATGTCATAAGGTGCTTGCTCTTGCTTGCCATTGCTTGCAGTGGTCTTCATGGGGTTTCCAGCCAAGTCATACTCGACATGGTTGTCCTCTACCGTTGAAAGACTGATATGTTCTTCGAAAACCTCGTTAAACACCTCAGACATTTCCTCGACAGTGAAATCTTCTAAAGTCTCACCAGTCAAAATACGAATACCGAAATGCGGCTTAACAAACTCTGGGACGTCTTCATCCCTCCACATCTCAAAGAGCCGTAGAACATTATCAAAGGACAGATTAAGAGGAAATTCTTCATCATCGATTACTAACTTATCTGTTAGTTTTCGTGATAGATCAAGCATTTAGATATTTGTCGAGGGCTGCTTTTGAGTTTTGGTTTTCAAATTCCTCTGAAATACCTTTGATGGCTTCAATGAGATAGAACATAGCGTTAATTGTTGACTGACCAGCAAATGCATAGACTTGTTTGAACGCTTCTTCATCATCAAATACTTGATTGAAACCATCTTCTACCAATGCTTTCAACGCTCCAAGAGCTTCTTCATCGCTTGTCTCTTGGAACGCTTGCCCTTTGGCTTGCAAATCCTCACCAACAGCCTTCATGCGTTGGATATTACCGTCTGACACTGGGAAATTAAGCTGGAACTCACCGAAATCGACCGGAATGACATTGCTACGTTTTTTAATTACTACCATGTTTGTTATTCTCCTTTAATACGAAAAAAAGAGGGTAAGGGCTAAACCCCACCCTCTAGTTGTCTTATCTTTGTTTTATTTAGTTAGATTATCCGCCTACGACTGGTGTACCGGTTTCTGATGTTGCACCAGAACGAGCTGCACGTCCAGAAGTTTCTGAACCAGCTCCCGCTACTGCTGCGGCTGGTGCTGATGTAACTTCGTGTTTTTCTGGAGTACGTGACCAGTTAACTTGAAACTTGATTGTTTCAAGCTCTGAAGCTTCACCGTCACCAACTTCAATTTCAGAAAGTCGAGCAAGCCCTTCTTTGTAAGTCTTACCATCGGCAGTAACTTCTTTGTACCAAACGATGAGATCATCAGCTACGGCATCTTCTTTATCTACGACAAAGTTTTGAGCTTTATCAGCGTAATCACGGTGGCCTTCAAACGAACGACCACGTGATTTTGAAGTGATAACTTTTTCTTTTGTCCCGTCGCCGTCGAAGTAAGCAACGTCATCGTCTTCTGCATCGTTTTCCGGTGCAGATTCTTTGATACCCTTGGCGATCCACATGTATTTGTCTTCGGTTGGTGGAGTGTCTGGATGTTCTGAATCGAACGGTGCGATATAGTGTTTGCGAATCGCATTTTTAAATTTAGCCATTAATTAAGGCTCCTTTCTACTTCAATAGTTGCTTGCAAGTCAAGCAAGTAAATGTAATAGTCTTGGTCATTGACATCGTTTAAACTTGGTGTTTCGACCTTCAATGACAAGAATGTATAAGAATTGTTTAAACTTGGTAATTCAAGACCGATTTTGGAAAGTTCAGTGTTGATTTTCCAAAGTGTTGCGTTCACTTTTTGTTGGTCTTTGGACTTAATCGCTATCTCATAAGGTAGCGATAGAATCTGTGTGCCAGCCATGTCTTCGTCTTCAACCTTGCCACCAGGTAAAGCGTATATTACCAAGTCTTCACCTTCGTTTAGGTAATCTAGTCGAGGTGTTAGTGGCAAGCCTAGACCTGCTAGGAAGTCTTGCAACACCTCTGAAAAATCGTTATTATTCACTATTTAACCCCCATTGCTCTGAGGGCTACTTGCCCCCACTGCTTGCTGTGTTTGGCAGCGGCCTTCTTATCCCAGCGTCCACCAGTACCGGGCTTTGGTTTCTGCGCTAGCAGTCTGTCCTTATTCGCAAAGAAAAACTTCCGTTGTTTCTCTGAAAAGAACAATTTAAGCCTGCGATTGTAGAACCTAATTCGTGCATAAGGTGTTGACCATACCAACGTATCAACATTAGAGTGTCCGCTACCTCGCAAGTGACCGGATTGGACTGGTGTGTACTTGTTCATGTCCAAGAGCATTTGATTACTCATGGCAATCTGACCACGTCTGACCGCTTCGGGACTGCATTTCTTTTCAAGCCCCTGCAAATCTACCTTGATAGTTACATCGGCACCCATCAAATCACCTCGACTTCATAGCATAGGATAGTATGCTTAAACGGATGATATTGAGGGATAATTTTACGGATGATGTAGTCTCGGTGAGTGTCATTTACTCGACCATTCAACCAACTATCATCCAACTTAATGGGTGTGTATTTCGGATAGATCATGAGGACTGAAAAATTATTCTCAGTTCGATTTTGACCGCTACCAGTGTGAGATACAGCCCTATCAAATCTAACGGGTTTAAGGGTTTTGGGCTCATCATATGTTACTTTTCCCCAACCGTCCTTTTCTCCCGTTGGTTTCTGAATCGTGACAGTATCAACTAACATGCGTTTATCTATCATAGCCCACCGCCTTACAGCCAAATCCAGCCAATGTCAGCCAGTTTAGAGCGTCAAGAGATAGATTGTACTTCTGACCACCGTTAGACGATTTAGAACCGTTCTGATAGCTTACATGAGTACGTCCGACAGTCATGCTTGCCAACGATGTCTTATCCTCTGCGGTCATAACACCGCTTGAATCAAGGTAAGCGATTTGATAGGCTACCGCCTTCTTAACTGCTTGTCTACGTGGTTCGAAATCTGTTTCAAAATCGGTGAAGTCGTAGAAGTTTTTGATATACAAATCAACAGTGAGACTAGCTCTAGCTGCTAGCGTTTCAAAGTCTTCTACGTCTTCAAATCCAAGTTTTAAAAATTCTGTTTCGGTTAAATAGGTCATTTAACCACCTCCCTTCTGTTATTTTAGGAGGTCTACAAGTTCCGCTTTAGTCAGCGTTGAAATGCCAGTCAAACCTCGTTGTTGAGCGATTACACGCAAATCAGCAACAGTCTTGTCTTCTAGTGTTTCAGTCACTTCTTCTTTAACGTCATTAACAGGCGCTGCTTGCTCGCCGGTAGTATGACGACGCATTAACATACCCATTAGGCACCTCCGAACTTAACCACCTTAGAGTCATCGTAGAGATAAACACCGTAGTATTCATCACCAGAATAAACAGTGGTTTTCTTCAAAATGTCACGGTCATTTTCAATCATGACATCACGTTTCAAGTTGATCACGAATGCTCCGTATTTAGCATCGTCGTCTGTGTCTGTTTGAAGTGAAGACACTTTAACAAGGAAACCTTTTCCTTCTTCGACTTTCTTAGTGCGTACGATTTGCACGCCAGCAACTTCACCAAATGTGCCAGAAACGACAACGTCAGCACCAACTTCTGAACCTTTCAACCAGTTTTGACCAGCGTCAGCACGCAATTTGATGGCGTCTTTTGGATTGATAAGGGCAACATAGCGAGCGTCTTCTTCGTCTGCGAAGATTACCAAGGCTTTGTCAATGTTAGCTACTGAAACGGGAGCTTCAGTGATGTTTTGAGTCGCAGTTTTAGCAACTTCAACGATGTCGTTATCGACTTTGTTAGCGATAGCCAAAGCAATCTGATTAGTAGCTTCACCATAGACATTGCCATGTCCGACCAAAGCAGCCTTATCAGTGATTTCAATAGCCTTACCAGCTTGCTTGATTTTCATTTTTGTTTCTTTAGTGCCAAGTTGGTCGATTGGGATTGATTGACCTTCTGTAATTTCAGTGGCATCACCAGAATATGTCCATTGTGGCACTGTGAGTTCGTCCCCCGGACGGCCTACAAGAGTTGTTTCGACCACTGCGAGTGGTGTGAATTTGATTAGTTTAAGCAATTTAGCTGAAACCATGTCAGCCATTACCTGTGGGTTGATGACTTGTGCAGTCGTTGTTGTTCCAAGAACCATAGATTAAATCATCCTTTCAGTTGTTGATAGAGTTCTGGGTCTTTATCAAAGAGTTCTTGACGCTCATTGATACCCATACGTTTAAAATCTTCTTTAGTGAGACCGTTCTGACTAGCAGATGGATTGCCACCAGCAAAGATTTTAGGTTGTGCCGCTTGTTCCTCTTGTTTGAAAAGATAAGGACTTGTCTCTTTCAATCCCTTAATAACCTTGTCTAGTTTGGGTTTACCAGCTTCATCAAGTTCAATTTCGTCAAAATTGATGAATTTAGCAAGGTCGTCTGAATTGTGAGCGTCCACATCCTTCAATGCCAGACGAATAGCGTTCGATTTTGTAACTTGAGCAAGGTTAGCTTCATTCTCTGACTTGTAAGTGTCAAATTTAGCTTGTAAGTCCGTCAATTGTTGTTTGAGTTCCTCACTTGCTCCCTCTTTGGCTTGCAAGTCGTTGAGTGCTTGGCTTTGTTGTTCAAGTTGTTGTTTAAGGCTGTCGTTTTCAGCTTGTAATTCAGATTTAGCTTGTGTTTTGGCGTTCTCAATCCCAGAACCGTACGCATTCATTAAGGAATCAATCACTGCTTTATCTGTAATACCAGCTTCAACTAACATGTCACGTTTCAAACTCATGTTTAAAACTCCTTTGTTTTACGTCCAAGGGACTGAATTAGACAGTTTTACGCCATGCTCCAGGGCAAAACAAAAACCGCATCAAATTGATACGGTTTTATTAGTAGTCTGTTCCTACGAGTCAAGAATTGGATCACCATCTTTCTATAATCCATGTCTATACGTAGTATTGTTAATAATACTAGTTTACGCTTTTTAAGCGTGTTTTTTTGCCAACATATCCCGTTGTCTAATAGCTTCACGAGTTTTTGCCAGTGGGTCGTCGTGGTATCTCTCACGCTCTCTATCTCGATACAAGAATTGGTATTTATCAACATACGATTTCAAGGCTCTCTTCTGCTCTGTAAGCTTTGTTTTGTATTTTTCGGTCAATTCCTCATTGTGCATCGTTTCAGCAACGTGCAGACGCTCTTTAGAGGCTCTGATAGCTCTTTCCATAGCTCGTTGTTTGCTCTGGATGTTAGCGTTCTCGATAGCTTGTTCTTCAGTCAAGCCTTTCAAGTCATCATCAATGTCTGGCATATAGTTGACGCCTGGGATAAAAGGAGTCATAGTGTGTCCACAGTTAATGCCTTGGCACCCTCCGGGCTTACCGTAACCATAATCATCGAGGGCAAATATCTTAACACCTTCTTCAGTCCTAGCTCGCCCTGTGGTGACAATTTGATTCTGTAGCGGTGCACACATTTCTCTGGCTGCTGCCTTAATGGAATAATAGAACGTATCTATACCAAGCTCTTGAGCTGGTCTCATTCGCATTTCGTTGAATGTACGCCTAGCAGTAGTTTTAATGACTGTCCTAGCGTAAGCATCAGCTCTCTGTCTTCGTCCTGCTCTGTCAGTATAGCCATAGAATCCTCGCTCTTGAAACTTCATTATCGTTTCGTCAAGGGCTTTCTGAGGTGTAGCCATGCCAGTGATTACTTTAGCTACCGTAGTCTCGATAATGTCCTTATACGTTGCTTGCACGCTCTTTGGCAGTGTCGTATTGATAAGATTATGGACATCATGAATAGCTTGGTTAGAGTAGCTAATAAGGTCTTTCATGACTTGATAATTATAAGCGTTAGAATTTAACTGAGCATGAGTGTCTTTATAGACTTGATAACCCTCGTTTTCAATGATGTATCTGATTTGCTTTTCAGCAATCCCAGAATACTCAGCAATGAGTTTGATATTGTGATTGTTCAACATACCGACATCAGCCATTTTCTCTAATTGCCAGAGATAAGGCTGTTGGTCAAGGTAATAAGTCCCACGGTCATGTAGTCTCTCAACCACATTATCAAACAGGTCGTTACATAGTTGTCGGTAGATGTCTGAAACATTATCGGCCATCAACATTAGTTGCTGGTCGTTTAGTTTGATACGCTTTTTCTTAGCCATAGCCTATCACTCCCCGTAGATATCGACCTCTTCACTTGTCCTAAAACTATCAGCGCTTACCATGGTTTCATTATTGATTGCTTGGTAAATTTCTTGTGCTTGTTCCTCGGTCACGTTAAGAGTTTTCTCGATCGCCATAACCTTCGGTGCGAATCCAGACGCTACCATCTTAGACCAGTAATCAAACTCAGCGTTTCGGTCAGTGAATACACCGTCATCTAAGTCCACGCTGATTTCATCCATTGTTGGGATTTCACCAGTGTAGAGATTGTAGACCTTGGCAAGCTCAAGGATTGAAATGACAAGCTCTTTCAACGATTGCTCGACAAGAGTAGCGATAGAATTACGCATTTGGTATGTGTCTGATTGCTCTGACACTACCTCAGTAGCAGTCTTCATGCTCTTACCATCAAAACTAAACATACCAGCGGACACGCCTAGTTGCATCTCAAATAAGCTTAGCCCCTTATTGATTGCTTTGATGTAATCATCCGAGCGAATATCAGTGGTAAGGTCAGTAATACCGATGCCTTTATCCATGTCACCACTGTCAAATTGCTCATAGACATTGTGGCCTGTCTCAAATTCTCGTTTGACTGTGACCTTCTCACCGTTCGTGTCGTACTCAGTCTTAATCATTTGAGTAGGCACTGCCACTCGACGTTGGCCCATCTTGACTTCCCACATAAATTCATCGTAAGTGGTATTGATGAAATCCATTGTAGTCTTAGCGTTGTCAAAGATAGACAAGCCCAAAGGACTGTTGATGTCCTTATTATTCATGCCCGGAGGTTTAAGATACGTAAACAACGGTCTAGTAAGTCCGTTGAGTGTGACAGTTTCTTCTAAATCCTCATAGAGCATCGATAGAGGTACACGTTGACCGATACGAGTTTTAGACTCAGATTCGTATAGCTCATTGCTGATTGTGTAACTATCTTTAGCCCACTCGTGGAACTCAATTAGACTGTAGTATTTAGTCTTCTGACCTTCTGCCTTGAGTGTTTTAGTCACAATGGCAGCACTTGATACATCTTGCGTGTTTGATTGCAGTGGCAAGAACACTGGCGCTTGCACAAACGACACTCTGACACGGTCTTCATCAACGTAAGGACGCATTGCAAGGCCACCGAGTGCAAGACACGATTCTAGGTAGCGTTCGAAGTTCTTTGCAAAGCGGTCAGTCTTCAGTGTTTCATTGATAAAAGTATCAGCGGTTTCATTATCCACTTGAATCTTGGCTTGCTCATTAAATACGAGACTAGCAACTTTCTTCGATGCGGTGCGTCCAATAGGCAAGTGATTGAAGTCACGTTTTAGTTGCGTTCCGTTGCTATCTCGATAGCTGACACGGTCGAAGCTACCTGCAAAATAGCGTAGATTATCCATGATACGATTGTATTCTTCTGGTGAGATAGCGATTTTAGGATGGTCGGTGATACTGTTTAGACTTTGATTAGTCATCACATAATTACTCCTTTTGAAGATGTTCTTAATGGTCTGTATGATTCCCATTAGTAGCTCCTTTTAAGCTTTTAATTCTAGTTCTCTTGCGTTATCCAGTACAAAATATTTCATAGAGTCACAACAGTGGTCTTCCTCTTTGATAACTTTAGGATCGTCAGTGTGTATCGTCTTTTCATCGTAACGGTACATCTTATGTTCCTCATAGAATATCTTGTTAGCTGGAATGTCGAGGTAATAGAACCGTCCCTCTGCTAACAGACTGATAACCATATCAATCATGGTTTGATTCTTCTTCTTAGCTACCGGATGCCACCTTTCTCCAAAATCCTTGAAGTATTGGTTCCTCAAAGCACCCTCTGCACTATCGATGGTCATGCGTAGCTTTGGCACTCGGTACTGTTTAAGTACCTTGTCGATGAAGTTACTAACCATGACAGTTAGCTCGCTAGGTGCCTTCTTAACAACTTGACCGGCTGGACTGTAATAGAATGTGTCTAACAGAATTACATTGCCCTTTGCAGTCAGACCATAAGCACCACACGCTGTAGCTGATTGCTGGTGTCCGGTATCCATTGCGAATGATATCCCGATGAGCCTATCGTCTGTTGGTAAGCTATCGATAGCGTGGAATGTACTCATGTTATAGACCTGATTACCAAGCCCAACCGCTTCACCCAAATACAAGTAGCGGTAGTAGTCGTAATCATTCTGCTTGATGCGTTCGATGTCCTCAAGCATTTGTTCAGTCACGAAACCCAACTTATCGTCCAGATAAGTGCTTGAGTGTGCTAGATAGTTGTCGTTAGTCTTGATGTCTTCAAACCATTCATTTATCCAGCTATAAGGGTTGCGAGGTGGGTTATACGACCAAAAGAACTGAACAAACGGGGCTTTCTCATGTTTCTGACGCATGAAAGTGACATTAGACTGGTCGAAGTCTTCAGCGTCGTTAAACTCAGCCGCTTCCTCGTACCAAACAGCGATAATGTTCCCGATGTCGTTTGATTTCAGTTTCTGGAAATCGTCTTGACCGTAGAAATAAAACGTCGAACCAGTACGCTTGTGAACAATCTTAAACGGGCTTACAGTGGCCCTAAACTGATTGTCCAGACCAAACAGACTAATCGCCCATTGGACCTTATTAAACACGCTGTCACGGATTGTATTAGCTACCTTACGGATAACTACCACGTTAGCTTTTTCACCAGCCATGATGTACTTAATCATCATATAGACGAGCTTTAGAACGATAACCGAGGACTTGAAAGAGTTACGCCCACCCTTAAGAACGTTGTAAGGTTTGTTAGACTGCCAAACCGACTTGAAATGTGGGTTGACGTTTTTCTGAATATCAATCGTTGTCATCTGGGATATCCTCCCACGCGTTGACAATGTTGAGGTTCATTGTACCTTCAACACCACTGTCTAACTGTTCTCTTAGCTTTCTGATCTCAAGTTCCAATTTCTCGGACTGTTTCGCAGTCGGATAACGTTTCAAGATTTCAACAATTGCCTTGATAACTGTATTGTTGTCTGCCTTCTTCATCAGCCTTTCAACTTCACCAGTCAAGGGGTTCATCATCAAGACTTCTTCATCACGCTTACCCCTTGCAATGTCGGATATGATGGACAAGGCTTCTTTTGCATCCATGATGTTCTCATCGTGCATCTTCTCGACTTCAGCTTGGATAAAGCGTTTAATTTCAAGTTTTTTCAAGTTTTGCCCAGCGATACGCCCTGCCGTCTTTTCGCTATATCCAGCGTTGATAGCTGCCTGTGTAGCGTTCCCCAACTTGATATACTCGCTAGCAAATAATTTCTGTCGTTGATTTAGCCCAATATGTCCACCTCCTTCATTGCGTATTAAAAAAGACAACCCACAAAATGAGTTGTCTCCGTTTTTCTTCGATAATATAATAATACCACTTTAAACAGTTGTAAGATACCGAGCTTTAACCGTCCAATTACCGATTTTTCAACATTCTACAACTAATTTGCCATCTCTATACAATTCAGCAAATGCTAGGATAGCATTATTTAGCAATTCTTGAAAGGCTGTTCTTTCAAAGCCAATTCCTTGGGCAATTTGCCAGTTTGGTTTAGGTGGATAAGCTAGATATTTCTCTATCAGTATTCTGCGATAGTCTGGACGATATAGCCCGCTAACTGCTTGCTCTATAGCTTCTAGCTCGTTCATAGCATCGACACGCCTAACTGCAATATTTTCCACTGGTCTATTCACACCGCTGCCACCACGAGGCATGAAGGTAAACTCTTGTGTTATTTTCTGCTCAGCGCTATCGTGTGCAATCTCTCGCCATCGTGGGTATTCTCGAAGTTTGCGCTTGCAACGTTTGATTGTTGCTTTTTCATCAATTTCCGGCAATAGCATTGTTCTGCCCTCTCTGGTATAATAGTAGTGTTGATTTTCAGAAAGTGCCGGCCATTGTGTCGGTCTTTTTTATTTTCTTAGGCTCAGTATTAAGAGATATGAAAAGATTGAGTTTGTGAGCCTTGTTGTCACCTCCATTCTAGCCATCGACACCAGCATGGTCTTCGGCTATTTTGTAATGCAAGATATCAATAAGAAAGAGGTGTTTTCACATCCTTTTTTCTTAAATTTACTGGATTTTGGTAGCATCCACGACCAGACACGCTTCAGCTTGATTTGAATGAAAAAATAAAGGATTCCTCTTTTCCGTATATATTGACTGGTAATAGCTAGCAAGGGAGTCGAACCCTCGTAAACCGTTCTAGCTACACGCCTAGTGCATAGGCTTTATATAAGGCTTTTCTGACCGTAATTTTATTGCGTCCAATCTTGACCCTAGTTCGATATTTTAGAATGATGCGATCAACTTCATCATCCAATCTCTCGCTCCATTCATAGTTATTAAATACATAATCAATAATTTCGCTGAAAAGCTCTCTTGAAAGTAGCCCTTCCATTTGAATTGCCTTCAAAGGCGTTAGAGCAGCTTTTTCCGCATAGCACAGATTGAGGGCGTTTTGGGTTCTGTTAGCATTTTTCTGGTCGCAGTCCTTAACGTCTCTAATATAGCTATTTAGGTTGTTATGGTGTTCCTTGCGTAATCCTTCCACTTCCTCTTGGAATCGTTTGAATAAGTCTTCTGGCAGTCCTGCGTTGATTTTATTCAACACTGGGCGCGTGGTTTTGCCCCTTGTGTAATTAGTAGACAGATAATCTTGAAGGTCGTCGAATAGTTCATCAGAAATGATGCCTTCCAGCCTGTCAACTGTTCGAGGTGATATCCTCGCACGCTCCACGACTGCACTATTAAATGCTTGGTAAATGATACGTGCTTGCACTTCACTGCACTGTTTCACATCTTGGAAAAACTGCTTATAAGAGCCTTTTTTGTGAGCTTGTTTTAGCGCTTCATGCTCACTGACCAGCCGTTGATATAATTCCTCGGTCAGTCCGGAATATTTGTAGGTTTTACTCATGAGCCTCTACCCCTTAAATAGCTCGGAATATCATCCCCAACGTTAACACTGTCATATTGCTCCTTGCTTACAAGGAATTTCCCGTAAGCACCGCAATCAAGCGTATAGAGCTTCCCGACCATTGATTTTCCAGTTACCTTACCGTGCAACTCCACCGCATTATCTGCCTTGTGGATTACTACTGTCTCGATAGGTCTATTAACCACTCGTAGGACGGTAGTCACGTTAATCGCTAGCGACACTACTAACAGAATTGTTGCGACTGCCAGCTCATTATAAATCCTCTTCTTTGACGAATGTTCCATTTACCATCTTTCCCTTTCTGTTCTTAATTTCTTCATAAGCAATGCTTAGACACTCAGTTACATCGAGGTCTAATTGATGTGCCAATACGATAATCGTTACCAACGTGTCCCCGATTGCGTCCTTAAGTGCCGCTTGCGGTTCCGTGAATTTCGTTGGTTTCAAGAGGACATCCCGAATTTCTCCGACTTCCTCAGTAATACGCATCCACTGAATTCTAGGGTCAGCTTGTTTTAAGTTGCGTTCGTCTGCCCAGTGGTTGATTTTATTAATTAGATTGTTCATCACTCCACCTCGTCAACTTCAATGCCTAAATCTACTAATTGTGTCTTTAAAGTTTTGATTGTTTGTTTCAATGCGTCATTGATTGCGTCTGATAAAATTTCCGATGTTATTGCCATAGTTTTTTCTTCAAAAAAGAATCTCGTTTTAATTGCCATCCTGAATCTTGGTTCTTCTTTTATAATAAAAGCTTTGTCAAGAGGTGACAGTTTGTAGTTGATAAATTTTTCCAATTCTTCAATCTGTTGTCTAATTCCTTCTGCTTTTTTTAACTCTAACAAATCCACCTATTTCACCTCTTTCACTTCAACGCCTGGGCAGTCAAACACCCACCCGAAATCAGCATCTTCTAGTTCTTTACGGGTAAACTTAGCCCGAAAATCTCCAAATTCTTCTGAATCTGCGAATAAAAAATCTTCACCGTCTTCTTGGTTCAAATAGCTATTATTTCCACCAATTCCTTTAACTCGAACCATATATCTAGGCTCTTTCTCGACCTCATAACCAAACTGGTGCATGTTGACGAGGATTTGGAAAGCGTTTTTGTTTTTGCGATACCAACGTGTGAAATCGTCATCTAATGCTTTTTCAGGTACACAGTCATTTTCGTCCAAACTTTCGAACATATCCCAAGCTAAGCTATGCAAGTTTAAGTAAAATTCATCCTTATTCTCCTCATACCAATCCGCCACGAATTGCGGCACTACTGGCTTAGGGAAGAACGAATCATATAAATCTTCAGCGTAAGCTACCGAAATGCGTGCTACCTTTGATAGCTTCTGTACTGCTTCATCTTTTGTCATTCTACTTTCTCCCTTAATCGACATTTTTAAGTTTTGCAGGCACCCACATTTTAGGGTTGTAATTGATCTCATATTTGTATTTTGAAACATTCGGTACTTCAACATCTTCTACTACATAAGAGACATTATCTGACAAACCGATAATATGCTTTTGATATTTGTTCTTACCATTTTCTACAACAATTTCAAGTTGTTTATCATGAGTATCAACCTTGATGGACATCCTACCGCTCATTTGGAACATTACGTCATTTGTAATAGCATCAATCACCGTTACTTTTCGAACAACATTAAAGTTATCCGACTCTTGAGATAAATTTTCAGATACTCTATTTGCCTCTGAGCAACCAGTTAAAAATAATAAACCACTTACAGCAATAATTGCCATTTTACTTAATTTGTTCATGCTTCCACCTCTTCCAACTCCACTGTATACATTCTTGAATTACGATATTTAACACCTCTTAAGCGATGCAGTTCGTTGATAGCGTCGTTTTTGTTATTGAAAATATGCTCACTATCTTCCATATTGTCGTAGTAAACGATTACTTTGTATCGCATAATTCCATCATTCCTTTCAGTAATTCTTCGTCCGGTAACTGCTCCAGCGTTAGAATGCGATTGAGTTTCTTTACGTTGATGCCTAGCTTGGCGCTGATATATTCCATATCCTCGTGATTAGCCCAAAACCACTTCGAAAACTCTTGCGTTTGACCTAATACGCTTGTGTGGTCGTAACTGCCCGGAGCATATACACCGACTAGCTTGTCTTTATATTTGCTGTTCATTCCAACTCCGTAATTTCAAATTCAATGCGTGGGTTAGGACTGTACTTCTTGCGAGCTCTTAAATCGCAGACAATACTATCATCAGTCCAAACAATCCCTTTCTTATCAACTTTGTTGTATCCAGCCTTTGAGATACTGTCAAATAGCGATTTGACCAGATTGTCAACGTCCGGGATTTTCGCATGCCAAAGTCTTTCAGACATGAATTTCTTGAATGCGTCCCACGTTTTAGCTCTAGCTTTTGGCGTGGGCTTTTTTGATACGTTCAGCGGTGCCTTCATGTAAAAGGTGACATCGACTGAAATCGGCCCGTCATAGAAATCACCCTCATACTCTTGCTCGATAAGTTGCGAGCACTGACGACGCCATGCTTTCATTTTAGGGTCTTCATAAGTCCCGAATTTGCTGAATCGTGGCCTTGTTTGTGGTTTAGGCTCGATGTTTAAAATCATTTTCATGCTGCACCTCAGAAGGGTAGGTCTGAATCTTGGATATCCATAGGGCTTGAATTACCAAACGGACTTCCGTTATTTTTCGAATGGTTTGGCGCTTGTTGTGGTTGGTTATAACCACCGTTAGCGTTGCCACCTTCACGCGCTGCACGGCTTTCTAGCATTTGGAAGTTCTCAGCGACAACCTCAGTAACGTAAATACGTTGACCTTGCTGATTCTCGTAGCTACGTGTCTGGATGCGTCCAGTAATGCCAATCAATGCACCTTTCTTAGCCCAGTTAGCTAAATTCTCGGCTTGCTGTCTCCAGATAACACAGTTAATAAAATCTGCTTCACGTTCGCCATTAGCATCTTTGAAGTTACGGTTGACAGCAAGGCTGAAAGACGCTACTGCAATATTATTACCGGTGAATTTTAGTTCTGGGTCTCTGGTCAGGCGACCAACAAGACAGACTGAGTTCATCATATTTCTTATCTCCTTTTTTTAGTCCATTCCTTCGTAAAAACTCTTTCCAAGTTGTTCTTCGAAATCTTTGTCATCAATAGACAACTTGGCTAATTCTGTTATCATTATGATTTTAGTTTCTCGACATGGCTGGTATCCGTATTTAGCATATTTCATCATTCTGTTAAATGTGCTCACCGGATATGGTAAATCGTCATCGATAACTAGACGCTTTGTGTGTAAGTGTTCGAAGAACTCTTCTTGAAATGCCACTTCGTAAACTGCCAGATAATCATCTTCGTCAACGTTGTCGTAATTTTTGTAATAAGCGAATTTTGTTATCGTGAAATCAAAATCTGAAATCATGTCTTTCGGTTTCCCGAAGGTCTTTCTGATTAGCTCTACTCTGACTTTTTCTTTGATGAAATAAACCGCCCAAACATTTTTATTTTCGTAAGAAAACCTTATTTCGCTAGGTTTTTCTTCGAGCTGTTTTTTGAAATATTTTTGAGCGTCCTTGAAATCTGCTTCGCACTCAAAGAACATGTCAATGTCATTGGCCCTCTCATTGTTGAAGATGTTCTTGAAACATCCACCGGCTATGTACCCTTTGTGGCCAATTAAGAATTTATCCAACCACCAAATTTGTCGATAATTGTATATGTCCCTCACAACTATGCTCATTGCTTACCTCGTTCTTTCTCTATTCACGGTTTAAAAAATCGTCCAGTGTTAGAACCTCATGTAGCTTTTTCTGTGATTTGCAATAATCACAATGTCCACACTTCTTAGGTTCTTTGTTTCCAAGCGATACTTGATACACTCTAGGGGCGTGCTCTGTAATGTATTTAAGCCCTTCTTCCAGCCATTCTTCAGTCAATTCAATAATTTCCTTATCTGGCTGTTTCTCTTTCGATACAGCCACGATAAACGGTTTAAATGTCGGATAATCCATTTGTCGAAGGAGCTCTAAATAAGTCCCTAGTTGGACATGGTATTGAAACCCTAAAATGTTATTGACGGCAGTTGGTACTTTGGTACGCAGTTCCTCTGACCATTCCTTAGACCAGATAGATTTCATGGTCTTCAAATCGACCACATAGCCTTTTGAAAAGTTGATACTATCCAACTTACCCTTGAATGGCACGCCGGCGATAAAACCAGTAACAATCTTTTCTTTTTCGACCTTGTCACCTTTCTTACCGTGGTATAAGTTGTTGAAAAGCGTGTCATCCTTTAGCGTTTCGATAACTTTTTCAGCGAGTTTGAAATCTGCTAGCAATCCATAAGGTTTGCGGCTTGAGAACATAGCTTTTTTGTTATCTTCTTTGAATTTCTCGTGAGCTTCTTCACTCTCGAAATAGCTATGGACATAGTTTCCAAACAGTAGAGGTTTTTGATCTCGTTCGTCATCCCAAATACCATCATCGATAGCTTTAGCTCTAGCTTCACATTTCATGTATTCCTTGAAACGACTTACAGACATATAGGTTTTGTCAGAATAATAATTATCATCCGTCAAGATTGTTAGTTCAGTCATTTTTTACCTCTTTGATTTTGGTTGAATCACCTTCAAACAAGCTGACTTCTTCGATGATTTCACCGGTTTCAGAATCTACACTTTTTTCTGTTTCAGATTCAACTTCATCGCTCATAAGGTCGCCTAAAAGCGTTTGGGTATCCTCGTTTTTTGGTGTAACATCAATAGGATCAGATTTAACTTCCTCAGTTTGATTGTCCGAAATAAGTCCTTCTTGCATTTCTGTCGAAAGCGGGGCATACTTGCTCAAAATGCTCTTGAGTACGGTTTTTTGAGCCATAGCGTCAAAATCAGTAGACCAAGGCCCTCTTGCGTAAGTCTTTGAAAAGCGTTTCCCGTGTGATTCTGCTTGTTCTTTCGTCCAGAAGGTTAGTTTTTTAAAGCCATTAACAAGCTCGAAGGTTGCAAAGTAGCCATACACTTCGTCTTCTGGTTGAGTGAAATCAATGTCCAACGTTTCAAATAATGGGTCGTATGATTTGAATTGCGCTTTGTAGACCTTGCCAGAATTGATGGCCTTAAACTGACCAGAACGGATAGCTAGCTGGATAAGTCCTTTGTAGCCTAATTGAAATTGTGCATCTTGCTTGTATGGCACGATGTAAGCAAAGCCCAAACTTGGCTCAATAGGTAGATTCAATACCGCTGCTTTCATTGCTGCCGTCATAATCGAAGTGTTACTTGCTCTTGCCAGTAAGTTGTTGTTGTTAACGATTGACAGTAGACTGGCCGTAAATTGTCGTTCATTGCCATTCAACACCTCTTGAAATTTCTGTTTTACTGCTGGTGTGTTAAAAAAATCTTTGTGTGCAAGTTGATTTGTCATGTTTTGTCTTCCTTTTTGTTTTGGATACCCTTATTTCGCATTTTAAAGGGGTGTGGTGCCATTTTAATGATACTCTAGTCTATTTATACCACTGAGCAAAACACACGTCTTAAAATCGATTTTAGAGAGGTTTTTCAGTGTGCGCTAAAAATCTGCGTCGATTTCTTAGCGAAATACATATATTCGTTAATTTTCTCGATGAATGAGTATAAATCTAAATCATCCATCATTTTTTGTTTGTGCTATTTTGAGAATACAAGGCCGTGAATACGCTCGTAGTCTTCAAAGAGCTTTAGTTTTACTTCTTTTTCCGTCAAAGCATCATCCTCTTATCTTGTTGTGTCTTGAATTGATAAACATGTTCATTCGTCGTTCCAAGTCCTGTCTTCTTAAAAACCCTTGAATAGACACGCTTTCCATAAGTGCCCATAATGTCCCGTGGACTTAGGTTAGTGGTAATGATAGTTTTGGTACGCTTGTTCAAAATACTGTACAAAATACCGTTAGACCACTCTGTCACTTTTTCAGTCCCTAAATCATCGAGCACTAGCCATTCAGCTTCCGAAATCCGTCTGATATATTCATCTTCAAGACTGAAATCCTCTTTGATTTTTGCTAACAGGTCAACCACGTTGATGAATAACCCCATCTTTTTCGTGTGATCAGACAAGGCTTTAAGTGCTGAATATGCTAGGTGACTTTTGCCCACTCCAGTGTCCCCGATAAGCACAATGTTGTAGTCTTGGCCGTCAAGATAGCCTTTGAGCTGACTTCTAACATTTTTTAAGTCTTCTTTCTGCTCTCTGGTCGCCGCCTTGTAGTTGTCAAAACTGGCAGTTTTTAAATCATCATCCAGTAAGCTGAAATCTTTGAGAAAGTACAAGCGTTTCTGTTCTTGTTCTCGTTCGTACTGCTCTTGTGCTTTGATGGCGTTCTGTTGATCTTGTTCTTCCCTGTGGCAAAACTCACACACTGTATAGGGTTTTGAGTTCGGAAACTGAATCGTGACATAGTGCCGTTGGTGCTTTTCGCAGTATTTATCACTAGTGGTCATATACTGCCTTCGCATTTGCTTGGCTGTTTGCTCTAAGCTCATAAGCATCACCTCTAATATTTGCTACAAGCTGGACCAAATTTTGGTTTATCGCTATTTGGTTTATTGGATTGAAAACTATTCTGTTCCTCTCGCTGTTGGGCTACGGTTTTAATTCCATTCTGTGCCCAAGACTTCAAGATAGAGTTAACATAGCCAAAAGAGCGTTTAGAATTATCGGCTGCTTTATCAATAGCTATCTTGATTAAATCTGGCTCTAATCCATCAATAGCTTGATAGGCTTCAATCTGTTGAAGTTGGAAACCATCTAATAGACCGACTCGATTTTGATAATAGTCAAAGATATTGAAATCTGATTTATCAGCAGTAGCAGAAGATATCTTTCTATCCTCTACTTCTTCTTCTATCTCTTTTCTATCTCTATCTCTATCTCTATCTCTATCTCTATCTCTATCTCTATCTCTATCTCTATCTCTATCTCTATCTCTATCTCTGGTGGACGAATGTCCGGACAAATGTCCCACCCCTATGGTGGACAAATGTCCCACATCTTCTAAAACCGCTTGGTTGTCGCTTTTTTCAAGCTTGATTTTGTCTCGATAGCGTCGTTTTCGTTCAGCTTCCGTCGAACTCTTACCGATGAAGTTTTGAATCTGCAACATATAGATAGCACCATCATCCATTACTTCGACCAGACCGAGCTTTTGAAAAACATCCATAGCTTTCTCAATCGTCCCGACGTTATGCCGTGTAACTGTAGCTAAGACCTCTGCACTGTATGGAATTGTGTCATTAAACATCAATTTACCATCTCGTTTCAAACTCCTTAAGTACAGTTTTAGTAAGATGTTGCTATATAAGTAGCCGTCTTGCATTGACTCAAGGATTATCATTTCCTCTGTTTCGAAGAAATCTTGCTTGAGTCTCATGTAATAGTATTTTTGATTGTCTGCCATATTTAATGCCTACCCTCCCACCACTGCTAATTATTTAATTACTTTTCGTTACGTTTTTTAAACCCAAGAGTAAGTCCTGTGATACCTGCTGCGATTACTACCAATCCAAGAGTGCTAGCAATTCCTTCACGTTCTCCAGTGTTAGGAAGTGTTGCTTCATAAACCGTCGTATTTGCCACCTCTTTTGGCTCAGAATCGAGTTTATAAGATACTGTGGTAGATTGTGCCACTTTGTTATTAGGACGCTCTACGCTCGTTTTAGGGGTCTTTTCTGGCGTGCTAGGTTTTTCTGGTGTTGGTTTAGTTGGCTCTGCTGGAATTTCAAGCTCTGGCAAGTCCAAAACTGGTGCATCAAACGGAACCACACCGCCTGACCATTCAGGTTTATCAATACTTGGTGCATCGAATGGAGTTGTTCCGCCATGCCATTCGGGTTTATCATACTGTGGCGCATCATTAGGAATAACGCCCCCGTTCCATTCGGGCTTGTCGTATTGTGGAGCGTCAAACGGTACTGTTCCACCGTTCCATCCGGGTTTGTCTAGCACTGGTGCATCATTTGGCACTGTTCCAATTGGTTCAGTGTACTCAGGTTTTTCACGGACTTCAGGGATTCCGGGGATGCCACCCTCAAATTCCGGGATGTCAACTTTTGGAGCCTCACGAGGAATTTCAAATGTTGGTTCTGGTTTGTTTTCACCAGAAGCATCACCCTTTCCTCCTACGAGTTGCACATAGCTATACGAAGTAGCTCCATCTGTTTCTGCTTTCAACTCAATTTTGTTCGTTGGGTTAACTGAGTCCTTGACAGCGTTAACAAGCTTAGTCTTATAGTTGATGTAGATCATGTGATCCAAGCGATTCATCTTGATAGTAAAGCCACGATCTGACTTACTGATAGACTTAACTAAGTCCATAGCTGAGCCTTTGTCAATCCACGGATCAACACTTTCAATGTTTTTAATTTCAAAGTAGTTATCAACTAACTTTTGATTCTCTGACATTTCATCAATGATAGTCACATAGTTGAGCACTCTCTTAGCGTAATTAATACGAGCAGTCCAGTTGATAACAGTTGGGTCATTCTCGTCTTGACTACCCCATTTAGAAAGCAATTCATCTTTACCGATTTCTTGCTCTTTTCCAATATTTACAGTAATCACTGTACCATTGAAATTAACGTTAACTGGCTTGCCACTTTCAACCTTGTCAGTCCACTTAGCATCGAGCTTCAATGACATTTGTTTATTGAGTGGATGGTTCTTGAAGTAATCGTTAAATACGGTTGTTACTGTTTGTGTCTTAGGGTCAGTTGAAGCCTTACCAACAACAGCTTTTTCTGGGTTATAGACATCAAAATCATAGTTTGTTTGGAAGTTGATTTCTTTTGGAAGGTTGAATGTTACCTTATCACCTTCGTTGATAGGCATGCTATCTGGGAATTTAACGTCTTTATATTCCACTGTAAAACCACTGTATTTACCAGTTCCGTTTGATTGGTCAACGACAACATCTGGATTAGTTACTTTAATTTCGTTGTCTTCTTTGACAAATTCAGTAGGCTGTTTAGGTGTTTCAGCTACTGGTTGAGCTACTTCTGCCACTGGTGCTGATTCGGTAGTAACCGCTGGAGTAGTTTCGACTGTTGCTGGAGTTTCTGCAATCGGTTGAGATTCTACAGGGGCTGGTGCCAAAAATTTTGGTGTTTCTGTCACTGTTTCGCTAGGTGTCACCGTAACGTTACCAGCATTATCAGCCGTATAGACATTAGACACCGCTGGTTGTGCGTCCACCACTGGTTGAGTGGTTTCGTCCGCTGACACTGTCCCAGCTCCAAGCAATAGAGCTGTAGCGATGGCAAGTGTGCCACAAAGACCGAATGCTTTAGTCTTAACGTAAGATGGTTTTGCAATTTGTTGTGAAATCATGGTATAATCTCCTTGGTGTATTTTTCTTGCATGGGCCCTAACCCATGCTTTTTTAGTGCTTTCAACGTGCACCCATAGCCCCACTGCAGAATATTTCAATGTTTTATTAGACTGTAAAATGGGAATATTAGGAAAAAAGTAATTTAGTATAATTTTGGGGAATTATGGGTATAAGTTACACTCCACGGCAGGGCCATGGCTGCACGCTGAAAGATGTTGCTATTTGATATATTTTTGTTTGAGCCTTTCGCTCTTTTCTTCGGGCGTTTCAACCCACTCAAAGAACGGCTCTTGTTGTTTCGGTTTCTTCTTGGAAAATAGTTTTCTTAATAGCTTCACGAGTTACCCCACAAGTTGATCTAATGGCAATCCGTGGTCAGCGTTGAAACCTCGTACCTTTTCGTCAATCATGCGATGTGGACGAACTTCATAGACTTCTACTTGTTCTTGTTTTTTAGACCAAATCCAGTTGATAAGCTTTTTCATTTTTAATTTCCTTTCTGTTTTCCCTAACCGCACCAGTGAGCTAGAGGTGTTTTTTTAAATATCCAAAATGTCGTGTGTTCTACATGTAGCAATGAAATCAATTGCCACGTCTTGAAAAAGATCTCTGCGTTTGCTGTCTGGTGTGTCTGGTTTGTTGCAGACATCTCGGTACATCAAACACTTAGTGTCGATGTCATCGAGTTCGTCTTTTTCGTTTTTCGAGACATCCATTGTCTGATTGATGTAGAGGATTAACTCCGTAATGTTGTCGAGAGCAGGGATGCCACCATCCATCTTGTGGAAGTCCTTGTCAAATTGAACGGCGCAAGCTACCAGCCTTTTAATATAATGGTTGTTTGCCATGTTTTTTACCTCTCTTATTCTTCTAACTATGATTACTGTATTGTTATCTATTAGTTATTATTGCTAGTTAGTGCCGGTAGGCTCTAGATTGTTACTAGTTAGTGCCGTAGGCCATATTGTTATAGATTAGTACTTGTTATATATTAGTACTTGTTAGTGTGCGAAAATTGATAGGATGAATTATCACGACGTGAATTATCATGTTATGAATTTTCATAATATGAATTATCACGACGTGAATTATCATGTTATGAATTTTCGACTTGTGAATTTTCAGCGTTGCCTGTGGATAACTCTGTGGATAACTTTTTATCAAGGTAGGCTATAAACTCGTCTGTCATTGGTATGTCTGACACACAGATAAAGATTTCAAAACCTTTTTTATAACCTTTGCTCTTTCTAAAAAGTGCTGCATACTTCTTGTGTTTTAACTCGCTGAACGCTGCTCGGTGTGAGCTCGCTCCGTTAGTCGAACGTTTTTCAAGCTCCGTCAGATATATCCGCCAGTCACTCTTATTTGATAAGATTTCAGCAAGTAGCCCTTTTGCTTGTAAACTCAAGCTAGTATCTTGGAGAAATCTGTTATTCATGCTTGTATAATTTTCTTCCGTGTTAGTGAAAGATATACTTCATTTGGTTATGCTCCTTTCTGGTAGTGGTTGGCCTTCTTTATTCCCTAACCGCACTAGAGAACTAGTGAGGATTTTTTTCATAGATTTTTATATATTTAAGGAGACAATTATGAATATCAAACCGTTGTAGTTTCAGGTAGGTATTGCTTACATCTCCTCATTAGCTCACTGTTACGGCTAGGGTGTTAATGTCATTTGAACCTGTTTTTGGTTTTCCATTCTATGAAGGATTTAAAACCTTCGTAGTTGATGAAAACTAGTTTATGTGTCGGGTTGAATACGTAGTCCCGAAAATCTTTGTTATCCCTCATTTCTCGGATAAGGTTCTTTGCCATCGACTTCCCTAGGCCTTCCCACCGCTGCATGAGGTGGTCATAGTCTCCCCACTCAGCCGTCTCATTAACCCCGACTGGTTTGTATGTGATTTCCATTTTTCCCCCCCCTTTAATCCTCTTGTTCGATGAGTGGCAGGATGTCGTTAGCTTTTAGCAATTCATACAAGAACAAGCGCCCCTTTTGTGTCCAAGTCGTTGTCATATTGACTTGATCTTGACCGTTCTTATCCTTGTAATCAAATGTCGAACTATCGACATAGCCCTTACCTATGTGTTTCTTATACAAAATCCATTGACCGTTGACCTTGTACTGAACACCTAAATCATGCAAGATTGCATTGAACTTCCTGGCACTCATGCCGTAATCTGCCGCAATCTGGGTAACACGCACCGCCCCTTTACTTTCTAGAATGATGTCGAAGTAGCGTGCTTGCTCTTGTGCCAATGCCAACTCAGCCTCTAGTTTCACCACTTTAGCTCGTTCGTCTTTAAGAGCTTGAAAGGCTGCAATGGCAAGGTCAGGATCATTAAGCAGTTGGTCTGTAGCATACATGCCATGTTTGCGTATGGTTGGCAAAACCTCTGATGTGACCCAACGTTTAAACTCCTTGGCTTGTGGTAGTTTGCTGGATAGGATGAGCGAGTAAAGACCTGATTCGTTGATGATAATCATCTCTCTGTCTTGACCTGAGGTACCGAAACGGTACTTCAGCTTATCTTCTTCATCTACGTGTCTATTGACATCTCGACTACCATTTTGGTACCCCAAAATCCCAGCCACATCCTTACCTACAAAGTAAGGCTCATTGTCAATAGTTACTGTTCGGACATCTTGTCCGTGGAAGTTAAAAATTTCATTCATAGTGTTTCCTTTCTTTGCTATAATAGTTAATAAAAACGAGGTATAACATGAAGAATAAATCTGAAGTATTAGTACCACTAATGTTAGTGGGTTTGCTATACGTTGAATTCCACTGTATTACACCAGATAGCCATTCAGCTTTAACTAGACTGGCTGACATCAATTGGATGTATCTATGTCTAGCGATTGGTGTTGCTTTATTAATTTCGCTGATAGTGTTAACTTATATTCATGACATTCTGCTCTTTTTCAACTATGAGAAAGACGGTGATATAACTTATAGCTTTGTTATCTCTTTGGCTATCTTTGGAATCCTCGTTTTGAGAAACTGCTTAATTGTCCTGTCTGATACTCAATTTGGAAATTTAATGTCCTTCGTTAGCGTCCCTATCTTCGGTGCCTTCTGGTCTCTTTCCAAAAGAGTTCTCAAAGCGAACAGGAAGCAAGATAAGAACCCCAACAAGAATTGAGAACGTAAAGAACATGTAGGTCGTGAAGTCCCATTCTGGGATTGGGCGGCCTTTTTGCATGAACTCGATAAAATCGTGAATGTGATCCATTTCTACTCCTTTTAATTTTTTAAGTTATATACGAATTTTCGTATATTTAAGTTAAAAAAATTTAGTCTTCGACACGTTCGCTAAATAGGTATTCTAATTCATATTCTGGGAAGAACGCCTTTTTGATAGCCACTGTTTCGCCAAATTTGAAATCTGAAACACCATCGATTTTGTCACGGACTGTTCGATAGCCTACTCCGAGCAAATCTGCGATATCCACTAATGTAACGCCTTTGTTCTTACGAACTTCTTCGATGTTTTTCATTTATTTCCTCCTTCCTTAAGCTTGATTTAAGTATATACTAATTTTCGTACACTGTCAACAAGAAAGTACGATTTTTTTTACTTTTTTTATTTACCTATACGATTTTCTGTGTTAATATATAGAAAGAAAGAGAAATGAGGGTTACAAAAAATGCAGGCTGAGGAAAGAATTAAGGAACTGATTATAGCTAAATACGGGAATGTAAGAGCTTTTGCAACAGAAAGCGGCATCTCTTATACTACTGTTCGCTCTATTTTAGAACGTGGTATCATGAACGCAAAAGCTGAAAACGTCTTTAAAATCTGTCATTTGTTGGGAATTTCACCGGACACGCTCGCTGAATGGGGTGTTACGGACGAACCACAACAACCCAACGCCCACGACATCGATGAAATCATAGCCAACGCTATGATGTTCGATGGTAAACCATTGAGCGAGGATGATAAACGGGCAATCCGCGGCATAATCGCTGGTTACATGAGTAGCAAGGAGAAATAAACGTATGGAGAAAGAATTGCTTGAGCAGTTCAATGTCTCTATCTGCGAGTTTAGCTCTAACGAGTGGCCACGAAACGGCTTTCTCGACCCAATAAACAGGGTGGTTTATATCAATAAGGATTTAGCCCCAGAAATACGTTTAAAGGTAATTCTGCATGAGTTGGGCCACCTAGAGCACAATTCTAAAGACTATGAGCGGTTACGGGAGAAGTTTGAAGCTCAAGCAAATAGGACTATGATCCATGAATTGTTGAAAAATGAAAATCTTGATGATTTTAATTACTTACACTTTATGGAAAAGTATAATCTCACCACGATTTGTGATGAGACCTTTGTAAAAGACGAATATCTAAAACTAAAGGAGATTGAAAAATGTTGAGTAAATGGAAGAATTTGAAACGCTGGCAAAAGTGGGCTATTGTGCTTGTCTGCTTGGCTGTGCTTGGTAAGGTGTTTGAAATAACTGGACTTGCACCGAAAACGGAGACAGAACCAGTCAAGACAGTCCAAACAGCTTCGTCTTCTTCAAAGGCAAAACCTAAAGCTAGCAAGCCGTCTAGCAGTGCCAAGGCGTCAAGTTCAAAGAGTGAGGAAAAAACTTCAAAAGAATCAAGCTCAGAACCAAGCTCGTCGGAAGATAAGCTAAAAGATATTACCGAGGGTCAAATGGGCAGTTTTATCGACTACTTTAAGCAAGATTTGACTGATAAAGGTCTGGATATTAGCACATATAGCTTTTACAATCGCAGCACCATTTTATATATGACTGTGCCTAACGAATATAAAACATATAGCAAGGCCGACTTACAGAATTTTGCTGACGGTATGCTTGCAAAAGAACACGAAGCCTTCAACGTCTGGGCTGCAATCAACAATGTCAATTATGAGCGTTATCCAATGTTTCACATTAAGACCGATGATGGTAATGCACTAGCTAGCCAAAAACTCAACGGAACAATGGAAGTCAAGGTTAAATAAAACAATAAAAAAAGCCCCACACTCACCGTCGCCAAACTTCGAGTGTAGAGCAGCATCACAGAAAAAATCGTGTAAACTGAGAGCAGTCTTACAAGTCTTTTTTCTGTACCCATTTTACCAAAATTAAGGAGATCTGACAATGTGGGTAGAAGAATTACCGAATGGAAAATATAAATATTTTGAGCGATACAAAGACACTTACACAGAGAAATGGAAACGGGTATCTGTGACGCTTAACAGTGGGTCAAATCGAGCAAAGAAAGAGGCTCAACGCTTACTTGATGATAAGATAGCCCAGAAGATAGAATCATCCAGCACCACTAACGTATCATTCCATAGTGCCTTCAATGAGTGGTGGGAGTTTCACCAAAAACAGATTAAGTTAAGTTCAATCAAGAGCCTTGCAGCATCCGTTAAGAGAATATCGGACACTATCGAGCAAGGGACTATCCTATCAAATATCAATGTCCGACTTATCCAATCCCTGCTAGACACTGATGATTGGACAGATTCCCAAAAATATCGTGCTAAGACCGTATTGAATACATTCTTCGATTATGCTATTGATCAACAACTTATAACCGATAACCCATCACGAAAAGCACGACTGCCAAAGAAAACTAATAAGCTCGAAAAACAACAAGCTGCCAAGAATAAATACTTAGAGCCAGACGAATACAGTCGCTTATTGAAAGAACTCTATCGGAAAGATATAACTCTGAGATATGCTCTAGCGTGTGAGTTTATGCTTCTAAACGGTTGTCGGATTGGTGAACTGGCCGGGCTGACTGTTTCAGATTACCACAAAGACACACGTTCTTTGGATATCCACACCTCTTTCAACAGATACATTCCAGAGAATGAAGGAACAAAAACAGTCGCTAGTTACCGAACTACTTACCTCACCAATCGTGAAATGGAAATCATTGACCAGATACTAGAATTGAAAGAGTTAAGCGAAACAGCCAATCCAGATTGGTATCGTAGCGATAAGATTTTCACGACCAACACTGGCAAGCCTATCCACAGTACCATTTTAAGTGCATCGCTCCAACGGGCTAATGCCAGACTGGGAACGCCTATCGACAAGCATCTATCCCCTCACATTTTCAGACACACCACGATAAGCATATTGGCTGAAAACAACGTGCCACTAAAAACCATAATGGATAGGGTTGGGCATGCAGATTCGGAAGTTACTACTAGCATCTATACTCATGTCACACGAAACATGAAAGACCAAGCAGTCAATATTTTAGATAATATCATTACGAATAATCTTGCCCCTTCCTTGCCCCTTGGGTAGAAAAAAAGAACTCTAGGTTTAACCTAGAGTCCTTAGAAACGTTGTTAAATCAACGTTTTATTTTTTCAAGTTGTAGAATGATTTCAAACCACGGTATTCTGCAACTTCACCAAGTTGGTCTTCGATACGAAGCAATTGGTTGTATTTAGCGATACGGTCAGTACGTGACAATGAACCTGTCTTGATTTGACCAGCGTTAGTTGCAACTGCGATATCAGCGATTGTTGAATCTTCAGTTTCACCTGAACGGTGTGATACTACTGCTGTGTATCCAGCTTCTTTCGCCATTTCGATAGCGTCGAAAGTTTCAGTCAAAGTACCGATTTGGTTAACTTTGATAAGGATTGAGTTAGCAGCGTGTTCTGCAATACCTTTTTCAAGGTAAGCTGTGTTAGTTACGAAGAAGTCGTCACCAACCAATTGAACTTTACCACCAAGACGTTCAGTAAGAGCTTTCCAACCGTCCCAGTCGTTTTCGTCCATACCATCTTCGATAGTGATGATTGGGTATTTGTTAACCAATTCTTCAAGGTAGTCGATTTGTTCTGCAGCAGTACGAACAGCAGCGCCTTCACCTTCAAATTTAGTGTAGTCGTAAACTTTACGTTCTGCATCGTAGAATTCAGATGATGCACAGTCAAATCCGATAAATACGTCTTTACCTGGTACATATCCAGCAGCTTCGATAGCTTTGATGATAGTTTCAACACCATCTTCAGTTCCGTCGAAACGAGGTGCGAAACCACCTTCGTCACCTACGGCTGTTTCAAGTCCACGTTCTTTAAGGATTTTCTTAAGTGCGTGGAAGATTTCAGCACCCCAACGAAGAGCTTCTTTGAATGTTGGTGCACCAGCAGGTACGATCATGAATTCTTGGAAAGCGATTGGAGCGTCTGAGTGAGAACCACCGTTGATGATGTTCATCATTGGAGTTGGAAGAACTTTAGTGTTGAATCCGCCAAGGTAGCTGTAAAGTGGAACTTCAAGGTAGTCAGCAGCTGCGCGTGCTACAGCGATAGACACACCAAGAATAGCGTTGGCACCAAGTTTACCTTTGTTTGGAGTACCGTCAAGAGCGATCATTGCGCGGTCAATACCTTGTTGATCACGTACGTCGAATCCGATGATGTGTTCAGCAATAACGTTGTTTACGTTATCAACTGCTTTTTGAGTACCAAGACCACCGTAACGAGCTTTGTCACCATCACGAAGTTCTACTGCTTCGTGTTCACCAGTTGAAGCTCCTGAAGGAACCATACCGCGACCGAATGCACCAGATTCAGTGTAAACTTCTACTTCAAGTGTTGGGTTACCGCGTGAGTCAAGGACTTCGCGTGCGTAAACATCAGTAATAATTGACATTACAATACTCTCCTTATGAGTTAAAATTTTTTACACCTATATATTACCATAATATCAAGGCTTAAGCAAATTAAAACCAGAATTTTCTAGCGATTTTCTATTTTTTAATATTTTCAATTGTTTTTGAAAATCTCAGAAAACGACCCGAATGAAAAGGAATTCAAAATATTGTATAATAGCTAGTAGAAAACTTACAGGAGATTCCTATGACTTCACTTGAAAACAAAGTGCTCCAATGCGCTAGTGGCGAAAAACGCCTTAATCCCGATGAACTTCGTCAGTATTTTGGAACCTATGCGGAACGTGTAGTCCTAGCTGTTCTATTGGAAAATGCTGAAAAGAAAACTGTAATTGACCATTTTCCGCAGATTTTAAAAGACTTACAAGCCGTTTACCCGAATCTTAGTCTCAAGCTATCGCCAAAGTTAGCTGACCAGATACAATTTACCTATATCAAAACGGCTCAAGCACTCAACATTTCAGCTACTATCGTGGACGAGGCCAAGGCCCATTCACCATACGGTCTTATCCTACATAGTAATCAAGCAGAAAACCTTGATAAAGTGTTATTTTCAGAGCTCTATCCTGATATCCTTGCTCCTAAAGAAACTGAACCTGTCACTGAAAAAAAGGGATTTTTCGCTAAACTATTTGGAAAATAAAAGCTGACGCTACGTCAGCTTTTTCTTATATCACAATTATCACAATGTTTTATTGAGCTTGATGAGATTTCCAATATTGAGTCCTGTTCGATAGAGATTCTCCTTAGCAGCAGCTAAAACTTGGTCTAAGTCTGCTACTTGACCAATAATGGGAAAAGCAGCTGAAATGCCTGCTACTGGAAAATCAGGCAAGTCATCCTTCAGACTACCACAGATTGCAATGACAGGAATAGCTGATGGTGTCCGCCTAGCTACCCCGACCGGTGCCTTACCAGACAAGGACTGGCTATCCATACGTCCTTCTCCTACTATAACCAAATCAGCAGACTTCACACGTTGGTCAAAATCAACACAATCAAGTACAAAGCTAATCCCTGATTTAATTTCTGCACCTGCAAAGGCCACCAGGCCTGCAGCCATGCCTCCCCCTGCTCCTGAACCAGCCAGTTTTAAAACTTCTGGAGCAACGTCAGTGTAGAATTGAGACATATCTTGGTCGACTTTTTTAAATTGTGAAGGAGACAAGCCTTTTTGTCCACCAAAAATATAGGTTGCTCCATGTTGGCCACACAAGGGGTTGTCTACATCAGTAATCAGACGAATGGTGACACCAGACAAATCAACCTTATTTTTAGAGGATACCTTCTTAATGAGACCAAGATTAGCACCTATTGGCTCAAGCTCCTGTCCCTCAGAATCATAAAAACGATACCCCAATCCATATGCCATACCAATACCACCATCATTGGTAGCAGATCCACCTACGCCTATAATAAACTCTCGGATGCCAGATTGAACCAAATGAACAATTAGTTCACCTACGCCTTGTGTCGTTAGAGCTAGAGGATTTCGTTTCTCCTTAGGAATATGCTCCAAGCCACAAATCGCAGCCATTTCAAAAATGGCAGTCTGGCCATTGCTGGCAAAAGAAACACTTCCGTCACTTGTATAGGCATGAGGAATCTTGATACTTTTCTTCTCAAGATTTAGATTTTCAGCAAGAGCATCTAAGGTGCCCTCGCCACCATCACCTATTGGCATGAGGTCAAAATCAGCGTCGGGTAAGGCATTTTCAAAACCTGATTTAAGAGCTAAGGCGACCTCTTTTGCAGATAAACTTTCCTTAAATGAATCAGGTGCAATCAAAATTCGCATGATGTCCTCCTTCTATTTTTCTTTTAGGTAAGGGGATAAAGCCTGAACTAACTCTTCCGTCATATGTCGAGGACCTCGAACAGTTTTAATACCTAAACTCTTTAGTCTATCACTATCAAAGTCAGTGTCATTAAAAGTGTATAAGGGCTTAATCCGCATCAACTCTTTAATACTCTCCTCTTCACGATAACCTTGATTAGGGATATTTGCCTCTAAAACCTGACAGACGTAACGGATGGCCTTGGTAGGTGCCGTAATATAGATAGCCACAAAATCTCCCTTTTGCATACTAGCTTTCTGTGTCCAAAGAATCTCCTCATTTGCGGAAAACTCATCCCCAATATCGTAGTATTTCAAATTTACCGGGATAATCCAATAATGAGGCTCCGAAGCCTTTCTAAGATGTTTGGGAGCCACTAGGGAACGACTTTCACTAAGAAGCTCAAAAACAGTCTGGTCTGGCAAGGTCTCATCTAAAACAAGACTAACCCAGGTCTTCTTGGACATATGGTAGCTAGGAAAAACGCCATCCATTTTCAAGAGCTTATCCATTTGCGTCGGATTAACCTTGAGGTTAACCACATCATATGTTAATTCTGCCTTTTCTCCATCAAGCCCTAGTTTTTCTCCCTTAAGAGGAAAAAACAAGGCATACCATTTACCATCAACTCTAAAAGATAGATAGCTTGGTTCTTTCTCGAAAGGATGGTCTGCTTGGTCTGAAAATTCTTGAGCTAAAAATTTAGCCAGGCGATTAGCTTGTGGAGATGAGAATAATTGATCTTCATAACAAGAATCAGCTACCTGTGACAGAAGTTCTCCATAAGCCTCTCTGACTTGACCAACGTAAGTTCCAGTAGCCTGAGGACTCCTGAAGATATCATAAGGCTCATCAAGATCACTATCGACAACCTGTCCCGTCAACTTACCTTCTAAATCAATAAACAATCGAGCTTCAAGTTCTTCAGCTATCAGTGTTTTTCTGAACTCATAGCCTTGCTCAGTAGCTGTAAAACCAAAAGGTTCTAGGCTATCAGGTTTTAGGACTTTCTTTTTAAAATAAGCATCCTCAAAAGTCATTGGTTCTCCCTTTTTCTAAAAAAGAGAAGTTGAGACAAACTTATGTCCCAACTCCTTTTTTATTTTGTTGACTGACGTAAGGTAATACCGTGATTAAGAATAACATCTTTTTCTTCAAGTTCTTCCTTATTCATGATTTTAGTCAACATACGCATGCTAACTGCCCCTAAATCATAGAGAGGATGATTAATACTAGAAAGGTTTGGACGTGTATAGCTTGTAATTGGTGAGTCATTGCTTGTGATGATTTCGAAGTCTTCTGGAACTGATTTACCTGCAGCAAAGAGGCCATTCAAGAGACCTGCAGCCAATTCATCTTCTCCAACATAGGCAGCAGTGGCACCAGAGTTCAAGACACGTTGTGCTAGATCAAAGCCATCTTTATAGCTATATTTAGCTTCAAAGACTAGTCCTTCATTGTAGCGCAAATTATTCTTTTCAAGTCCAGCCTTATAACCAGCTAGACGGAGCTTGCCATTAATATCATCAATTAGTGGCCCTGATACAAAGGCAACCTTTTCATTATTCTTGGCAAGCTGTGTTATAGAATCCTCAACGGCAGCTTTATAGTCGATGTTAACACTCGGTAATTGGTGTTCGAGGTCCACTGTTCCTGCTAGGACAATCGGCGTACGAGTACGGGAAAATTCTGCACGAATTTTTTCCGTCAAGTGGTAACCCATGAAGATGATACCGTCTACTTGTTTGGCAAATAGAGAGTTAATCACGGTAACTTCGTGATCGTCATTTTCATCACTAGATGCAAGAACAATATTATACTTGTACATGGTTGCAATATCATCAATCCCCCTTGCTAAAGTAGCAAAATAACTATTAGCAATATTTGGGATGACAACTCCTACAGTAGTGGTTTTCTTACTCGCCAAGCCACGCGCAACCGCATTTGGACGGTAATCCAAACGATCAATGACCTCAAGCACTTTTTTTCGGGTGTTTTCTTTTACATTTTTATTTCCATTTACCACACGAGACACAGTCGCCATCGAAACACCTGCTTCACGCGCAACGTCGTATATAGTAATTGTTTCATCAGTATTCATAAAAACACTTCCTTTCTCATTTTACGCTCACTCTTTCACGCTAATTGTATCAGATTCTGAAAACACTTTCAATTATTTTGACTGATTTTTTACAAAAAAATGAAAGGGATTCCTTCTTTGTGGTTATGAGGAAGAAAGCCATTTCAGAAAAAGGCCTCTCATTTCGTGTTTCCAAGACTATCCATCGCTTACAAAACTAGCCTAAAAAAGTCTCAATGAAAGTAAATGATTTAATGAAAAGCCAAAAAAACAGCTTGCATTTTCCTTATAAAAGTGACAGAATGAGTGTAAGAAATACAAAGGAGTTTTTTTCTATGTCTAAACTTGATCGCATTCGTCATTTTTTGAATGAAAATAAAGCAGGGCTAGCTATTGTTTCAGATCCTGTAACTGTCAATTATCTTACTGGTTTTGATTGTGACCCACATGAACGCCAAATGTTCCTCTTCGTCTATGAAAATCGTGAGCCTGCCCTATTTGTACCTGCTCTTGAGGTTGCACGTGCCTCTGCTGTACTCGACTTACCAGTCTTTGGTTATGTAGACTCTGAAAATCCATGGCAAAAAATCAAAGCTGGCCTAGCAAGCACAGACAGCCCTATTATTTATGCAGAGTTTGACAATCTTAATGTGACCAAGTTCCAAGGATTGCAATCGGTCTTTGAAGGTCGCTTTGAAAACCTGACACCATTCATTCAAAAAATGCGCGTTATCAAGTCAGCTGATGAAATTCAAAAAATGCTTGTTGCCGGTGATTATGCTGATAAAGCTGTTAATATCGGTTTCGACAATATTTCTCTCGATGTTACTGAAACAGACATCATTGCTCAAATCGAATTTGGCATCAAACGCTTGGGCTATGAAATGAGCTTTGAAACTATGGTCTTGACTGGTAACAATGCAGCCAACCCACACGGCATTCCTGGAAGCAACAAAATTGAAAAAGATGCTCTTCTTCTCTTCGACTTGGGCTGTATGGTGAATGGCTATGCTTCAGATATGACGCGAACAGTCGCTGTTGGAAAACCCGATGATTTCAAAAAAGAAATCTACCACTTGACTTTAGAAGCTCAACAGGCTGCCCTAGATATGATTAAACCAGGTGTAACTGCCAGCGAAGTCGATGCTGCAGCACGTAATGTTATTGAAAAAGCTGGTTACGGCGAATACTTCAACCACCGTCTCGGACACGGTATCGGAATGGATGTGCATGAATTCCCTTCTATCATGGAAGGAAATGACATGGTCATTGAAGAAGGAATGTGCTTCTCAGTCGAACCAGGTATTTACATTCCTCAAAAAGTTGGTGTTCGTATCGAGGACTGTGGTTATGTGACAAAAGATGGCTTTGAAGTCTTCACACACACACCAAAAGAATTGCTCTATTTTGATGTCTAATTAATAAACATGGGTCTTCAATTAAGTTGAAGACCTTTTTGTTTGTAGCCAAATCGAAAACACCAAAAAAGCTGACCCATCGAGAGTCAGCTTTTGCTATTTTTCCTCATGCTCTTGTCTAAGATAGTCAAGTCCTTCTTCAATCCATCCTGGCATTGCTTCTGCCAAGGGTTTAAAGCCATAGTTTAAACGACTATCAGAGAAACGATGACGATGAGGGATTTTATTTTTTTCTTCCTCAAGGGTTCTCAAAGAAAGACTAGCCTTTTGTGTAAATTCATCAAAATCAACAACTTGAACCAAGACCTCCTGGTCTACCTTGAGGGTATTGTAAATGTTGTCGATATAACCTGTCTTAATCTCTGAGATGTGAATCAAGCCTGTGGTACCATTTTCCAATGAAACAAAGGCACCGTAAGGCTTGATGCCTGTGATAACACCCCTAAGCTTGTCTCCAATTTTCATCTTAGTCTGCTACCTCAACTGTTTCAATTACAACATCCTCAAGTGGCTTATCTTGAGCCCCAACCTCAACATTGGCAATCTCATCAAGCACCTTGTAAGAGTCTTCATCCACCAATTGACCAAAGACTGTGTGACGACGGTCTAGGTGAGGTGTTCCACCATTTTCAGCATAAGCTTCTGCGATTGGTGCTGGCCATCCACCACGTTCGAGTTCCTTTTTAGCATAAGGAATTTCAGACGTTTGAACGATGAAGAATTGGCTACCATTTGTATCTGGTCCAGCATTAGCCATAGAAAGCGCACCACGGAGGTTATAGAGTTCTTCAGAAAATTCATCCTGGAAGCTACCACCGAAGCTTGACTCACCACCCATACCAGTACCAGTTGGGTCACCACCTTGAATCATAAAGTCCTTGATAATACGGTGGAAAATCACACCGTCATAGTAGCCACTCTTGGCCAAATTGACAAAGTTAGTAACTGTTAATGGTGCATAATCAGGGAAAAGTTTGATGACCAAATCACCATGGTTTGTTTTAATAGTTGCGACTGGACCTTCTACTGCATCCAAGTCAAGTTGTGGGAAATGAAGTTCTTTTTCTACCAATCCGAGTTCCTCCAAGGCATTGAAAATGCCATCTTCTTCTACTGTTCCTGTAACGTAATCTGCTTTTTCTTTCAATTCCGGTGTGGCATTACCCATAGCAATCTTAAGTCCAACATAGTCAAAGATTTCCATATCGTTTGGACCATCACCAAACATCATGGCATTGACTGGTTTAAGATTATCATGCTCCAAGACGTGCTCGACACCAGAGGCCTTTGAGATACCATTTGCTACGACGTCAGAGGAGTGTTCATGCCAGGGCACCATACGGACATGGGATGCGAGTTCTTCTGGTAATTCAAGCTCACCATCATTTTCCGCAAAAGTCCACATATGGTAAACATCGTTCGACAAGTGGAAGTCTGGCTCCACATCACAAAGACCATAGACTGGTTTCATAGCATCATCAATCAAATCTGAACGCTCTGAGACAACTGGCTTATCCTTACCAGCAAAGCCCCAAGCAATCCCAATCTCTTTGCACCAAGCAACAAAGGCTTCTGTAACCTCACGAGCGAGGGGTTGGTTATAAATTTCTTCCCCTTTTCGATTAATCACATAAGTTCCATTGATGGTTACAAAATAATCGGGCTCTAGGTCTCGAATGTCCTCAACGACACCATAGTAGCCACGTCCTGTGGCAATCCCCGTCAAGATTCCTTTTACTTTAAGCCCTTTGAAAACAGCCTTAATAGATTCAGGAATGTAGCCTGTCTTTTTAACACGAAGGGTGTCGTCAATGTCAAAGAAAACAATCTTAGTCTTCTTGGCCTTGTATTTTGTTTTAGCATCTACTGGCATCGCTAATCTCCTTTACAGTATCACAGCTAGAGTCAGGTATAGCTAGTATCCTAACTAAAGACCGCATGGTACTCTCATTATATCATGTCTTAAAGCCAAAAACAAAAAATCATCTAAGACTATAGTAGTCTTAGATGATAGGCAGTTTAACGATTAACACTCTTGATAATACGTTTAATATCACGCTCTTGTTCACGACGCTTGATAGACTCACGTTTATCGTAATCGTGTTTCCCTTTGGCAATACCGAGCAATACCTTGGCAAAACCGTTTTTTAGGTAGACCTTAAGAGGAACTAGGGTCATTCCTGTACCCTTAAGATCATTTTGAAGTTTGGTGATCTGTTTTTTCTTAAGCAACAACTTTCTCGTACGGTCTGGATCTTGATTCCAAATATTTCCTTGCTCAAAAGGAGCAATATGGACATTGATTAACCAGGCCTCACCATTCTTGATTTGGGCATAGCCATCTTTTAGTTGGATGCGGGCCGCACGAACAGATTTAATCTCTGTTCCTGTCAGCACGATACCTGCTTCAATAGTATCAACGATACTATAGTCATGTCTAGCCTTTTTATTCTGAGCAACAACATTGCCTTCACCCTTTGGCATAGCAGTCCCTCCATTCTCATCCTATTTTCGTTTTTTAGCAACGTCCTTGTAAAAAGGTTTGTTCCCTTTTTTCTTACGACGACCACTCTCACGTCCCTTGTTATCATTATGAGGACGGTTTTGATTTTTACGTTTGTCTGGTTTCTTAGATGACTTACGTTTTTCGTCATAAGAGCCTTTACGACCATTACCATCTTGACGGTTACGGTTATCCCCACGTTTACCACGATGTTCGAAGTCTCCATTTTGACGGTCACGACGTGGACCTCTATTGCGGAAGGTTTTCGCCTTCTCTTCACGTTCCTGACGTGCCTTGTGGTCTACTTTTTCAGTGATGTCATACTCACTTGGAAGGTATTGGAAGTCAATGTCTCCTGTTTCCTTATCCGCACGTGTTAATTTAACACGGATAGGCTGACCAACTCGGAAAGTCTTACCAGTTTTTTCACCCTGAAGTGTCATGGTACGTTCATTGTAATTGTAAAATTCTGGAAGGGTGGTGATGTGAACCAAACCTTCGATGGTGTTTGGCAATTCCACAAACATACCGAATTTAACCACACTTCCAACAATACCGTCGAATTCTTGACCAACAAACTCTTCCATGTATTCCGCTTTTTTCATAGCTTCAACGACACGTTCGGCATCAATGGCACGACGTTCAAGAGTTGAAGATGATGTCGCTAACTCAGGAATAACCTCTTCAAAATGTTCACGTGTTTCTTGAGACATATTGTTAGTGTACTCACGAATCATTCGGTGAACCAAGAGGTCTGGGTAACGACGGATTGGACTAGTAAAGTGGGTATAATACTGAGCCGCAAGTCCATAGTGTCCGTGGTTGTGTTCTGAATAGCGGGCTTGTTGCATTGAACGAAGCAGCATCATGTTCATGACCTCTGCTCCAGGTTTTCCCTGAACTTTGGCCATAAACTCTTGCAAGTCTAGCTGATCCATCTTATTGGCAGTTCCTTTGATTTGAACACCAAAAATAGAGGCATAATCCATGAAGCGTTGCAATTTCTCAGCTTTTGGCTCTTCGTGGATACGGTAGATAAATGGCAACTTAGCCTTAGCGAAATGCTCTGCCACACATTCATTGGCAGCCAACATGAAGGATTCAATCATTCGCTCGGCTGTTCCACGTTCACGCACCACGATATCCACTGGCATCCCCTTCTCATTTACCAAGATACGAGCTTCAGATGTATCAAAGTTAAGGGCACCACGACGCTCACGCATGTCTTCTAAAATCTTATGCAGTTCTGCCATGGCTGATACAGACTCCATGATTGGCTTAAACTGCTCAATCTTTTCTGGATTTCCAGCCAACATCTCATTGACATCACTGTAGGTCATACGGAAGGTTGTATTAATCACAGATTGGCAAATCTTATGATTAACCACCTTACCTTTTGGAGTAATCTCCATAATGGCTGACTGAGTCAAGCGATCAACATTGGGATTTAGTGAACAAATACCATTTGAAAGACGCTCAGGCAACATTGGCACCACACGGTCTGTCACATAAACCGAAGTCCCACGTGCTACGGCCTCACGGTTAAGAGCTGAACCTTCAGTGACATAGTAGGACACATCGGCAATATGAACACCAAGCTCAAAATTACCATTTGGCAAACGTTTAATATGGACCGCATCATCCAAGTCCTTCGCATCAGCTCCATCAATAGTAAAGGTTACCTCTTGACGAAGGTCAACACGACCAAGGAGGTCTTCCTGACTAGGTGCATCTGGTTCAGCTTCTGCTTCCGCCATGACATCCTCTGGGAACTCTGAAACAATATCCATTGATTCTAAGACTTCCAAGACATCAATACCAGCATCCCCTTGATGACCAATAATGTCACGAACACTTCCTACGAAATAATCATAGTGACGGTTAGGGTATTTTTCAATATCAACCTTGATAATTTCAGTACCGTCTAGGGCAACTGGTTCTTTCTTAATATAAATTGGCTGCTGAATTTTTTGATTTTTAGACTTAATGTAACCAGCATAAGGTTCTTTCTCGTCGCTAAGGATAAATTTCCCTACAACAGTCTTAAGCGAACGTTCTACAATTTCAACAACCCGTGCTTCTGCTGCCGTCCCACGCAAACGATCCGCTGGCTTCTTGATAACAACAGCAACAGTATCACCGTCAATAGCATGGCCAACATCATTACGACCAATGAACATATCATCTTCACTGTCATCGACATGCAAGAAACCAAAACCGTTCTTATTGGCACGGAAAACACCTTCAACAGTCACCTGATTTGGATTTTCTTTCTTAGGACGCAAGGAAACAGAGCCATCTCGATTAAAACGCAACTGCCCCTTACTTTCCATGGCTGATATGGCCTTGATGAGCTGAGGAAACTTTTCTCCCCCAGCATGATTAAGAGCCTGGGCAATGTCGTTTACACTGGATTTCCCATGCTCCTTCAAATAATTTATAATAGATTCTTTCATGATTTCCTTTTCTTTTATTTATTGACTATAACGCAAAAAATGAGCCAACCTCAGTCAGCTCATTACTTACTTGAGAGAATGGAAAGGACGATTGCATCTACAATCCATAGAAAAACCATGATTCCTGTAAAGCGTTGCATAAAGGCTTCAAAACCACGTGGTTTACTACGTTCAAATAGTGCTTCTGACCCACCACCATCAAAGACATTGCTACTTGGATTCTTTTGTGGCTGCATGAATACCGCAATCACAATAATAGCTGACATCACCAAGAGCAGCGTTAATAATAAGTCGTACATAGTTATTCCTCCGAAAAAGTCCTTTTTATTCTACCATAGAACCCTTTAAGATTCAACATGTAAGGTTACTTTTCTATCCTTGGGGCAGAATTTGGGTACCTGAATTTTCTCAGGATGATTTTGTTTATTTTTACTTGTGAGATAGTTGATGCTCCCACATTCACTACACTTTAAATTGATTTTAACTCTCACCTATATTCTTGACTCCTAGCGATTTTCTAAAGATGATTAAGGACCAGACAAAATTTCCAAAGACAATCATTGCGGTCACAAAGAAGACCCAGCGATAACCTAGTCCAGTCGCAACTGCTGAACCAACAAAAGGACCTAAAACTTGTCCAATGTATGAAAAGCTTTGATTAAAGCTAAATATTCTTGAGATTCCTTCCTTGGGTGTCATCTTGGTCAATAAAGAATTGACACTAGGCATAAGGGCACCCACACCGAAGCCATAGGCAAAACGTAAGATACCCAATTGCAAGGCTGAACCGGCAAAACCACAAAGGAAATACAAGAGGAAGCTATAAAATAGCCCCATTAAAAGCAAGCGATGATTCCCAATACGGTCTCCCAATTTTCCCAGAAAAGGGGTACTCAAGAGACTAGAGAAGCCCATAGCAGAAACAATTAAACCTGAGTAAAAAAGGATATTGTCCCTCTGACCTAAATAACGAATATAAAGGGCCAACATAGGCGCAATCGATTGGGCAGAAATCTGGATAATCATACTGGTCACAAAAAGGCCAATCAACATAGATTTGCTGGGAATTTTCGCAAAAATCTGAGAAAGAGTCATCATCTCTCCCTTTTCGATAGGTTGAAAATTCTCTCGCAAACCAAAGACAGTTAAGAGGCAGCAGATAAATAGAATGAGTCCAACCAACAAAAAAGTCCCCCTCATACCAAACGCCTCAGATAAGGTACCACCTAACAAAGGGCCAATCAGAACACCTGCCGTTAGACCCGTAGACAAGGTCCCCAGGGCATAGCCAGAACGGTTCTGAGGAACCTGACTCGCAATTAAAGCTGTGGCATTTGGAACATACCCCGCAAACAAACCATTCAGCGTTCTTAAGAAAAGCAGCCAGAAAACATTTGGGACTAAGGCAAGACCTCCCATTGTAAAAGTCATCACCATGCTGGCTCTAATCATCATGGGCTTTCGGCCATAACGGTCAGCTAAGCGTCCCCAAATAGGAGAAACCAGGGCCGAGGCTAAAGCAGAGATGGCAACAGACAAACCAGTATACCATTCAACCATGTCTCCTTTAACACCTAGTTCCTCAATGTAGAGGGCCATGAAAGGCATAACAATGGAGAAACTAGCTCCAGTAAAAAAGGTTCCTATCCATGCAATTTTAAGGTTACGTTGCCAATCAGTACTTTTAAGCTCTTTTTGGCGCAAATAATCATCTTCTTTCTAAAATTCACTATCCATTATATCACAATGACTAGCTATGAGGAGCTAGGTAAATCATTTATTGCGCTCTTCACTTTATCCTTCAAATCATCGAGACTACCGTTATTATTAAGAATCAAGCTGGCATAAGGCTTTTTCTCTTCTAAAGACATCTGGCTAGCGATTCGCATACTAGCTTCCCTTGAACTTAAGTGATTACGTTTCATCAAGCGTTGGCGCTGGACCTCAGGTAACACTGCCACCAACCAAATCTGGTCAAACCATTCCTGATACCCATTCTCAATAAGTAAGGGAATATCCATGAAAAAAACATCTTCTTTCTTGGCCAAACAATCCCTTTGAGCTGCTAGTTCCTCTCGAATAATTGTCCCTTGAATCTCAGCAGACCGATGTCTCATCTCCTCATTCGAAAAAATCAGTTGCCCTAGTTTAGGACGATTCAATTCTCCATTAGGAAGGAGAATCTCCTCTCCCAACCAATCAAGCAAGGCACTATACAAACGGCCTCCTTTAGCCTGCATATCGTGGACAAGCTGATCAGCATCAATGACCTTGTAACCTGCCTCTTTAATCATTTCAACAACCGTTGATTTTCCTGAAGCAATACCACCTGTTAACCCAATAATCATCGTTTCTGACAATGAGGACACAAATGTGTCCCTCTCCCTCCTAACTTGATTTTCTCAATTGTGCTTGCGCAGCGTGGACAAGGCTGTCCCGTCTTTCCGTAAACCTGCAAATAGTTCTGCATGGTTCCGTCCTCACCAAGGGCATTACGATAGGTCCTTATGGTTGAGCCGCCTTTTTCAATGCCAAGCTGTAAAATGGCAATCGTTTGATCATGGACCCGCTTCATGGCTGCCTTGCTGAGTTCCTTTGCTGGCATTTCAGGATGAACCTTGGCCGCCCAAAGCACCTCATCAACATAGATATTTCCTAGACCAGCCACCAATTTTTGCTCCAAGAGGAGACTTTTAATGGGCTTTGCAGAACTCATCAAGGCTCTCTCAAATAGAGCGTATTTGAAGGCCTTCTTAGTAGGCTCAGGACCAAGCTTTTTCCTTGTAAAATAAGCCTCCTCTTGACTTTTAGCCAATAAATCAAAGGTCCCAAACTTGCGGACATCTTGATAGACGAGGGTGGAGCCATCATCTAACTTAAAAAATAAATGAAAATGCTTGTTGGTAGGAACTTGATCTGTAAACAGCAGGTATTTTCCCTCCATACGCAAGTGGGAAATCATAATCAACTGTCCAAAGTCAAAAATCAAGTACTTGCCTCTTCGTCGCAGGGCTTGAATGGTTTGACCAGGTAAATCAGTCAAAAAACTATCGTAGGAGGTCTTAATCATTTTTGGAACCTTGACCTCAAGCGACAAAATAGTCCGACCTACTACTAACCGTTCTAAACCTCGTCTAACAGTTTCTACCTCAGGTAACTCAGGCATCTGCTCCTCCTTCTAGCAAGAAAGCCGAGCAAGTGCCCAGCTTTTTAATATTCTTTTTCATTGTAACCAAAATCGGCCAAATCAAGTTTTTTATCACGCCAATTTTTCTTAACCTTAACCCAGGTTTCAAGGAAGACCTTGTCCCCGAGCATGACTTCAATATCTTTACGAGCAAGGGTACCAATTTTCTTGAGCATGGAACCTTGTTTACCAATAACAATCCCTTTTTGGCTGTCACGCTCAACCATGATTGTCGCACGAATATGAATCTTATCCGTGTCTTCATCACGCTTCATCTCATCAATGACAACCGCAACAGAGTGTGGAATTTCTTCACGTGTCAACTGAAGGACTTTTTCACGAATCATCTCTGATACCAAGAAACGCTCAGGGTGATCGGTGATTTGGTCCGCTGGGAAATATTGGAACCCTTCCTCAAGGTTATCACTCAAGACATCCACAAGGTGGGAAACATTGTTCCCTTGGAGGGCAGATATCGGAATAATCTCCTTGAAATCCATTTGTGTACGGAAATCGTCAATCTGCTCTAGGAGCTGATCTGGATGGACCTTGTCAATCTTATTGATTACCAAGATAACTGGAACTTTAGCTTGTTTGAGGCGTTCGATAATCATATTATCACCCTTACCACGAGGCTCATCCGCTGGTACCATAAAGAGGACTGTATCAACCTCACGAAGGGTTGAATAAGCAGATTCCACCATGAAATCCCCAAGGGCCGTCTTAGGCTTGTGAATCCCTGGGGTATCGATAAAGACAATCTGTTCCTTATCGGTTGTGTAAATTCCCATAATTTTATTGCGGGTTGTTTGAGCCTTATCACTCATGATAGCAATCTTTTGCCCCATAACATGGTTCAAAAACGTTGATTTTCCTACATTAGGACGGCCGAGAATAGCCACAAATCCTGATTTAAATGTCATATAACTTCTTTCCTATTTCGTTTTAATTGAAAATTAAGTGCCAAATTTTAGGTATGAAAACAATCATCCCCGTAATGACTGCATAACAAGAAACCACTAAAACAGCTCCAGCGGCCATATCCTTGGCATTTTTGGCTAGCATCGAAAAGTGATAATTACTAGCTAAATCGACAACATTTTCAATGGCAGAATTAACAATCTCTAGGGCAATTACGAGAAAAACTGCCATCAAAAGAAAGAGCCATTCTGTCGCAGACACACGGAAAATCAAGCCAGCCAATACCACCAAGATAGCTGAAACCAAGTGCTTGCGCATATTGCGTTCTTCTTTAAAAGCCGTTATTATTCCTGTCAGAGCAAACTCAAAACTAGCTGTAAATTCTCTATTTTTCCACTTTTTTTGTGGATTATTGTCGCGTAAGTCCATAAGCAGTCAAAATTTCTTCCTGTAATCCAAACATTTCCGCTTCTTCTTCTGGAGTGTAATGGTCATAGCCATTGATATGGAGAAAACCGTGAACAGCCAAGAAACCCATCTCACGTTCAAAACTATGTCCATAATCCTCAGCTTGTTCATGAGCCTTATCAACGGAAATAAAGAGTTCACCGATATAACTATCAAACTCTCCCATCATTTCAGCTAATTCAGGATTTTCAGCCAACTCTTCCTCATCAAAGCTAATATCTAATTCAGGCTTATACTCCAAACTAATGACATCCGTTGGACGGTCTGTATCACGATATTCCAAGTTTAGTTCGTGGCTGCGTTCGTTGGTTACAAATGTAACAGCCATTTCCTTGTCTTCCTTGCCAAGTTTTTGTGCTGCAAAATCTAGCAACTCCAAGGTTTGTTCTTTTAATTTCTCAGAGACTTGTCCAGTCTCGTCAATCATTTCAATATACATAAGATTCTTTAGGAACGGCTATGCTCACTTCAAGCACAGAACCGCTCGCTTCCTTTCACTAACTCATTAGCTTTTTATAGAAATACTCAAATACATAGAATCCTAACTTTGAGTATTTTTAGTTTAATATTAATCACCTCATTATACCATAAGGACACAGAAAAAGCAGACATAAGCCTAATTGTCTGCTTTTTGTATGGCCTCTCCGTGAATCGCTTACTTATCCAAACTATCCTTAAGACGTTGAATATGAATGGTTAAATAGACCTGTTCGTCCAAACTCAATTCAAAAGTATAACCTGTCTTAATATAGTTAGCAATCTTTTGGGTACAGATAAAGGATTCTGGATAATTTACCCTAACCTGCTCGTAAAGAAAAGCATCATTTTTACCACCACTAACCCCACTCACAATCCGTTGCGCTAGATAGCGAAGATGTGTAATAAATCGGTTATAAGAGAAACTATCCTCCTCCAAATCACAACCAAAATGAAGACGGACAATGTCACTAATTCCAACCACATTTTGAGTCATCTGTCGGTCTTTTTCATGGAGACCCGCATCCTTTTGTGCATTGACAAAATGTAAAGCGACAGAGGCAGCCTCATCATCTGCCAATTTAACTTCTAAATCCTTGGCAATCAAACGAAGAGCTTGTTTTCCAATCTCATACTCCCGAGGGTAAAATTTTCGAACCTCCCAAGCCAAGGGATTCTGCAGAGGAATACCTTCTCCACTTCTTTCAATGGCGTAATGTAGGTGGTCAGCTAGGGCGATGAAAAAAGAGGGGTCAAACTTGGTTTGTAAGACAGCTTCAGCAAAAGTAAGGATATTCAAAAAGACCTGCATTTCACCTTCAGGCAAATTGACATAAACACGAGACCATTCATCTACTGCCTCTGTATTTTCCAAAACAAAAGTCTTTTCAATCTTTTCCTTATCAACAAAGTCTCCGACCTTCTTTTGAAAGCCCAGTCCCTTGCCCATGACAATGTATTCCACATTATTATCCAAAGCCTGAACAACATTGTTGTTTAAAATCTTTTCAATCTGCATCATGATCCCTCGTCATTAAAGCGTTTACTTTATTTTACCAAATTTTTAATGAGAAACCTACTTACTGCAAACGAAAAGCGCTGGACTTACCAACACTTTTCCTAAAGTTCTGTTCGATTTTCGATAGCTCTTAGCAAGGTCACTTCATCAGCATACTCGATGTCAGAACCAACAGCCAAACCACGCGCTAAACGAGTCACCTTGATTCCCGCAGGTTTGAGGACACGTGAAATATACATAGATGTTGCCTCACCATCTGCTGTTGCATTAGTAGCAATGATAACCTCGTCAACCTCGCTATCCATAAGACGGGTAATCAAACTTTTCAGGTTAATATCGTCTGGCCCAACACCATTCATAGGGGAAATAAGCCCTTGAAGCACATGGTAGAGACCACGGTATTCCTGAATCTTTTCCATAGCTGAAACATCTTTGGAGTCTTCAACAACCAAAATCTTAGTACGGTCTCTAGTTTCATCGGTACAAATGTTACATGGATCATCATCTGTCAAACGACCACAGACCGAACAATAAGTCAATTCACGTTTTGCTGCCAAGAGGTTTTTTGCGAAATCGTTGACATCTTCATCAGACATACTAATGGTATAAAAAGCTAGGCGTGTCGCTGTTTTAGCCCCAATTCCAGGGAGTTTTGAAAAACTATCAATCAGCTTCGCAATTGGAGTAGGATAAAGCATGAAGGCCTCCTGTTCTTTATATTTTTTTATCCATCACTTATCTTTTGTCACTTTCATGGATAAGTCTTTAGCCAAGAATAAACACTCAAACACTATATCACAGAAAAATCCCTCGTGCAAGGCACAAGAGACTTTAGATGTTTAGTGAGTATTTTGATAAAGTTCCATAATAGCTTTGACTGCATTTTGATGGGCCTTACTCTTCCAATCTAGAGCATGTGGGTACATAATCCCAACTGCCAACTTCGTACCATCTTTAGCGGTCGCATAGGCCACGGCATTAAGGTTAACCGTTGTTACAGAGTTACCAGAAGCATCCGTCGCATAGGTTTCGGCTGTCCCTGTTTTACCACTGATTGGAATGATAGAACTTGCCATAGCTTTACCAGTCGCAAGGCTAGAACCGGAATTAACGACATCATTAAATCCTTGTTGGATAATCCCCATCTGCTCAGAATCAAGAGGTAAGGTATTTAATACACGTGTATCTACCGTTGAAGCTAGAGTTCCTAAGCTACCATTAGTACCAGCATCATAGATACCTCCCACAATATGAGGTGCTACACGTTTACCACCATTTGCAATTGAAGCAACATATTGAGCCAATTGAATAGTTGTATAAGAGTCGTACTGACCAAAAGCTTCTGTCAAGACGTTGGCTACATTGTAATTCTTAGAAATATACCCTTCTGATTCTCCAGGCAAATCAAGTCCTGTAGATACCCCCATACCAAAATCAGCGTAGGTATCACGAAGTGTCGTCATCGCCTTATCCATATTGTCAGTCGACAAGGCCATACCTGGAACATATTGTTGGCCAAGTAGTTTGATTGCAATCTGCACCATATAGGTATTTGATGAATATTCTAGAGCCTGTGTCGCGGTAATAGGACGGCTACCTTGATCTGTAAACCAAGACGTAATCGAGGCTGAACCAGCAATGTTGATTGGTTGGTCAGTCAAGACCTGATTTCCATAGATGGCACCTGAACGCCAACCAGCAGTAAGGGTTGCTCCCTTAACAACAGATCCTGGAATAAAGACATCAGTGATTGTTCCTAAGGCATTTGCTTTAAAATCTTGTGCTCCTTGTTCATGTTTTTGCCCCGCCATGGCAAGTACAGCACCAGTGTCAGCATTCATAACAACTGCATACATTCCTTCAGAATAGGTAGCTTTGTTCTCTGAAATCTCTGAAGAAAGCTGTTGACCTAGGATATCTTCAACTCCTTTTTGGAAATCAAGGTCGATGGTCAACTGCAGATTGTTACCCTTACTTCCCTTTTGAGTGATTTTATCACTATCAACTTCGCCTTCCTTGTCTACTGTAATCTCACGAACAGTATGTTTCCCTTGTAGCTTCTCCTCGTATTCTTTTTCTAGATAAGAAGTTCCTACACGGTCATTAAGGGCATAACCTTTTTTGAGGTATTCCTTGGCATCTTCTTGTGGCAAACCTGCTTCTGAACTTGAGACTTTCCCGATGAGAGGAGACAGGGCTGAATCAACCGTATGACGCTCCCAATCCTTAGCAACCGTAATACCATTAAGTTCCTTCTGTTTAGCTGCTACAATCGCAATTTGTTCAGGCGTCAAGTCTCCTGTTTTCAATGTGACTGTTGAGAAATTAGAAACAGCATTCATCTGTGAGTAAATGTAGACAATCTTAAGCTCTTCCTCAGTGTAATCCACTGCTTCATCAGGAACGGCATCAACAGCATTGTTGTAAATAGTAGCTTCAGCTAATTTATTACCAAACTTATCTGTTTTCTTGTCGTTTGGAAGATCATTAACCACACGTTTGTAGGTGGCAGAATCCGCTAGATAGAAATCGCGTTTCTGGCGTGCTGTTACCTTCGTCTCCGTTAGTGTTACCATGGTCGCTAACTTTTCAGCGACCTTCTTCATCGTATCTGATGACACCAAATTGCTACGTGTAAAGGTGATAACGTCCTTACTCTGATTGGTCGTAAGAGCGACCCCCTTAGCATCAAAGATTTGCCCACGTTCGCTTGCAATTCTAACCGTATACTTGGAGTTATCCTCTAATTTTTTAGTATAAAAAGATTTGTTATAAACCTGCATATAGGTCAAACGTGCAAAAAGCAACAAAAAAAGGACAAAGACTACACCAAAAAGCAAATAAACACGATGTGAAATGTTTACTGGCTTTCTAGGTTTATTCGCTCGTTTTTCTTTTTGTTTTTGGCGCCGTTTTTCCCATTTTTGACTGAGTTTTTTCGAAAATGATGTCACTTTTTTTCCTCTATGTTCTCATAAAAATTCTCTTTTATTTTATCACAAATAAGCTTCAGCAATCTTAAAAAAATGTCGAAATCTAAAAAAACTTGCCTCAATATAAGACACGTTTTTTAGATTATATTGACAACTTTTTCATCCAGCTAGGAATGGCTTTACTGATATGTGTCGGCAAAACCACATAAGCATTTTTAGCCAGATCATCAGCGATAGCTGAGTGAAGCCAGCTAGCTACTGTGACAGTCTTATAGCGATCAATTGAAGCGAATTGGGCCAGAAAACCAGTAATCATACCAGCCAAGGTATCTCCCATTCCTCCTGTGGCTTGATAAGGCCCACCAACTTCTAAATGAGCTACTTTTTCACCCTGATAGACAGCCGTCTTGTGACTCTTGGCAACCAGGATTGTCCCAGCTCGGAACTCTCCCAAGGCTTTTTGAGTGTTGGAAACTGTCTGCTCTGGAATCCTTAAACCAGACAAGCGTTCCCATTCTTTTTGATGTGGGGTGAGAGTAAGGTGACAATCTGGTAGGTCCTTCTTATTCTTTTTAGCCAAGAGATTGAGAGCTGAACCATCAACAACCAAATTTTGATCTGCCCTAATATTTGCCAGCACCAAGTCCATAGCCTGACTAGCTGCACCATCTTCACCTAGGCCAGAACCGATCAATACCACATCAGCTGCCCTAAGATTCTCAAGAAATCTTTCAGTCTCTCTTAGGTCAAAAGCCATGGCTTCAGGGAGATGAGCATGAAGGGCTGTGATATTTTCACGATCCGTAGCCACTGTGACCAAGCCTGCCCCACTATTGACACAAGCTATGGCAGCCATAATGATGGCACCACCATAAGGATAAAGCCCACCAACTAAAAGCACTCGACCGTAAGAACCCTTGTGAGACTCTCTCAAGCGAGGTGTTATCACTTGCCTAGCAAAATCGTCATCAACTTTCATAAACTATCCTTTCGCACTACGAAGAGCAGCTTGATAGGTCTGTTCCATCAGCATAGTAATAGTCATAGGGCCTACACCACCTGGAACAGGCGTGATCATGCCAACCTTATCTTTCAATTGATCAAAATCAACGTCACCACAAAGTTTGCCTTCTTCATCACGGTTGATTCCCACATCAATGACAACAGCACCCTCTTTGACATATTCTTCTGTTACAAATTTTGCACGTCCAATAGCTACAATCAAGACATCTGCCTTGCTACAAACCTTAGCCAAATGCGGTGTTCGTGAGTGGGTCAAGGTAACTGTAGCATTCTTTTCTAGAAGAAGCTGAGCCATAGGTTTACCAACAATATTACTACGTCCGATAATAACTGCTGTCTTACCTTCCAATTCAACATTGTACTCACGAAGGATTTCCATAATCCCAGCCGGTGTACAAGGCACCATTTGACGACGACCATTCCAAAGATTACCAGTATTCATAGGATGGAAACCATCGACATCTTTTTTAGGATCAATAGCCAAAAGAATACGCATTTCATTAATATGATTCGGCAGTGGCAACTGAACCAAGATACCATGGAAAAGCGGATCCTGATTATAACGCTCAATAACTTCAATCAACTCTTCCTCACTAATACTCTCAGAAAGATTGACCGTCTGACTATGGAAGCCAGCCTTTTTAGCAGCACGTTCCTTATTACGCACATAAACCTGACTGGCAGGGTTGTCACCGACCATGATTACCACGAGTCCTGGCACAATCCATTCCTTTTCTTTTAGACGTGCTACCTTTTCATGCAATTGATCCTGCATTTTAGCAGCTAGGGCCTTACCATCCATTATTATCGCCATGGGTGTTCTCCAATACATACTTTTTTTCAATTATACCATAGTGAGGACTCTTTGTGACTAAATTTTCTAAATTTTCAAAAAGACGTTTCAAATGAAAACTAAAAAAGCTGGAATTGCCTTCCAACTTCTTCTGATTATGTTTCGTGACTAATCCACAAAACCATTTTGCTGACTCCAACCCTTAATAACCTTCAAGGTCTTCTGCTGGTATTTGCCACTCTCATACATGTGATCTGCACCTGTTAAGGAAACGAGAACAGAATCACGGTAGTTCTTAGCTGTTCTTCTAGCAATATTAGGATGAGTCATCTTATCCTTGGTTCCTGAAATGACGAGAACAGGACATAAAATGTTACTAAAATCCACATAAGCTGCCTTTGTCTTATCAAACCAATGAAGAGCCATCTGAGTATAAACTTTTCCTGATTCAGGAACCAGACCAGCAAAAACTTCCTCTTTCAAAGCTTCCTCTTGTTCATTCATGCAATACTTGAAAAACTCCTTTTTATAAGGGGGCATGGCTTTTTTCCAAAACCCCCAGCGTAAAAAGTGTTTGCCAAAACAAGCTAACATGGTTGGATAAAAGGCATAAATATCTGCTGTCGGAGCAGGTCCCATGAGAATCATACCAGCAACTTCTGTCTTTTCAGCAACCATTTGAGCCACCAGACAGCCTAAAGAGTGCCCCAAAATGAGTGGTGGTTGGTCTAGACTTTCAATCAAAGCCACTAAATCATCTCGATAGTCCTGCAAGGTAACAGTCCCAACTTTAGCTAGGCACTCTTGATAAGGTAGGTCATGGTAACGAAAGCTAGGTGTATGCACCTTATATCCCATTTGACGTAGACCTGTCGCAAATTCTCCCCAAACATTGCCATCACACCAGGTCCCATGAATTAGGACAATCTCTCTGTTCAAAACCATTCCTTATACATCTCCCTTTTTTGTTAAAAATTTAGATTATTTATCTATCTTATAGTATCATACTTCCAACCTACATACCTTTATACATTTCTTACAATCGTAAGAAAATGGTCTCTTATTCATTTAAGAGACCATTTTTCTATATATTATTAGTGATTAGCCTTATGCATTTCTTCCTTAACCGGACAAGAACACTCACAATCGCCACAAGAACCTTTTCCTTTGATATAGTGACGGATGCCAAGACCAGCCAAAGCAAAAATAATGAAGGCAATGATAAACGTTGACATAACAATTCCTCCTAAACCTAAATATGGGCTTCTTGAAGATTATCCAAACTAATGATTTGATCCTTAATCTGACGTGGTTTACGAACCACAAAATAAATCATGGTCACTAACAGCAAGAAAGCAACAAAAGTCCAAATTGTCATTGACTTGCCGTATAGGATAACTTGGCCAAACTGATAAAGAATTAAACTCACACAATAAGCTAGGCCTGTTTGAAAACCGATAGCACCAACCGTCCATTTAAGATTGGCCATTTCACGCTTAATAGCTCCAATAGCCGCAAAACATGGGGCACAAAGTAAATTAAAGACTAAGAAGGAATATGCTGCTAGGGAAGAATAATCTCCTCGTAAAGCCGCAGCTAAACCAGCTTCACTGCTATTATGATAGAGAATACCAAAGGTGGCAACAACAGTCTCCTTGGCAGCTAAGCCTGTAAGAGCCGCAACTGTTGCCTTCCAATTTCCAAATCCAAGCGGATCAAAAATCCAAGACAAACTCCTACCGAGAGTCGCCAAAATACTGGCTTCCGTATCTACCGTATGTAGCGTAAAGTTGTAGTTAGACATAAACCAGATAAGAACTGTCAAACTGAAAATAATGGTTCCCGCACGTTTGACAAAACTCATAGCCTTACCAAAGGCATAGCGCAAAACTGACATGGCTTTAGGCCAATGGTAAGCAGGCAATTCCATTATAAACGGACTGGTTAGGCCACCCAAAAAACTCGTCTTTTTGAGGGCAATACCTGATAAGATAATGGCAGCCATCCCAATAAAATAAGTACTTGGTGCTACTAATGAGTTACTAGGGAAGAAAGCTCCAGCAATCAAGGCAATTACTTCCAACTTGGCCGAACAAGGCATGAAGGTTGCCGTCATAATGGTAATGCGACGGTCCCTTTCATTTTCAATAGTTCGACTAGACATAACTGCTGGAACCCCGCAACCTGTCGAAATCAACATGGGAATAAAGGATTTTCCAGAAAGCCCAAAACGTCGGAAAATACGGTCCATAACAAAGGCAATACGACTCATATATCCAATGTCCTCAAGCACACCCAAACAGATAAAGAGCACAAAAATTTGAGGAAGGAATCCTAGTACTGTCCCAATCCCAGCGACGATACCATCAATAATCAAAGACTTAAGCCAGTCCTGAACTTGAAGAAAGTCAAGACCAGAAGTTACCAAATCTGGAACATACTTACCAAAAAGCACATCGTTAGCCCAGTCTGTCCACATGGTTCCAACAGTTTGGATAGATAAGAAATAAACCAAATACATAACTGCTGCGAAAATTGGTAAAGCCAAAATACGGTTGGTAACAATCCTATCAATCTTATCTGACAAGGTCAGGGCAAAATCTTCCGTATGACTTTGAGCCATCTGACAAACACGTTCAATAAAGGCATAACGCTCATTAATGACAATTGACTCCGCATCTTCTGTGAAAATTTCCTCAGTGATACGAATGATATCTTTGATTTCTTTTCGTTGGAATGGGGACAAGTCTAGCTCAGCCTCAACTAAAGCATCGTGTTCAAAGAGTTTAATGGCATAAAAACGCGCAGACCTTTGTGGCACCGAATTTCCCAAGACTTCCAAAATTTGTGAGATGGCAGCTTCTAACTTATCGTCATAAATTGGAAAGGCAATGTCACCGACTGTAGAAGTCGTCGTATGAGCTGCCTTCTTCACTGCCTGATCGACACCAGTTTGTTTGAGAGCACTAGTAGCTACTACTGGGACGCCTAGATGATAAGATAATTTATCAATATTTATCTGTTTTCCCTGAGCCTCCAAAACATCACTCATGTTAAGTGCTAAAGTGACTGGAATACCTGTCTCAATCAACTGCGTTGTCAGATAAAGGTTACGCTCCAAATTAGTCGCATCAACCACATTTAGAATACTTTCGGCCCTTTGGCTCAACAAATAGTCACGCGCTACCTTTTCTTCAGGGCTATAGGGTGACATTGAGTAAATCCCTGGTAAATCCTGGATTTCTAAATCCTTATTCTTTTTGACCAGACCACTTTTTCGTTCTACAGTAACACCCGGCCAGTTACCAACACGCTGATTGGTCCCTGTTATCAGGTTGAATAAACTGGTTTTACCACTATTAGGATTACCTATTAATGCAATTTCTGTCATTTTTCCTCTTCCTCGTCCAGCATGACCACACTAATCATTTGCGCTTCCGACTTGCGTAGGGTTAATTCATACCCTCTCAAGCTAATTTCTAGAGGATCTCCCAAAGGGGCTACCTTACGCAATAAGACCCGAGTACGCTTTGTAATTCCCATATCCATAAGACGCCGTTTGCTCTCATTTGCTGAAAAAATATCCGTAACGATAGCCGAACGTCCAACTGGTAATTCAGAAAGAGGTATCTTTTCCTGATCTTCCTCTGCAGGTGCCAAATCAATCTTATCTAGAATCGAAGCATCAAAGGCTAAGCGACTCCCCTTTACGATAATAATAGCACTGTTCTTGGTCTTAGTTACCACCTCAATAGTTTCACCGGCAGCCAACCCTAGGTTAGATAAGTGTAAAAGACTATCCTTAGGGAGGTTAATGCCAAGAATCCGGTAAGGTGTTTTTAAGGCCGCATCATATATGAGCATATTTCTTGACCTACTTTATTATTTTTGATACGGCATCATTATAGCATACTTATCCATCTTTTCCGCAATATTATCCTAAACAAGAATGATTCTAGAAAAGTAGAACGCAAAAAGAAAAGGCCGGAAAAGTTCCAGCCTTCACAAACAATGTATACATACTTAATGAATATCTTACAAAACCTTACTCAAGAAATCCTTGGTACGATCTTCCTTAGTATTGTCGAAAATCTCTTGTGGTGTACCTTCTTCGACAATAACACCGCCATCCATAAAGATGACACGATCTGCCACTTCATATGCAAAGCCCATTTCGTGGGTAACGATTGCCATTGTCATCCCTGACTTAGCAAGGTCCTGCATAACTGCAAGAACTTCACCAACCATTTCTGGGTCAAGGGCTGAGGTTGGTTCGTCAAACAAGAGAACATCTGGATCCATAGCCAAACCACGTGCGATAGCAATACGTTGTTGTTGACCACCTGATAGACTTGTTGGGTAGGCATCTGCCTTATCTTTCAAGCCAACCTTTTCTAAAAGTTCCATGGCTTTTGCTTCTGCATCAGCTTTAGAAACACCCTTAGTCTTAATTGGTGACAAAGTGATATTTTCTTTAACGGTCATGTTCGGGAAGAGGTTAAACTGTTGGAAAACCATTCCCATTTTTTCACGCATTTTGAAAATGTCGTTATTCTTATCTGTAATATCCACACCTTCAAAAGAAATAACGCCTTTTGTAGGTTTCTCAAGCAAGTTCATTGAGCGTAGGAAGGTTGATTTTCCTGATCCTGAAGGACCAATGATAACCACTACTTCACCCTTTTTAATATCTAGATCAATCCCTTTGAGAACTTCATTCTTACCAAAATACTTGTGAAGATTTTTAATCTCAATAATTGTTTCTGCCATTATTTACGTCCCTCCCCAAGTCGTTGTTCCATTTGTTTCAAGAGTGCCGTCATAGCTGTTGTCACAATCAAATAATAGAAGGCTGCGAACAAGAGCGGCGTCAAAGTCAAGTAGGTCGTTGTTGCAACAGTTTGTGCACCATTCCACAATTCCATAACCCCGATAGTTTGTAAGAGCGAACTATCCTTGATAATAGTGACAAACTCGTTACCCAAGGCAGGCAAGATATTTTTAATAGCTTGAGGCAAGACCACATAACGCATGGTATTCCATGGACGGATACCAAGTGAGTAGGCTGCTTCAATCTGACCTTTAGGAATAGACTCGATACCTGCACGTACACTCTCAGAAATATAAGCACCACTGTTCAAAGAAAGGACGATAATACCCGGAACGATACGTGACAAATCAAGATTCAAAATGCCAAACTGCACAGTTGGAAGGTTCATGTGGATAAGGTTAAAAGCAATCATAATCTGCACAACCATAGGAGTCCCACGGAAAACCCAAACATAAAGGCTTACCAACCACTCCAAAGGTTTGATTCCAGAACGTTTGGCCAAGGATACCAAAACCCCAAGAATGGTTCCGAAGAAGACCACGCAGACCGAAATCATAATTGTTACTAAGACACCATAGTTAAAGTAAGACCAAAACTGTGGTAGAAATGAAAAATTCATCTAGATACTCCTTACTAATATTCTTCAATATTATATCAGAAGACTGTATAATAATAAAGTATTTTCTTATAAATGCGATATTTCAGTATAAAAACTAAGTTATAGACCTAGCTAGCAAAACTCTTAAGCAATACACCTCATGTATTTCCAAGATGACACCACGCCAAAAGCTTTGCCAAGAATTTGAAGTACTGCCTGTTTTGACAAGTCATACAAGCATCACCCCATGCTTTCATCCTGATAAAAATGCCTGAAACTATCGAGTTTCAGGCATTCTGATTTTTGAAACCTTGTAAAGTTCCAAAATAATTTATTAGTAAAGCAAATCGTAGATTTCCATTGCAATCAAGTCAATGCTATCAAATGAATAAGATTCACGTGCTTCAACGTCACGCAATGTGAAAACTGGACCATTTTCAGGATCGTTGCTAAATGATACCTCGGCAACAACCACTCCTTCACGTTCGAAATTACGTTTCAAATTACCACCATCAGCCGCCATCATTTCAAGACGGTTAATGATTCTCACCAAATGTGATTCCATGTTATTTCTCCTATTAATTGTGTATTTCTTACTTATTTTATCACACTTATGGGAAAAATGGGGGAATTTTAAATATTTTTCAAGGAATTGTACATAATAGCCTTGATAGAATGCATACGATTCTCAGCTTCTTGGAAGATGATATCACTGTATTTTTGGAAGACTTGATCAGTGATTTCTAACTCTGCCAAACCATATTTGTCATAGATTTCTTGCCCAATTTGGGTATTAAGATCATGAAAGGCTGGGAGACAATGCATAACGATGACATCTGGATTTTCCGTCTTGGCAAGTAGGTCTTCATTAATTTGATAAGGCAGGAGTAAATCAATACGAGATTTAAAGTCTACTTCTTCACCCATAGATACCCAGACATCTGTATAAAGCATATCCACTCCCTTAACCTCTGAAATATCATCTGTAATGGTTAAATCGGCACCATTATTATGTTTCTGAGCTAGAGCTACAATTTCATCTTCGGGTTGCAGCACCTCTGGGGCAATAATCTTAACATTAACCCCTAAAATAGCCGAAGTGACCAAAAGTGAGTTGGCCATATTATTTCTACCATCTCCAATATAGGCAATAGTCAAGCCTTCCAAACTACCAAAACGCTCCTTCAAAGTCATGAAATCCGCAATCATTTGCGTTGGATGCCAGGTATCCGTCAAACCATTCCAGACCGGAACTCCTGAGTACTTAGCCAAATCCTCGACATCTTCTTGCTTAAACCCACGGTATTCGATTCCATCAAACATAGAACCAAGCACCTTGGCTGTATCAACTACAGATTCCTTTTTACCTAACTGAATGTCTCCAGCACCAAGGTAGGTCACATTCATACCTAGGTCCTGACCAGCCACTGTAAAAGCTGAGCGAGTTCTTGTGGATGTTTTTTCAAAAATCAAGGCAATATTTAAGCCATCTAAATATTTATGCGGAATTCTCTCCTTCTTTAACTGTTTAAATTTTATAGATAAATCGATCAACTCCTCAAGTTCCTGCTTGGTAAAGTCGATTTCTTTCAAAAATGATTTAGCTTGTGTCATAGGTATCTCTCTTTCGTTCTGAATAATATAAAAACATTATATAATATTTATACATTTTAGACAAGCGTTTTTGAATTAAAATTCAACGTTAGCACTCTTGTTAAGAGAGTGCCAAACCTAGATGCTTTTTACTTGCAATCTACCTTCCGCATGCTATAATGGAGTCATAGATTTGACCTTTTTTGACCAAGATTGTTTTCAATAAAGGTCTTTCCCAATTCAGATAGAAAAGAGGTACTGATATGCTCTGTCAAAACTGTAACCTTAATGAAGCTAGTATTCATTTGTATACCAATGTAAACGGTAATCAGCAACAAGTTGACCTCTGTCAAAATTGTTATAAAATCATGAAATCTGACCCAGAGAACCCCCTCAATCAATTCAATCAAACAGGAGGTTCCAACTTCTTCGATGATTTCTTCAGCGACCTAAATAACTTCCGTTCTTCTAACGGCGATCTTCCCAATACACCTCCAACACAAGAAGGTGGTAACCGAGGAAACGGTGGCAATACACAAGGGCCAGGCCGTCCAGGAGGACCACGCCAACAAGCTCCTCAACAGCCACAAGGTCTTCTTGAAGAGTTCGGCATTAACATCACTGACATCGCTCGTCGTGGAGACATTGATCCTGTTATTGGTCGTGACGAGGAAATCATTCGTGTCATCGAAATTCTTAACCGCCGTACCAAGAACAACCCCGTCCTCATCGGTGAACCCGGTGTCGGTAAGACTGCTGTTGTTGAAGGCCTAGCTCAAAAAATCGTTGACGGTAGCGTGCCACAAAAACTCCAAGGCAAACAAGTCATCCGTCTTGATGTGGTCAGCCTGGTTCAAGGGACTGGTATTCGTGGCCAATTTGAAGAACGCATGCAAAAACTCATGGAAGAAATTCGTCAACGTCAGGATGTTATCCTATTTATTGATGAAATCCATGAAATCGTAGGAGCTGGTAATGCTGGTGATGGCAATATGGATGCTGGAAACATCCTAAAACCTGCTCTTGCTCGTGGAGAACTTCAACTGGTCGGAGCAACAACACTCAACGAATACCGCATCATCGAAAAAGATGCCGCCCTAGAGCGTCGTATGCAACCAGTTAAGGTTGACGAACCAACGGTTGAGGAAACTATCACTATTTTGCGTGGTATTCAACCTAAATATCAGGACTACCACCACGTCAAATATACAGACGAAGCTATTACTGCAGCTGCAGAATTGTCCAACCGCTACATTCAAGACCGTTTCTTGCCAGACAAGGCCATCGACCTTCTCGATGAAGCAGGTTCTAAGATGAACTTGACCCTCAACTTTGTTGATCCTAAAGATATCGACAAACGTTTGATTGAGGCTGAAAACCTCAAGGCTCAAGCTACTCGTGACGAAGACTTTGAAAAAGCTGCCTATTTCCGTGATCAAATTGCCAAATACAAGGAAATGCAAAAACAAACCATCAAAGACCAAGATATGCCTGTCATCACAGAAAAACATATCGAAGCCATTGTGGAACAAAAAACCAATATTCCTGTCGGTGATTTGAAAGAAAAAGAACAATCACAACTTCTTAGTCTTGCTGATGATCTTAAATCACATGTTATCGGACAAGATGCCGCAGTTGATAAGATTGCCAAAGCCATCCGTCGTAATCGTGTTGGATTGGGTGCACCAAATCGCCCAATTGGTAGCTTCCTCTTCGTAGGTCCTACAGGAGTCGGTAAAACTGAACTCTCTAAACAATTAGCTATTGAACTCTTTGGTTCAGCTGACAGTATGATTCGTTTCGACATGTCAGAATACATGGAAAAACACGCCGTTGCCAAATTAGTCGGTGCCCCTCCAGGATATGTCGGTTACGACGAAGCTGGTCAGTTAACTGAAAAAGTCCGCCGTAATCCTTATTCACTCATTCTTCTAGATGAGGTTGAAAAAGCTCACCCAGACGTTCTTCACATGTTCCTCCAAGTTCTTGACGACGGTCGCTTGACTGATGGTCAAGGGCGAACTGTAAGTTTCAAGGATACCATCATCATCATGACTTCAAATGCTGGTACAGGTAAAGTAGAAGCTAGCGTTGGCTTTGGAGCTGCCCGTGAAAATCGTACCAATTCTGTGCTTAACCAGCTTGGAGATTTCTTCAGCCCTGAATTCATGAACCGTTTTGACGGTATTATCGAATTCTCTGCCCTTAGCAAGGAAAATCTCCTCACTATCGTGGACCTCATGCTTGATAATGTCAACCAACGCTTGGCTAATAACGGTATCCACCTCAGTGTAACTGAGAAAGTTAAGGAAAAATTGGTTGACCTTGGTTACGATCCTAAGATGGGTGCTCGACCACTACGTCGTACCATCCAAGATCATATTGAAGACGCTATTACTGACTTCTACCTTGAAAATCCAAACGAAAAAGATCTCAAGGCAGTCATGACTTCAAAAGGCCACATCACCATTAAGTCTGCTAAAAAAGCCGAAAAAACTGCTCAGAAAGCTGAGACAGCAAAAGAAACTGATTAAATAAAGAAACCAAGTCGCAATGGCTTGGTTTCTTTATCTTTTCATTTCCTATTTTCAAATTTATCCCTAATTCTGCCTAAATCAATAGGAAAATGAGCAAAATTTTAGTATAATATAGGCAAATAAACGTAAGGAGCAACTCATGAATCCAACATTTGGTGACAAGGTTGAGGGAGCTCATTATCAAACACGTTACGGTGTTTATGCTGTGATTCCTAACCAAGAAAAGACAAAGATTATTTTAGTCCAGGCTCCTAACGGAGCTTGGTTTCTCCCAGGTGGAGAAATCGAAGCAGGCGAGGATCACTATAGCGCACTAGAACGCGAGTTAATTGAAGAACTTGGGTTTACAGCCACTTTAGGCCAGTACTATGGCCAGGCTGATGAATACTTCTATTCAAGCCACCGTGACACTTACTATTACAATCCAGCCTATATTTATGAAGTTGTAGATTTTTCAAAAATTGGCAAACCTCTCGAAGATTTCAATAACCTGGCCTGGTTTCCAATTGATGAAGCCATTGCTAAACTTAAACGTGGCAGCCATAAATGGGGAATCGAACAATGGAAAGCAAGCAACATAACAACTAGCAAATCTTAGGAGGAAACTATGAAACTCATTAATACGACCCGTACACACCAAGAACTCGTTCAAAACCAACTAGACAACACGGATGCCTTTCTCGTAGAGACCTACTCTGCTGGGAATACTGATGTTGTCTTTACACAAGCACCTAAGCATTATGAACTCTTGATTTCAAATAAACATCGTGCTGTTAAAGACAACGAATTAGAAGTTATCCGTGAATTCTTCCTCAAACGAAAAATCGACAAAGATATCGTTTTGATGGACAAACTTAGAACAGTACACACTGACAAATTGATTGAGATTTCATTCCCAACAACTGTATAAGACAGAACAAGCAATGGCTAACACCACTGCTTGTTTTTTAGTATGTTACAAAGCTTTCGAAGCTTGATCCAGAACTTCCATAACCTGACGACTATGTTCCAACTGCTTGGCAACACTGTCAAAATCCTTGGTCGCCACCATCTTTTCAAAAGCTACAAATTCATCATACATACGATGTTGTGGACTATTAAGATTGACAACTCTCTCTTTCTGACCATTGAGAGTGACTCCAATCTCAGGTAGAGTATTGGTTGCACCAAAAATGGTAATAGCTCCCTTATCCCCTTGAATAGTTGAACGAATTTCCGCACTACAGTCTTTAGCTCCAATGGCAACAGCCTTAAAGTTACCATAGTCCAAAACTAGAATTCCTGACGTATCCACTCCTAGCTCCACATTAGGTAGATATTCCACACGATTAGGCTTACCAAAAAGGCCAACAAGAAGGTGAATATTATAGATATTAAGATCTCTAAGTGCTCCCCCACCCATTTCAGGGTTGAAGACAGGAGCAATTTCCCCATGTTTGAAGGCATCGTAACGTGATGAATATTGGGAATAATTGATATTCACAATTTTAATATCCCCAATATCAGACAAGGCTTCCTTAATCGCTGTAAAATTAGCCAGATATTGATTGGTAATAGCCTCCATCAAGAGAAGCTTTTTTTCTTGAGCAAGCTTAGCTAGCTCTTCAAACTCTTCTAAATGAAGGGTGAAGGGTTTCTCACAGATAACATGCTTTCCGGCCAAAAGTGCTTTCTTAGCATAGTCATAGTGGGTATGATTGGGCGTTCCGACATAAATCGTATCAACTTCTGGATTAGACAAAATTAACTCATAATCACTAGTCGCCTGAGATAAGCCATATTGTTTAGCTAGGGCTTCTGCCTTATCGAGCGATCGTGGTGTCGATAAGATAGCTTCAAGCTCGATGCCCTCAATAGTTGTTAACACAGGAAGAACCTCTGTCACAATCATTCCTGTCCCTAATAATGCAAGTTTCATCAACTTACCTCCTTCTTCCTCTAAACTCTCTTACTATACGGCGTAATTCTATAAACAGAACTATAATGAAAGAGGACTCAAATAGAAGCCCTCTAAAATTTAAGAACGGCCAAGCAGTTTCTTAACTCCTTGAATCGCTTTATACTTAAGCGGCTGTGGATAATAACGGAAGGTTCCCATCTTGCGAACGATATAACCATTAAAGTTTTGTTTAAATCGCAAAACCCCATCTGAACCATCAAAGATCCCCATAATACCAAGGAAGTTATAGAAAGTAATCCCACGTTTAATGGCTTGGGTCATCACATACTCTTGTAAGAGTGCTGGCGCATAAAACTTATTAAACTCCGGATAAGATCCACTAAAAAGATAAACAGCTTCTTGAGGTGTATAGACAAAAAGACTACCAGCCAACACAATGTCTTCTTGACCATATTTCTCAATAAAAGCAGTCGCTTCGCCCTTTCGAACATCAAAGGTCTCAAACTGACTTGATAACTCTCTTAATTGGTTTTGTTTTTTCTCAGATTTTGGGTTAGCCTCTAAATCAGCCTGTAATTTGACAATTCTAGCTCCCAACTTCGCTTGATCACTTTCTAAATGGTCATAGTAATCCTGAAAATTCAAGGTAGCCACCATAAAATCAGCATTGTCACCAAAAGCATCATAAAAATCTTGGTAATAATCTAGAGACTTGTCACTATACTCACGACGATCAGAGGTCGCCGAAGTGATTTCTTTAAAAATAGATAACTCATCACGTTTCAGTTTTTTCAACTTAATCCCGAAAGTTTTGGCTTTTTTAACCAAAGGCTTCCCTTTTTTACTGAAAGACTTGATAAGATTTTTTTCTTCAATCCCAGATAAATCCTTAACATAGTGCCAGTCAGGCTCACCACCAGGATAACCTGTCTGTAAACCATCAAAGCTATAGCCTAAATCTGTCAATTGACTAATCAATTGCTTCTGCTCTTCACCAGTTGGTTCACCATTACTATCAAAAGTTTGATAAGTATCATAAGGCTTGATTAACAACTCAAGAGCACCATTTGCCTTAGCATAGTCCTTCAAACCTTGATAAAAGTCACTCAGATGAGCTGTATTTGAGTGAATCGGTCCACAATTCACCTCCATACGAAGCCCACCAGTCATAGGCATGCTGTAGACAATTGCTGAGACTTCTAGTTGGTTTCCTTCTTTCCAAGCGACATAGCTAATGCTAAATCCACGTTTTTCAAGAAGCTTAGCCATTTCCTCCGTTTGCATAAAAGAACGCTCAGACACTTGTTGAGCATGTGTGTTAAATTCTTCTTTAGTTACTTGAATGAAGCTCATTTTTTTCCTTCCTAAAATGGATAAAGTAAATGACGAGTGAGATAAAGAGCAAGATGGCAAGTACTGCCACTAATGGTATTCGAATCGGACGGATATTAAGCAACAAATCTCCACTAACTGCATAAACAATCGAGACTGGCGTCACTCCAATAAGGGTTGCCAAAACCCTCGTCCTTGTGGGTAAATTCATCTGAACACAAGCATAATTGACCAGAGCTGATGGTATAAAAGGAATAGAGAAGGCTAAAGAAATCCCAATAAAACGATGCTTAAAGTTTTCAATATAGTTTAGGAGTTTCTCCATACGTTTGGACTTCTCTGGCTTTTCAAGTCTTCTCAGAATTTCAAAACTAGTCAAATTTCCAAAAGTATTACCAATAATATTCATCGGAATCGCAAGCAAAGGGCCATAGAGTAGCCCAACAAAAATACAAAAAATAGAACTTGAAACTCCAGGAATAGCCGATGACAGAATCATGAGACTAAGAAGGATCAGTGCATTTTGGAAATTAGCCTGCTTAAAAACTTCTCTTAAAAAGGCTTGATCATGCTTAGCGTTGGTCCATTCCTTGATTAAGGGGATGAAGTTATTTAAAAGAGGCCATAAGAATACCAGTATTAAACCGGCTATCCCTATAAAAAATAGTCTTTTTTTGGTCATTACATCTCCATAATTTTAATCGCTCCTTTTATTATAACAAAAAAATGCCTTCATTGATTTAGAAAGGCATCTTTTACTGCGATTACTTATTAATCAAATTTGCTTGTGACTTGTTTTCCAAGGCACCATTTTTAAAGTTAAGGGTAAGGCTACCTGTTTCACCCTTCTTAGCAACAAGGTTCGAAGACCAAAGCGCTTGTGTCATTGTTGCATCTGAAGAGACTGCAATCGAATAAACATCAGGTGTACCAAGCGTTTTGACAGCATCGTCATAGCTAGTTCCATTTTTGAGATTTTCGTACATCTTCAGTGTGATTTTAGGATCACGGACGTAAGAAAAGTTTGAAATTGACTTAACCACAGTGCTATTGTTAAAGAGTTTCGCTGTAACAACAACATTGTCATACTGCCAATTATAAACATCAAGCTTAGCATCTCCTGCCTGCTCCTGACTCGTTGATGAAGGTTCACCAAACCAACCCTTCAAGCTATCAAGATTTGAGCCTCCTGAAAATTCCTGAGAAGCATTTGCCATGGTAATCTTATCAAAGTTCTGGCGAACATTCCCATGCTTAACGGTTAAAATCTTAGAGGCTTCATTATCCAAAGATCCCTTCGTCTCTGTCTTAGACGAAGATTTTCCACAAGCAGCTAGAGTAAAAAGTGAGAGACCTAAAACGGTCAAAGACAAAAGTTTTTTCATAATAAATTCCTATATATACAAATAAAAGGCTGACGCCTCTGGTTTTTATGGAGCCGGTGGGAGTCGAACCCACGTCCAAACACCTGCCAACATATTCGTCTACAACCATAGGTTATGTCTTTCATTTAACAGATAGACGACACATAACTCAAGCCTTCTATCTGCGAGCCTATAAATCTCTTTTCAACCAGCTAGGCAATGGTCAAACGTAGCTTATAAATCAATAAAACCTCTAAACAAACATAAGCAATCTGCTAGAAGTCACGCGAGCAGGTGTTTAGGCTGCTACAGCGTAAGAATTAGTATTTTTTGCAGTTATATTTAACTGAGCGTTTACGTCGCCACACGAGTCGCAGAATATGCCTCATAATGCCTGTCGAATCCGTAACGACCCCAATATGAGATACTGAGTATTATAGCAAATTTTTTAATAAATTGCAAAAGATTAGCCAAACTCTCTCCCCAATAAATCAACTATGGAGAGGTTAATACGTTAGTTTTCTTTGATTTTAGGACAAGCTAAAAGCTTTTTTCTGTATGCTTGTCTTTTCCCTTTCAATGATAAAAGATTTTATGAAATACTTTCACTAAAACTTACCGACTAAAAAACGTTGAGAGAACTAATCTTTCAACGTTTTTCTTTTTGCACCCTAAGGGAATCGAACCCCTATCTCAAGAACCGGAATCTTACGTGATATCCATTACACTAAGGGTGCTAACAGTATACTATTATAGCATACTCTAAAATAGAAAAAAAGACATGTTTCCATGCCTCTTTTTTTATCTTACAATTCGATATCTCCGAAAAGATCCGCCATTGAGAATCCAGATTGAGTTTCTGGAAGTTCGTAATCACGTTTTTCTTGACGTTTTGGACGACGTGGACGTGATTGACGTTTTTCGTTGTTTTCACCTTCAGCGTTAGCTGGACGTTCTTCAAGAGCTTTGATAGAAAGTGATACACGTTCTGCATCAGCGTTTACTTCAAGAACTTTAACAGTAACGTCTTGACCTACTGAAAGAACATCTTTTGGATTTTCAACACGTTTGTGTGAAATTTGTGAGATGTGAACAAGTCCATCGATACCTGGCAATACTTCAACGAAAGCACCGAAGTCAGTCAAGCGTTTAACTTTACCTTCGATAACATCACCAGCAGCAAGTTTTTGTTCAACGCCATCCCATGGTCCAGGTGTTGTTGCTTTAAGTGAAAGTGATACACGTCCTGCTTCTTCGTCGATAGCAAGAACTTTAACTTCAACTTCATCACCTACAGATACAACTGATTTAGGTGAAACGTTATGTTCGTGAGACAATTCAGTCACGTGAACAAGTCCGTCAACACCACCAAGGTCGATGAAAGCACCGAAGCTTGTCAAACGAGCAACTTTACCAGTTACGATTGAACCAACTTCAAGTTTAGAGAAGACTTCTTTACGAGCTTCTGCAGCTTCTGCTTCAACAACTTCACGACGTGAAAGGATGAAACGGTTTTCAGCTGGATCAACTTCTTTAATTTTAGCGTCAAATTCTTGACCTACAAATTGTTCAGTGTTACGAACAAAACGAGTATCGATCATTGAAGCTGGAATAAATCCACGAAGACCTTCAAATTCAACAGAAAGTCCGCCTTTAACAGCGCGTGTTCCTTTAACAGTAACAACTTCTTCTTCACGACCAACAAGTTTATCCCAAGCTTTGCGAGCTTCCAAGCGTTTTTTAGATACAAGGTAAGTTACAGTATCAGTATCTTTACCAACAACTTGACGAAGAACAAGCACTTCAAGTGTTTCACCAACTTTAACAAGGTCTGCAACGTTTGCGTCACGGTCGTTTGTCAATTCACGACGTGTCAAAACACCTTCGATACCAGTTCCTTCGATAACAACATTTGCTTGATCATTATCTACTGAGATAACTTCAGCTGTTACAACGTCACCTGTGTTAACTTCGCTAACACTGTTTAGCAATTCTTCAAATTCGTTCATTCTAAAAAGATCCTCCAACAAGAGCCAGCCAATTCTGACCCTTGATAACAATATATTTTTAAAGGTACCCGCAAAGACAATGGTTAACATAGACGGTGCCAATGCACCCGATACCTTTTACTGGGGTAGCTGGATTCGAACCAACGCATGAGGGAGTCAAAGTCCCTTGCCTTACCGCTTGGCTATACCCCAATAGCAAAATGCTATAAAAAAACATCTAAGTACTTGATATCGACTATCCCGATTCAGTTTCTTAGACATGGAGAGAGAGGGATTCGAACCCCCGAACCCGAAGGAGCGGATTTACAGTCCGCCGCGTTTAGCCTCTTCGCTATCTCTCC
>OKWN01000111.1_pt1 | contig 84075 bp, 93 predicted proteins | sample 1607151 | NCBI WGS metagenome assembly OKWN01 (sample SAMN07501046, study PRJEB24779) | human gut metagenome | isolation source: stool | host: human infant | place: USA: Pittsburgh, PA | reverse complement strand
TATTATGCTACTATCTTCTTCACTGGATTTACATATTTTGTATTTATTAATGAATAATATACGTATTTTAAACACCTGTCAATATTTTTTGATTATTTTTCTAACTTTTTATTTGCTTATAAATTTCATTTCTAATTTTACTAAATATCTTATGATATAATAAACATAATATGACTCATATTATAATTAAATAAAAATTTTAAATTAATTGAAAGGATTACATATGAAAAGTTTTAAATTATATCCAGAGATACTTACTTTTGATAAGTGCGAAGAATTTTGTTCAAAATTCAATATAAATAAAAATGATCTAATAATAACAAATGAGTATATCTATAAACCATTTTTTCAGGCCTTCATTAAAGACGCCACTATAATATATAGAAGAGATTTTGGTAGTGGTGAACCTAGTGATGTAATGGTTGAAAAAATTTATAATCAAGTCAAAAATATTGATTATAAAAGAGTTATAGGAATCGGTGGCGGAAGTATATTAGATGTAGCCAAACTTTTTGCTTTAGAACAAATCACACCAGTATGTGACTTATTCGAAAAGAAATTTGAGCCTGTTAAAAATAAAGAATTAATACTTATTCCAACAACCTGTGGTACTGGTAGTGAAGTTACTAATATATCTGTTCTTCATTTAAGCTCAATTAATAGTAAGTTAGGTCTTGCCCATGATGAAATTCTTGCTGACTATGCTGTATTAATACCAGAATTATTAAAGGTATTACCATTTAAAGTTTTTGCTGCCAGCTCAATTGATGCTCTTATTCATGCAATTGAATCTTTTGTATCTCCAAAGGCTTCTGTTTTCACGGAAATGTACTCTATAGAATCTATGAAAATGATTTTAAATGGATTTAAAAATATTGTAGTTAATCGAAAAGATGACTTAAATAATCTTCTATATGATTTCTTAATTGCTAGTACTTATGCAGGTATCGCTTTTGGTAACGCAGGAACTGGTGCTGTTCACGCAATGAGTTATCCTTTAGGTTCAGTTTATCATGTCCCTCATGGAGAAGCTAATTATGTTTGCTTTACAGAAATATTTAAAACATATAAAAAATTAAATCCAAATGGAAAAATTAAAAGACTTAATAATATTTTAGTAGAAATTCTTAATTGTTCTGAAGAAGAGGTCTTTGAAGAGTTAGAGAAACTACTTTACAAAATACTTCCAAAGAAATCTTTAAAAGGATATGGAGCCACTGAAGAAGATTTGCTACTTTTCACAGACAATGTGCTTACTAAACAAGGAAGACTCATGTCAAATGCTTATGTTACCTTAGACAGAGATACTATTTATAATATTTATAAAACTTTATATTAAAAAATAAGAACCTAGCCACGTGGCTAGGTTCTTATTTTTTAGAAACGTAGTTGCCTGAAGCGACGCAAAGGTATCTCGTTGGCGACATGAGCGAATCGAATTTTTTATAATTCAAAATAAGTCTTATCATTTAATTTATTAATTACAGCAAAATTATTATCTACTTCTATTTCAGTGATAGAGCAATTATCTATTCTAAAATTCCAATGATATTTATAATCATCACACAATAAATAAGAAATTATATTTCTAATTGTACCTCCATGAGAACAAATGAGTACAGTTGAATTTTCATTATCACTTATTATTTTCTTCACTTCATGTCTTACCCTTATAAAAGTATCTACTAAACTTTCACCATTAGGATACTTGTATTCAAATCCTTCTTTTATCATTTTTTCTATTTCTTCTGGGTATTCCTTTTCTATTCCTTTAAACGAGAGACCTTCAAAATCACCAAAATTTATTTCATTCAATTGACTTCTCTCTTCAATTTGAATATTCTTAATTTCAGCCAATTTTTTAACTGTTTCTTTAGTTCTAGAAAAAGGCGTTGTATATATTCTATCTATATTTTCATCTTTTAAATATTGCGTAAGCTTATTAACTTGCTCATTACCTTCTTCACTTAATTTGCTATCTGTAAGCCCAGAAAAAGCTCCTCCTTCATTACAAATAGTTGTACCATGCCTCACTAAAATTAACTTTATCATTTCATCACCTTAAATCAGAATAACTATATAGGAAAATAATAAAAATATTAACTCTCCTAGTTCAATAGTACATCCTAATATATCTCCTGTTACACCATCAATTTTCTTATAAATATGATTTTTAAATAAATAATCAAATATCATTACCACCACAATAGATAGCAGTAGTATTATAATATTAAAATCAGTAGATAAAAATATAAACTTACTAATAGCTACAATAATCACAATAGTATATACTATGGCAGTTATAAACATACCTAAAGTTGCCTTCCCAATAAATATGTTACCCATACCAACTTTCCTTGGTGTGACAGTCTTGTAAAGCATAATTATAACTCCCAAGCGAGATATCATAGGCATAAATATTATCAAATACATAAGGTTACTATTGATTGCAGAATTTAATAATCCTATTTTTATTAATACTAAAAATAGGATTGCTAAAAGAGAGTTTGTTCCCAGCCTAGAATCTTTCATTATTTCCAACATTCTATCTTTATCTCTATTACTATATATGGCATCAAAGGTATCTCCTAAGCCATCAATATGTAAACCACCCGTTAATATAACCTCTCCTGCAACAATAAGTATTGATGTTATAAATGGATCAAATATTCTAATTGCTAAACTTCCTATAAAAAAAGAAATCAATCCTATGACAAATCCAACTAGTGGAAAATATACTATAGATTTGTGGAACTCTTCATCAAATCCTATATCTGCTTTAATAGGTATTCTAGTCATAAATTGTAGTAATCCTATAAATCTTTTCATAATTATCCCTTCACTTTCATAGGAATTCCACTTACAACAAAATAAACCTCATCACTATATTTACTTATTAATTGATTAGCTCTACCAACAAAATCTCCATAGATTCTAGACAATTTATTTTCTGGTACAATTCCCATTCCAACTTCATTAGTTACTATTACAAAATATAAATTTGTTTGCTTAACAGCTTCTAGTAATTTATTTATTTGATCTTTTATATAGTTTTCCAATTCATTTAATTCTTCAGAAGTAGCTTCATCTACTTCTATTCCATAAGTAAACATCAAATTATTAACCATAAGAGTAACACAGTCCATTATTACTGTGTCATGAGTTTTATCTAATTCTTCCACTATTGAATATATATCTTTATATATTTCATAGGTCTTCCATTCTTTTGGTCTACTTTCTTGGTGTTTTTTTACTCTATTTTTCATTTCGTCATCAAATGCTATCGATGTGGCAATATATGCCGTTTTATTATTCTGTTTTATACAAAGAGATTCTGCAAAATTGCTTTTTCCTGATCTTGCTCCCCCTGTAACTAAAATGATATTGCTCATAAATGTTCTCCTTTAGATATTTATCTTCCCATATCTATTTCATCAAATGTCGCCATATTTTTATATACATAATTTGCAGCTTCAATTATGTTAAAAGATAATGCTGCTCCACTTCCTTCTCCTAATCTCATATCCATATCTAAGAATGGTTGTAACCCCATAATATCTAGTGCTTTTTTTGTCCCTGGTTCTGCAGATAAATGAGATGCTATCATATAATCCTTTGTATTTGAATTAATATGATAAGCTAACAATGCTGCTGCATAAGATATAAATCCATCTAATACAACAGGTATTCTATTGGCTGCACACCCTAAAATCACACCTGCCATAGCGCCTATTTCGAATCCACCCACCTTAGATAAAACATCTACTGCATCTTTTGGATTAGGTTTATTAAGCTCTATAGATTTTCTTATTACTTCGGCTTTGTGTTTAATCAATTCTTTCTTTAAACCTGCACCTATACCAGTAATCTCTTCTGGATCATAATTTCCAAAAACTGAAACTATAGCTGTAGATGGTGTAGTATTTGCTATTCCCATTTCTCCTATACCAATTAATGTATAGTCATCTTGTATACATTTTTCTGCCATTTCAATTCCTATAGATATACACTGTTCAGCTTCTAATCTAGTCATAGCAGGTCCTTTTGCCATGTTAGATGTTCCTTTTCTTATTTTATAGTCAACTACACCTTCTATTTTTTCATCACAGTTTATTCCTACATCAACTGCTAATACATCTGCTCCTACAAATTTTGAAATTGTTCCCACACCATTTATTTTTTTAGGGAAGTTTTGAAATTGTAATATAGTAATATTTTGAGGATCTGGTGCTACTCCTTCTTCGTAAACTCCATGATCTGCTCCGAAAGCTATTATAACTTTTTTTGATGTATCAAAATATTTTCTACCATATATCCCAGCCAGTTGGGCACAAATATTCTCCATCTTACCTAAGCTTCCTGTAGGTTTTATAAGTCTATTTAATCTCTCTTCTGCTTGTTTTATATATTTCTCTTCTAATGGATAAATATTTCTTGATATACTTTCTATTAAATTCACTGTTGCTATCCCCCTTATATTTTTTGTTTTTGTAATTTATTTAAAATGTCTCTTATTTATTATGTTTCATACAATAATTATATTGTTATATATAAAAACTATCTAGTATTTTGTGTATTTTTTAAACATTTTTTGGAATCATAGGTATTTTTATCTGATAGAATAGTATCTCTTTATAATCAAAAAATATAAGTAGATAAATATATTTAAGGAGATGATTGAATGGAAAATTTCAATGATTTAAAGAACCTATATGAAGATGGTTATAGATGTATTTATCAAGATGGAACTGAAGGTAATAGAAATATATATCTGAAAAATTTCGATGAAGAAAAATCTAAAGTAGTAAATCTTCAGGATGAAAATGAATTTTCTCAGTTCCAAGATTATATTAGTGGTTTAAGAATGTCATAATAAAAGGGAGCATAAGCTCCCCTTTATTATTTTAAAACAAATTGACATAATAATATATATTTTTATAACTCAATATATAATTTTTACTATTAATCTTTAATAAAACATAATTAGATGGTTACAATATCTTCTATTTGGTAGTCACTATTTGTTTAATAAGTTCTAGAAGCTCTTTTCTATCAACTTCTAGATTCTTCTTTTTCTCCTTATACTCTTGAAAGTTAACAACTTTTGACATAGTTTTCTTCATAAACTCACTTCCCAACTAAGATTATTAGCTTATATAAGTAATTCTAGGTTATTTTGTTTTTTCCTCTTAATTATTTAATATTTTCCGTAAAATTTATTAGATTCCTAATCTATAAAATCATAAATTGTAGAATTATTTGTTATTTTATTATTTCCTAATTATTTTAATTCATTTTCAACTATTATTTTAACAACTATTACTTATATATTAATTATTAACAGTATTTATGTTTTAAGTCATATACTCAAACTATTTTTTGCTATATATAATTTATTTATATATCTATCACTTAATTTCCTTCTTAATATATTCTAATGCCGATTTAAGCTGTTGATTTTCATCTGCTTCTTGAATTTTAGGTGTAATACCTTTTCCATTTATATAATCTCCATTTGGTGTAAAATACTGAGCAGTTGTCAATTTATATCCAGTACCATCTTTTAATCCTTTTACGCTTTGTACTAACCCTTTACCAAAAGATGTTTCTCCTATCGCTATAGCTTTTCCATTATCAACTAATGCTGCTGTTAAAATTTCTGATGCAGATGCACTTCCTCCATTTATTAAAACAGCAATTGGCATATTAACTTCTTTGTCATCTGATTTATAGTACTCTTTATTCCCCGTATTATCCTTTGTATAAACAATAGTTCCCTTTCCTATCAAATCATCTGCTATATCCACACAAACATCTAATAACCCTCCTGGATTGTCTCTTAAGTCTATCACTAGTCCTTTTACTCCTTTAGATTCTAATTGACTTAAATTTTCTTTAAACTCTTTATATGTATTTTCATCAAAAGATGTTATTCTTAAGTATCCTATGTTATTATCCATAACTTCATTTGATACACTTTTTGTTACTATAGTTTCTCTGTTAATATCAAAACTTAACTCTTCTCCTTTTCTTTGGACAGTTAAATTAACCTTTGTATTTTCTTTACCTTTTATATTTTTTATTACCTCGTCTATTTTCTTAGAATCAACATTTTCTCCATCAACTTTTAGCACTATATCTCCAGATTTAATTCCTGCTTTAGCTGCGGGTGAACCTTCTATTGGTGAAATTATTGTTAACTTATTATCTTCAGGATTAACACCTATGTATACTCCTATTCCAACAAAAGAACCACTTGTTTGCTCTTTTAAACTTTGAAATTCATCTGTTGTATAGTATTGTGAATATGGGTCATTAAGACCTTCAAATAATCCTTTTAGTGCTCCATCTACTAGATTATTTTCTGATACTTCTTTATAATAATCCTCCTGAATAAGTTCTTCTAATCCCAATAACTTATTATACTTCGCATAAGATTCATATAAATCTTTAGATATTATTACTTTGTTCCCCAATGTTATTTGAAACATTGTTGTTCCAATTACAGTTACTATTACAAGAATAATAGAATATATAAGAGCCCTCTTCTTAGATATCATTTGTTCATCTCTCCTTTAATCAATCTACTATATATTATATGACTAGCTTGTCTTTTTATTACTATTTATCAATTATATTGATTTAAATCTATAATTTAACTAAAATTTATATTAAGAAAGTAAAATTACGGTAATTATATAATACCATAATTAAGAGGTGTAGATTATATGAAAAAAGAGTTTAGAAAAAAGGTTATTAACCTTAGAAAAGAAAAGGACAAAGATTTTATTAAGCACAACTCAGATATAATCACAGAAAAGCTACTTCAGTTAGACTGTGTAAAAAATGCTAAAACTATTATGCTTTATTTAGACTTTAATAACGAGGTTGCTACAGATAGCTTAATTAATAAGCTTATCAACTTAGGAAAAACTGTTGCATCTCCCATAACTTTAAAAGAAGAAAGAAAATTAATACCTTCTCAAATTACAGATTTAGAAAATGGAATTCAGTATGGTGCTTATAATATTAGAGAGCCAAAACCTGAATGTTCTACGACTATAGATATTAAAGATTTAGATGTAGTTATAGTACCTGCTGTAGCCTATGATAAAGGCTGCTATAGACTTGGCTACGGTGGAGGTTTTTATGATAGATTTCTTGAGAATCTAAGAGAAGATGCTGTTACCGTTGGAATCGCATTTGATTTACAAATTTTTAATGAGGTTCCAAAAGAAGACCATGATGCTCAGCTAGATTATATAGTAACCGAATCAACAATATTAACACCAAAATAAAATTCGCTTGACTCAAATAAATAAGAGCTCTTGATTAATTCAAGAGCTCTTATTCTATTTTTCTTCTTTTGTTGTATTCAATTGGATTTTGTCTGGCAAAGATTTAAGATTTGTTTCAGCAACTACAAAAGGATAAGACTTACTCTTGTCTTTATATGTAATATTCACTATCATAACAGTTTTTTCTTCCACTGTATCCATGGTGATTTTATCTATGTCTATACCATGTTCTTTTTCTCCCCTTGTTACTATAACGTATATTTTACCATTTAGTTTTACTGCTAAAGCTCTCTCCTCGTCTTCGTACTTATCCATAATATCTAATATTTTATCTGGTATAGATTCTCTTTGTACCATTGTGAAATCAACTGGTTTTGAATTATCTAAAAATAATTTAGGTATAAAGACAAATCCTAAAACTATAAATAATATTAGTATTACACCATATATTACTCCTTTGATATTAAACTTAATCTCCACATTATCCCCCCTATCTCTTATAAATATATGAGGTAATAATCTTCGATAGAATAATAAATAGATTGTAATTTATATTTTCTCAATAACTAAGATAAGATATAAATACATTACAATAAAAAAAGCGTATTTAATAAAATATTAAATACGCTATATATATATACTAGTTTAATGCTTCTTTAACTTTTTCTACTATGTTTTTAGCAGTTAAACCATATTTTTCTAATAATTCACTTGGAGTCCCTGATTCACCGAAGCAATCATTCATTCCAACCTTTTTAACTATTATAGGGTTACTTTCAGATACAACTTCACTTACAGCTGATCCTAATCCACCTATTACACTATGTTCTTCTGCTGTAACTATTGCTTTAGTTTCTTTAGCAGCTTTTATTATAAGGTCTGTATCTATTGGTTTTATTGTAGACATATTAATAACTCTAGCATTTATGTTTTCTTCTTTTAACATATCTGCAGCTATTAAAGCTTCATTAACCATTATTCCACAAGCTATTATCGTAGCATCGTTACCATCTCTAAGTACAACACCTTTTCCAATTTCAAAATTATAGTCTTCTTCAAATATTGTTGGAACTGCACTTCTTCCAAGTCTAATGTACATTGGTCCATCAAACTCAGCTGCTGCAAATATCATCTTTTCAGCTTCTATTCCATCAGCTGGAACAACTACTGTCATGTTTGGGATAGATCTCATTAAAGATATATCTTCTACACTTTGGTGAGAACCACCATCTTCTCCAACAGTAATACCTGCATGTGTAGCTGCTATTTTTACGTTTAATTTAGGATAGCATACTGAGTTTCTTATTACCTCAAATGCTCTTCCAGTAGCGAACATTGCAAATGTACTTGCAAAAGGTACTTTACCTGCTGCTGCAAAACCACAAGCAGCACCTACTAAGTTTTGTTCTGCTATACCCATGTTGAAAAATCTATTTGGGTATGCTTTTAAAAAGTCATTTGTTTTAGTTGATTTAGATAAATCTGCATCTAAAACTACTACATCGTCATTCATTTTCCCTAATTTAACTAAGGCTTTTCCGTAAGCCTCCCTAGTTGCTATTTTACTCATGGAAAGCACCTCCTAATTCTGATAATGCTTGTTCAAGTTGTTCTTCACTTGGTGCACTTCCATGCCATGAAGCTTGGTTTTCCATGAAAGATACCCCTTTACCTTTTACTGTTTTAGCAATTATCATTGTTGGCTTATCTACTGTATCTTTTGCCATATCTAATGCTGCAAATATTTGGTCAAAGTCATGACCATCAATAGTTATTACATTCCATCCAAAAGTTCTAAACTTATCCTCTATAGGATTAATGCTCATTACTGATTCAACTTCTCCATCAATCTGAAGTCCATTGTAATCAAGGAACGCTATCATATTATCAAGCTTGTAGTGAGCTGCACTCATAGCAGCTTCCCATATAATACCTTCTTGAACTTCTCCATCTCCTAGTAATGCATATACATTCCATGGAGCGTTATCTAATTTAGCTGCCATAGCCATTCCGCATGCAACTGAAAAACCTTGTCCTAATGAACCTGTAGACATTTCTACACCAGGTATTTTTTTCATATCAGGATGCCCTTGAAGCATACTTCCTAATTTTCTTAAACTGTTTAACTCTTCTTTATCAAAATATCCTCTTTCAGCTAATGTTGCATATAAAGCTGGTGCTGCATGACCTTTTGATAGTACAAATCTATCTCTATCTTCCATTTTTGGATTTGTTGGGTCAATATTCATTTGATCAAAGTAAAGAGCTGTTAAAATCTCAACCGCTGATAATGAACCACCTGGATGCCCTGATTTTGATTTACATATCATTGAGACGATGTCTTTTCTTATTACATTAGTAATCTCATTTAATCCTTTATGGTCTCTCATGTAATTTACCTCCCTAGTTATATACTGAGGCTATTGGTTAATTAGCCATATTGTATTTAAATCTCATTATATTATAACATCTTTATGGTATTTTTTTGCGTTTTTTGTATATAAAACAAAAAAATTATTGATATGCTACTATATCAATAATTTTTTATATGCTAAATAAATCTAAACTTATTTGCAGCCCATTATTTACTTTTAGCATAGTTTTATTATCTAGATAACCTATTTTTTCTCTCAGCCGCTTTTTGTCTATGGTTCTAATTTGCTCTAAGAGAATTACAGAGTCTTTATTAAGTCCGTATTCACTAGAACTTATTTCTATATGGGTAGGCAATTTTGCTTTATTAATCTGGGATGTTATAGCAGCAATTATAACCGTAGGGCTATATTTATTTCCTATATTATTTTGGATTATTAAAACAGGTCTAACGCCTCCTTGTTCCGAGCCAATAACTGGACTTAAATCTGCATAAAATAAATCTCCTCGCTTAATATCTAAGCTAAGATTATTCAACTTTGGCTATATCTCCTTCAGAATCATCATCCAAAGATACTTCATCTGTCATACCAAGTTCCGCTAATGATAAGTTGATTTTAGCCATTTCCTTATAACCCTTTATCATACTTTCTTTTAGGTTAATTTTCTTTTTTTGGGTTATATAAAACTGAAAAGCAGCCTTTGCAAAGTCTTCCCTATTACTATTTTCCATCTGCACTATTTGATCTACTTCAGATAAAATATAGTCAGGTAAAGTAAACATAATTTTTTCTTTATTCTTATTGCTCACAAAATCGCCTCCCAGAGAACAATATCTCTTATATTTTATCAGATTCCTAACTAATTGTAAAATTGCATTTGTTTCCATATAAGTACGTTCATTTGTTGTGTATTTAATAAATAAATAAAATTATAACTATATTTACATTATTTTTAATTTTATACACCTCATGTTAAATATTATAACCTACACAACTTTTTTTATGTCTTCAATCATAGTTTTTGGAGCAAAAAATTTACTATACAACTTATTCATTAACAATTCCCTTATTATAACACTTAGTATCATTTTTTTATTTTAGTAAAACAAATTATTATGTCATCTAGATTTCTCTTATGTTATTTATATTATTTTATTTATTTTTCGTATTTAAAATCTTCATATGTTACTATAAATATTTGTTCTCCCTTATTATCTAGTATTTCCATTTTATCCGGATTCTTAGTCTTATTATTTATATATAAAATTTGTTTATTAAAATATTTATTATCACCAGGTATTTCAATTTCTATTTTCAATTCACTTTCTGTAGCTTCTAAAACTACCTCTTCATTCTGCATATAATTTTTGATAAAATCTCCAATAAATAAATAATGACTATCATTGTTTATATTAGGAAGTTCTACTGTGTCATTAACATTAGGATTATGTACTAAAACTTTATCACCCTTATATTCAATAGTTTTTCCTTGTAAATTTTTTGGCGACTTAACTTCTAATTTATAATAATCTGGTTTTGTATATGTGTGTTTAAAAATATAGGTTGTATTTTCCTTATTTCCTATAGCTTCTACTTTCGCAGTACAAGTATATGATGTAATTTTTGAAATTTGATTTTTAAAATCTTCATATACCTCTTCTTTTGTATATTCTTTTCTTCCACATCCAACATTACATAGTGTAATTATTGAAATAATTGTTATTAGTAATGTACACCACTTATTTTTCACAAAGTACCTCCTAATTTATATTTATTCATATGTTCATTTAAATATTTCTTATTTTTACTTCGTAATAGTTATAGCATTTGCAACAGCATAGTTCTCACTATGAGATATACTTACCTTTATTTCTAAAACACTATATTGTATGCATATTTGTTCCAAATTATTATAAGTTCTAACTACTGGCTTTCCTAAATTATTTCTAAGTATTTCTATATCTTTAAAATTGTAACCCCTTATACCCAATCCTAGTGATTTACTAATAGCTTCCTTTGCTGCAAAGTTACCAGCTATAGTTTGAGGGTTGTTTCCTTTTTGATTAAACATTTCTACTTCTCTTTCTGTAAATATTTTTTTTAGAAAATCACCTCTTTTATTCAATGCATTTTTTATTCTCTCTACTTCTATAATATCTGTCCCTATATCTAAAATATTCATATTTTCCTCCCATAAATTATCTTCTTTACAATTATATTACCTTATTATAAACAATTATATTATTGTTAATAATATTTTTATTTTTGTAAAGTAAAAAGACTAGGATCAATCCTAGTCTTTTTAATTAATATAATATTCTAGTTTTAAAGTCCTCCGACTTCATCATTCCACTTTGCAGACTCAGTTAATATAGTTGTTTTTTCTTTACTAACTGTCATGAAGCCGCCAGAAATTTGGCCAGATTTAAATTTTCCATCTTTTTTTATTCTTAATTCTCCATCAACTAGACCAGTTACAAAAGGTATATGATCTTTTAGTACAGCTCTATCCCCTTGTGTCGTTCTAGTTATAACCATTTCCACCTCACCTTGGTAGAACAGTTCTTCTGGAGTTACTATTTCGAGTTGAAATATGCTTGCCATGACCTATCTACTCTCCTTTGCCTTAGCAACAACTTCATCTATTGTTCCTGCAAGTAGGAATGCTGATTCAGGTAAGTCATCATGTTTTCCTTCTAATATTTCTTTAAATCCTCTTATAGTTTCTTTTACAGGTACATATTTTCCTTCTAATCCAGTAAATGCTTCTGCAACTGAGAATGGTTGAGAAAGGAATCTTTGTATTCTTCTCGCACGAGCAACTATAATCTTATCATCATCAGATAATTCATCCATACCAAGTATAGCGATTATATCTTGTAATTCTTTATATCTTTGAAGTATTGATTGTACACCTCTCGCTACTTCATAATGTTCATTACCAACTATTTTTGGATCTAGTACTCTTGAACTAGACTCTAGTGGATCAACTGCTGGATATATACCTAGAGACGCTATTTGTCTAGATAAAACTGTTTTAGCATCCAAGTGAGCAAATGTTGTCGCTGGCGCTGGGTCAGTTAAGTCATCCGCAGGCACATAAACCGCTTGAACAGATGTTATAGAACCTTTCTTAGTTGATGTTATTCTTTCTTGTAAGTTACCCATTTCTGTAGCAAGTGTTGGTTGATATCCAACTGCTGAAGGCATACGTCCAAGAAGCGCAGAAACTTCTGAACCTGCTTGTGTGAAACGGAATATATTATCTACGAATAAAAGAACGTCTTGATTTTGTTCATCCCTGAAATACTCAGCCATAGTAAGTCCAGATAAGGCAACCCTCATTCTAGCTCCTGGTGGCTCGTTCATTTGTCCGAATACTAGAGCTGTTTTATTTATAACTCCAGAATCTTTCATTTCATGATAAAGGTCATTACCTTCTCTTGTTCTCTCTCCAACACCAGCGAATACTGATATACCACCGTGTTGCTTAGCTATATTGTTTATAAGCTCTTGTATAAGAACTGTTTTTCCAACACCTGCTCCTCCGAATAGACCTATTTTACCACCTTTTAAATATGGTACTAATAAGTCAACTACTTTTATACCTGTTTCAAGTATCTCAGCAGTACTTGCTATATCATTATATTCTGGAGCTTGCCTATGTATTGGTAGTTGAGGTGCATCTTTTGGTGCTGGTGCATCATCAACTGGTTCCCCAAGAACGTTAAATATTCTTCCTAATGTCGCATCTCCAACAGGAACACTTATCGGTCTTCCTGTATCTACTGCTTCCATTCCTCTAACTAGTCCGTCTGTAGCACTCATTGCTATACATCTAACTGTATCATCACCGATATGTTGTGCAACTTCAGCAACTATTTCTTGATCTCCTAACTTTATAACTAATGCGTTTAATAAGTTAGGTAGGCTATTTTCACTATCAAACTTAACATCTAGTACAACACCTACGATTGATACTATTTTCCCTACGTTGGCCATTTCCTAACCTCCTTATTTTAGAGCTTCTACTCCACCTACTATCTCTGTTATTTCTTGAGTTACAGCTGATTGTCTTGCTCTGTTGTAACTTAATTCTAAATTAGATAGCATTGCGTCTGCATTATCTGTTGCTGAACTCATTGCAGTTCTTCTCGCAGCTTGTTCAGATGCGAAAGATTCTATTACACCATCATATATAATTCCAGATACATATTTAGGTATTATATGACCTAAAACAACTTCTGCCGATGGTACATATTGAACTCTAGCTCTTTTTGCAGCTTGCTCTTTTGTTTCCTTATTTTCTTCTTTTTCAAATGCTAACGGTAGCACTTTTAATAATTTTGCATTTTGAGTCAAAGGAGATACAAATTCTGTATATGCTATATATACTTCATCTATTTCACCCTTTTTATATAAATTCATCGCTTCATTTGCAAACTCAAGTGTTTCTTCATAATCACATTTTTCAACACTTTCAGCTGATTTTAAAATATCATAACCTCTTTTAGCAAAATATTCTGTTGCCTTTTTACCTATAGGCATGATTTTTTCATGTTTATTACCCATGTGATTAAGAGTTAATTTTATTATGTTTGAGTTATATCCTCCTGCTAGACCTCTATCACCAGCAACAACAATATAACATCTATTTTTTACTTCTCTTTGTTTTAAGAATACATTTCTAACGCCACGTGTATTTGTAGCTATATCTTTAACGGTATCATACATCGTTCCAAAGTACGGTCTGGCATTTAAAGCTCTGTCTTTTGCTTTTCTCATTTTAGAAGAAGCAACAAGTTCCATTGCCTTAGTAACCTGTTTTGTACTATTAACACTGTTGATACGAGTTTTAATCTCTTTAATTCCAGCTCCTGCCAATTAATTTACCTCCTTTGTTAAAAAGGATTACGCTTCAACAACAAACTTTTTCTTAAATTCTAATATTACGTTTGTTAAATCAGAAGAGAAATCTTCTGCTGCTAATATCTTTTTAGATACTTCTGGATAGTTATCATCTACAAATCTGAATAATTCTTTTTCAAATCTTTGTACATTACTTACAGGTATATCTTCTAAGAAATTATTTATAACAGCAAATATTATCATAACTTGGTTTTGAACTGCTATAGGGTCAGTTTCATTTTGTTTTAAAACAGCAACTATTCTTTCCCCTTGAGCAAGTCTTCTCTTAGTATCTTCATCTAAGTCTGATCCAAATTGAGAGAATGATGCAAGCTCTCTATATTGTGAGTAAGCAAGTTTTAATGTACCTGCAACTTTTTTCATTGATTTAATTTGCGCATCACCACCAACCCTTGATACTGATATACCAGGGTCAACTGCTGGTCTTACACCTGAATAGAATAATTCTGGTTGTAAGTATATTTGTCCATCAGTTATTGATATAACATTCGTTGGTATATATGCAGAAACGTCTCCTGCTTGAGTTTCTATGATTGGAAGTGCAGTCATAGACCCTCCACCTAGTTCATCTGATAATTTTGCCGCTCTTTCAAGTAATCTTGAGTGTAAGTAGAATACATCCCCTGGATAAGCTTCACGTCCTGGTGGTCTTCTAAGTAGTAATGACATTTCTCTATAAGCAACAGCTTGTTTACTTAAATCATCATATACTATTAGAACATGTTTACCATTAAACATGAACTCTTCACCCATTGCAGCTCCTGCATATGGTGCAAGGTATTGAAGTGGTGCAGATTCAGAAGCTGTAGCTGATACAACTATTGTGTAATCCATTGCTCCACCTTTTTCTAATGTATTAACTAATTGAGCAACTGTAGAACGTTTTTGTCCTATTGCAACGTATATACATATAACGTCTTTACCTTTTTGATTTAATATTGTATCTATAACTATAGAAGTTTTACCTGTTTGTCTATCTCCTATAATAAGCTCCCTTTGACCTCTACCTATTGGTATCATTGAGTCTATAGCTTTTATACCTGTTTGTAATGGTTCACATACTGATTTTCTTGCCATTATTCCAGGTGCTTTACTTTCAACAGGTCTAGTTTTATTTGTGTTTATAGGTCCTTTACCATCTATAGGTAAACCAAGTGGACTTACAACTCTACCTATTAAGGCTTCACCAACAGGAACTTCAACTATTCTTCCTGTTCTTTTTACTATGTCACCTTCTTTGATTCCTGTGTCATCTCCGAATATAACAGCCCCAACAACATCTTCCTCTAAGTTAAGGGCCATACCATATATTTCTCCAGGGAATTCAAGAAGTTCACTTGACATTACGTTTTCTAAACCATATACTGTGGCGATACCATCACCTACTTTAAGTACGCTACCAGTATCAGTCATTTCTATTTTATTATCATAATTCTTAATTTGTTGTTTAATTATAGAACTTATTTCTTCTGGTCTTAAGTTCATGGGTTCACCGCCCTCCTAAGAAATTACTTGAGAAAGTTGGTCTTTTATATTATCTAAACGAGTTTTTACAGATCCGTCAATTTGAGTATTTCCTAATCTTACTAAAACCCCACCTAATATACTTTCGTCAACTTTGTTCTCTAAAGTAACATTTTTATTATATTTTTTTGAAAGTTTTTCTTCTAACTCTTTAACCTTTTCATCAGTTAAAGGTATGGCACTTATTACAGTACCTTCGATTATATTATGTTTATCATTTAATAATTCTTTAAATGTTAATTCTATTGATTTTAAAGAAGATATTCTTCCCTTTTCAACTAATATTTTTAAGAAATTTTTTAAGTTATTATTTATTTTAGTATTAAATAATGTTTCTATTAATTGAACCTTTTCAGACTTAGCTACTAATGGTGATTTTAAAACATTATCTAAATCTTTATTATTTTTTAATATATCTACTACATTGTTTAACTCATTGTAAATTTCTTTAGTTATATTTTCCTCTTCACTTAGTTCGAATAGGGCTTCTGCATATCTGTTAGCTATTATATCTATCATTTAGCTTCGCCCACCTCTTCGATAAATTTGTTTATCATTTCCTCGTGTTTAGCTTGGTCAATATCTTTTTCAATTACTTTAGAAGCAGCAAGTATAGCTATGTTAGAAATGTCATTTTTAAGTTCATTCATAACTTTTTCTTTTTCTTGTGCTATATCTCTGTTAGCTTTATCTTTTAATCTAATTGCTTCTTCTTTAGCAGTAGATATTATTTCCTCAGACTTTTGTTCGGCCCTAAGAGTAGCTTGTTTTATGATTTCTTGTCCTTCATTTTTAGCAACTGAAAGTTTTTGTTCATATTCAGCTTTTAAAGCTAAGCCTTCATTTTTAGCTTGTTCTCCTGTAGCTATATCTGTCTTTATTGCATTTTCTCTAGCATCTATTATGTTTAAAACTGGCTTGAATAAAATTCTCTTTAGTATCCAAAATAAAACAATTGTATTTACTATTTGAATAGCTAACTCCCAAGTTATAGTTACTACTGGTTTAAAACCCATCTACTAATCCTCCTTTCCATCATCCATAATTATAGTTAGGAGATTAAATTTCCATTTCTCCTAACTATAAAATTTCCATACAATTCGTCTTCAATTCTATACCCATGGATTAGCAAATATAAGGATTATAGATATAACAAGACCATATATACCTGTAGATTCTGCAACTGCAGCACCTAATAACATTGTAGATATGATATCACCTTTTGCTTCTGGTTGATTACCAACAGCTTCTGCACCTTTACCAGCTGCATACCCTTGTCCTATCCCTGCTCCTATACCTGATATAACTGCTATCCCTGCTCCTATTGCAGAACCTGCGATTGCTATAGCTTGACCTAATTCCATAATTTAATCCTCCTTAAATTTTAACTTTTTATAATTGTTTTTTGTTTTTATTCTAATATGCCAATATGTAATTTGCATATATTTTTACTCTGTTGCATTTGAAACAAATACCATTGTAAGCATTATAAATATAAATGCTTGTAAACATCCTGCAAATAAATCAAAGTAGAAATGTAATGGTACTGGTATTACTAATTGTAAGAATGGAATTGAAACATTTGGTATCAATGATGATATAAATGCTAATAATTGATAAAGTAATCCCATTATTACTGTTCCTCCTAAAATATTACCAAATGGACGGAATGTAAGTGATATTGGTCTAGCAAATTCACTTACTATATTAAGTGGTAATAGTAACGGAACTGGCTCTAATAAACCCTTAAAGTATCCTGGTCCTTTAGCTTTAACCCCTTCATAGTAAATTAGGAAGCAAGTAATTAAAGCCCAGGCTAAAGTTGTGTCTACATCAGTAGTTGGAGACTTAAAACCTAACAACCCAATCAAGTTGGAACATACGAAAAAAAGAAACAAAGATCCAATATAAGGTAACATATTTGGCATTCTTTTTTCTACATCATTCCCCATATTTCCATGAACAAGATTTCTAAGTGATCCAACGGCATACTCTAACATTATCTGTTTTTTTGTAGTTGGTACTGGCTTCAAATTTCTTGTTAATAAAAAGGCTATTATAATTAATGCAGCCATGATAATCCAACTAGTTACAATAGTTTCACTAATTTTAAAACCATTTGCAAATGTAATTAACCATTGTGTATACTTCACTTATTTATACCTCCTTTCTCGATATCCTCGATATTATCAGTTTTTTTATAAATATAACAATCTGAGTACTTATTAATCCTAAGACTGTTCCTATAACATTTATATTAGGGTTTTTTACTGAAACGAATACAACTGCCGCAACAATAAACATCCTTATTAAGTATCTAATTCCAGAATAAGCTTGAGCCTTTCCTGGAGAATAATCTACTGCTTTTTCCATAGTAATAGCTAATAGTCTAAAATTAAGTATTGCTATTATACTTCCAAAAACAACTCCCAATATTATGTGAATTGGTTCTTTTGATATAATAAATGATATTAATCCTACTATTACAGCGTAAACACATATTCCCTTCGAAACTTCATTAACTTCTTGTTGTACCTTTATATCCATAAATTTCTCACTTCCTTTTTGTGTATCCAATTACAGTTTTATATACAGACATAAAAGCCCCACCAATTCCTAATACTAAAAAAATTAATGTGAAAATAGGGCCTGTATTTAGTTTAGTATCTATAAATTTGCCTATAAAAAAACATCCAAATATTGAAACTAGCATCATAATACTTAATTGACTTAATAAAGAAAGTGCTTGTGCTATTTGTGCACCTGTACTTTTTTTCTTATTCATTTAATTTATATGCCTCTCTATATTATATATAGTTAAACATAAGGAATCTATCAGAAATAATAGATTCCTTAAAATATACTATTTCGTACCGAATAATCTATCTCCAGCATCTCCTAATCCTGGAACTATGTATCCATGATCATTTAGTTTTTCATCTATAGATGCCACATATATATCTACGTCATTGTGATATTTTTGTACTTCAGCTATTCCTTCTGGAGCTGCAACTAGGTTAACTAATTTTATACTTTTTGCTCCATTAGCTTTTAGAACATCTATAGCAGCAACTGCCGAACCACCTGTTGCAAGCATTGGATCAACTACTATCATTTCTCTTTCATCTATGTCTTGCGGGAATTTACTATAGTATTCCACTGGCTTTAATGTTTCAGGATCTCTGTAAAGTCCTAAGTGACCAACTTTAGCTGCTGGTATTAAACTTATAAATCCATCAACCATTCCAAGTCCTGCTCTTAATATAGGTACTATTCCTAATTTTTTCCCTGATATCATTTTTTGAGTAGTTTTAACCACTGGTGTTTCTATTTCAACATCTACTAATTGTAAATCTCTTGTAACTTCGTAACCCATTAACATTGTTATTTCCGTTAATAATTGTCTGAAATCCTTTGATCCAGTCTCTTTATCTCTCATTATTGTTAATTTGTGTTGTATCAGCGGATGATCCGTAACTATAACTTTACTCATCTTTGTTTAAACCTCCTATTTATTGTGATTTTTTTCTATGTCAATTATCATATTAACTCTTCTTAAATGTCTATCACCTTCAAATTCTGTATTAATCCAAGCATCTACTATTTCTAATGCAAGACCTTTTCCTAATACTCTTTCCCCTAGAGATAACATATTTGCATTGTTGTGAGCTTTAGACATTTTTGCAGAAAAAACATCTGAAACAACAGCACATCTTATACCAGGAACCTTATTTGCTGCTAAAGATATCCCTATGCCTGTTCCGCAGCACACAATACCATAATCTACTTCTTTTGAAATAACTGCATTTGCAACTTTCTCCCCATATATGGGATAATCAACCGAATCTTTTGAATTATTTGTTCCAAAGTCTATACATTCTATTCCTTTTGACTCTAGAAAATTAATAATTTCTGATTTTAAATTGTATCCTCCATGGTCACATCCTAAACCTATTCTCATAATTAGAACTCCTTGTTAGTATGTAAAGTAATTATCTTTTAAATCTGATAATTATTTCAATTACATCGTATTTTTTATGTTTGATTTTTTTTTAACTAGTTTATTTAATTATACATAATTTTTTATCAATACTCCATAGAAAAGCATAACTTTTTTAAATATTTTATTAGTTTTCGCTTGATTTTTATTCTGAATTTTCTAAGTTTACCAAATTTTGTAATATTTTTGTTTCAAAATTTCATTATAAGTTTTATAATAATTATATTTTTAACTTTCCAAAGCACTATGCTTTAATTATTTTATATCCCGCAGATTTAAGTAGTCTATTCATTATAGCCCTACCAACACCACATCTCGAAAACTCTTCTGTATACACTATGTCATAATTTTCTTCATCTGCAGTAATAAGTGCATTAAATAAATTTGATGCAACTTCCTCCAAATTTTGACCTAATACTATAGTATTACATTTATATTTATTTTTATTTTGCTCTAAGCACATTACTGCACATTTCAAACCTTCTTTTGCATTATTATTAGATAATTCATTTACTTTTTTTATAACATCATCTATATGACCTGATACAATATATACATCTGCATTTGGTGAATAATGCTTATATTTCATTCCTGGGGCCTTAGCTTTTATATTATCTTCTTTTTTTTCTAATGCTGGATCTATATTTACCTGTCCAATGACGCTTTCTAAATCTTCTTTTGTCACACTTCCCGGTCTTAATATGGTAGGTACATCATTAGTTAAATCTAGTACTGTAGATTCTAGACCAAATGTACAATCTCCACCTAAAATAATTCCATCTACTCTATTATTCATTTCATCGTATACATGTTTTCCTTTAGTAGGCGATGGTCTTCCTGATATATTTGCTGATGGTGCCGCAATTGGTAAGTTTACTTCTTTTAATAATTCCTTTGCTATTGGGTTTGATGGCATTCTAATACCAACAGTATCCAATCCACCACTTGTTATATTTGGTACTATATCTTTTTTCTTTAATATTATAGTTATTGGTCCTGGCCAAAATTTATCCATTATTATGTGCGCTTTTTCAGATATATCTGTTGCTAATTCATCAACTTGTTTTTTGTCATATATATGTACTATTAATGGGTTATCACTAGGTCTTCCCTTTGCTGCATATATTTTTGATGTTGCAGTATCATCTAAAGCATTGGCCCCTAGACCATATACTGTCTCTGTTGGAAATATTACTGTATTTCCATTTTTCAATATTTCTGCCTGTTTTTTTATTTCCTGTTTATCTATGTCGTTTTCATCAATTTTACTTATAAGTGTCATTATCTTTGCCCCTTTCTCTATATAAATCTATATACAATATACAATTATTGTTCCTGCTAAAAAGCCAATTATACTATATATACTTTTTGATTTTGGCATTATTTCATCTAACACTACAAATAACATAGTTCCTGCTGCCAAAGATAAAAATACTCCTATTAAAGATTTAAATATCCCTGCAAAATATACACCTAAAAAACTACCTATTCCCATAGGTATTCCCGCAATAAATGTAAATAAAATTATTTTTTTAGCAGGTACTTTAGCACCAACCAAACTAAGAGCTGTTGCTAAACCTTCTGGTATGTTATGTAATGCAATTACTATAGCAAGAGTAATTCCTAGTGTTTCTGCCGATATAAAAGATGAACCTATTGCCAGTCCCTCTGGCAAATTATGTAGTAGTATACTTATAAATATTAAGTATCCCGATTTCATGTCTCCAGCAAAATCTAATCTGCTTTTTATAAACATTGTTAGTAATACTCCCATAAAAGTAAATACTACTGTATAAATTATGCCGCTTGATTCCATTGCCTCTTTCATTAAGTCAAAAACTACTACAGCTAACATAATGCCCCCGGAAAATCCCATACAAAAATTAAGGTACTTGTCTACTTCTTTTCTAAATATTGAAGATAGTATTCCACCAATTCCTGTACCTAATACTCCAGCCATTAGTCCTATCAACGTGACTTTTAGTATCATTTATCCAATTCACCCCATATTTATATTTTAATATATCATTATATTATATTAAATTATATTTAAGTACCTATAGAAAAAATCCCTAAAAATTTAGGGATTTTATATTGCTGTCATCTTTTTAGTTTGATCTTCTGTGATTAATGCATCTATCATTTCGTCTATATCACCATCTAAGAATTGATCTAATTTATAAAGAGTTAAGTTTATTCTATGATCACTTACTCTACCTTGTGGATAGTTATAAGTTCTTATTCTCTCAGATCTATCCCCAGTACCAACCTGACTTCTTCTTTCTGCAGCAACTTCATCATGTTGTTCAGATAAAGCTTTGTCATAAAGTCTAGCTTTTAATACTTTTAAAGCTTTTTCTTTATTCTTTAACTGAGATTTTTCATCTTGACAAGATACAACCTCACCTGTAGGTAAATGAGTTATTCTTACAGCTGAGTCAGTTGTGTTGACACACTGTCCACCATTTCCTGATGCACGGAATACGTCTATTCTTAAATCATTTGGATTTATTTCTACTTCTACATCTTCTACTTCTGGTAAAACTGCAACTGTAGCAGTTGAAGTATGAATTCTTCCCCCAGATTCAGTAGCTGGTATTCTTTGAACTCTATGAACTCCTGACTCGTATTTAAGTCTTGAGTAAGCACCCTTACCTTTTATTAGGAAAGATACTTCTTTGTATCCTCCAACTCCAGTATCACTAGCACTTAAAAGTTCAATTTTCCATCTTCTTCTTTCAGCGTATCTAGAATACATTCTGAACAAGTTTCCTGCAAATAGAGCTGCTTCATCTCCACCTGCTCCACCTCTTATTTCAACTATAACGTTCTTTTCATCGTTAGGGTCTTTTGGTAATAAAAGAATTTTTAATTCTGCTTCTAATGGTTCAACCTGACATTCTAATTCAGCTATTTCCATTTTAGCTAATTCTCTTAGGTCCTCATCAGATTCTTCTTCTAATATAGCTTTAGACTCGCTAAGGTTGTTTAATACATTTCTATATTCTCTGTATTTAAAAACGATAGGCTCTAAATCTGCATGTTCTTTCATATACTTTTGCCAAACTTTTTGGTCATTTATTATTTCCATATCACTGATTTTTTCAGTTAAATCTATATATTTATCTTCTAAAACCTGTAGTTTGTTTAACATACCGTTCACCTCTTTTTTCGTACAATTTCAAGCAATTCATTATATCATAAAACACTACCTATAACAACTCTGTCAATTTGTTGTAGGTCTTTTCTAGTATATATATTAGTATATCCATCCTTCTCCATTAACTTACTAACATCTTCACTTTGGTCATGGCCTACTTCATATGCTAAAATTCCACCTTTATTAAGATAGTTTTTGCCTTGTGTTGTTATTGCTCTATAAAAATCCAAACCATCAATTCCACCTTCTAATGCATTATATGGCTCAAAATCCTTAACCTGCTTGTCTAAAGTTTCAATAACTTCTTTTTTTATATAAGGTGGATTAGATACTATTATATCAAATTTCATATCTTTATCTATATTTGTAAATAAGTCTGATTTAATAAAAGTTATTCTATCATCTACATCATTACTTTGGGCATTCTTTTCGCCAATTTCCAAAGCAATGTCTGATATATCTACAGAAGTAATCTTAGCATTTACTAAATATTTTGCCAAACTTACAGTAATAGCACCAGAACCTGTACCTATATCAAGTATATTTATAGGCCCTTTGTCTTTACCTAATTCAATAACTTCTTCTACTAATACTTCAGTGTCAGGCCTTGGTATTAAAACACCTTCCTTAACATAAAAATCTAATCCCATAAATTCACGATTTTCCACGATATAAGCAATAGGCCTATTACTCAGTCTTTCTTCTATAAACTTATTAAATAATTTTTCTTCATCATCGCTTAGAGATTTGTCTAAGTTTAAAAGTATATATAATCTATCTACATCAAGAACTTTTTGTAGTAATGTTTCCACATCAAGTCTAGGCGTAGGACTTATTTCTTCAAGTTCTTTCGAATATCTTATAATTATTTCCTTAATAGTCATAAGCTTCTCCCTTATTTCTCTTAAATTACAGCCTTTAATGCTTTTATTGCCACCTCTAATTGTTCATCATTTGGTTCTTTTGTAGTAATATTTTGAAGCATCATTCCTGGATATGCAACAATTTTACTTAATATATTATTATATTTCCCAAGAAATTTTATTATTTCATAAGATATGCCAGCAACTATAGGTATACACAATATTCTCATTGCTATTCTAGCTAAAATATTTGGCCATCCAAAGAAAGAAAATAATATAATTGATGTAAACATTACTATGAATAAGAAATTTGTACCACATCTAGGATGCAGTGTTGTAAATTTCCTTGCATTTTCTACTGTTAATTCTAAGTCATTTTCATAACAATAAATAACCTTGTGTTCTGCTCCATGATACATAAATGTTCTTTTTATATCTTCATTTCTCGATATTAACAACATATATGATATTAGTATACCTATTCTAATTAAACCTTCAATTAAGTTAAGTATTATGTTGTTGTGTATAAATGATGAAAATAATCCTCCTATTGATGTTGGAATTAATACAAATAACCCAACAGAAAGAATCATTGCTAAAATAAGAGATAATGCCATAATTGCATCATTTGCTTTATCTTTAAATATTCTTTTTAAAAACTTATCTATTACATCTTCTTCCTCTTCATCTTCATCTTCTTCTAAAAAAAATTCTGATGAATAGTTTAAGCTTTTCATACCTTCTATCATCGTTTCAAATAAAACAAACGAACCTCTTAAGAAAGGTATTTTATCAATTTTTTTATCTTTTATCCAACTTCTTATTCTCTCTTTTTTTAATTCTATTTCTCCATTACTTTTTCTAACAGCAATAGCTCTGTAATTTTTAGACTGCATCATAACGCCTTCAATTACAGCTTGCCCTCCAACACTTTGCTTTTTCATGGCCATACTCCTCATAATAATTTTTCAATCACTAAAACTATTATAATATAAAAATTCCCCTTAGAGTATTATATTATACTTTTAAGGGGTTAATAATTTATTTTACCACATGACACTTTCTACATCTAGCTTCATAGCTTTCTACAGCTCCTACCTGAATAATAGGATCATCATATCTTGCTGGTTTTCCATCTATTAATCTTTGTGATCTTGTTGCTGGTTGACCACACACAGAACAAATAGCTTGAATCTTATCTACAAATTCAGCGACTGCTAAAAGTTTTGGTGTAGGTCCAAATGGTTCTCCTTTAAAATCCATATCTAAGCCTGCTGCTATGACTCTTACTCCCTTGTTAGCTAAGTCAATAGCTATATCCACTACTTCTTCATCAAAAAATTGCACCTCATCTATTCCCACAACTTGAACATCTTCATCTATTAAATTATAAATATCAGATGCTTTTTCTATTGGAATAGCTTCTATACTGTCCCCACTATGAGATACAACGTCTTTCTTACTATATCTATCATCTATATGAGGTTTAAATACAACAATATTTTGTTTTGCAATTTTAGCTCTTTTTAATCTTCTTATTAATTCTTCGCTCTTTCCACTATACATAGGTCCAACTACTACTTCAATATAACCATGGTTTACTGGTCTATACATATTTTCGAACCTCCTAAGTCTTTATCTAATGTTATTACTGATAATATTCTAAAATTATGTATTTTTTAGTAATTAGGGAAATAAAATAGGAGTTGGATAACCAACCCCTCTTTTTACAATAATTAATCCATTTTGAATCTTTGTTTGAATTTGTCTATTCTTCCACCTTTTTCTATGTTCTTTTGTTTTCCAGTATAGAAAGGATGGCATTCTGAACATACTTCAACTCTTATTTCGTCCTTAGTTGAACCAGCCATGAAAGTATTTCCACAAGCACAGTGTACTTCAACTGCATTGTATTTTGGTTGTATATCTTTTTGCATTCTTAGTCACCTCTTTTTCAATTATATTCTAAATTAATTATATTAATTTTAAGTTTTCATCTTCAACTACATCATTATATCACATGTTTTTTAGTGATACAAGGATTTTTGTATTTCTTCATTATATGATTTTAGGTTTATTAATTTTACTTAATGCTTCTTATGAATTCTTCATTATTTTTTGTTTTCTTTAAAGCTTCGATTAAATTATCTGTAACTTCTAATATAGAATTGTTGCTCATTTCTTTTCTCAATTTCCATAAAGCTGTTTTTTCTTCTTCTGAAAGTAATAAGTCTTCTCTTCTTGTTCCTGATTTATAAATATCTACAGCAGGGAATATTCTCTTCTCAGCAAGCTTTCTATCTAAATGTAATTCCATATTACCAGTTCCTTTAAACTCTTCAAAGATTACATCGTCCATTCTAGACCCCGTCTCTACTAATGCAGTTGCAAGTATTGTCAACGAACCACCTTGTCTAATATTTCTAGCTGCACCAAAGAATTTTTTAGGTCCATGTAATGCTCCTGGATCAAGACCTCCAGATAGTGTTCTTCCTGTTGGAGATATTGTTAAGTTATAAGCTCTTGCTAGTCTTGTTATACTGTCAAGAAGTATTACAACATCTTTACCATGTTCAACAAGTCTTTGTGCTCTATTTAGTACCATTTCTGCTACTTTAACATGGTGACTTGATACTTGATCAAATGTCGAGTAGATAACATCTCCATTAATAGACTCTCTCATATCAGTAACTTCTTCTGGTCTTTCATCAATTAATAAAACTATTAGCTCTACATTAGGATGGTTTTTTGCAATACTATTAGCTACACTTTTAAGAAGTATAGTTTTACCTGCTTTAGGTGGTGCGACAATAAGACCCCTTTGTCCCTTTCCTATTGGTGAAATTAAATCTATTAATCTAGTTGATATTTCATGTTGACTTTTTTCTAATGTCAGTCTTTCTTCTGGATATATTGGCGTTAAGTTAACAAAAGATTTTCTATTTATACAAGTTTCTGGTTTTTCGTCATTAACTTTTTGTACAAATAATAATGCTCTGAACTTTTCTCCTGTTTTTGGATGTCTTGTTATGCCTCTAACTTTATCTCCTGTTTGAAGATTGAATCTTCTTATTTGAGATGGAGATACATATACATCTTCATCTGTCGATTGATAGTTAGAACCTCTTAAGAAACCAAATCCATCAGGAAGTATTTCTAAAACTCCAACTACTTCATCATCTTTAGAAGTGTTAAACTCATTAATTATTTTAGATTCTTCAACAACTTTTGGTACATAATTACTTTTATTATTTCTCTGATTTCTATTTTCCATACCTGAAGTTTTATTATTATTATTGAAATTACGAGAATTGTTTTGATTTTCTCTACTATGAGTTTTTACATAAGGTCTATTATCTGATTTATCTACAGTTTTAATATTTTCCGTATCGCTATTTCTATTAAACTGTTTATTTCTGTCCCCGTTATTATCTATGTTTTCTCTTCCCTGTTTTTGTACTTTAGCCTCTATATTTTCTTTATTATTATGTAACATACTTTTGTCTTCTTCATTTGTATTATCTTTAGGACTGCTGTTGATTAACTCAACTAACTCATTTTTCTTATACTTAGTAACTGATTTTATATCTAATTCCTTAGCTATCTGTCTAAGTTCCGCCAAGGTCTTTTTACTCAATTCTTCCATTGTTATATTTTCCAAATTCAAATGAACCTCCTCATATTTTATTTAAGGCTGTAATTAAGTTTTAGTTTTATAGGGAATATAGGGTGTGAAAAAGAAAAGTAATCATTTTTAAATATGAAATTTAATAAAATAATAATATCATTATTAAATATCATGGTCAACACGTAAAACTCCTAGTTCTCATCTTTTTTATTATTTTTACTATTATTTGTAAATTTATTCATCAAAAATAAAGAAAGTGGACAATCCGTCCACTTTTTATTATTCCATATTATATTTTTTCATTAAATCAATAAGAATCTCATTTTTATCTAAGTTGTGTATTGCGTCTACAAATCTTATTGTTCCTGTCTTTCCCCTCATTACAATAGATTCAGTTTTAGCTTTGTTATCTCCAACATTTATTACACCTTTTAATAAATTTCCCTCTGTAATTCCTGTTGCAGCAAAAAATAAATCCTCACCTTTAGCCAAGTCTTCTAAAGTTAATTTTTTTTCTATATCTTCATCAGATAATCCCATTTCATGACATCTATTTCTTTCTTGTTCACTCATAGGATAAATTTGTGCTTGCATATCTCCGCCCATGCACTTTATAGCCGCCGCTGTTATTACACCTTCTGGTCCTCCACCAATTCCCATAAGCATATCTACACCTGTTTCTTCAAAACAAGTTGCAATACCTGTAGCCACATCTCCATCGCCAAACATTCTTATCTGACAACCTAGTCTTCTAGCCGGTTCAATTATATAATTATGTCTTTCTCTATCTTGAGTCATTATTGTCATTTGTGTTGTTTTTTTACCTAACGCTTTTGCAACATTTAATATATTTTCTTCCACACTTTTATCTAAGTCTATACATCCTTTTGCTTTCGGTCCAACAACAATTTTTTTCATATATGTATCTGGTGCACGAAGTAGTGAACCTTTTTTACCAATAGCTATTACTGATATTGCGTTTGGAAGCCCTTTTGCTATTAATGTAGTTCCATCAAGTGGATCTACAGCTATATCAACCTCCATACAGTCCTCTGTTTGCAATCCGACTTTTTCCCCAATATATAACATTGGAGCTTCATCTAATTCTCCTTCACCAATAACTACCTCTCCATTTATTTTTACAGATTCAAAAGCTCTTCTCATTGCTTCTACTGCAGCACCATCAGCTCCATCCTTATCTCCTCTTCCCATAAACTGAGAAGATACTAATGCAGCCGCTTCCGTTACTCTTACAAGCTCTAATGCTAAATTTCTATCCATTAAATTCCCATCTCCTTTATTATATTCCATTTAAAATTATATATTATATACTTATTTTAGTAAATAGTGTAGTATATATTTGTTTTATATTTACCATTTCTAGCAATATGGTATACTATTTCTTTTTATTATATCACGCCATATAAGTTATATATTTCTTAATACTAAAAATTTACTTCAATTAAGTAATCATATAAATCCTTCACCTCGAAAAGCTAACTTATTCAAGTCAATTAGATTGGATATAAAAAGAAAAAAGCATTCTAAAATATTTAAACTAATATTTTAGAATGCTTTTTATAAAATAATATTTGTTGTAATAAATCTGCTTCTTTTTCTCCATATATACGATATCCTAATGAATTTATACGACTGGGCTTAAGTATGCCAATTTCATCATAGTATCTAAGTGTCCTAACGCTGACACCGGACAGTTATGCAAACTTCTTAGGTGTATATTCCATGTACGCGCTTCCTACAACTTTATAATAAAGGGTTCCCTAACGTCGGAGTCAATATCTTTTTTATATTTTTTAACTTATTTTATTATTTATCTACAACCTGCTAATATACTTTATATTTATAATCTATTTCATAAAAAATTCGCTTCGCTCATACCGCCAACGAGATGCCTTCGCTCCGCTTCAGACAACGACCTTGCTAAAAATTAACTTTTTACATTTCAATATTTGTTGATATTACTTAATTCCGCGAGTTTTGCACAGATTTGAGAGCAATTATAATATCCTTGCATATAAAAAAAAGCTAGTCTTAAAAGACTAGCTTTTCTCTATAAGGACCAGGCTAACATTCTTATTAGCGTTGATACACTTGTTAATATAAAAATTACAGCTATTCCTATTGCTATAATTTTAGTCATTTTTTTCTGCATATTTTTAGCCATTTGAATCACCTCTCTAAGTTCTACTTCTATTTTTTATCAGCATCTTCAAGGCTAACTTTTTTAAGATATTTCATAAAATCATCTCTTAATTCATCTTTTTTAAGAGCAAAATCTACAGTGGCTTCTAAGAAGCCTAATTTGTCTCCTACATCGTATCTTCTTCCCTCAAAATTATATGCATACATAGCCTCTTTTTTAGATAGTCTTTTTAAGGCATCAGTTAATTGAACTTCTCCACCTTTTCCTACAGGTAAATCTTCTAGTATATCAAATATTTCAGGTGTAATTATATATCTTCCTAAAATCGCAATATTAGAAGGCGCTTTATCTATATCAGGCTTTTCAACTAGATCCTTAACTTTGTAAACTCTATCTTCTATATGTTTAGCATCTACTATACCATACTTATTTACATTTTCACTTTCAACTGTTTGAACCCCAAGAATAGTAGTTCTATATTCTTCGTAAGCATCCATAAGTTGTCTTAAACATGGAACATCATTATCTACTATATCATCTCCAAGCATAACTGCAAAAGGTTCATCGCCTATGAAACTCCTTGCACAGTGTATAGCATCTCCAAGTCCCTTAGGTTCCTTTTGTCTTATATAATAGATATTTACCATCTTAGATATATCTCTAACTATTTCTAGTAATTCCGTCTTCCCTTTTTGTTCAAGTTCTAATTCTAACTCTACTGATTTATCAAAATGATCTTCAATAGATTTTTTATTTTTACCAGTTATTATTAATATTTCCTCTATTCCAGAAGCCACTGCTTCTTCAATTATATATTGCAAGGTTGGTTTATCAACAATAGGTAACATTTCTTTTGGTTGAGCCTTTGTTGCTGGTAGAAATCTTGTCCCAAGACCAGCAGCAGGTATAACCGCTTTTCTTATTTTCCTTTGCATAATGCTATTCCCTCCAATAATCTTAAATATAATACGTTATATTAATACTTATTTTATCATCATACTTATAGTTTTGTCATGTTTATTATTGTCTAATCAATCATTTCTCAGCTAATAATTTTTCTAATTCATTTACTAATTCATCAAACTTGTCTATTGTCTTTTTAATAGGTTTTTGACTATTTAAATCAACATTATTAGATTTTAACAGATTTAAAGGATAATCTGAACCACCTTTTTTAAGGAAATTCAGGTAATTATCTGGACCATTTTTTAATATGTCTTGAGCACAAGTAACTGCGCTACAACACCCTGTAGCATATTTATATACATAAAAACTATTATAAAAATGCGGTATCCTAGCCCATCCTACCATAGATAATGGATCAACTTCAAAGTCATCACCATAATATTTTTTAAGCAACATAGACCATTTATCATTTAATACTAATGCATTTAGTTGCTTATTATTTTCTGCTGCTTCATGTATATAATCTTCAAATTCAGCATACATAGTTTGAGTATATAGCGTATTTTTTATAAAATCTAAATACATGCTAATATAATAAGCTTTTTCTTTATTATTTGTTGCATTTTTAATTAAATTTTCATAAAGTAAAACTTCATTTGTTGTTGATGCAACTTCATGAGTAAAAATAGATGGAGAAGAATTATAAAAGTTTTGATTTTTAGTGCTTAAATATTCATAGGATGCATGACCAAGTTCATGTATTAATGTCGATACACCTCCTATAGAGCTATTGTAGTTAAGCAGTACATATGGATGATTATCATATACAGATAAACAGTATCCTCCACTAACTTTATTTTCTTTTGAATATACATCTATCCATCTTTCATTAAATGCTTTGTATATTATACTTCCATATGCATCACCTAAAGGTGCTAAAGCAGAATATACCATACCTTGTGCTTTGTCATAGGATACAACTTCTTCACATTCACTAACAATAGGTACAAACATATCGTAGTAATATACTTTATCTAAATTTAAAACTTTTTTTCTAAGACTAATATACTTGTGTAAACTATCCGTATTATTGCTTACAGTCTTTATTAATCCTTTATAAACTTTTTCATCTATATTATCTGAGTCTAAATACATTTGTAAAGATGAATCATAATTTCTTACTGATGAATAAAAAACATTTTTATTAACCTGCCCACTTAATAAGCCTGCCAGAGTATTTATATTATCGTTATATGGTATAAATTCATTTTTATAAGCTTCCACTCTTTTTTCTCTGCTATAGTCTTGTATAGCATTCTCATATTCTGCAGGAGTTATATCAGACTTCTTGTCCATATTTCTAAATAAATCATAAACATTGCTAGGCAATCCATTTATAGATGACATGTTTGATAATATAGTCTCGCTCTTATCATCTAAATAATGTTTTTTATTTCTTCGAATATCTTTTATATACATTCCGTACTTGTTATTAATTTTTTTATCTGATAAGTATTTATTGCAATCTTTATCTGATAATTTAAGTATTTCTAACTCAAGCTGGGATGTAATATTCATATACCTAGAATAAGATTTTTTTATTTCTTCTGTCATGTTTAGATATTCATATGAACTCTTATTTAAATCTTTTTTTAACTTAGCATAAGCTGATAGAGAATTTAACTTTATATCAAGTTTTTCCTTTATTCCCATGCCTAAATATAAATGTGTTTTAGACTTTGTTAATTTTCCTATGTAATTTTCCAGCTCATTCATATCTTTATTAAATTTTTTTAAATCTTTTATCCATGCATCATCATTTTTATATAAGGTATATAAATTCCAACAATATTTACTATAATCAATTTCTTTTTTAGGCTTCTCTTCATCTTTTTCATTTTGTGCAAAAGCTGTAGAGTAAGTACTGTAAATATCTTGTCTTGTAGTATAAATCCCAAATAGTAATAAAAAAACAATTAATAATTTTAATAACTTTCTGCCCATAAAAAGCCACCCTTTCATCAAGTTACTTAATAATAGGATGGCTTATTTTTTACAAATTATTCAATTTTATATACTGTGTATAACCACGACTTATCCACAATGTTATTCACATATCAACACCCTTTCTTTTTCTTATACTTTAGTATTTTCAATGGTTTTATATTTATAAAATTATATCACTTCACCATATTCCTCCTATTTATCAACATTTTTTACAATCTTATCAACAAATTTTATACCTTTTTGTTGATATTTATATTTTAATTGCTTACAACTTTAGTTACCAACACAGTCATATCATCATCTACCTCTCCAAGCTGTAATTCTAAAGCTCGGTCTAAAATTTGATTTGCAATTTCCTTTGGATTAGTTGTTGTAAGTTTTTTAAGGAAGTATATCAACCAATTCTCTCCGAAGTCATTATTCTTACCAGCATCAACAATACCGTCAGAGACCATTATTATAAAATCACCATTCTTTATTTTCACATTGTGTCTATCTAAGTTTATTTCAGATAGTATTCCAACTGGTAGTGAAGATGATGAAATTAAATCCACATCCTTATTTTCTCTACTAATATATGTTGAGCAAGCTCCCATTTTAACAGTTTCCAATCTTCCTTTTTTCAAATCAACTATACCTAAATCCAGCGTTGAAAAAATTTCTTCTGATGATTTAAGTAAAAGCATATTATTTATTGTGTTTATGACTATTTCTTTGTCAATTTTAGCTTCCATCATATTTTCCAAGATGTCTATGGTAACAGATGATTCATCGTATGCTTTTTTACCTTTTCCCATACCATCACTTATTGCCATCATATATTTACCATCGTAAATTTCCATAAATGTATAATTATCTCCACAGAATATATGACCATCCCTAGACATGGCTGCTGCTTCTGTGACCACTTTAAATTTCTCAGCTTTTGTAAGGATTGCTTTACAATTTTCTCCTAAACAATGGCACCCGATCTTTTGAATATCTAAAGTTTCTCCTACAAAGTTAGAAATAACTTTTAATAATTTATCATCACACAAGCAACCATCTCTACAATTTTTCATTTCAATGGTTATTTTAAAATCATCGTTTCCTTCTTGAATATAATTAACCTTGTCCACAATAATATTATGTCTTTGTAATTCATCAAAAATTTCTTTTTCTTTATCTAAATTCAACATAATGTCTTGTTCTAAACTTTTGGATATACATTCTATTGATTTTGATATATCTTTTATTTGTTTTGATATAACTTGTCTACTTTCACTTAATTTCATATTCCAATCATAGTCTAGAGCATATAGTTTATAATAATAGTTAGCTACTCTTACAATTAGCTCTGGCTTCATACACTCTTTCCTAAAGCTTTCTGGAATATCTCTTGTACTTATCTCACCATCCTCTATTTTTTCAATTATTTCATAGATTAAATTATAAGTGTAATTAAATTTTGATTCCCAACAAATTCGTTGCATACTACAATACTGACATTCATCATTATGAATCATATCAATTATAGCGGAGATATCTCTTTGGCCTATTACTTTGTCTCTTTCTCTTACTTTGTCAAAAGTGTTAGCCAACTCATTATATACTCTTTGTATATTCATAAGTTTGCTATTTGTTAAATTTTTACTTCTCGTTATATATTCATAAACAGCCTCGTTAGAGTCCACCTTAGTTTTTACTAATTTCTCCATCTTATTAAAAAGTGATTTTGGTATTAGAGAAACTATTAAACAACCTATGGCTATATCAATTATTTGTGATAAATTTGAAGTTATTCCTGAAGTATAGGAATATATTATAATCCAACTTAATAAATATCCTAATATAGAAATATATTTATTTAATTTATTAAATGCCCCTGATACAAGGCCAGCAAAAGAATATACTCCCATATATAGGGCCGATACTACGTTAGATATCATAAAACCTAAACCAACAATAACTCCACTTGTAGCACCCAGAGTTGAACCTCCAAGTATAGATGCTATAAGTATTAACACTGTTGCTAAAACTCCCCTAGCTGAAACACCTAATAAACCTATATTGCCTATTCCTATAATACTAAAGGCAATTAATAGGCTGAGGGAAACTACCTCCTCGGGACTTATATACATCTTGTTCTTATTATTAAGTAAGAACTTTGTCCCAAACGAAAATATGTATGCTGAAATAAATGTAACTACAAATTCCATAAGAATTATTATAAAATCGTATATGTTTTTATTACCATAGTATGCTGTTTGTCCTAAAGACATTGGAAGCAATATTACTGCTCCTAGCAAACTAATTTTGGCTACAGAGTCTAATTTTTTAATCTTATTACTAAAAGCTAAAATAATAACTAAACATATACTGTACTTAACAATATATGATATATCATTGAAAGATAGTAGTGTGCCTACCAAAGTTGATAAAAATACTTGATATTTATACTGATCTAATTTAACAAAAAATAAGAAGAATGCTATTCCAAAGGGTGCTACCCCATCCACAATGGTGAACCGACTAAGAAAAAATCCCAGCAACATAAAAATTGCCGTCTTTGTGTTTATATATTTATTTATTTTTATTTTATTTAAATTAAAGCCTCTACTTTTTACAGCAACTCCATCTCTATCCATAAAAAATCTCCTCCTTTGTTTAACATGAATTATATCAAAGGGGAGAATTATATTTTGTCATAATTGGTTTTAGTATTCCTAAAAAATTAAGACATATTTTTTGAGTTTTGACACATTAAGCCTTCCAAATTATCGTACTCACTTATCATTATTTTTTCAATTTCTAACTTTTCCATTACAATATGTAATATTTTTACACCAGCCGTTATAATATCTGCTCGTTTTGGTTGTAGCCCTTTTAAGGCTTTCTTATCATTTAATGTCATGATTTTTAAATTTTGTAGAATTTTTTCTAAATCTTTTTTTGTGACCACACTATTATGAACTTTTTCCATAGAATATACCTCTAATTGTTGATTCATAGCAGAAAGTGAAGTAATTGCTCCCCCAATTCCTACTAATTTGCTTATATTCATTGTTTCAATTTTATTAATAGTCGATGATATAGTATCCTCTATAAAGTTTGTCATAGAGCTAAACTCTTCATCACTAATAGGATCTGTTGTAATAAATTTTTCTGTCATTCTAAGAGCTCCTACATTTTCACTCTTGCAAAACTTAATACCCTCTTCATTTCCAACAACAAACTCTGTAGAGCCACCTCCAATATCGATTACTAATATATCTTCTTTTTTATCACCTTCTGTGCCTTCTAGTACGCCCATAAAGCCTAAATTAGATTCTTCTTCTCCACAAATTATCTTTACATCTATATTTGTTAATTTTTTTGCTTCATTAATAAAGTCTTGTCCATTTTTACTATCTCTCAAAGCTGATGTTCCCATACAATACACTTTTTCACACTTTTCCTCATTACATTTATCAGAGAACTCTTTAAGAGCCTTTAAATTTCTTTCTAAAGCTTCATTTGTAATATAACCGTCTTGGTCAACTCCTTGACCTATTCTAGTTGTATTTATGTACTTCTTTCTATTCTCTATTTTATTATCGTTATAATCTGCTATTAATAACCTCATTGAGTTTGTACCAATATCAATTGCTCCTATTTTCATGTTATTCCTCCTTATTAAAATTCAATCCTGTTCATATTGTCTACCATATCTCTTAGTTATAGTTTTTAATAAATCAGTTTGCAAACAATATATTATAAATATTCCTTCAAGTAATAATCTTACTTAAATTAATATTATTATAAACTAAAAAGAGATAACTTAGTTATCTCTTTCACTTGAATCTACATATATTATTTCATTTGATTTAATCATACCTAGCTCATTTCTTGCTACTGATTCTAAATCATTATCTTTACTTAATTTTTCTAACTTACTTATTTCCTCTTTAGTATTTTCTATCTGGTTGTTTATTTGTGCTATCTGGCCTTTATATTCATTTACTTTTCTAATCTGAAATATAAATCCAGTGATGATACTAAACACTAAAAAAAATACAAATAAGCCTAAAATCATATACTGCCCCATAAATCTTTTTAACATCTTTATCTTCATGCACCTACACCCTTTTTATTTTTTCTTTTTCTCTTAGTTGATAAAAGTATACTTGGTATATAACAAATAATATCAAATATAAGGTGTATTGAATAGATAATAATGTAATACAAATTATTTAAAAACCTGACTATGTAGTATATAGTCTTTTTGAATAAGCTTGTTATAAAAGAAATTATTTTATTGAATGCAATCAAAATATATTTACTTATGGTGTTATAATATAAAATAAAACCTAGAAATAAGGCTACAAAATGATAATATCTTAAGTCAAATCTTTCTAATAAATTAATTGTTGTGAAGATTACAGCTGTTATAAGTATCCAAAATATAACATCAAAAACAAAAGATATTTTTTTTACTATTTTAAAATTTGTTCTTAGTGATCTATATAAATCAAATAATAGCCCTATTACTATTCCACCATAAAGAGTTAAATAAAATATATTTATGTCCTCTATAAAAAATCCCATTATTTAAATACCTTTTTAAAGAATTTTTCTTCAGGCTTTTTATCCTTGGCATAATTTATAGAGTTTACAGTGCCTTCCACACTTATTATACTTTCTTCCAAATTAAGCTTATTCATATCCAAGCCCTCACCTTCCACAATAAGTCTTCCTGCAGAAGTTAAAAGCTCTACTCTCTTATCATTAAAAGAATATATATGATCTACTCCTGATATAACTAGATTAGATCTGTCCTTTAAACTTATACTATGTTCCATCATATCCCCCCAGTATATATAAATTACTCCTAATATAAATATACTGAGGTTATTCAAATATTATTCTATTATCTCATACATTTCCTTAGCTTCAGCCTTAAGAACATGTTCTCTTATTTCAGTTATTTTAAATTTCATTATTTTTTCTCCAAAAGTAATTTCTAATACATCACCTATGTTTACTTCTGAAGATGATTTTGCTTGTTTCCCATTTATAGTAACTATCCCTTTATCACAAGCTTCCTTTGCCACTGTTCTTCTTTTTATTATTCTTGATACTTTTAAAAATTTATCTAGTCTCATAGGGCCTCCTTAATATGCAGAAAAAGTGTGGGAAGCCCACACTTTTATCTATTATTAATCACTATTATGTTCTTATTTGTTTATAGCTTCTTTTAAAACTTTTCCAGCTTTGAATACTGGAGCTTTAGAAGCTGGTATGTTTATAACTTGTTGTGGGTCTCTTGGGTTTCTTCCTTGTCTAGCAGCTCTTTCTCTAGTTTCGAAAGTTCCAAATCCTACTAATTGAACTTTATCTCCTTCAACTAGTGCATCTTCAACTGAAGCCATAAATGCATTTAATGCATCCTCTATTTGTTTTTTAGTTAATTCTAACTCACTTTTTTCTGCCATTTTTGATACTAATTCAGCTTTATTCATTATTTTTACCTCCTAAAATGTGTTAATATAAAACTCTTTTCTTGTAAGTTCTATATACTTATGAAATTTCCTTCTATTATTTATTGAAATTTAGCCTTTTCCCATAGTTTATCCATTTCTTCCAATGTCATTTCTTCCAATGTCTTATTCATTAATTTAGCATTATCCTCTATAAATTTAAATCTTTTTATAAATTTTTTACTAGTTAGGTTTAATGCTTCTTCAGGATCAACTTGCAAAAATCTAGCCAAATTTACTATTGAAAATAATAAATCGCCTAACTCTTCCTTTATGTATTTTATATTCCTTGATTTACATTCGTCAAGTAGTTCTTTATATTCTTCTTCAACTTTTTTACAAACATCGCCAATATTGTCCCAATCAAATCCTACTAGGGAAGCTTTATGTTGTATTTTTTCTGCTTTAGTTAGAGCCGGCAAAAATTGTGGAATCCTTTGTAACCCCTCAGTCACACTGGTTTCACCTTTTTCCTTCTTTTTCAGTTCTTCCCATGTTTTATCAAATTTATTCATATCTAGCTCAACATTTTCAAAAACATGCGGATGTCTGTGTATTAACTTGTTACAAATACTACTTGAAACATCTCCTAAATTAAAAAATCCTTCTTCTTCTCCTATTTGACAATGGAATATAACTTGTAAAAGTACGTCTCCCAGCTCTTCAATTAATTCATCAATATCATCATTATCAACAGCTTGTACTACTTCGTAAGCTTCTTCAATTAGATATTTTTTTAAAGTCTGGTGAGTTTGTTTTGCATCCCATTCACAACCTGATGGACCTCTAAGTTTTTTCATTATATTTTGCAAGTCATGAACTGTATTATATAATTTTTTATCACTCTTTGGTATGTATAAACTTGTTAAGTAACTAAATAGTTCAGGTTGTCTATCAAGTTCATATAATTTTACATAAGCCTTACTTTCTAATTCTTTTATTCCTGCACCAACTACTATGCAAACTTCTTGTTCATCATCGTAATGTTCCATTAATTTTAATTTAACATTTGATGCAATAAAAGGATCATATATTTGCGTTATTATAGTATTTGTATTTATATCTATATAAGACTCTTCTAATTCAAAAGCATCTAATAATTTAAATCCTTCTGCTGGGTCAACCCCTAAGTAATTGTACATAGCATCTACAAAGCTCATAGAAGGGATTATATCCAATTCTAAGTTGTTTTGTATACATAAACCTTCTATAATGCTTACAGTCTTCTCTGCCACGCGAGGATGACCTGGTACAGCGTATACTAAGTCTTCACTCTTACCTTTTTCTACTATAAATTTCGCAATTTCTCCATATACTTCTTCAAAATTCTCTTCTTTTTCATAAAAATAATCTAGAGCAGTATATTGAATTTTTTCTTGTAACTGCTCTACAGTTGGATGTTTCTTAGTTCTTAAATAAACATTAGAACTAGTACTTAAGGCATCTAATGCACCTTGACTAATCAAAGAATAATCTCCAGGTCCTAGTCCTACAATAGATATTTTTCCCATGATTTTTTCTCCTATATACGATGATAAGATTATATACATTAATATAATCTTATCATCTATTTATATACTATCTTCTATTTCATTAATTTAAGTTTTCTTAAAATCGAGTAAATTTTTTCACCTTTTGGTAAAGTTAAAATTTCATCTTTTCTAATTCCACCTATTCCTAATAACACTAATCCATAAACAACCCCACCAATAGCTATTGATACTAAAGTTGATAATGAATTACCTAAGAAACCTACTATAAATCCATATGATAATTTAACAACTACATACATTGTTATAACTGTTATCAATGGTTTTATAACGAATTCTTTTGGTGATAATCTTAATTTTAGATGTTTCTTTATATACATAAACTCTATTATAGATGCTACTGCATATGCTGACAAAGTACCTATTCCAGAACCTATTATATTTATTGATGGTATACCTGTTAATACATAACTTATTACTACTTTAAATACCATACCTATAGCTAGAGCTATAACAGGCATCATAGGTTTTCCCATCCCCTGTAGTATACCATTTTGTGCATATATTAAACCTAAAAATACTGCACATGGAGACACTACAAATAACATGGTTCCAAGAGTTGCTGGTTCAGCAGGGTATAATAGCTTCATTATCGGTCCTGAAAGAGCTGCAAATCCAAATGTAGCTGGTAAAGTAACTAATAATATAGTCTTTAATCCTGTCTTAGCTTCTTTTCTTACTCTTTTCATTTGCTTTAATGCATAAGCTTCTGAAATAGATGGTACTAAACTCATACCTATTGCTTGATCTATAACTACAAGTAAGTTTACAGTTGATATTGCCATTCCTGATAATTGACCAAGTAGAGAATTGGCTTGTTCTATATTAAATCCAGTTTCTGTAAGTCTTCTTACTACTATTACACTATCTACCATATTTACTAATGGCATTACACATGCACCAATACTTATAGGTATAGCAACATACAATAATCTTTTTAATATAGTTCCTGTACTTTCAACCTTTATATGCTTACTTTGAGCTATTTCAGCTTTTCTAGATTTACTACTTCTTAAATATATGTAAATTAAAAATACAGCAGATGCGAATCCACCTATTGCAGCCCCTAGTACTCCACCAGCAGCTCCCATTTGCTCTCCAAAGTTTTTCATAAGCATATATGCCAATAATAATCCTAATACTACCCTGAAAAACTGTTCAATTATTTGAGAAATAGCTATTTTAGACATTTCTCTTCTTCCTTGGAAATATCCTCTATAAGAAGACATCAAAGGAACAAATAACAATGCGGGAGAAATAGCGATTAATGCTGCATATGCTCCACTATTTTTCAACAGTACTGTAGATATAAAATCTGCACCAAAGAAGAAAAATGAAAATGATATCAATCCAGTAATAAATAAAACTGTATATGATATTCTAAATGTTTTATTTGCCCCTCCAAAATCCCCTACAGCTCTTTGCTCTGAAACTAGTTTTGCTAGTGCAGTCGGAAACCCTGCCGTAGCTAACGTTAAGAATAAAGTGTACACTGGATATACGGCTTGATAATATCCTAATCCCGTTGAACCAATTATGTTTCCCAGAGGGATTCTAAAAAATGCTCCCATTATCTTAACAATTATACCTGCCATTCCAAGTATAAGTGCACCTTTTAAAAACGATTCTTTATGTGCGTTATTGTTCATAACTTACCTCCATATTATTTATATAACAAACTTTAATATATCATATCTATATCAGTATATTCAATAACTTAAGATTTTTTAATTATTTAGAAAACAAATTTTTTAAAATATTAAAGGCCCTTATAATAAGGGCCTAATAATAATTTATTGTACTTGCTTTCCTAAAAAGCTAGTTGCAATTTTTAGAATTTTTTCTATGTCTTCAGAGAAGACTTCATTCTCTTTTGTAACTACTGAAATTGAACCTATACAATCTCCTGAATCACTTATAATCGGCATAATAATCTGACCGCTATATGGAGTAGAATCATCTTTGTGTAAAGGTATCATTTTATTATCGTTAGCATGTTTAACTACTCTATTTTCAATTAATTGCTCTAATTCATTACTTATACTTTTTTCTTTATAATCTTTTTTAGGTAACTTAGATACCGCTATTATAGAGTCTAAATCTGTTACTACAACACCTTGACCTAATATTTCACCTAAAGTTTCCGCATATTCTTGTGAGAATTCGTTTAATTCTCCTATTGGAGAGTACTTTTTAAGGATTACTTCTCCGTCTTTAGCTGTAAATATTTCTAAAGGATCTCCTTCTCTTATTCTAAGGGTCTTTCTAATCTCTTTAGGAATAACAACTCTTCCTAGGTCGTCTATTCTTCTAACTATTCCTGTAGCTCTCATTTATTAATTAATCCCTCCATTACTGTCTTTAATATGTATATATTTTTACCATTGATAAGAAAAATATACAAAAAAAGCTATATCCTAAATTGGACATAGCTTATTATATTAAAATTTAGCAGATTTTACAATATCTTCTTTTTCTTCTATCTTAGAATCTTTCTTAAGTTTTTCAACATACTCAGTGTATTTTTCACTTGCTAGTGTGCTCTTTATTTGATCTTTTACATCATCATATGTTTCTTGTTTGTCGACTCTATCTGTAACCTTTATTATATGATAACCATATTGTGTTTCTACTAGATCAGATATTTCTCCTGGTTTCATAGAAAAAGCTGCATCTTCGAATTCAGTTACCATTTGGTTTCTACCAAATGTTCCTAAATCTCCACCACTTGATGCTGATGCATCTTGAGAATATTCTTTTGCAACCTTCGCAAAATCTTCTCCAGCCTTAACTTTAGCAAGAGCCTCCTCTGCCTTTTTCTTAGCTTCTTTTTTCTTTTCAGCTGATAATTCTTTACCCTTATCATCTTGAGTTTTTAATAATATATGAGAGGCTGTTACAGTATCAGTATAGAAACTTTTTTTATTATCTTCATAATATTTTTTCATATCCTCTTCTGATATTTTTGTATCTTTTTCAAATTTTTCTTGTAAGTTGCTGTTAGCTAAGTCTCTTGCAAATTGGAATTTTAAAAACTCTTCATCTATTCCCATCTTTTTAAGTTCTGCTTGGTAATCAGCATCATCTTTTGTAGTTTCATTAAAACTATCTATTTGCTCTTGTATTTGTTTATCTGTAGGCGCAACCTTTTCTTTTTCTGCTTGTTGATAGATAACTTCAGAACCTATCATTGTTTGAAGTACCATGTCTCTTAATGTATCTTCATACGTTTTACCTTTTTCTATTTCAGTAGACCAAATATCACTTCCATAGTAAGATTCCATTGATGATTTGTTTAAAGCTAATAATTTTTCGTAATTTCCTAAAGTTATGTCTTGTCCATTTACAGTTGCAACTGCTTTTTTGTCTGCACTACATCCTATTAATGACATTGTCATCATTAAACACAGGATTAAAGTAAATATTTTTTTCATAAAACACCTCTCCAAATTAATTATTTAATTTTAACATTTTTTCTAATAGTTCTTCTAATTCCTTAACAATTTTGTGACCCATTGTTTCTTTTGTTTTGTATCTAGTTAAAGGGTATAAAATTATCTCATTCTTAACTTGTCTTACTTTTTCTATTTTAAGTTTTTTGCACATAGATTTTATATAGGCAATATTTAATAATGTTTCTACAGGCTTAGGTATATCAGAAAATCTATCTTCAAGTTCATATTGAACTTCTGCTAAATCATCTTTATTTTCTATGCATGCAATTTTCTTATACATTTCTAATTTTATTAATTCATCATCAATATAATAATCTGGAATATATGCATTAACACTTAAATCAATTTCAACTTCCACTTCTTCAACTATAGGTTCTCCTTTAACCTTTCTTATGGCATCGTTTAACATTTTAACGTATAAGTCATATCCAATAACCGCCATATGTCCATGTTGTTGGGATCCTAATATATTTCCTGCACCTCTAATTTCTAAGTCCCTCATTGCTATTTTAAACCCTGATCCAAATTCTGTAAACTCCTTGATAGCTTTTAGTCTTTTTTCAGCTACTTCACTTAAAACTTTGTCTTTTTCATACATTAGATACGCGTAACCTTGTCTAGAACTTCTTCCAACCCTACCACGTAACTGATATAGTTGTGCTAATCCCATTTTATCTGCATCATAAATTATCATAGTATTTGCATTGGAAATATCCATTCCTGTTTCAACTATTGTTGTACAAACCAAAACATCATATTCCTTATTTAGGAAATCTATTATGATATTTTCCAGCGCTTTTGCAGTCATTCTACCATGAGCAACAGCTACTCTAGCATCTGGTACTAATTCTTGTACTTTAGACGCAATTCTTTCAATTCCTTCTACTCTGTTATATACAAAGAATACCTGACCACCTCTAGCTAACTCTCTTTCCACCTCGTCTTGTATAATACTTTCTTTAGCTTCTGTAACATAAGTTATAACAGGGTGTCTTTCTTGTGGTGGATCTTCTATTACGCTCATATCTCTAATTCCACTAAGAGACATGTGTAGTGTTCTCGGAATAGGCGTTGCTGATAAAGTTAATACGTCTACAGTATTTTTTATTTTCTTTAAAGATTCTTTGTGTTTAACCCCAAATCTTTGCTCTTCGTCTATAACTACTAATCCTAGTTTAGGTAGATCTATATCTTTTGAAACAATCCTGTGAGTTCCTATTAAGATATCAACTAATCCTTTTTTGGCATCTTCTATAATTTGCTTTTGTTGTTTTGGAGTTTTAAATCTACTTAAGACTTCTACTCTTAATGGATAGTTTTCAAATCTTTCTTTAAAGGTATTGTAATGCTGTTGGGCAAGAATTGTAGTAGGAACTAGTACAGCAACTTGTTTTCCATCCATACAAGCCTTAAAAATGGCTCTGATAGCCACTTCTGTCTTACCATATCCAACATCTCCACAAACTAACCTATCCATTACCTTGGAAGATTCCATATCTTTTTTAGTTTCTTTTATTGCTTTTAATTGATCTTCTGTTTCTTCATGAGGGAATAAGTCTTCAAATTCTTTTTGCCAAATGGTATCCTTTGAGAATTTAAATCCTTTAACTTTTTCTCTTTTAGCATAAAGTTCTATAAGATCTTTTGTCATATCTTCTATTTCTCGTTTAACCTTAGCTTTTGCTCTAGTCCATTCACTAGTTCCTAATTTATTTAATTTTACTCTTTCAACATCAGCACCAATATATTTTTGTACCTTGTCCATTTGGTCAATAGGTACATAAAGGTTGTCTCCACCTTGATAAATTATTTTAATATAGTCTTTCTTGATTCCATTTACTATAACTTGCTCAATACCCGTATATCTACCTATACCGCTATTTTCATGAACAACATAGTCTCCTATATTTAAATCTAAAAAAGAATCAATCTTTTGTCCATTTTTATTCTTTTTCTTTTTCTTCTTTGTGGAAGTTCTTTTTTGAACTCCTATTATTTCATTATCAGTAATTACTACGAATTTAATAGATTTATATTCAAAACCTCTGCTTATATTTCCCGGGCAAATAATTATTTGAGAAGATTTAATTTCCACATCTCTATTTTTTGAAACTATGGTTTCTACATTAAACTCAAGTAAATCTTTACTTAATTTCTTTGCTCTGTCTAATGTGCTTGTAACTAATACAACTTTATTTCCATTGTATTTTAGTCTGTTTAAATCTTCTGCTAAAAGTTCTAATTTACCATTATAGGGAGGTATTTCCCTGGAATCAAAGTTAATAATTCTCTTTATATTAAACTCATTTATCTGTCTTGCTAATAAAGTATTTAATAATATAGATCTATTTTCTATAAGATAACTTAAATCATTATAAGTATAAATTAACTTACCTTGGCTTTTTAGGGCTAATCCCCTTTCCAAGTTTACTTTGTAATTATCTTTAAATTCTTCAAAGTAATTCTCACATTTTTCCTTAAGTCTAGTAACATCTTGGGTAAAAATCACTGCATCTTCATCTAAGTAAGTAAAGATACTTTTATTTTCCTGAGGATAAATATAATCAATGTAGTTTTCTACTCCTTCAAAATAAGTTTTACTTGATATCTTATCGATATTAGAAATAGCATCATCATCTGTATTGTCATTAATTTCTTTTTTCAGGTTTTTTACTATTTTATCCAATTCCTCAGGATATATAAACTCTCTTGAAGGTGTTATTACAATTTTTTTTATTTTTTCTATAGACATTTGTGAGAACACATCAAAAGTTCGTATAGAATCTACTTCATCATCAAATAATTCCATACGAATAGGGTTAGTGTACTCTAGAGAAAAAATATCTATGATTCCACCTCTTATGCTAAATTGACCAAATCCTTCTATTTTGGAAACTCTTTCATATCCTAAATTCACAAGGGTATTAGTTAATTTTTCTATATCAACAGTATCTCCAACTTTGTAAGTTATTACATTGTCTATCAATACTTTCTTCGGTATATATTTTCTTAAAATAGCTTCAGCAGAAGTTACTACAATAACTTTTTCTCCCTTAGCTAATTTAAACAATGTCTTTAATTTTTTTGCTTCTTCTCTTCTGTCCTTTGCATCTAAATGATAAAAATAAATATCTTGACTTGATAGATATTCTACCTTTCCCTTAATATAGCCATCTAAATCTTCATAAACTTTCTTTGCTTCTAAATCACTATTGGCAATAAAAAGGATTTGTTTTTTTAATTCTTTAAATACGGAATAAGCTATATGTGGCTTTTGCATAGGTAATAATCCATTAACTAATGCTGCACCATTACTTTCCTCAATATAGCTTATAACTTCCTTATATTCATTTAAATTTTGCAAAGGATATAATAATACATCCTTCATGATAGCCCTCCTAATTATTTTCCGTTAAATTTATTCATTGATAAATCTATGTCTTCTCTAATAATGCAATCTATTGCTTTAACTGCTTTTTCCAAACCATCTTTTAAATCTGCTTCCTCTTCCTTACTAAATCTAGAAAGAACAAAGCTTGCTAAATCTCTTCCTGGCTCTGGCTTAGAAACGCCAACTCTAACTCTTGGGAAATCTGTTGTTCCTAAACATTTTACAATAGATCTCATTCCATTATGAGTTCCACCGCTACCTTTTTTTCTTATTCTTATTTTACCAACATCAAGATCTATATCGTCATAAATTACCACAATGTTGCTTGTTTCAACTTTATAAAAATTATATATTTCAGCTAAAGATTCTCCACTAAGATTCATATATGTTATAGGCTTCACAAGAACAACCTTCTCAGTTCCTACTCTACCTTCTCCTATTAAAGCTTTGTGCTTCATTTTAGTTACACTTATTCCATATTCATCCGCTAAAATATCTATTACATTAAATCCTACATTATGTCTTGTATTCTCATATTGCTTACCCGGATTCCCCAGGCCTACTATTATATACATTATTATCCTCCTTTATAGATTTCTACTTAGAATGTCAAAATATAAATTAATTATATCTTTTTGTGTTAATATTATTAAAATTGTAGCCAAAGATATAAATGGCGTAAAAGGAATTGATGATTTTATAGATTTTTGTTTTCTCAGAAGTACATATCCTCCATAAATACTAGCCAACATAAATGATAAAAATATCATATATAAACAGTACTTATCTCCAAGTACAAAAGTACATAGTCCATAAAAACCTATATCACCATCTCCCAGTGATTTTGTTACTTTTGCCAAAATATATGATAGGATAATACCTATAAATAATCCCTTTAGGTGACTCATTAAGTTAACATTTAGCTCTTTGTTCAATAAAAAAATAACACTCTGCATAATTATACCACTAAGTATTGTTATATCATATACATAAGTTGTTTTAAAATCAATTATTGAGACCATTGTTAAAAAAGGAATTAACAGCATGTAGCTTACAGTCTGCATGCTTAACTCATACTTAGTATATATTAAAATGGGTATTATCATGTTTGGTAAAAATATTAATATCTTGTTGCTTAAATTTTTATCCATGGAATTGTCTAATCCGTAGATGATTTTTTCTGAAATATAGGATAAAATAATAAAAATTATTAGTATTGTAAAATATATCATAGTTTATTTTTGTAATAATAGTATGTTTTTTGCCCCAATATTAAATACGACTTTCATCGATATTTTTCCTTTGATATTTAAGTATTTAATATTATCGTTTTTTATTTCAAGTTTTATACATATTTAAAGGGGATAACAAAAATGTTTCCCCATTTCAACTTACATTTATACTGTTGTTTATAATATAATAATCATCAAATAATTATATAAAATTCATATACCAATTAATAATATTTTCCCCATTTATATTTTATCATCTCTAATAGTAACTACCTACACATTTATTAACATAGTCAAAATCACTACATCTGCTAAGAGCAATTTCCTTAGCAATCCTACCTTGTTGATATAGTTTGATTAAGTCTTGATCCATAGTATGCATACCCTTACTAGTTCCTGTTTGAATAGTATTTTGAATCTGATAGGTTTTATTTTCTCTTATCAAATTTCTTATGGCCGGTGTTGCCATCATCACTTCTGTAGCTGCCACCCTACCATTTCCATCAGCCGTTGGTAGCAATTGTTGAGATATTACCCCTTCGCATACTGTTGATAATTGTGTCCTTATCTGTTGCTGTTGCTCTGGAGGAAAATTATCTATTATCCTATCAATAGTCTTTGCCGCTCCTATAGTATGTAGTGTAGAGAATACTAAGTGACCAGTTTCGGCTGCTGTAAGTGCTATTGATATAGTTTCTGGGTCTCTCATTTCACCTATAAGAACAACATCTGGATCTTGACGTAGAGCAGCCCTAAGAGCTGAGTTAAACGATTTTGAATCACTTCCTATTTCCCTTTGATTTACTATGCTCGTTTTGTGATTATGTACGTATTCTATTGGGTCTTCTAACGTTATTATGTGAGCTTGTCTATTTTCGTTTATCATGTCTATTAAACTTGCTAAGGTTGTAGATTTACCACTTCCTGTTGGACCTGTTACAAGGACTAGTCCTTTGTATTTTTCTGTGAAAGCTTTTAGTGTTTCTGGTAGGTGTAACTCATCAAATTTAGGTACTTTTGCGTTAATCGTTCTTATTGCCAGCGCATAGTCTCCTTTTTGTTTATAGGCGTTTACCCTAAAACGAGTTCTATCTTCTAGTGATGCTGAAAAGTCTAGTTCTCCTATACTTTCTACTATTTTAAATCTGTCTTCTCCAGCTATTTCTTCTACCATTTCTTTTGTATCTTCTTTTGTTAGTATGATGTCAGATAGTTTTATAAATTTTCCTTTTATCCTTGCCATTGGAGATGAATCAGTTGTGATGTGTATATCTGATGATCCTAGGTTTACGGCTTCTTTTAATAAATTAAATATATTCATTTGTTACCTCTTTTATTATTTTTTTATTTAAGTACTTGTATTCTATCCATGATGCACTTTATATAAACCACTATTGTTTTTATATATTAAGTTTACTTGTTAATAAATCAAAAGGAGCTACTACTAATATTCATATGTTATCTATTGATACTAATCATTATACGAATATAAACCTTTGTCATCTTTCTTCTTATTAAACATCACTTTCCTCCTGAAGTTTAATATAATAATCTATACTATTTTACATTTTATACTCAAGCACCATAATACTTTAAATTATTTATATATAATTTAAAGTATTATCACTTATACATATAAAAATCCCATTTAAATTAACTCATTTGATAAAAAAAGAGATATTAATCTCTCGATTAATATCTCTTTTATATAAATTACTAATTAGAATAAAACACTTACAGATTCATTAGAGAATATTTTCTTAATAGCTTCCCCAAACATTTCTGCCACTGTTAATACTTTTATTTTATCAAGTTCTTTTTCTTTAGGAAGTTTTATAGTATCAAGAACTATTAACTCACTAATTGCAGAGTTTTCGATTCTTTCTATAGCTGGTCCAGATAGTACTGCATGTGTACAACCAGCGTATATGTTTTTAGCCCCAAACTCTTTAAGTGCATTAGCTGCGTTTGTTATAGTTCCTGCTGTATCTATCATGTCGTCTAACATGATAACATTTTTACCTTTTACATCTCCTATAAGATTCATTACTTCACAAACATTAGCTTTAGGTCTTCTTTTGTCTATTATAGCTAGTGGAACTTCTCCTTCTAACTGATTAGCAAACTTTCTAGATCTAGTAACACTTCCTAAGTCTGGTGAAACTACAACTAAATCTTCTAAATTTTTACTATTAAAGTAGTTAGCTAATAAGTTTCCTCCTAATAAATGATCTAGTGGGATATCAAAGTATCCTTGTATTTGAGAAGCATGTAAGTCCATAGTTAAAACTCTGTCTGCTCCTGCTGCTGTTATTAAGTTTGCAACTAATTTGGCTGTAATTGGATCTCTTGCCTTAGCCTTTCTGTCTTGTCTTGCATACCCATAATATGGTATTACTGCTGTAATTCTTCCTGCAGATGCTCTCTTTAATGCATCTATCATTATTAATAATTCCATTAAGTTATTGTTAACTGGGTTATTAGTAGATTGAACTACGAATACATCACAACCTCTAACTGTTTCATTGATATTTACACTTATTTCACCATCGCTAAATGTTGTCACTTGGCAATCAGCAACTTTTACCCCTATATATTCTGCGATTTTCTCAGCTAACTCCTTATTTGAATTACCTGCAATAATTTTAATCTCGCTTCCGCTAGTATTCATTACTTATCCTCCTGAAAATTATATAAATATTATTAGGTGTTTTTCCTAAATTAATAATTAGCTATTTATTCTCATCTCTTTTTTCTTTTTTAGCTACCCAACCTTCTTTTACTACCTGTCTTTGCCTAGCAACTGCTAAAGCTCCTTCAGGTACATCTTCAGTTATAGTAGACCCTGTTGCAATATAGCCTTTTTCCTCAACTGTTACTGGCGCAACTAAATTTGAGTTAGAACCTATAAATGCTCCATCTTTTACTATTGATTTGAATTTATTTTTTCCATCGTAATTTACAAATACCACTCCACAACCTATATTAACGTCTTTACCTACATGAGCATCTCCTATATATGAAAGATGTGATGCTTTTGAGTTGTCTTCTATAGTTGCATTTTTAACTTCTACGAAATCACCAATTTTTACATGATTTCCAATGTTACTTTTTGGTCTCAAATAAGCATAAGGACCAACTGTAGTATTTTCTCCTACAGTAGAATCTATCACTGTAGAGTTTTTAACTTCTGTACAGTTTCCTATTATTGAGTTTGTTATAGAAGTATTCATTCCTATAATACACTCATTTCCTATTTTAGTATTACCATGAAGCATAGCCCCTGGATATACTATAGTATCTTGACCTATTTGTACATCTGCTTCTATATAAGTAGCAGCTGGATCTATTATAGTAACTCCATTTAATAAATGGAATTCATTTATTCTATTTCTCATAAGAGTTTCTGCTTTAGATAATTCTAATCTAGAGTTTACACCCATTAATTCCTCAATTGTAGAACCATTGAATGCCCCAACTTTAAAACCTTTATCTCTTAATATCTTCATTGTGTCAGTTAAATAATACTCTCCTTGAGCATTGTTATTATCTAGTAAATCTAAAGATTCTCTTAGCATCTTACCTTTAAAACAGTAGATTCCAGAGTTAATTTCATTTACTGCTAATTCTTCAGCATTCCCATCTTTTTGCTCAACAATTTTTAATAAATCTCCATTTTCATCCCTTATTACTCTTCCATATCCAGTTGGATTCTCAACTTTTGTAGTTAAAACCGTAGCTGTATATTCATTTTCTATATGATAATCAAATAATTTCTTAAGAGTTTCTTCTTTTATAAGAGGAGTATCTCCACATAAAATAACTATTGTGTCTTCATCATTTATGTATTCTTTTGCCATTTTAACAGCATGACCTGTTCCTAGTTGCTCAGCTTGCATTGCAATCATAGTATCTTCTGGTAGTATGTTTTTTACAACTTCTGATTCATGACCTAGTATAGCTACTACATCATTAACACCAGATTTTTTTGATACATCTATAATATGGTTAACCATTTCTTTTCCGCATACTTTATGAACAACTTTTGGATATTTCGACTTCATTCTTGTACCTTTTCCAGCAGCAAGAATTATGGCTTTAAAGTTCATATTTTCACTCCATTTCAATAAAGTTTTTTATAATTGTTATTATTAAGGTGTATTATTTCCTAAATAGTATACAATTCAATCGTATTATTATCATTTATAATATAGCATTTTTTTTATAAAAATACTAGGTTTTTGTATTTCTTTACATTATCTTATTATACACAAAAATAGCAGCAACTATAAATTGAGCAGTTACTGCTATCTATTTATTAAATTATTCTATATGATTATTTTACAACTACTCTTTGGAACTTTTTCTTTCCACGTTTTATAACCATACCATCACCAGTTAAATCATCTTTTGCAAATGTAGCTTTAAAATCAGTTACTTTTTCACCATTCACAGTTACTCCACCTTGTTCTACATTACGTCTACCTTCAGATCTAGTTGGAGCTAGTCCACTTTTAACTAATAAAGATATTATATCTATATTTCCATCAGTTAAATCTGCATCAGTAAGTTCTGTTGTAGGCATGTTATCATGTGCAGCACCTGAGAATAAAGCTCTTGCACTTTCTTGGGCTTTTGTTGCTTCATCTTCATCGTGAACAAGTTTAGTTAATTCAAATGCTAATACTTCTTTAGCTTCATTGATTCTATTATCTTCCCATTTTTCCATAGCTTCTATTTCTTCTAATGGTAGGAATGTTAACATACGCATACATTTGAATACATCAGCATCTGCAACATTTCTCCAGTATTGATAGAATTCAAACGGAGAAGTTTTGTTTGGATCTAGCCATACTGCACCATTAGCTGTTTTACCCATTTTATTTCCTTCTGAGTTAAGAAGTAATGTTATAGTTAATGCATAAGCATTTTCTCCTAATTTACGTCTTATTAATTCTGTACCAGCAAGCATATTACTCCATTGGTCATTTCCACCTAATTGCATTTGACATCCGTATTTTTCGTATAAGTGATAGAAGTCAAAAGCTTGCATTATCATGTAGTTGAATTCTAAGAAACTAAGTCCTCTCTCCATTCTGCTTTTGTAACATTCAAAGCTAAGCATTCTATTAACACTAAAATGAGTTCCAACTTCTCTTAATAATTCTACATAATTTAAATCTAATAACCAATCTGCGTTGTTTACTAATAAAGCTTTATCTTCACCAAATTCTATAAATTTACTCATTTGTTTTTTGAAACATTCACAATTGTAATTGATTTGTTCCGGAGTCATCATTTTTCTCATATCTGTTCTTCCAGATGGATCACCTATCATAGTAGTTCCTCCACCAACAAGTGCTATTGGCTTGTTTCCTGCCATCTGTAATCTTTTCATTAAGCATAGGGCCATAAAGTGTCCTACATGTAAACTATCTGCAGTTGCATCAAATCCTATATAGAATACTGCTTTACCTGCGTTTATAAGTTCTTTTAACTCCTCTTCATCTGTTACTTGAGCAACTAATCCTCTAGCAACTAATTCATCGTAAGTCGTCATTGACATAGTTTTTCTCTCCTTATTTTTATATTTTAAAAATCAATTTTATAATTTCTTTATAATAAAAAAGCCCTCGTCCTAAAAAAGGACGAGGGCATATCTCGCGTTACCACCTTTGTTTGTAAACAGCTCACACTGCTTACCTCAGTTAGTATCTAAATAAATACTATGACACTATAACGTGTGTCAAATTCGTCACAGCCTACTAAACATTTGTCTTTCAGTGCGAAGCTCAAAGATGTATTCATAATTAATTGTATATGCACCTCTCATCAACCGGTAACTTTCTGTTTATCTTAATTAATTACTACTTGTTCTTATCATTGCTTTTCTATAAAACTAATTTTTATATTTATATCTCATGATAATATCATAATTTTATTTCATGTTTTTGTCAACATTTCTTCAAATCTAATAATATTTTTTATTTTATAATATTTTCACTTATATGTTTTTTATTATTAACCACAAAACAAAAATAATACATTATAAACGCAAAAGTTTATTTTTTCACATAAAAAAGAGTCGACTACATCGACTCATTTATTACAATTCTTTATAACATTCCAACTTAATTGAATTACTCTGCTGCAACTTCTAGTTGAGCTAAAGCTTCTTCGTAAGCTTTTAAAACTGCATCTTCTAAAACTTGTCTCATTTCTGCGTTTATTGGATGAGCGATATCTCTAAAGTTACCTTCCCCAACTTTTCTACTTGGCATAGCTATGAATAGTCCATTTTGTCCTTCGATAACTTTTATATCGTGTACTACGAATAAATTATCAAAAGTTATTGAAACTATACATTTCATTTTCCCCTCATCAGTAATTTTTCTTACTCTTACGTCAGTTATGTTCATACCTCAATATCCCCCTTTGTGATTTTGACAAAATACAATTTACCCAATATAATTATAAACTGTTTGGTAAATAATTCTATACTTTTTTAAAAATTCCTTTTATTTTTCTGAATCTTTTTTATTTTTTATTTACAAAAATAATTATACAGTTAAAATTAGTTAGAATTACTCATCAATTTCATCATCAATATGATCTAAAAGGTCGTCCATAACATCTTCTGTCCTATACTCATCTTTAAAAGTTTTTAAATTTGGTTTAACAAGTATTTCATTTTCGATTGTATCTATTTCTATCAAAGATATGTAATCTTCAACTAATTTCTTCTCTGGTGTAGATGTTGTTATGAATACCCCTGTTCCTATTACTTCTGCACCGAATTCATTCATAAGCTGAGTCATACCTTTTATAGTTCCTCCACCTCTCATAAAGTCATCTATAAGAATAACTTTACTTCCTGGCTTAACAGCTTTTCTTGGTAAACTCATACTTTCTACTTTTGAACTATCTCCCGTAACATAAGTCATACTTAATGTTGGCCCCTCAGAAACCTTTATGTCTTTTCTTATTATTACTAATGGTAAATTCATTGCCTTTGCCGTCATTAGGGCCATAGGTATTCCTTTAGTCTCCATAGTAACTACATAATCCGCATTAGAGTAATCTATATTTGAAGCAAATATCTTACCAATTTTAGCTACAACTGTTGGATCATATATTAAATCTATTAAATATAGAAATCTTCCTGATAAAATTCTGTCTGGCGAACTTATCTTCTCGCATAATTCCATTAGGAAGTTTTGATTTTCTTGTATTGATGTTTTAGGTATGTATTTAACTCCACCAGCCGCTCCAGAAATTGTTATAACCTTACCTAATTGTAATTTTTCAAATACATTTTTCACAACTAATAAATCTTCACTAATTGTAGATTTGGCAGCATTAAATGTTTCTGTAAAATAGCTTAATGTATAAATTTTATTTGGATTGTCAGATAATATCTTAACAATAGCACCAATTCTTTCCGTTCTCTTAAACTTCATTATTTTCGTAACCTCCTACAATTACAACTATTTATGGTATCAAAGTAAATAATGCATAAGATTTTATTATATGATATAATATTAGTTATGTTTCATATATTTTGAAAAAATAAATAAACTATAATATATGAATTAGTATATGCATATGATACTTAAAATATTGAACATTATTTAATTATACCACAAAAATTGTTCTTGTTATAGAAATAAATAAAATGAAAGGTGGTTTTATTATGAAGATACATTTCATCGGTATAGGCGGAATAAGTATGAGTGCTCTAGCTGAAATATGTCTTAATAAAGGCTACGAAGTTTCAGGCTCTGACATGAGTAAATCTTCAATGACAGACAAACTTCAATCACAAGGTGCAAAAATTTATATTGGCCAAAAAAAAGAAAACATTGCTGATGGACTAGACATGGTAGTTTACACTGCTGCTATACATCCAGACAATGAAGAGCTTATGGCTGCAAAAGATAAAAATATACTGACAATAAATAGAGCTGCATTTTTAGGGCAAATAATGAGAGAGTACAAAAACTCAATAGCAGTTTCGGGTACCCATGGAAAAACTACAACTACTTCTATGTTATCAACAATATTTGGTTCAACTAACTTAGATCCAACAATCTTAGTTGGTGGTAACTTAAAGTCAATTGGTGGAAACGTAAAAATAGGTAACTCACAAAACTTTATAACAGAAGCCTGTGAGTATACAGATAGTTTCCTAAACTTTAACCCTAAAATAGCAATCGTTTTAAATATAGAAGAAGATCATCTTGATTACTTCTCTGGAATAGAGGAAATCAAAGCTTCATTTAATAAATTTGGAAAACTACTACCTAAAGATGGTCACTTTATAATAAATGGTGACAGTCCTAACACTGATGGAATATTACATGATGTTAAGGCTAATGTGATTAAATATGGTAAAGAAGCTTCAAATGATGTTATCATAAAAAATATTCATTTTAATGATAGTGGTTTTGGATCATTTGATTTAACTTACTTTGGAAAAGATTTAGGTACGTTCCAATTAGCAGTTCCTGGTGTTCACAATATTTATAATGCTACTTCTGCTATAATAGTTTCATTAGTTTCTGGAATAAACGCAGAAGACATAAAAGAAAGTATTATAAAATATACAGGTGTTGGAAGAAGATTCGAGATTAAAGGTAGCTACAATGATGCTTTAATAGTTGATGATTATGCTCATCATCCAACAGAGTTAAAAGCTACTTTAGCTGCAGCTAAAAAGTTAAAAAAATCTACTTTATGGTGTGTGTTCCAACCTCACACTTACAGTAGAACAAAATCTCTTTTCAATGAATTCGGAGAAGCATTCTACTCTGCAGACAAAGTTATAATAACTGATATCTATGCTGCCAGAGAAGATGATCCAGGGGATATTCATTCTAAAGACTTAGTTGAAAAATTATATCACAACAATGTAGATGCTATATATATCAGCAAATTCGAAGATATTGTTGATTATCTAAAAGATAATATACAACCTAACGATTTACTAATAACTGCTGGAGCAGGTCCTGTTTATCGTATTGGTGAATTGTTACTTGAAAAAAATAAATAATCGTTAAAAAAGAGTAGAAAATTTGATAAATCAAATCTTCTACTCTTTTTCTATTTTTTAGATAATTTAAAAATATCATCTTTAATATAATCATATAAAGCTGTATGAACTTCGTAGTAAGAATTTAAATCTTTTGATTCAATTTTTACATAGTCAGCTCCCATAACCTCAACTTTTGCTTCATAATTATCTGCTTTAATTTGAATTACAAAATTATACTTACTTCGTTGCTTACTTTTTTCTGGTTGAACCTTTCCAACTACCCTTTTTGCAGCCATCGTATTTGCTAAGTCATCATATTTCCACTTACTTAAATTCTTTGTTGTATCCTTGTAAGTTATTTTAACTTCTTTCCATGTTTTATATTGTTTAATAAAATCAAAAGAAGTATAAATACTCTTATTCAATAATTTTTCCAGTTCATCTTTAGATGCTACAGGAATTTTATAATATTCTTCTTCGTTAACCGTATAAATCCTTATTACATCTAAATTTGTTGAAAACTTTAGTCCATCATCTGAATACCCTTCATAAGTAGATTCATAAGATGCTGGTTTTCTTATTTTACTAATATCTTCAAAAGAATATCTTAACTCTTCTAATAATTGCTCATCTACTCTAACATCTGATACAATCCCATCAGATAAATACACTTTATCCTTCTCTTTTAATTGTTTAAGTAATGATCTATTATCTTCAGGCTCCTCTATTTTCACTGCATTGTCCTTACTACTGCTTTCTTCTTTAGAGAAAAGAGTAAATGATACAATATATACGCCAAAAAATAGTATAATAGCTGCAACTAAGAACACTGATTTTTTTATTTTTCTTCTTTTAGCCATGTCTTACCCCCGGTTAAATGTTTTATATAACTATTATATAACTTTTTGTAGTTAATTTTAAGTTTAATTTATTTTAAAGTGTTCTTTTACTCCCATCTCTTTTACTATTTAATGTTTATTACCTAATTTAAACTATTAAATTTACTTAACTATTCTTCTTGCTTTACAATCAATGAAACATAACCAGTAACCTAAAGAATTATTTCTATTATCACACGCTTGATATCTAGTAAATCCTGTATGCCCCTTATCAGGTTGCTCATTTTTTTTCCCTGGAACTGCATAAATATAATATTGTCTCTTATTATATTCATCATATTGTACTCCAAATAAGTAGTGTCTGTATTTATAAGACTGCATTACAGCATCGCTATACATAGTATAGTTCAAAGAGTTTACATAACCTAAGTATGGCATTGTATAGCCACATAAAGTAGTTGGATTAATTTCTATTTTCCACCATCTAGTGCTATCAATATAATCTGCTACAAAAGGCTTTACTTCTCTAAAGTATTTTAATCCTTTTTTAATCTGTCTTGGCATTAATAATATACCTGCTGTTTTAGTTGATTCTGGCTTAGTTTTTACTGTTTCATAAGTATTTTTTGTGTACTGCTTTTCTAAAGCAGATTTTGCTTTATTAATTTTCTTTTCAATATAGTCATCATTTCTGCTTTTACTATTTTTCTTTTGTTGAGGTTTAGGTCGTATGTTTGTCTGAACTGATTCTTCGTATTCTTCATCATATATTTCTTCATATTCCTCATATTCTTCATCATCATCTTCATCTTCATCTTCATCAATTTCTTCATAAATAATCTCTTCATATTCGTATTCATTATCTCTTACATCATCATCTTCAACATATTCTATCTCTTCATATTCTTCATACTCATATTCATCCTCATTGTCATCAACTTCCTCATAATCAGAATTCTCATCTCTATCATCGTCTACCTCAATATATTCTACTTCTTCATATTCATACTCATCATCTTCTTCTACTTCTTCAAATTCGTATTGAGGAGGAAATAAAATTTCTTCAAAGTTATCTATTTTACTTCCCTTAAAACCTATAAGCGGAACCGCTTTATCTTGTATAACCGCTATTCCTTTAATGTCTATATCATCGTCACCCATATCTAGACTAAATTCACCTTTTCCTTGACTATTCACATTAAAATTACCTAAATCTATAGTTTCGTAGTCACTTCTTATTGCTACTACTGAATAACCTTCACTTACACTTTTTAGATTTTCAGCATACAAAGCTATGACTGATTTTTCATCAGTGACTTCAATTTTTGCAAAAGCCTTTGGCGACACTTTTTCTTTAAATCTATAATTCATGTCTTTCGCTTCTAGCATGATGTAATCTCTTTTAAACTTTCTTTTGGTAGCCATTAGTTTCTCACCCCTTAACATAATCTCTCAAGAAATTATATGTAAATGCCTTTTTAAAAAGTACCACTTTACCTTTTAGAACGTAACAATTTAATACTATTTATTATAATTTTTTAACTATTTTTATTTTGCTTATAATATTATTTATTTTACAAAAACTTATATTACTATAATTTTATAACTAAGGAGATTAATATGAACAAAATATTAGTAGCAATATTTATTATAAGTACAAGTATGATTTTTGTGGCGTGTAATAAATCAACTCCAGCTAATCCTAGCGATATAAATATCACATCAAACAAAATAACAGTAGAGCAAGCTAAAGACATAGCACTAAAACATGCAAAGTTGGCAAATGATAAAGTTACTTTTGTAAAAACAGAAGAAGGCACAGAAGATGGTATAAAAAAATATGACATAGAGTTTTACACAGACAATACAGAATATGATTATGAAATAAATGCTAATACTGGAGAAGTTATTGAATTTGACAAAGATATAGAAGACTATACTATACCAACTAATCCAGATGCTACATCTAATAAAGCTAAAATAAGCGAAGATGAAGCTAAGGATATTGCTTTAAAACATGCAAATCTGACAAATGATAAGGTTAAATTTGACAATATTGAATACGATACTGATAACGGATTTAATAAGTATGATATAGACTTTCATTATAATAACCAAGAATATAGTTATGAAATAGATGCACAAACAGGTGAAATTTTATCACATGGAATAGATAAAGAATAAATTTATCAATTAAAATAAATTAAATTTGTATTTTTTAAACATGAAAAAGGGAGAGTCTAAACTCTCCTTTCTTATTCATCTATCATACCAATTATTGATTTCCTATTTTATTATAAGCCATTACAGACATACAGTAAATGGTATTAAAATACCAATTTCTTCACCAGACGCAATATATAATATAAATCTTAATCATCTTAATAGAGGTGAAGTATTCTGTAATATTAATGTGAAGCGAATTCCTAATACACAAGCAATTATTAGGGCTATAGTACCTATTATTGATTTTTTCATTAATTTATATTGTTTTTCATATTTTAAACTCAATGTTTCTTTATCACTATAAATAGGCTTAGCTCCCTTTGGTGCATTTAAAAAATGATATGCATCATATGAACAAATATAGTTCCAATCACCATTTTCAAATAAAGATATATATCCATCCCAATCATCTTTATCTTCATTATAATCGATGCTATACTCTATATCTTGTGGTCACCTTTTCTAAGCTTCTATAACAATTTCTCAAAAGATTCTAATATCTATCCTTCTTTAGCTAATTTACTTAACTTATTTATATCTTCATTTTCATCCAAAAGTAAACCGCCACTTGGTACATATTTTATATTCTTTGCCATAACTATTTTTCTCCTCATATTCCTTCAAATGCTTTAACACCATGAAGCGCCATTTTATATCTTTTTTCTTGCTTCCTCTCCTGCTAATGTTATATAGTCTTGAACTTGCATCTTCTTTAACATGGTATACATAGTTGCGGTAACTATTGAAACATCACCCTCTGTTATTTATATCTTTTTTAGATATATCCATTTATGATATATCTTTATTTATCTAAACTATATTATAAATGGATATAGTTATAAACTTTTTAGGCATAAAAAATACGCTACTGATTAAAATCAATAGCGTACAATATATTTCATATTATTTATTTTCATTGTGAATTCTATTTACTTCATTTGACAATGAGGCAAACTCTTCTATCGATAAAGTTTCCCCTCTTCTTTTTTCATCTATATTAGCTTCTTGTAAAGCTTCTCTTATTTGATCCTTGCTTAAGAATCCAAGTCCACCTAGTGAGTTAAGAAGAGTTTTTCTTCTTTGACCAAAAGATGCTTTAACAGTTTTAAAGAATACATCTTCATTATCTACATGGTATATTTGTTCTTCTCTTACATGAAGTCCTATAACTGTTGAATCAACATTTGGCTGTGGCATAAACATATGTCTCGGAGCTTTTGCAACTATTTCTGTATCACAGTAATATTGAACAGCTACTGATAATGCACCATAGTCTTTAGTATTGGGCTTTGCATTCATTCTATCTGCAACTTCTTTTTGAACCATAACAACTATGTCAGTTACTGGTATATCTTCTTCTAAGAACTTCATAACTATTGGTGTAGTTATATAGTATGGAAGGTTAGCAACTAATTTTACTGGTCCTCCATTTAACTTTTCTTTTACTAATTCTTGTACATCAACTTTTAATATATCTTGGTTTATTACTTCTATATTAGAAAAATCAGATAAAGTTTCTTTTAATATTGGTATTAAAGTCTTGTCTATTTCTATTGCAACTACTTTCTCTGCATTTTTTCCCATTTCTTTTGTAAGTGTTCCAATTCCTGGTCCTACTTCTATTACATAATCGCCTTCTTTAACCCTTGCCCCTGCAATAATTTTATCTATTACATTTGTATCTATTAAGAAGTTTTGTCCTAATGATTTTGAGAATTTAAAATTATGTTTTTGAACAACTTCTTTTGTGGCTTGATGTGATGATAATCTATCCATGTTCGTCTCCTTATAAACTTTCTATTGCTTTGTTAAATTCTTCTCTTGAAACTCCGTAGTTATTTAATCTATTTAAGAATTGCTTTGCATTTCCGTATCCAATCCCAAGTATTTGACCTACAGTATCTCTTCTATAAGATGCATCTTCATTTCCTATTAATCCATTTACAACTAAATCTACTTGTGAAAATTCATTTCTCTTTTCTATGCTTTCAGTTCTGACCTTATTTAAGGCTCTTAGTATACTTTCTGGAGATGCATTTTCTATTCCTATATCTCCATCTTTTTTAGCTTCTTCCCTTGGTAAAAATGCATGTTTGCACCCTGGAACTTCTGCTGCAATTTTCTTTCTAATTTTTTCTCCTGCAAAATCTGGATCAGTAAAAATTATAACACCTCTTCTTGCTTGAGCTGCTTTAATTCTTTCCATTACACCTTTTGGAAATCCAAATCCTCCAGTAGTTATTAGTTCACAGTCTAGCGCTCTTTTCACAGCAGTAACATCGTCTCTTCCTTCAACTACTATTATCTCTTTTATCATTTTATATAATCACCTTTTAATCTATTTTATTTAAAATTGTGTTTTCATTAATATCATATCTTTATATTTTACGTTTTTTAATAGATTTAATCAAGGTTTAATATAATAGAATGAATATGTTCAGGTTTATCTAGTTCATTTATAATTTTATTTATTATATATCCACCAAGTCCAATTATACTCTCCACATGCATCATGTATTGTATAGAAGAATCAAATAATATCGTAGCACTTGGCTTAATTTCATCATCACCTTCCCAAATAACCACACGACAAAATACCTTTGAAAAAACTTCAAATTCAAAAGCTATATCCCCCATTCTAACTTCTTTTCCATCTAAGTTTTCTGCGCATTTTTTTAATTTGCTTGAATTATAACCAAAAGCATTTATCAAGTTTACTATGCTACTGTTATAAAATGCTGGATAAAACATCATTCCACCATTAGGTATTTCCTTAATACTCACCCATTTATTTGTTTTGTCTATATCACATTCTGTAAAAGATAGGTAGTTTAAAAACATCACCCCTGTTTCTGCACTTGGAATATAATTATCTTCACTTCTCATTATTGTTTCATCATCACAATTCAAAATATAATCTTTATTAAAAACTTTTATAATAAATTCATTTTTATCTTCGTCGTATATAACATTTCTTATTTGTGCTACTTTTTGAAAATTCCTTTTTTGTAGTGTTTTCCACTCATTATAATAAGCCACTTTATAATTACTTTCCATCCCCACTCCCCCTTATATTTCCTTTAATTATAATTGTAATATTATTTATATAAGTATAAGGAATATATTACAGCTAATCTCATGTACATTCCCTTTTTAAGTATTTATTTATGATGAAATACAATTTCTAATAAGTCATAGTTTGATTCATATAAACAATCATTAAATATATGACTTCCAAACTTCTCATTTCTCATAGCATTAAAAACAGGTTTTCTTAATTTATAAACTAGTTTCTTAAGCTTAGCACCCTTGCTTATATTTTTTGTAATTTCAGCAATCTCATCATTATATTTATTTATACCACTCTTATCATTTATCTTCAATGCATCCATAATCACTTTAGATGCTTTTATTCCTGATAACATGGCAAAATATATTCCTTCTCCTGTAAATGGATCTACTAAACCTGCAGCATCTCCAACTAGTAGTAAATTTTTTTCTTTATTAATGGGATCTCTTATAAATTCACCAAAAGGCAACATAGCTCCTTTAAATTCACTTCTATCACATCTTATTCCCAAATTATTCAGAAATTTTTCAAACTCCTTATGATAATCTATTTCCTTATCGTAGTTTCCACCAAACCCAACTGTATAACTATTTTGTTTTGGAAAAATCCATCCATAACCTTGTGGAATAATTCCATAATAAAGGGACATATAGTTCCCTTCATAATTAAACTTATCTTTATCAATTTCCACTTGTAAGCAAAATCCATTGGCTTTAAATTTTTCATCAACTAACTTTCTACTTATTCCTACAGCTCCATCTGCACCTATTACATATTTGAATTTAATTTCGTCATTATTAGATAAGGTTATTAAATTTTCTGTTGTATCAATATTTTTGACTCCAACTCCTTCTAGAAAAGTTCCCCCTTTTTTCTTATACTCTTCAACTAAATAATCATCAAATTCAAATCTGTCTACCAAGTAAGTTAATCCTTTGGTTTTTATATCTGCTATATGTTCATACTCCAAATACAAACTAGCTCCTTCACTTACTATTGAGCTTCCAATATTAAATTCATTATACAACTTTAGTGTTTTCATTAATTCAAAAGCTTTATACGTTATTCCCCCAGCACAAAGTTTATTTCTTGGAAACTTCTGCTTATCGACCAAGATACAAGATATATTATTATTTATCAGATTATGAGCAGCAGCCACACCTCCAGGCCCTGATCCTATAATTACAACATCATAGTTCATATTTATTCTCCTTATAATTTTATATCTTTATAGTCTCCATGTTTTTATTGATTCAAACCTTATGTTTATGAAGAATTTTCACAAAATAAAATACCTGTCTAAATGTAATCTAGACAGGTATTTCTTATATATTAATATTATACTTAAATTATTTTTATTCTTTACATATATTCTAAAGCAAATATCTTCTACTAAAATATATAAACTACTTGTTATAAAATATAACCCTATATCTACTGGTGCTCTTGCAGTTGCTTTTCCATTTCCTTAGCATTATTTTTGTATTTTTCTTTTATTTTGTTCATTTTTTCTGCCAAGTCTTATTGTTTTCTCATAGCAAATTTTTGTTTTAAAGATAGAGGCATTGGAACTAATTTTACCATTAAAGTTATCACTACTATGATAACCCATAAATCTCCAAATATCGTAGTTCTTATAATTAAAAAATTCTTTTGGTTCTAGTTTTTCAGAGTGTTTAAACCTATTTAGAAATAAATTTTTTATTAAAATAAATTCAGTTTCATGAGATATTCGTCTTCTACAAAAGTAAGCTAGACATCCTATTATTGATAGAAAAAACGTCATATAGATTAATATGTAGAGCATATTTTCTAAATCTAACTTCATCATATTTACCTCATTAAATTAAAATATTACTATTCGTATAAGTTACTATGATTAAGATATAAACTTTATTAATTTTTAAATATGAAATGAACAATCTTCTTTACAATATTTATAGTTTATAGCTAGAATTTAATTAATACTTATTTTTAATCAAGGGGTGATTAGCATGAAATTTTCAAATCCATTGATTGTAGTCTCTGATATGGAAAAGTCTAAATTGTTCTATTCTACAGTACTAGGTTTGGATGTTATTTTAGATTTTGGTGCAAATGTAACCTTAACTGGTGGCATTGCCCTACAAACTAAGGAATCTTGGTGTAACTTTATACATAAATCCAAAAATGAAATTTTCTTTGGTTCCAATAATAGCGAATTATACTTTGAAGATGATAATTTTGATAATTTTATCTTAAACTTAAATCAAATTCCAGGAATATGTTATGTTCATCCTGTTATTGAACACACTTGGGGACAACGTGTTGTTCGTTTTTATGATCCTGATATGCATATTATTGAAGTTGGTGAAAATCTAAATAAAGTAGTTAAAAGATTTTTAAGTAAAGGTATGTCTGCTGAAAATATAGCTAGTAGAATGGATATGCCTGTCGATTATGTAAAGTCTTGTCTTTAATTTTCAACACCTAAAGGTCTGCTCCGCGCTCATGTCGACAATGACTTCCCCGTTGTTCCGTTAATCAGTCAGAATTTATATTTTATCTGTTCTGTATATAAATTATAAATTCCTTACAATTAAAAAGGTGTAGATAAATTTGTTTAACACAAACCTATCTACACCATCTTCGTACGTATACATATCTTTTTATCTATAGTTATATATACATTATCATATTCTACTTAACCATTTAGCTCAATAGCTTTTGAACCTCATCCTTCAACGTAATTATTAATCCCATTGATATAAAAAATATATTTTTCATACATCCCTCTCTTTACTATATTTTTTATTTACTACACCTGTTTTCTATTTCTATATCAATAGGTCTCTTATGTTTTAAAATCATTCCTAAATCTAAATAATAACTATCTCTTTTATCAATATCAAATACAAGACCATGTATTTTACTACTTTCAAAATACCCTTCGATTGCACTCTCTCCATTTATATAGACGACACCCATATAATCCATATTATCATTATTTAAAATTTAAAATTTCAACTATCAATCTATTCCTTTTATATTTAACACTTTTAATAGTTATTGCAGTACCATAGTAACTTATTACCTTAGGATAGCTTCCATTCAACTCAACCTTCACCTTTTTATTAGCATCAATAAAAACGCCTTCAGATTTTAATCTTAACTTTTTACTTTTATCATAATAAACTGATGATACTATAGTTTGCTTATATCCATTTTTATCCCATAATCCAGCTAATGTTATATTTTCTTTGTACAATTCTCCACTATCAGATATTATTTTGAAATTATACATACCTTGGATGCTTCCTATTCCTTATACCTTCCCACTAGTATACAAATACATAATAGTTGGAGATGCTTGTAGTTTTTCTATATTAAAAGTCATATCCTTGTCTTTTATAGTTTTATTTATTTCTATATATTCGCTTGTTTGAATTTCTTTTGGTATATTTATGCTCATCTTCAATTTTCCTAATATTTCATCAAAGAATATCACCTTACTATTTTTAGCTATAATATTTTTAGTTTTATTTGTAACTATCTTTAGAAACCAAGTTTTAAAATACTTCGCTTCTTTTATATTAGTAATATTTTTCAACCCTTTTTCCCCTGCTTGTAAATATGCGTCCATACTATCATGTTCATTTTTTAATATTGTGTATGCTAATTTGTATACTTCATCTTTTAAGCTATGTACCAAAATGCTATAAGCATTAAAATTTTCTCTAATTGCTTTTTTGACTAGTTTTTAATCCATACTATGCCTCCCTTCACATATTAGACTAATGAAATCCATAAAAAGTTATAAATTTTTCTATTTTATTTTACACTACTTTTAAATACATAAAAATAGACACTATTTCTTTACGAAATAGTGTCTTCAGCATACAAATATTAATTAGTTATAAAATATTAAAGAGGTTATATAGCTCTTCTTAATTCTTTTATTGGCATAGTTTGTATCATTTCCTTCATAATAGCCTTGTCTCTCATAAAGCTATTATAAACTTCATAAGATACTTCTTTATTTCCATAAATTCGCCAGTTTTTAATTTCTACTAGCTCATTTTTTCCATATCCCATAAATCCTAATACATCTTTAAGGGGATATCCCAAAAATACACCTATTTCATGAGGAAACTCTCCAGATTGAAGTCTAAGAACTAACTCATTCATATAGTCGTTTAATTTATATTCAGATGAATATCCTACAAACTTTAAGAAGTTTATACATCTTTTATTTGATAGTACTTTTTCCATTGATTTTTCATTTATAAATAAAACACGTTTTCCACCATCATTAGTGCTTATTATTCTATATGTAACTCTAGAACATTGATTGAAAAAGGATTCTATTTGAGCTAGTTTTACTTCTTTTTCTTCGCTACTTCCAGGCACATTTATAATTTCTGCTGGTTTTGAACCTAGTATAACCGCTCCTATCATTTCTAGTATTCTTTTTATATATATTGAATTTAATTTATTTTCACAACAATTTGTATTACAATTAAATTGCATATTAATCCTCCTACTGATAATGATTATCATAATTATATATTAGCATAATTGATAATAATTATCAATAACTTAATATGAAATAAAATTTGCCATAATATTTTCAAGCTATACAGATTTCTTATTAGTGATAAGGTTCCCCCACTGTTTGTGTTCCCCCTAAATTACTAGTTCCTAAGAATAATTGGTTTGAAGAAATTCTAAATTTAAAGAAACTAATATTATAATCAATTAGTAGTCTCTTTAAATTATAATCTTTATCGCTAATTTTAATTCCTTTTGGAATTTTAAATAAAACATCTTTTTGATCCCCTGGATCTATGCCCAATATCTTATTTTCATCCCACAAGTCCTCTTCTTGACCTCTTATATAAAACTCACCAACATTATTACCTTCGCCTTCATAATCAAATGAAAGTCCCATATCATATAACGATGCTATTTGATCTGTATTATTTTTTACAGTTACATATATAGTGTAACTATACTTATCTTCTATATATTTGTTATATGTAATTAATATATCATTTTCCATCTCGTCAGAATTTGATATATTATTGGTCGTAATTGCAAAAAATCCAATTAATAATAACAATGATATACATATTATTAGACTAGCTTTTATAAACTTTTTATTCATTATTCTTTCCCCCTAGCTTGCTATTTCCTTTTTAATATAAATTTTAATTGATATAAACATAGATACTAAATAAGCAATCATAGCTAACGCAGATTTTATAATTAAGGTTTTATCTCTTAAAATATCTACTTCTCCTGTATAAGAGAAATATATACCCTTTATTCCTTTACTAGAAATTAAAACTATTATGCATATTGCTATTATTAAATTAACTATTACATAAGATTTTTTATATCCGTATTTAAACATCAACGGCAATAATATAGATGCTAATAATAACAATAGTATTACTATCATCAATACTGAATCTAAATCAAAAAATTCTATTTTCCAAATTGAATTTATAACCTTTGAATAAACAAATGTAAAAATTAAAGAAACCATTATTACTATTGTAGAAAATAAATATTTACTATAAACTATATCCTCTTTTTCTATTGGTAAGCTATTAAAAAAATAATCACATTTATTAAGTTCATCTATTTGAAAACTTCTTAAAATAAATATATAGCTTATAAAAAACGGTACTGCTATTGGTATTGTAGGTAATAATATTAAAGAAAATAAAATAATACCTATTAATAATTTTATTACAGATTTTATATCCGGTTTAAAACAGGCCATTAAATCTTTTTTTAATAAATTAATCATTTTCTATCTCCTTCCCATAGTAATAGATAATATCTTCTAAATCAGCTTTTTGAATATTTTCATTTTGTAGATTATCGTTTTTATCTACTATTAAACCTTCGCTATAATAGGCTGTATCTTTTCTGTTTATAATCATCTCACTTATACTATCAAGCTCTTCCTTACTTCCTTTAATAACTTTATAATTTTCACTTATTTTATCTTTATCTTCACTGAAAACTAATTCCCCATTGTTTATAAAAGTAATATAATCTGCCGATCGACTTAGATCTTGTATAATATGTGTTGAAATTATAACACTTTTCTCCCCATCCTCCAGCTCTTCTTGTAATATATGTATCATTTCTTTTCTAAAAATAGGATCTAATCCTGATGTTGGTTCATCTAAGATAAGTAGTTTCGCATCATGTGAAAGTGCCTTTGCAAGCATAAGTTTTATGCTTTGACCCTTTGATAAATCCCTTATTCTTAGATTTTTATTTATTTTGAACTTTAACAAATAATTTTCAAATTTTTCTTTGTCAAAATTTTTATAAAATGCTGAAACTGTATTCATAAAATCGCTTACTTTTAGATTTTCATAGAAGTATAAATTATCATAAACAAATCCTATATTTTCTTTAAACTCTTTAGGATTTTCAGAAATATTTTTACCTTTAAAATAAATTTTACCTTCATCTGGTTGTAATAGACCCATAATCAATTTAATTAAAGTTGTTTTTCCTGAACCATTAGGACCCATTAGCCCCATAATAAATCCTTCTTCTAAATTGAAAGATATATTATTTAGTTCGAAATTATCAAATTTCTTACTTAAATTTTCTACCCTTAACATATTATTCCCCCTCGTATAAGCTTTCTAAAGTTAAAATTAACTGTTCTTTTGTTAGCCCTATCATATTTGATAAATATATAGCTTCTTCTAATTTTTCTTCTATTTCTCTCATTTTAGCTTCAAATACAATTTCTTTATTAAAAGCTGATACAAAACATCCTTTCCCTGGAATTGTATTTATTAATCCTTGTTTTTCTAGCTCTTCATAAGAACGTTTTGTTGTTATAAAACTTATACCTAATTCTTTTGCCAAAGCTCTCATTGAAGGTAACATTTCATTTTCATTTATTTTTCCACTTAATATCTCATCCTTTATTTGATTTACTATTTGCAAATAAATAGGTAAATCAGAATTACTTGAAATAATTATTTTCATAAGCCCTCCTTTATTTATCTTTAATATCTTTATTTCTTATACTTTCCACAGTTATAAATATGTATCTAAAAATCACTATTAAAACAATAGGGGTAAACATTACTAGCAATATATTAATTAACTTAAACAAACTACCTAATGAGCTAAACATATATTTTTCCTCCTTATATATATTGTATCAACTGTATAAGTATATATTATACAATTGATACAATATATGTCAATAACTAAATTTTTTAGCAATAAAAAATTCGCTTAGCTCATATCGTCAACGGCTTCGCCCGTTGCTCAAATAACAAAGTTGGAAATTATACGTTATCCATAGAACAGATAACATATAGTTCCCTTACAATAAAAAAAAGATCCCTAAGGATCTTTCTTTGAAATATTTATTTTATTGCGAAGAACTTTTTAGCATTTTCTTTAGTTGCTTCACAAACTGTTTCATAAGAAACGCCTTTTTCAACAGCTATTGTATCAGCTACAAACTGAACCAACGAAGGATCATTTCTCTTTCCTCTATGTGGTGTCGGAGCCATATATGGTGAGTCAGTTTCTATAAATAACCTGTCTAAAGGAATTTCTCTAGCAACCTCTTTAGTCTTTTTGTTGTTTTTAAAAGTAACTGTTCCAGATAAAGATATATAACATCCCATCTTAACATATTCTCTAGCTAACTCTATATTTCCGCTATAACAATGTAATACACAACCTATCTCTGGGCTTTTATACTTTTTGATTATTTCAAAAGTATCTCCGTGAGCATCTCTATCGTGAATTATTATAGGTAATTTTAATTCATTAGCTAGTTCAATTTGTTTTATAAACCATTCTTTTTGAACTTCTCTTGGAGAATTATCATAGTAGTAGTCTAATCCTATTTCTCCTATAGCAACTACTTTTTTATTTTCTGTTGCTAATTTTCTAAGGGTATCAATAGCTATTTCATCTAGTTCTCCCACATCGTGAGGATGAACTCCTACTGCTGCATATATAAAATCGTATTTATTAGCAAGTTCTATACTTTCTATAGATGTTTTTATACATGCACCTGGGTTTACAACTAAATCTACACCTTTTTCTTTAAGAGAAGAGATTAACTCTTCTCTATCTTCATCAAATCTCTCATCATTTAAGTGAGCATGTGAGTCGAATAACATAAGTTTATCTCCTTATCTAACTTCACAACCATCATTTGCTCCAGTAGCAACTGGAACTATTAAATCGTCTCCGTCATTTCCTGCAGCAAGTATCATACCTTGAGATTCAACACCTCTTAATTTAACTGGTTTTAAGTTACATACTACTATAACATCTTTTCCAACCATTTCTTCTGGCTTATACCATTTAGCTATTCCAGATACTATTTGTCTTGTTTCTGGTCCTAATTTAACTTGAGAAACTAAAAGTCTATCTGCTTTTGGATGTTTTTCACAAGATAATATTCTACCAACTCTTAATTCTACTTTATCTAATTCTTCTATTCCTATGAATTCTTTGTGCTCTAATGGAGCTACTTCTTCTACTGTTTCTGTTTTTTCTGCAAATAACTCTTCCAATTCTGCTACCTCTTTCTCAATGTCTAGTCTTGGGAATAAAGCTTGTCCTTTGTGTACTTTTGTTCCTGGTTTAATTAAACCAAATGTAGTTGTACTTTCCCAATTTGTTAATTCTTCTTGTCCTGCTATTCCTATTTGATCATATATTTTGTTAGCAGTTGTATTCATTATAGGGTTTATTAGTGTAGCTATTATTCTTATAGATTCACATAAGTTATATAATACTGCATCTAATTTACCTTTATTAGCTTCATCTTTAGCTAAAGCCCATGGCATAGTTTCATCGATGTATTTGTTTGTTCTTCTTACTAATTTCCATACACCTTCTAATGCTTCATGGAATTGCATTTTATTCATTTGTTCTTCGAATATTTCTCTTGATAATTTAGCTTGTTCTTTTAAGCTTGCATCAAATTCAGTTCCTTCTACAGCTTCTGGTATTATACCATCATTGTATTTTTCTACCATTGATACAGTTCTACTTACTAAGTTTCCTAAATCATTAGCAAGATCCGTATTTATTCTTGTTACAAAGTTTCTGTGAGTATAACTTCCATCTTGTCCAAAAGCAAATTCTCTAAGTAAGAAATATTTAAGTGTATCTATACCATATCTTTCTATCATTGGTTCTGGATATACTATATTTCCTTTTGATTTACTCATTTTATCATTTCCAAATAATATCCATCCGTGACCATATACTTGCTGTGGTACTGGTAAGTCTAAAGCCATTAATAATGCAGGCCATATTATTGTATGGAATCTCATTATTTCTTTACCAACAACTTGTATATTTGCTGGCCAATATTTTTTCATTTCAGAATCGTCTTCTGATAAGTATCCAAGTGCTGTGATGTAGTTACATAAAGCATCTACCCAAACGTATATAACGTGTTTTTCATCAAAAGGAACTTTTATACCCCAGTCAAATGTAGTTCTCGTTACACATAAATCTTCTAGTCCTTTATCTAAGAAGTTAGCAACCATTTCATTTTTTCTTGATTCTGGGAAACAGAAGTTAGGGTTTTGGAATAATTCTCTTAATCTATCTTCGTATTTAGATAATTTGAAGAAGTAAGCTTCTTCTTTAGCTAAATACGTTTCCCTACCACAATCTGGACACTTATCTCCTTCTAATAATTGAGATTCAGTCCAGAAACTTTCACATGGAGTACAGTATCTTCCTTCATATTCACCTTTGTATATGTCACCTTGCTCATATAATTTAGTAAATATTTTTTGTATTATAACTTTATGTCTATCTTCTGTTGTTCTTATGAAATCATCATAAGATATATCCATAGTCTTCCATAAATCTTTTATTCCAGCTATCATTCCGTCTAGGTATTCTATTTCACTTACACCTTGCTCTATAGCTTTCTTTTGAATTTTTTCACCGTGCTCATCTGTTCCTGTTAGGAATTTTACATCATAACCACAGAATCTTTTAAATCTAGCCATAGCATCAGTTGCTACAGTAGTATAAGTATGACCTATATGTAATCTACCACTTGGATAGTATATAGGAGTAGTTATATAAAACGTTGGTTTAGTCATTTTTATTTCCTCCTTGTGTGTTATTATTTTGATTTTTATAAATAAAAAACTCGCCACTATGGAAGTCCATAGGGGCGAGATTATTCGCGGTACCACCCTAATTTATCTATTATACAATAAAAAAATCTAATTTCTCAAATAGATATCTTAGTAGACTGTAACATGTCTAAATGTTTTATCCTAAATTACTTCGGATAAAAAGCTCCAAGGCCATCTTCAGTAATTCTTTTAGCACTAGCTTTCACCTAACCTAGCTCTCTGTAGAAAAAATCCTTACTTACTCTTCTCTTCTTAGCTTTTATTCATATTTAATTTTAAAATATGTATTATATATTATTCTCAAAATAAAAATTTTGATACAAATATTAATTAATTCTTTGGATATATTAGCTCTACGAATTTTTAGTACTATGTTTTTAATTTTAGTAAATTTATATTTTATTGTCAACAATTATAATTCATGTTAATAAAAATTCAATTATATTAACCTTATTTCTAAATGTTGAAAAAGATTGTTACCCAAAGTAGTATCAAAACAAATTTTTTATTTTATAAAATAAGATAACAAATATAAACTGATGCCAATACCCCTACTATATGACATAGTAACGAACAAAATAAAGTATATCCCGTATCTTTTATTTTTAAACTTCCATAATAAATTGCCATAGTATAAAAAATTGTTTCTGATGCACCAACCATAGTTGAGCCCATCTGCTCTGTAAGCGAATCAATCCCAACTCGTTGAATAAGTTCTGCATATACACCAAGTGCTCCACTTCCAGATAAGGGCTTTACAATTATAAGTCCTATTAATTCTTTTGGTATGTTAAGTATAGCCGCCACTGGCGAAAATAGGTACTCCAAAACTTCTATACCCCTTCCTGATTTAAATATGCCAATAGCTAAAAATATTCCTATTATATAGGGTAATATGTTCCATGCCGTTTTTAACCCCTCTATAGCTCCATTTATAAAACTTTCGTATATATCTATATTCTGTTTTTTACCATAAATAACAATAAATAAAATTATTACAGGTATGGCTATATTAGAAAAATAATCTAACAATTATCTATACCTCCTTTGTAATAATTTACAACCTACAACTCCTACTATTGTTGATATAATTGTTGCAAATAAAGTTGTTAAAATTATGGAATTAGGATTTGTGCTACCTGCATCCATTCTTATTTTTAGCATGGTAAAAGGAATTAGTTGTATGGATGAAATATTTATAACTAAAAACATTATCATATCAGGAGAGGCTTTTTTCTTATTTGGATTTAATGTCTGTAATTCCTTCATAGCTTTCAACCCAAATGCTGTAGCTCCATTTCCTGCTCCTAGCATATTTAATACCATATTCATAACCATATAAGACATAGCTTTGTGATTTTTAGGAACGCTTGGAAATAACTTTTTCATCAATGGGCTCATTTTATCTGCTATTTTATCTATTAATCCTGAATCTTTTGCAATATTCATTATACCCATCCAAAGTGCCATTACACTTGCTAAAGTTATGGCAAATTCAATAGCCCTTGTCCCTTCATTTAATATAGCTTGATTTGTTTCTGGTAAATTGTTAAAACATATGCTTCCAACTATACCTATGACTATCATATAAAACCACAATTTATTAATATGAATCCCCTCCTTTAAACCATTTTATGATGTATACTTAAAATAAATGATGTGTTATTTTATAATACTCTACATATACTTTATGCTTGAAAGTTAGGGTATATTATGTTTTAGTATAAGTATAAGGTTTTTTAATTTATTTAAATGTTTAAGGAGAAATACCATGAGAAATTTAACGCTTCTTACTGATTTGTATCAATTAACTATGTTAAATGGATACTATGAGAAGAATATTCATGAGGACATCGTAATATTTGATATGTTCTTCAGGAAAAATGCTTGTAATGGTGGGTATACTATTATCTGCGGTATCGAACAATTAGTAGAATACATAAACAATCTTCACTTTTCAGATGATGATTTAAAATACTTAAAAAGCCTAGATTTATTTTCTGATAAATTCTTAGACTTTTTAAAAAACTTCAAATTTACTGGGGATATATATGCTGTAGAAGAAGGAACTATAATGTTCCCAAAAGAACCTGTTATAACAATTAAGGCACCTTTATATCAAGCTCAATTAATAGAAACCGCTTTACTTACAATAGTGAACTTCCAATCACTAATTGCTACTAAAGCTTCTAGAGTTTGTTATGCTGCTGGAGAAGATGCTGTTTTCGAGTTTGGGCTTAGACGTGCTCAGGGCCCAGATGCAGGTACTTATGGAGCAAGAGCTGCCGTAATAGGAGGATGTGCTGGAACTGCCAATGTATTAGCTGGGAAAATGTTTGATATTCCTGTAGTTGGAACACAAGCTCATAGCTGGGTTCAAAAATTTGACAGTGAACTAGAATCTTTCCGTGCTTATGCTGATGTCTATCCAGACAAGTGCTTATTATTAGTTGATACATATGATGTACTAAAAAGCGGTGTTCCAAATGCTATAAAAGTGTTTGATGAGCTAAAAGCTAAAGGACACAAGCCAATGGGAATTAGAATAGATTCCGGTGATTTACAATATCTATCCGTTGAAGCAAAAAAATTATTTGAAGAAGCTGGCTATACAGATTTAACTTATACAGCTTCTAATGATTTAGATGAATATACTATTGCTAGCTTAAAATCAAGTGGTGCAGCAATAAATTCTTGGGGCGTTGGTACAAAATTAATTACATCAGCTGAATCTCCATCTTTAGGAGGAGTATATAAACTAGCTGGCTCTTATAATGGGGATATCTTAATTCCTAAAATAAAAGTTTCTGAAGAACCAGAAAAAATAAATAACCCAGGATTTAAAAAAGTAGTAAGAATATATAATGAAGATAATATGGCCGAAGCTGATTTAATCATGCTTCATGATGAGAAAATCGATACAACTAAGCCATTAACAATTTTTGATCCTACATATACTTGGAAACAAACAACTTTCCATAACTACACAATAAAGGAACTTCAAAAACCACTATTCATAAATGGTGAGTGTAAATACGTTTCTAAAAGCGTTAATGAAGTTAAAAAGTATGTTAGTGAACAATTTAGTACTCTTTGGGATTCTTATAAAAGATTTTCTAATCCTAAAAAATATAAAGTTGATTTATCGGACAACCTTTGGACACTAAAATCTGACTTGCTAGATTCTAAAAAACACTTATAATATACATTATAATAATTAAAGGGGGCCTATCAATGGATGTAACAGATTACAGAATCATAGAAATTTTACAAAAAGACGGTAGAATTTCTATGAAAGATTTAGGGAAAATAGTAGGATTAACTTCTCCTGCTGTTTCAGAAAGAGTAAAAAGATTAGAAGAGTCTGGTGTTATAGAAGGATATAAAGCTATAGTTAACCCAGATGCTTTAGGAAGAGTGATAAAAGCCTTCATACATATATCGCTACCTAGTGATAAGTATGACGCATTTTTAGAGGCTGCTAGACAGGATCCTAGAATAGTTGAATGTCATCATGTTACTGGAGATGACTGCTCTCTTCTAAAAGTTATTGTAAAAGATATGTATGAATTAGAAAATGTTATTGATGGTATTAAGACAATTGGCTCAACAAAAACATCAGTAATACTATCAACACCGATACAGTCAAAAGCTATTCTGTAATAAAAATTCGGTTCGCTTAAGCCACTGCATGACGCTATGAAATTTTAGGCAACGACCTTTGCTCAAATTGAATAAGTTTGAAATTAAAAAAGATGTATCCTTCTAATATTAAAAGGATACATCTTTTTTATATTTATATATATATACTGTTAAAACATAATAAATATATGATTTTAAAATCTCTTCATCTTCTTTTGGTTCTAATAATCTTTTAGTTGCAGTAATATCAGCAAACCCAAGTAACATTAGTCCGATAACATCATCTTGTAATTTATCAAACATCTCCTTTAATACTTCATGAGATGCATTACTTTTTTTATAAAGAGTCAAGAGATACATATGATATCTAGTGTAGTTATAAAGTAATTCTATGGATTTTTGAGATAAGTTAAGGTTTTTTCCTACTTCTATGGCAATATCTCCACTAAACTTTTCATGTCCTTTAAAATGTATTCTTCCATTTTCGTCTACAGTCTTTGCCTTTGATTTTCCTATATCATGTAAAAAAACACCTAGTTTTAATAAATCTAAAACTTGTATATCATCTTCTACTATTGTATTTAAATATTTCCATATACATTCATTTAGATGAGTTGGAAAGTTTTTTTCCCTTATAAGCTTTTCAAATTCTTCTAATGCATAAATGGTATGGCTAAAGCAATCTACTTTATGATATTTGCACTGTCCAACTTCTTTCATACTCTTGACTTCTGGTATTATACTTTCTAAAATTCCACTTTCATTTAGCTCGCATATCTTTTGGCATGTATTATTACTTTTTATAGCATTAATCATCTTAAGTCCATTCTCCATAAAATCACCCCGTCTCTTGTCTATAAGTCTAATACTTGCTTGTAAACAACATCTTTTTTTAATTTTCTTTCTTTACAAACAACCTTTATAGCATCCTTCTTACTCATACCATCCTCTAAAAGAGCTTCTACATACTCTCTCTCATTTAAATCACTGTAATCATTGGCTAAAGTTTTTTCACCTTTAAATCCATCAACTATTAAAACAAATTCGCCTTTAACATCTTTTTCATTAAATAGATTTATAACTGTTTCAATATCTTCTCTTATTACTTCTTGGTATTTCTTAGTAAGTTCTCTATTAACTGATATTTCTCTATTCCCAAATACTTTAAGCATATCTTTTAAAGTATCTTTCAATCTATGAGGTGATTCATAGAAAATCATAGTTCTTTCTTCTTCTTTAACTTCTTCTAATCTACTTCTTCTTAATTTTTTATCTCTATCTAAAAAACCTTCAAAAGCGAATTTATGAGTATTCATCCCAGAACCAACTAGTGCTACAACAAATGCTGTTGCTCCTGGTAATACATCTATTTCTATATTATGCTCAATTGCTAACTTAATTAAATCCTCTCCTGGGTCAGAAATTCCTGGCATTCCTGCATCACTTATCAACGCTATATTTTCACCTTCAAGCAATTTATTTATTAAATATATTCCTTTTGAATCTTTGTTGTGCTCGAAATAACTTGTAAGTGGTTTAGATATTTCAAAATGATTTAATAATTTTACACTATGTCTAGTATCTTCTGCTGCTATTAAATCAACTTCATTTAAAACTCTTAAAGTTCTATATGTTATATCCTCAAGATTTCCTATAGGTGTAGGACATATATATAATTTTCCACTCATTATTATTCTCCTATATCTTCATTCGCATATATTTCTTCTATTTCTTTTGTGTAGTTTCCATCTTTATCATAAACATATAAAGGATCTAATATTTTTAGCTCTGGTCTACCATCTTTTGTAAACTCAACTAAAACTAAATTAGGCGCCTTATTTGCTCTTGGATGTACAAATTGAATTACCTTTGGCTCTAGGTTATATTTTCTACCTAAAGTAACTATATCAACCAATCTTATTGGTCTGTGTATCATAAAGAACTTTCCTCTAGGCATAACAAGTCTTGAAGCAGCTCTTATTACATCTTCTAAATCACAAAGTACCTCATGTCTAGATATAGCTTTCTTATCATTAGGATTTTGTATACCATTCATATGCATATATGGTGGATTAGAAGTTGCCACATGATATCCATGTACTTCTAATTGCTTGTCTATAGTTTTTATATCACCTTTTACGATTTCTACTCTCTCTTGTAAATCATTTAGTTTAACTGTTCTATTGGCCATTTCCCATACTTCTTCCTGTATTTCCACACCAACAATTTTTTCAGCTTCACTTTTTCCAGCTATAAGTACTGGTATTATTCCTGTTCCCGTGCCTAAATCTACAACTTTAGCTCTCTTTTTTACTTTAGCAAAATTAGCTAAAAGAACTGCATCTATTCCGAAACAAAATCCATTTTTGTCTTGTATAACTTTTAATCCTTTTAATTGTAAGTCATCTATTCTCTCAGTGTCTTTTAATTTTACTTCCATGTACTTCTCCTTTACAATAATAGTAGGGGAATTAAAAAATCCCCCTATACTTTAATCCTCTAATTTTTTAAGTTCTTTTAATGTAGCTATATCTATATCTAAATCTTTTCCTTTTCCACAACCTTCACATTTCTTAGGTGCTTGAAGTACTTTTATTTCATCCTTCATGCAAACTCTTATAGTTTTATCATTAAACTCTACCTTAGCTTGTTCTAATAAAGGGTTTGTCTCTATAACTCTACCTTTATTACCTTCTACTTTTACTATTGCTCCCACTGGTGGAACTTTTTCTATAGCTTCCACATAAACATCGTGCTCATATTTTAAACAACAGAAAAGTCTTCCGCATATTCCTGATATTTTAGTTGGATTTAATGATAAACTTTGATCTTTTGCCATCTTTATTGATACTGGTTGGAAGTCTCCTAGCCATGAAGAACAACAAAGGCTTCTTCCACAAGGTCCAAGTCCACCTATTGACTTAGCTTCATCTCTAACCCCAATTTGTCTTAACTCTATTCTTGTCTTGAATATCGCAGCCAAATCTTTAACTAATTCTCTAAAATCTATTCTTCCTTCTGCTGTGAAGTAGAAAATTAATTTATTTCTATCAAAAGTATATTCACAATCTATTAAATACATTGTAAGTTCGTGTTCTTTAATTTTTTGTAAGCATAGTTCAAAAGTTTCTTTGGCCTTTTCTTTATTTTCTTTATATATCTTAGTATCTTCTTCTGTAGCAATTCTTATGATGGGTTTTAATGGTGAAACTAAACTTTCTTCGTCTATTTCTTTCTTTCCAACAACAACTGTTCCGTATTCCAATCCTCTTGCAGTCTCAACTACAACATCTATATCCTTTTCTATTTCAAAATCAACTGGATCAAAGTAGTATATTTTCCCTGCATTTTTAAATCTTACTCCTACAATATTTATCATTTAATCACCTCATATATATTCAAAGACATAACTTGTATACTTACATTAAAGTTACAATTACCTTTTATTTTTATCTTAGTATCTTCTATTATATCAATAATCTTAGATACCTGAGAATATGTAATTTTACTGCTCATATTTTGTATAAATACTATCTTATCAGCATTTATTATCATATTTTTATCTACATGCTCTTTGCAAATCATTATATCTCTAAAATAATTTATCATCATATCAAGCACAGCTATACTTTCACTCTTATACTTTTCCATCTTACTAGGTATATCGAGAATTTCAACCATATTCTTACTTAATATTGTTTCTATATAATTTTGAACGCTTTCTTTCATTTCATAAAAATCATTAGAACTAGATAATTCTAAAGCTTTTTTCATGCTACCTCTAGAAAATGCTGATAGAAGGTTTGCTCTATTTTCTTCTACTCCTTGACTAATTAAATAGTTTTTTACTTCAACAAAAGGAATTGGTGTAAATTTTACTACTTCACATCTAGATCTTATAGTTGGTAATAAACTTTCTTTATTATTAGTAACAAGAATAATTATAGCATATTCAGGTGGCTCTTCTAATGTTTTTAACAATGCGTTTTGAGCTTCCACAGTCATTTTTTCTGATTTATCTATTATATAGATTTTGTATTTCTTATGCGGTTTAATTACAATATCTGATTGTAAATTTCTTATTTGAGCTATCTTTATACTATTACCATCAGGTTTTACTCTTATACAATCTGGGGCATTTTCAAGATGAGGTGTTTCAAGAAGTATCTTTGCCAATTCATTAGCAAAAGTTTCTTTTCCTATACCTTCAATTCCTTCAAACATATATGCATGATTTACTTTGCCCTTTTTTATAGAGTTCGTCATATACTTCTTAGCAAACTCTTGTCCTTTTATATTTTCAAAATACATATCTATTTTCTCCACAGAGTAATTTTTTATTTTTGTAGTAATTATCTTATATTATAACAAATAATTAACTTATTTCTATATTTATTCTAGACACTTTTTGTCATTTATATAAAAACAAATTGAATTCTTGCTTTTTATAATAAAAAAAGAGATACAACTATCTCTTCTTGGGTTTATTATATTAGATTTAGAATATCTTTCTTTATATTATTAATACAACTTTCTAAGTTTTCATTTATATAAAATTTATTAATACCTAAATTTGATAAGTTTTCATCACTAAAGTCCTGGTTGTCTGCCAAGAATCTTCTACAAAGCTCATCATAATTAGGCTTGTCCTGCCTTTTTTCTCTCTCTAAGGCTCTCTCTAGTCTAATACCATCTTCTATATCAATATAGAAAGGACATACCTTATCATCACCAAAATAGTCTCTCAGGCTCTCATAAGCTTCTAAAGTTGTTATTAATAAATAATTACTTTTACTTAAATCTATCTGACCATCATTTATCGTCCCATAGAACCAATCACCATGAACAGTATGATATACTCTCTTTTCTATAACTTTATTTTCTTTTTCAAATTTATTCAGATCATCTTTATTAATAAAGAAATATTCTACACCATTAGTTTCATTAATACGCTTAGGTCTTGTTGTATAGGATATAATTGGTTTTAAATCTAAATCTTTATCTTCATTTATTTCTTTAAATATAGTATCCTTACCTGAACTACTTTTTCCCATTAAACAAAAAATTTTGCCCATATTTTCCTCCCGTTCTTTCAATAGCTAAAAATAGTTTTAATTTATGTCAATAACATCTATATATTCTAAGTTAATATCTTTAATACCACTTATTATCATACCATTTTTAACCCCTTGTTGGATATAAGTAATAATTTCTTGTGTAATTATTTCTCCTGGAGAAATAAGACTTATCCCTGGGGGATATGGAGTTATATACTCTCCACTTATTTCCCCAATACTATCTTCTAACCTCACGCTTTTTTTATTACTATAAAATGCATCTCTTGGATTTAATATTTTTTTAGGAATGCTCTCTGGATAATTTATATCCTTTAGTAATTCCTTTTTATTTATTTTTGAAAGTAAATTATATAATGAATTTTCTAATCTAATAAAATCTTCTTTATCATTACCAATAGTACATATTAATAAAACTCCATAATAATTAGAAAGTTCAACTTGAATTTTATATTCTTCTCTCAATATATTATCTAGCTCATATCCTGTAATACCTAATTTCTTCAACGAAATAAAAATCTTTGTTTTGTCCATATTATTATCAATTATAATATTTTCATTATTTTCAAATTTGCTTTTAAACTTCTCTATATTACTAAGCAAATCATTCATTAATTTTGTTCCATATTTATCATATATATCTACTGCCAATTCTAAAGAAGTTAATAGTACATATGAAGGGCTTGAAGATTCTAAGAATCTTAACATAGTTACTATTCTATTTTCATCAACCCTATTTCCTTTTATATGCATCATAGAAGACTGAGTAAATGCTGGTAATGTTTTATGAGTGCTTTGAATTACTATGTCTGCTCCCTGATTTATAGCTGATTCAGGCAATTGATTACTTAGTTGTAAATGAGCTCCGTGGGCTTCATCAACTATTGCAACCATACCTTTACTATGAGCATAATCACATATTTCTTTTAACTCATAGATACCTCCATAATAAGTAGGATAAGTAAGAACTATTGCTTTTGCATCTAAATTATTATCTATTACTGACTTTCCATCTTCAATATCTATCCCCATTATTATATTTGTTTTCTTACATACTTTAGCTTGTATATATATAGGATGGATATCGCCTAATATACATGCATTAATAACAGACTGATGGCAATCTCTGTTCATAATTAATTTTGATTTCGGAGGACATACTGCCATGATAGCAGCTTCTATACCACAAGTAGTCCCATTAACTAAATAAATTACTCTATCACTGTTAAATACCTTCGCTGCCCTATCCTGAGAATGTTTTATAATTTCTTTTGCATTATGTAAATTATCTGTTCCATCTATTTCTGTTGTATCTAATGTGTATATATTTTCTAAGATACTTTGATATCCTAATTTTTTAAAAATTTTACCGATTTTATGTCCTGGTACATGAAAGGATACCAAATCATCATCTCTTAATTTTTCTAACTTTTCTAATATATGATTATTATAATTATCTTTTAGCTTATATTGTTTCATAATATCCCTCCATAAATTATATATTTTTAATAGAAACTTATTCATAATGTAAAAAGAAATTCAATGCGTAATATATGTAGTACCTTTAATAAATCAATTATATCAATTAATTTGAAAGTAAAATATAATTTTATCTACAAACTAAAATAAGATCGATAATTTTTACAATCATCGATCTTATTACCATCATTTTAACTATTTTCATCATCATTTGAAGAAAATAAAGATGGTATTAAAATAATACCTGCTATACCTACTAAAGCATATATTATTCGGCTTATCATAGAGTATGTTCCTCCGAATAGGCTACCTATAGCATCTACTCCTAAAAGCCCTATGATTCCCCAATTCAATGCTCCTATAATGGTTAAAACTAAACATATTTTTTTTAGCATGAAAATCTCTCCTAATTTTATTAATTAATTTCATTATTAGATTAACCACATACTTAAAAATTATGCTAGATTTTAACAATTAATATTTATACAACAAAAAAGATTACGTGGCTACGTGCTACTCTCCCAGGGGGTTGCCCCCCAAGTACCATCGCCGCTCAAGAGCTTAACT
>OKWN01000108.1_pt1 | contig 84867 bp, 83 predicted proteins | sample 1607151 | NCBI WGS metagenome assembly OKWN01 (sample SAMN07501046, study PRJEB24779) | human gut metagenome | isolation source: stool | host: human infant | place: USA: Pittsburgh, PA | reverse complement strand
CAATAAAATGTAATTTAAATTCATTAGTATATGTAATTCCTTTTTCAGTTATGTTCTTAACATATTTATTTATAGATAATTTCTTAATTTCTTCACTTGAAAATATTCTTTCACTCATAATAATTCAACTTCTTTATAACTATTTTACATAAAAATAAATCCTATACAAGTAGACACATTTTTTTCTCGTGTCCACTGTATAGGATCCACTTTAAAAGTATTAGTTTTTTTTAATTAAACTTTAAATAATGTATATAAGTAAGGTTAAGTAATAATTATAATACGTATATAATATAATTATGTTCTATTTAATTTGAAAAATTAAGTAATAAAAAATTAAAAAGGAGGATGAAAATGTTTGATTTTAAGGGAGCCATATTTGATTTAGATGGAACTTTAATTGATTCTATGAGCGTTTGGGAAGAAATCGATAGAAAATTTTTAAAAAATCGAAACATACCTATTCCATCTGACTATATAGAAAAAATAAACTCTATGAGCTTTAAAGAGGTGGCGAAGTATACAATAGAAAGATTTAATTTAAAGGAAAGTGAAGAAGAGCTCATAAGAGAATGGAATGAAATGGCCATATATGAATATTCTAATAAAATTAAATTAAAGCCAAATGTAAAAGAATACTTAGAAAAACTAAAAAAGAATAATATAAAAATAGGCTTAGCAACTTCATCACCTAAATACCTTTATGAACCAGTATTAAAGAATAATCATATATATGAGTATTTTGATGCATTGAATTCTTTGGAAGATGTAAAACGTGATAAAAATTATCCAGATATATATTTATTGGTTGCAGAAAATTTAAAACTTAGTCCACAAGAATGTGCTGGTTTTGAGGATATATTAGTAGGAATAAATACTATGAAAAAAGCAGATTTTAAGGTTATAGGTGTATATGATAAATATTCAGACTCTGATATAGAGGAAATAAAAAAAATAAGTGATAAATTTATATATGATTTTAAGGAACTAGTATAATAAATTTGTTTTAATAATAAAAAACAAGGTATATGTTAATATATACCTTGTTTTTTGTTAATTTATAAAAAAGTTTTTATCTATTTTGAAGCAACTAAGAATAATCTTTCATAATTAAATAAAACAGAACCATTAGGTCTTGGGAAGTACACATTTTTAAGTTTAATGTAGAAGTTATTTTTAAAGTTTGAAATTATTTCTTCATCAGGGAAAGCATCAAAATAAGGAACTAAAGTTGTACTTTCATACCATTTTAAGATATCATCAAGGCTATCCATGGCATGAGTATAAGTAGTAGACCAAATATAGATACTTTCTGGATTAAACAATGAAGATAAGACATCATAGTAATACTCAGTAGATTTAGTATTAAATCTTAAACTTTTATTATCAAGGTATTGCTTATATTTTTTTACATGTTCTAATTCATACAATGCTTGTTGAGCTCTCACTTCATCAACCAAAGGTAATTGTATTGCAAGGACCCCTTTATCTTCAAGTGAGTTATATAAAGATTTTATTAAGTTTTCATGATCAGGAATACGTTGGATAGCAGCGTTAGAAAATATGATATCAAATTTACCTAAAGAAGATAAGTCATCAGCTGCATCTTGTAGAATAAATCTAGTATCATCATATAAACTTCTTGCTTTTTCAATCATAGCTTTAGAATTATCGATACCTATTATTTCTGCATTAGGCCATCTTTTCTTAAGTTCATGAGTACTATTACCTGATCCACATCCAACATCAAGTATTTTTTTCGGATTTACTACGTCTATTCTTGATATTAAGTCCTTAGCTGGTAGTGTTCTTTCTTTTTCAAATTTTAAATAAAGATCTGGATTCCAATCTAACATTTAAAGACCCCCTTTTAATGGAATTATTGTAATAATTCTTATAATTAGAAAATAGCATGTTATGTGAAGGAATGCAAGAGAAATATGGAAAACTTCAATTTTCATAAAAAGAAAAAAATAATATGAATATATTTAGAATAGAATTATATTACACATGACAATAATGTAATAAAATCTTAATATTATTATTTTATAATTATGTTGTATACTTATAATATAAAAAACAAAAAATTGGGAGATAACTATGGATAATAAAAAAAAGAAAACTTTCCTAAGATATGTATTTTTACTATGTTTAATGGTAATAACTATATATCTAGTTTTAAAAAGTTTAGACATAAGTATGTTGTCTAGTGTTATTGCTATGGTAAAAAAGGAGTATTTATTAGTTGGAGGAGTAGTAATTTTGCTTTATATTATTCTTGAGGGGATAATATTGCAAATAATAATTAATGAACAACATAAATTGAAGAGTTCATTTGTAGGTTTTAAACTAGCTATAATGGGGTTTTATTATAACTTAGTAACTCCATTTGCATCTGGTAGTCAACCTATTCAAATATATGTACTAAGTAAATATAAAGTGCCACTAAGTAAGGCAACGGGAATAATAACTAATAAAACTATACTTTATCAAGTAGTAATTACAATTTATTGCACAATATTCATTTTTATGAATGCAAATAAATTAAAGTATGATTTGAGAACTGTTATGCCTTTTGTGATGTTAGGGTTGGCAGTAAATTTGTTTACATTTATAATCGGATTTTTAGCAATTATAAATACATCAAAAATAAAGGAAATAGGTCACAAAGTTGTAAGATATTTATTAAAATTTAAATTATTTAAATTTTTAGAATCTAAGGAAGAAAAAATAGATTCATTTATAGAAGAATATACAGAGTCTATTAAATTTTTTATGAAAAATAAAAAATTACTTATTATTACTGTAAGCCTAACTATAATACAGATATCTTGTTATTTTAGTGTTGCTTATTGGATATATAAAGCATTTAACTTAAACGGACATAGCTTTATTTATTTAATGACTCTACAAGTATATTTATATATGGCTATATCACCAATACCAACTCCGGGGAATATTGGAGCTAATGAGTTAGCTTTCTTTACTATATTTAAGCGAGTATTCCCACAAACATTGCTAGGATATGCTGTATTCTTATATGGTGGATTTATGTATTATTTAATATTAATATTAAGTGGAATTTTCACTATATACTCACACTATAGAATGGATAAAAAAATGGAATCTGGTAAAATTAGCGTAGAAGCTACATAAAATAGGAGGAACAATGTCATTTGAAAAATTAAACCAAAGTTCAATAAGCAATATTCATGATAGAAGTTGCATAATTATAGTTAATTTTAATAAAAAAGAATCAAGCATGATTAAAAATATAGGAAGATTAGTAGGAATAAAAGATTGTATTTTTGTAGATAGTAAAAATGGAAAAACTACTATAAAAGATATACTGAACGATAATATGTCTGATGACAATGAAGAAGTTTGGACAAATAAAGCCATAATTTTTAATAATATTGCTCAATTAAAAATTAATGGATTCTTAGACAGTTTAAAGAAAATGAAAATTACTAGACCTATGAGTGCAGTGGTGACAGATACAACTATAGACTGGACTTTAAATAAATTAGTTTACAATTTAATCCAAGAAAGAAAGGCTTTAAAGTCGGGTCAAACTTTAAATCACTAAATGTTGAAATAACATAATCGTCATTAAAATGGACAAAATAAATGTAACAAACAAATATTAATTATAATTTAATTTGTATTTATTTGTTCACATAGATCAATCCTTCAAAAATATTTTTGAAGGATTTTTTAATTGTGTTATAAAGGTGATTTTTTTTAATGTGTAGAATATATTATAAAGGTACAGAAATTTTTAGTTCAGTTGAAAGGAGATGGATTGCTATTAAAGTATTATTTACACTTAAGTTTAGTGAAGAAGAATTTGATAGAATAAGGGATTTAGGATATGAGGTTACCTTTAATAGTGAAGGTAAAAAATCTACTTTAGATAAAATGACAGATGAAGAGTTAGAATCTATAGATATATTAGTAACTTATAATTCATTTGAAAAATTAGATATCTCAAAAATGAAAAATTTAAAGTACATACAGTTAGGCAGTACAGGATTTGATCAGGTTCCAATAGATAAAATTATGGATAGAAATATTATTTTATGTAATAACAAAGGTGGATATAGCATTCCTATTGCAGAATGGATTGTATCTACAGTTTTGCAAATATATAAAAATACTAAAGCGTTTTATAATAAGCAATATAAAAAACGATGGACATGTGACTATAGTGTTTCTGAAATTTATGGGAAAAAAATTGGTTTTTTAGGAACTGGAACTATAGCATTGGAAGGTGCAAAGCGATTAAAAGCTTTTGGTGTAGAAATATGGGGATGTAATACAGATGGTAGAAGTGTAAAATATTTTGATAAATGTTTTTCAACATCAGATATGGATGAAGTATTTATAAATTGCGATATAGTAATAAGTACTATTCCGTCAACGAAACAAACATATAAACTTATTGATAAATCAAAGTTTAAACTTATGAAAGAAGGATCATCATTTGTTAATGTTGGAAGAGGAAAAATTGTAGATGAAGATGATTTAATAGAATATGCTCATAAGCTTAGAGGCATAGCTCTAGATGTTTTTCAAGAAGAGCCTTTATGTGAAGATAGTAAGTTATGGGATTTGGATAATATAATAATAACACCTCATAATTCATGGGTATCAGAGCAAAACTCTTTAAGAAGTTTTAATTTGTTTTATAATAATTTGAAAAAGTTTACTTCTAATAAAGAACCAGATAATAAAGTTGAAATAGAAAAAGGATATTAATAAAAATAAAGCATCTTTAAGGGTGCTTTATTTTTATTGATATCCTTTAAAATAAATAATTACAATATCGACACTAATTAGAAATTGAACTATTATTAAGGTGACAAAAAGTTACAAATAGTTCTGAAAATATTATTAGGAGGGAATGTATGGGGAAAGATTTTAAAAGGATATTAAGTAGTTTAATAATAGCGTGTATATTAATTTTTGAGTTAGGTACTCCTAGATGGCGAGTGAAATGGAAAGTGATATTGTTGAAGAAGGATACTATACTTTAGAAAACGTTTATAGCAGAAAAAATTTAAATGTATCTAGTGAAAAATTTACTAATTATACAAATATTAATATTTATATTGGAATTTGTTCTAATGCACCAATAACTATTTTTGATGAGACGACCATAGGGTTAGATGCAGTTAATAGACAAGAGTTTTATAACATATTATTAGAATCTTATATGAATAAAAACAGAACTATTATTATCTCAACTCATTTAATAAATGAAGTAGAAGAGCTTTTAGAAAAAGTAATAATGATTGCAGATAGAAAAATAAAAGTAAATGATTACATAGATGAATTAAAAGAAAGATCTTATTATATAAGTGGAAAAAGAGAAGATTTAAATAAATTATCAATCTTACCAGAAATGATTTTAGTAAAAGTTTTTGGAAATAACAAAATGTGTGCTTATTATGGAGATTTGAATGATGAAGATTTAAGTATAATAGAAAACTCAGACATAGAGTTAGATAAAATGAGTCTCCAAGATTTATTTATAAACATGAATAAAAAAGAGGAGGCTTTATATGAGAAATAATCCGTATTTTAATTTTATAAAAAGAGATTCTTTACAAATGATATTAATACTTTCAATTATAATACTTATAAATCAAGGACTTACAGCTGTATCTAATATATATATGGCGTTGGAACCAGGTTTTGATAGAACTATAAATATGTATAGTCAAGCAACTGCTTTTAGCAGTATGTTTTGCTTTATTGCTGGTATTATGTTTATATTAAGGAATTTTTCTGGTGCCATTAGTATAAAAGGAGACAGAAAAAATTTATTAAAGGCTTTTGCTGTATGGGCTATAATAATGTCTTCATTTATGGTTGTATTTTCAACCACTTTAGAAGTTGGCTTAAAAATATTAACAGAAGTAATTACACATAAAGAAGTAACTTTAATTGGTGATATCCCTATGCGGATACAAATAGCTGATATGGAAATGAAAAATCCAGATATAATTTTTATGTGGTTTATAAAAGCTATATTTAGTAGGTTTATAAGTGGTTTAATGTTATTTTCACTGGGATATATGCTAGGAGCAATAGGATATAGATTAAAGAAAAGAACGAACATTTTAGTATTTGTTGTAATACCAGTTGTATTAATAGGATTTTTAGTAAATTCAGCCCTTAGAATTGATGAATTCATAATAAACATGGTAGTAGCAATTTGTAATATTATAGTTTATCTTGTTGAAAATCCGGGACTAATAATACTAATTAGTTTGATTTGTATAGGCGTATTCTCGCTAATAGGTACAAAATTATTAATAAAAGCGCCAACAAAAGAATATTCAAATGATTTATTATAAATATTAAAATTCAATTAGAAGACTTATTATGTTAAGTCTTTTATTTTTTTACAATAAATGTATTTAAAAACTCTATTTATTATTATTTACTATTTAAAAGTTCAATGTGAAATATGATTAACCCAAATACTATTTATATAATTGATAGATTATAATTTAATTAAAGAAATTATTAGTATAAATATTTTTTAGGGGTGGGGACATGAATGATGAAATGTTAAAACAACAGCTGAGTATCCAAAAAATAAAACTAATAGAAAAGTATTCCCTTACTTGTTCTGAGGATATGATATGGGAATTTAAGCATGACAAATATCATACAGTTAAATATTTCTCTCATAAATTTGCTCAAAAGGAGTCTATACTAGCATTATTATTTTATATAAATAGACTATGCTATGCAAAAATTAAGTATTTCGATAAAAATATAGAGAAATACGAGCCATATAAGTATGTATTTTTAAAAGGTCTTTGTAAGTGTGAAATGTATGATATGGAGTTTTTGATGCATAAGCCTAGTGGTAGCATGATTGATATTAGAAATTTAAAGAAAATAAAAAGTATAGATGAATTTAAAGAATTTTGCTCTATTTTAGAAAGGTTAGAAGGATAGCTTAGATTGTAAAAAATATATTTTTAAACTGTGGAAATCGTAACATATGTTACGGTTTCTTTTTGTTATCAAGATTATAATGTGCATGTAAGATAAACATTAAAAATATTGGAGGAATAACAATGGAAAATAAAATGTTTTGTTATCAATGGCGATAATTAATCTAGCAGTTTTATAAATACAATATTAATTATGAATTAAATCCTAAATTATATTATATTAATAAATCTAGCTATTTCTATATACTTTAATTAGCATTATATTAATTATTATTAACTAAAAAAGACCTAAGTCTAAGCTTAAGTCTTTTTTATAAACATAATTAGAATAGTAGTAATAATCCAACTATCATTGCTGATAATGAGCTTACTAAAAATCCGCCTATCATTCCTTTAAATGCTATATCTGATATTTCTCCTCTTCTTTTCGGGCAAAATATTGATACACCTGATATACATATACCTATACTCGATATATTTGCAAATCCTGCTAATGCTATTGCCATAATAATTCCTGTTCTGTAATCAACTGAACCTATTATTTGCCCTAAGTCACCGAAAGCAACAAACTCATTTAATACCATCTTTGAACCTAATAATTGTCCCGCAGTTAACACATGGTCTGGATTTATTCCCATTAAGTATGCTAAAGGTGCAAATACATAAGATAATATTTGTTGTAATGATAATCCTACTATTCCTAAAGCACCATTAACTAATGCAACTAATCCAGTTATAGCTATAAGTGAGGCTCCTATACCAATTGCTAATTGTACACCGTTTGAAGCACCTTCAGATATAGCTGACATTATGTTTGTGTGTCCACCTTTTCTGTCCATAACAACATCTTCTATTAATACTTCTTTGTTAGTTTCTGGTATTAATAATTTAGAAACTATTATACTACTTAATGGAACTAATGCTCCTGCTATTAATAAGTATTCCATTGGTATTCCCATACCAACATATCCCATTAATACTGACGCAGCCATACTTCCCATACCTGATATTAGTAATAATAGAAGTTCACTTCTAGTCATTGAATGTAAATATCTACTTACAAGTATTGGTGATTCTGTTTGTGATAAGAACATATTAGCAACGGCAACAAAACTTTCAACTTTACTAGTTCCAAATAATTTTTGTATTGCTCCACCTATTAACTTAACTACGAAGTTTATTACTCCTAGATAGTATAATGCTCCAACTAAAGCTGCTGTGAAAACTATATTTGCAAGTACTGATATTGCAAATATGTATCCTGTACTTTCATCTGTTAATGAACCAAATACGAAAGACACTCCTTCAAATCCATAATTTAATACATTAGTTACAAAATCTGATACTGCTTTTATTATATTTTGCCCTAATGGGAATTTAACTAATAAAAATGCAAGTACAAATTGAACTAATAATGCTTTTGCTATAAGCTTTTTATCAACCTTATCTTTATTTTCAGAGAAAAGATATAATCCACCTATAACAACAATAATTCCTATGATGTTTAATAATAATGTCATGATAATCTCCTTTACAATAATTTTATAATTTACAATTTGTTATCTTTGATATAATATCAAATAGAAAAGTCAACATATTATGACATATGTCATGATTTTGTATGTTTTTTTATCAAGGAGAAAATAATGTTTAGAATAGATGATAATAAAAAGTTAAATTACTATGTTAATAAATATAAAATAAATGAAATATTTTCAAATAATATGCTTCCTCATATGGAGATACATCATTTCAAGAAAAATGAATATATTTGCTTATCTGGAGAAGATGTAAGATATTTATATTTCTTTGTAGAAGGAAAATCAAAAGTATATATTACAACACCTAATGGAAAATCTCTTTTAATAAGATTTTACTCACCAGTTCAAATAGTTGGCGAAATAGAAATATTAAACAAAAGTACAATTGAATGTAATATACAAGCAATAAAAGAGTGTACATGTATAGCAATCCCAAGAAAAGAAATAGAAGAAAAATGTTTAAAAGATCCAAAATTTTTATACTATATATCTACACATTTGTCATTAAAACTATCAAGCGCATCACTATCAAGTTCAGTAAATATGCTTTATCCTTTAGAAAATAGATTAGCAAGTTATATACTAGCAACTTATACAAATGAATATAGTAATAGTACAGAAAACCTAACACAAATATCAGAATTTTTAGGATCAAGTTATAGACATTTATTAAGGGTATTAAATAAGCTTGAATCAGAAGGTATTATAAAAAGAAATAATAAAAAATTGATAATATTAGATAAAGATAGATTAGAGGAGTTAGCAGGAGACTTATATCAATAAAATTAGCTAAAGAAAAAATAATTTTATTTTTGTTTTGATATTTTTTTAGATAAATAATTTCGTATATTCCTATCATTTTGATTCGTAATATGTAACAATTGCTTACTTTATTAGTCATAAACATTTTGGAATAATTTACTAATATTTTTTATGTTTTTAAAACAGTGTAACATATGTTACAGAAATTGTTTCTAGATAGATATATAATGTATACAGAAAATAAACATTATATTGGGAGGAATAATTATGGAAAATAAAATGTTTTGCTATCAATGTCAAGAAACAGCAGGGTGTACAGGATGTACTAAGTTTGGCGTATGCGGTAAATCACCAGATTTAGCTAAAATTCAAGACTTATTAATATATACAACAAAAGGATTATCAGAAGTTACAACTAGACTTAGAGGTGAAGGAAAAGAAGTTAGTGGTGAAGTAAATCACTTAATAACTATAAATCTGTTTACTACAATAACTAATGCTAACTTTGATGATACAATATTCTATGATAGAGTAAAAACTACTTTAGATATAAAAGCTGACTTATTAGCAAAATTAGAAAATAAAGAAAGTCTAAGTAAAGCTGCTTTATGGACTGCTTCTACTAAAGAAGAAATGGATGCAAAAGCTCCAACTGTTGGTGTATTAGCGACAGAAAATGAAGATGTAAGAAGTTTAAGAGAATTAATAATATATGGAATCAAAGGTTTATCAGCATATATGAAGCATGCAAATGCTTTAGGATATGATGATGAAGCTATAAATGCATTTATGCAATCAACATTAGCAAAAACTTTAGACAATACTTTGAGTGCTGATGATTTAGTTGCTTTAACTTTAGAAACAGGTAAGGTAGGGGTAGATGGAATGGCTTTGCTTGATAGTGCAAATACTGGAACTTATGGACATCCAGAGATAACTAAAGTTAATATAGGAGTAAGAAATAATCCAGGTATTCTAGTATCAGGACATGATCTAAAAGACTTAGAATTATTATTACAACAAACAGAGGGAACTGGTGTGGACGTTTATACTCACTCTGAAATGTTACCAGCTCACTATTATCCAGCATTCAAAAAATATTCTCATTTTGCAGGAAATTACGGAAATGCTTGGTGGAAACAAAAAGAAGAATTTGAATCTTTCAATGGACCAATATTAATGACTACAAACTGTATAGTACCACCAAAAGATAGTTACAAAGATAGAATATTCACTACTGGTGCAGCAGGATTTGTAGGAGTTAAACATATAAAAGGAGAAAGTGAAGACAATAAAGATTTCTCTCAAATAATAGAACTTGCAAAAACTTGTGAACCACCAACTGAAATAGAAACTGGTGAAATAGTAGGAGGGTTTGCTCATAATCAAGTATTTGCTTTAGCTGATGCTGTAGTAGATGCAGTTAAATCAGGAGCAATCAAGAAATTCTTCGTAATGGCAGGATGTGACGGAAGAGCTAAATCAAGAAATTACTATACTGAATTTGCTGAGGCACTACCAAAAGATACAGTAATATTAACAGCAGGTTGTGCAAAATACAAATACAACAAATTAAACCTTGGAGATATAAATGGAATACCAAGAGTTTTAGATGCAGGACAATGTAATGACTCTTACTCATTAGCTTTAATAGCATTAAAATTAAAAGAAGTATTTGAATTACAAGATATAAACGAATTACCTATAGCTTTCAATATAGCTTGGTATGAGCAAAAAGCTGTAATAGTATTATTATCATTACTATACTTAGGAGTAAAAAACATACACCTAGGACCAACACTTCCAGCTTTCTTATCACCAAATGTGGCTAAAGTTCTGGTTGAAAACTTTGGAATAGGCGGAATAACAAACGTAGAAGACGATATAAAAATGTTCATGGAACAATAATAATATAATTAAAATCCCCATTCAAACTAGTCAAAGTTTGGGTGGGGATTTTTTAGTATTGGATTGAGTAAAAATAACCACCTCTAGAAATCTAAAGGTGGTTATTATAGATAAAATATTTTTAATTTACATTAACAATTTTTAAACTAACCACATTGTAAATCCAAATATCTGTCCTATACCTGCTCCAACTATACCTATTACTAATAATAAAGCTATACAAGTAACTGGTTTCCAGTTTTTCTTCTTAAGTAATACGAATAGCATTAAAGTTAAGCCTAAAGGAATTATATTAGGTAAAATACCATCTAAGATATTTTGGATAACTATAGGAGATTCACCGTTAGGTATTTCTATAGCTAATTTAGTTGCACCGTAGTTAGAAGTTAAAGCACCAACTATGAATACACCTAATAAAGAAGCAGAACGAGTGAACTCTTTAGCATTCTTAGTTAATATATCTATAGCCTTAGAACCTAAGTTATAAGACCAGTACATCAACCAATATCTTAATCCAAACTGAACAATATTGAATATCAATAAGAATAAGATTGGACCAAGTAAAGATCCACCAATAGCCATATTAGCAGTTATACCAGCAGTTATTGGAACCAATGTGAACCAGAATATAGCATCACCTATACCACCTAAAGGTCCCATGGCAGCAACACGGACAGCTCTAATAGTTTGAGTATCTGCCTTTTGTTGCTCTAAAGAAAGTATTATACCCATAACGAAAGTTACTAAGAATGGATGAGTATTAAAGAAATCAAGGTTATGTTTCATAGACTTAGATAAGTCTTCTTTATTAGTATGGATTTTTTCTAATCCAGGTAATATACCATATAACCATCCAGCAGCTTGCATTCTTTCATAGTTGAATGAAGCTTGTAGGAATAGTGAACGCCAAACCATTTTATTTAAAGTTTTTTTGTCAAGGTCTTTGGCTGGAGTTAAATCATTATATTGAGTTGAATTAAATTCCATCTTCATCATCTCCTCCCCCTACTGGTGCATATGCAGTAGCAGTTTTCATTTTTACGTTATTTTGGAAGTCGTAAACAGCAACAGCTATTCCTATGAATGCTATTATTAATAGAGCTGAACCACTTAAACTTTCTACACTACCTACTATTGTAGCTAAAGCAAAACCAGCAAAGTAAATTCCCCAAAGTTCTTTAGATAACATTATACGAAGAAGTATTGCAAAACCTACATAACGCATCATTCCACCAGCAGCACTAAGTCCATTCATGAACCAAGCAAATTGCTCAGATAAAGCAGTTAATGTAGCACCAGCAGCACTACCACCTATTAATCCTATAACAACTATTACTGCAAATGATAATCCTAAAGCTCCCATTGCTAAGAAGTTAAGCTTAACGATACCGCTTGGATTAGCTTCATCAGCATATTTGTCAGCCTTAGACATTAATGGAGCCATTATTGTAAATACGAAAGTAACAAAGTATTGTCCGATTAATGCAAATGGAACTGCTAAACCAACAGCAGCAGCAGGTTCCAATTTAGAAGATACGGCAAATACTACCGCCATAATTCCACCTATAACTGCGTTTGGAGGTTGTGCTCCTCCTACTGGCATGTTACCAATTGTCATTAATTGATAAGTACCACCTACAACAAGTCCTGTTTGTAAATCACCAAGTATAGCACCAATAACAGCACCAGATACGATTGGTTGGTATAATGACTCTAAGAAACTAAATTGGTCGATACCAGCAATGAATGCAAATATAGCAACCAATAGAATCTGAATAATATTAAAATCCATGTTCAAAATCCCCTTTCGTGATTATTTAAAAAGTTTTTCTAGATTTTCAGCACCTTCTGTAGGAACTCTTCTTATTTCAAGTTCTACACCAAGTTCTCTTAGTTTTCTGAATGCTTCGACATCCTTATCATCTACAGCTACAGATCCAACGACTTGACGTTTACCTTCAGCCATATGCATGTTTCCAATATTAACTTTCTTTATTGGAACTCCCCCCTCAACAAGCTTTAAAACATCTGTAGGATTTTCACAAACGATGAATATAAACTGTTTAGCACTAGCTTTGTGTATAGTACTAATAGTTTTTTCAAGTGTCCAGTAACGTGTAGAAGCGTAACTTGGAGCAGCCATGTCCATTAGACCTTGTCTAAGCTTATCACCTGCTACATTATCATTTGCAACTAGAATTAAGTTAGCACCAATAGATCCACACCATTGAGTAGCAACTTGACCATGAATTAATCTGTTATCAATCCTTGTTAAAACAATGTTTGGCATAGTATTCCCTCCTTATAATTTATTGATAATGTTTTAAAAGAAATTAATTATTTAATATAATTATAGAGTGTATATAATTTACAATCTTTAGAAATTTTGGTTTTCTATTTGTATTTTTTAACAAAACGTTTTCCGAAAGTTAAAAATTAAACAAATATAGTATGAAAGGGAAGTATAAATTATTATGCGTTTGAAACTGACAATCGTTTGAAATTGACAATGACCTGAAATATAGTAGAATATAACTATAAATAATTTTTAATGTTAAAATAAGTAAAGGTTAATATATGTAAGTTGAGGGAAACTTTATAGGGGGGAGTGACTGAAGTGAATAATAAAACAACTAGCTCTCAGTTTGGTAAATATGGATCAGTTTATGAAGAGTTTAAAGAAGTAGATAGGGAAAATTTAATATCTAGAAAGATTGTTACTAGTGACACTGTAATATCAAGTCTATATAATTTTTTAGAACCTGTGTATATTGAACTCGTAGAAGGAATGGCATATATATTGATAAGTGATAGTAAGAATGGTGAGTTTAAATTATTTGGAATACATAGAAATTTAGAGATTAAACCAAATATGTATTTTAATATAATTCCAATGGTTGATAATGTAACATTTAATTTAATAATTCCTAAAAACTATAATTTAAAATTAGAATTTTTAGATTCACCATATGTATATAACAAAATACAATCTACTATAAACATACCTGAAATAATAGCATGCTATTATAGTATAAAAAGTCCAAACTACAAATTTAAAGGGGAAAGTCATAATGTATATGAGTTAACATTTGTTGATAATGGTAATTTAGATACAACTGTTGATGGCGTGGAATATAGTTTAGAACCATATGACCTAATTATTTATGGAAAGAATAAATTTCATACTCAACAGGTAAATAGTGACTCATCTTGTTCTTATTTAACTATAATATTTGAGATGGAGTGTGAAAATGATAATCTCATTTGTAATAGAGTTTTCCATTGTAGAAAAGAGCTATATAAAGTGTTGAAGAACTTTTCGAAAAATTTATCTTGTGATATACCATATTCAAAGAATCTAGTTTTAAGCAATTTGCATGAGATAATTATTCGGTTATTCCAATATGATTATTTAGATTCAGAGGAAAATAAGTTACCTAAAGAGTCATATCAATACTTTCAAAATCAGTTATTAGAAAATATACTATCTTATATAGATAATATGGTTTGTGAACCTATTACAATAGAAGATATTTGCAATAAATTTGCTATATCTAGATCTTCATTGCAAACATTATTTAAGAACAATTTAAATACAACGCCTAAAAAATATGTAAGTGAATTAAAATTAGCTAAAAGTAAACTTTTAATAAAAGAAAATAAATATACAATTAGTGAAATTGCATTTATGCTAGGTTTTAGTTCCATACATTACTTTTCGAGGGCATTTACACAACATTTTGATATAAGCCCTAGTGAATACTCTCAAACGGTTTTTAAATAATAATAGATATTTATATAAAGCACCTAAATAATTAAAAATTTAGGTGCTTTATTATTAAGCTATAATAAGTTTTGCGAGTTTATATTGTAAATATTATTAAGCTATACTTTGGATAGCATATCTAGATACTGAAATAACAACATTTTTAGCAACTTCAACTTCTACGATATCACCTTTAACTCTAGTTATTTTTCCGTAAACAGCGCCACAGAACATAACTTTCATCCCAGGTTTTAATTCTAAATGAAGGTCTTTCAGTTCAGTAGTTTTCTTTTTAATATTTTTCGATGAGATAAATATTAAAATTAATGCTGCAATTCCTAATAATACAGCTATAGTTATACACGTCCAAGTAACAACTTCCCAATTTATCATAATTAAATACCATCCTCACAATCTTCTTCATCATGTTCTATAAGTTCAAATTTTATGATACCATTTTTACCTACTTCCAAAGCTGTTTCTGCTAATGCAGATAAATCATCAATAAAATCTTTTGCCATAGAAACTTCAAGAATCATAGCAAGATTAGTTCCGCCTATTACTTCCAAAGGTGTTTCAACCTCAGCTTTTAACTCAACTAAAGTTTTAAATGGTGAACCTCCTGTTAAATCAGTTAAGGCTAAAATACTATTACAATTATTTAAATTGTTTATAGAGTTCATATACTTTTCTTTTAAAGTTTCTGTGGAGTCTGTTTCAATAAAATCTACATATTCTACATTGGCTGGATTCCCAGCAATTAAATTTAAAGATGAGCGTAATCCAGTTGCAAAATTTCCGTGACCGCTAATTATTATTCCTATCATATCTAGTAAACCCCTTTTCCATAAGTCTTAATATATTTTTAAGTTATAAATTTCAACCGTCTATTTTGAGAAATATCGTTGCATAAAATTGTATGTTGACCACACAGTGGCTTAAAGTGGTAACGAAGTCCTCTCGTTTGTAACATGAGTGAAGCAAATTTTTATTTGCAATTATATTTATACAATGTAACACCTTCAACAACACGATTAACTTCACCAGATGGACAAGGATTGTCAGGTGTTAATTTCATTGATAAAGATTTTAAAACTGAAAGTGCTTGAGCAAATGTTATATAAGCAAGCCCTAACTCTATGTTATTTGGATTAATTTCAGTATTATAGAAAACAGTATAATCAGCTAATTCACTTAACTCAGTAGAAGGCTTATCAGATACAACAACTAGCTTATTCTTCTTTCTTTGAGAGCTTATTTCCTTTATCAAATCTAATTCATATTTATAAGTGTACTCATCATTACTTACGTAGACAACTGTTAAAGTAGAATCATCTATAATTGATTTTGGTCCATGTCTAAAACCAAGTGGAGTATCAAACACTGCAACTGTATTTCCTGCTGTTAATTCAAGCATTTTTAAAGATGATTCTTGTGAGATACCTTTTAAAGTATTGCTACCTAGATAAACTATTCTTTCAAAATTATACTCGTTAACTATCTTTTCAACTACTTCAAATCCCTTATCTAAGAAGTTTTGAGTAGATGAACATATATCAGAGATTATTGTTGACTTTTCATCTAACTTATCAAGGTTAAAGCAAAGATATGCAGCTAAGTACATATTAGTAAAGCTTGATGTCATAGCAAATGATTTATCGTGAGTTTCTTCAGTAAGATTTATAGCATAGCAATTATCTAATTTATCGGCTATCTTAGAAAGTGAACCCTCATTGTTACAAGTTATGAATAAATGATATAGGTTATCACACACTTCATTAGCAGCTTCAACAGCTCCAATTGACTCAGGTGAATTTCCAGAACGTCCAAAACTTATTAATAATGTTGGCTTAGTTTTAGATAAATAATTTTCAGGTGTAGCAACTATATCAGTTGTAGCGTAAGACTTAACCTTATAATTAAGGCCCTTATTTAATTGTGAATATAGTGAATTACCGATGAATTCGCTAGTACCAGCACCTGTTAGTATTATATCGAAATCATCATGCTTAATAATATTATTTATAAATTCTCCTATAGAATCCTTATTATCTTTAATTTGAGTTAAAGTTTTTAACCAAGTTTTTGGTTGCTGATATATTTCTTGTAAAGTAAAAGATGACTTAGTATCTTTCATTTGATTTTCAGTAATATTAAAAATACTCATAAAATTCATATCCTCCATTTTAATTTATATATAGATCTAGTTAAATATCTGTTAATCTTAATTATAGTAAAGAGCAATATAAACACAATGGGTGTGTTAAAAGATATAATATTTATGTTAAAAAGTGCAAATATTATCCCAAAAATCTTATGTATAATGAAGATATCTTATAAAGTATGGAGGGAGAATATGTTAATTCAAAGTAAGAGAGTTTGGATTGCAGATCAATTTATTTCAGCGCAAATTGAAATTGATGATAATAAAATAATAAATATTTATAAATATAATGAAAAAGATGATGCTTATGATTATGGTAATAAAAGGATACTTCCAGGATTTATTGATATTCACTGTCATGGAGCTTATGGATTTGATACAAATGATGCTAATGAAGAAGGATTAAGAAATTGGACAAAAAAAATACCTTGTGAAGGTGTCACTGCACTACTACCAACTACTATAACTCAAAGTAGAGAAGTTTTAACTAATGCTCTAGCTAATGTTGCAAAAGTAGTTGAAGAGGGATACCAAGGGGCAGAAATATTGGGAGTACACTTTGAAGGTCCTTATTTAGATATGAAATATAAAGGAGCACAACCACAAGAGTTTATAGCAAAGCCTACTATTGAAGAATTTAAAGCATATCAAAAAGCAGCAAAAGGATTAATAAAATATATTACTATAGCAACAGAAGTAGATGAAGAATATGAATTAACTAAATATTTGTATGAAAATGGTGTTGTCGTAAGTATAGGACATTCAGCATCTACTTATGAAGAAGCTGTATATGCATTTGCTAACGGAGCTAGATCTCAAACTCATGTTTATAATGGAATGACAGCTTTCAATCATAGAGAAAATGGATTAGTGGGATTTAGTTTAAGGGTAAATGAAATGTATGGTGAAATTATTTGTGATGGAAATCATTCTACACCAGCGGCGTTATATAATTTCTTCCATGCTAAAGGTCCGTATCATGGAATTATGGTTACGGATGCATTAATGGCAAAAGGATATGAGCCAGGTTCAAAGTTCGTTTTTGGTGGAAATGAAATAGAAATATATGAAGATGGTAGTGCTCATTTAGTTGAAACGAAGGGGCTAGCTGGTTCAACATTAAGAATGAATCAAGGTTTAAAAATACTAGTAGAAGATGCGATGGTACCATTTGATTATGCTATTAATTCATGTACTATAAATCCAGCAAGATGTCTAGGAATAGATAATCGTAAGGGTAGAATTGGCGTGGGATATGATAGTGATTTAGTAGTTCTTAATGATGATTATTCAGTACATCAAACTTACTGTTTAGGAAAGGAAATGCTTTAATGAAGAAAAAGGATATAAACCTAGCTGGTACAAATATTTATTTAAATAGAGCTGGAAATACAGTTTATTATAATGTTTTTGATAAAAAAGGATATATTGTAGGACATAAAATAGAGCAAAAATTTAGGTTATTTTACTATAGGTATTTTATTGTAATTGCTTTATTAGTCTTGCTAGGTGATTATTTTAAAACTTTTGGAAATACACTTTTGGTTGGTGCTGTAGCAGTTGTTATAACGGAAATTTATTTTAGAAAGGTATTTTTAAAAAAATTAAAATCCATTAACGATTTTAAAAGGGAACGAAAAGTATCTAAAATAGAAATGATTATCAAGAGTGAAGAAAAAGAAAAAACTATAATGAAAATATGTGCTTATATAGTTTTAAGCGTATTAATAGTTATAAATGCAATACAACAAAATTATAATTCAGCCTTTATGATTTTGAGTATATTAGCTGCGGTATATGCAGTTTATTCAGCTGTAATTAATGGTGTGGCGATTAGCAAAATGAATGGTAAATAAGAACTATAATTTATAAATAACATAAAATTATATATACAAAGAGGGGAAAATTTATTATGGAATTAGTTACAACAAAAAGTATTTTAAAGAAGGCTCAAGAAGGAAAATATGCAATAGGGGCCTTTAATGTTGAGAATATGGAAATGGTAATGGCAGTTATAAGTGCAGCAGAGGAGATGAATGCACCTGTAATTATGCAAACTACACCATCAACAGTTAAATATGCAAGTCTTGATTACTTTTTAGCAAATGTAAGAGTTGCAGCAAGCCATGCTAAGGTTCCTGTAGTTATGCATTTAGATCATGGTTCAAGTTTTGAGCTTGCAGCTCAAGCATTTAGAGCAGGGTATACTTCGATTATGATAGATGGATCTCATAGCAGTTTTGAAGAAAATATAAAAATATCTAAAGCAGTTGTAGATATGTGTAAACCAGCAGGTATTGCTGTTGAAGCTGAACTTGGAAAAGTTGGTGGAAAAGAAGATGATTTAGATGGTGGAGAAGGAGGATTTACAGATCCACAAGAAGCAAAAGAGTTTGTTGAAAGAACAGGAGTTGATTCACTAGCAGTAGCAATAGGAACAGCCCATGGTATGTATAAAGGTGAACCTAAATTAGATTTAGATAGATTATCACAAATAAAAGAAGTTGTATCAATACCTCTTGTATTACATGGTGGATCAGGAATCCCTGATTCTAAAGTACAAGAATCTATTGAAATAGGAATATGTAAAGTAAATTATGCTACAGAACTTAGAATAGCATTTACAAATGGAGTTAACAAATATTTAAGTGAAAATAAGGATGCAATAGATCCTAAGAAATATAATAAGGCTGGTATGGAAGAAGTTAAGGCGTTTGTAAAAGAAAAGATAAAAGTTTGTGGTTGTGAAAATAAAGCTTAGTATAATTACCCCTGAGAAGATAATTTAATTTATTTTCTTGGGGGTAATTAATTTTATATTTTAAGATTATAGGAATGTATATTTAATTTAACCCTTATAGTTTATTTTTCTTTATTAAAAAATTATATATAAGATTATATTTTTTTATTTTGGAGACACTCTAAATAAGTAAAAGTTTTTAGGGGGTATTCGTTATGAAAAGAATATTTTTAGTTGATACAGAAAATGTGAATATTACTGCTTTAAGTAGTGCAAATAAATTAAATGAAGAAGATATAATAATACTGTTTGTAACAGAGAGAACAAATTTATTTCAATTTGGAAGAGATAAATTAAAATGTTTAAATACAAAATCAAATATCTTGAAAATAGATGTTACTACAGGAGTAAAGAATAGTCTAGATTTTCAGTTAGTATCTTATTTAGGCCTTATAATAGGTCAGCATAGATATGAAGCTAATAATTATTACATAGTAAGTAAAGATAGAGGTTTTTTAAGTTCTATAAATCTTTTAGAGAATTGTACAGATCATAAAATTCAACTTATAAATAGTATTTCAGAATTATTTGAAGAAGAAGATGAAGTAGATAATATGATAGATAAATTTATAGAAAAAGGATTTAGAGCTAAAACAGCAATAAAAATGACATTGATATTAGCGGGATCAAAATCTTTATTAGATGCCCAAGATAGATTTCTTATAGAGTTTGGTGGAAATTTTACAATACTGTATAGATGTATAGATATTTTAGAAGATTATTACAATGAAAAATCTAATATTAATGAAACTGCATAAACGATGAATAAATTATATTAGGAGATAAAAAATGAACGCTAAAGATGAATTATTAAAATCACTTTTCCCACAAATCATTAATCATTTTGCAAGTTTAAAAAATATATCTTTAGAAGAAAGTAGAGATATATTTTTTAAATCTACTACTTATGCAAAACTTTGTGGTGAAAACGACTTCTACTCAAAAGGAATTGATTACATAGTAAATGAACTTGAAAATGAATATTTAACATTTAGTTAAATAAAAAACAAGTGTAGGTTAAACCTACACTTGTTTTTTATTGTAAGCATACATTGTTGACGACATGGAGTAATTTGATCATTTTTTTGTCTAAGGAGAGTAAATTTTTACTCAGTTAAAATATTTTCTATTTCTTCCAAATCTAAAATTTTAATATGACTTCTTGAATAATCAATAAGTCCCATGTCTTTCATATTAATCAATTCACGAGAAAGGGAAGGCCTAGTTATACCTAGCGATTCAGCAATTTTTTCTTTAGTTATTTTTAATTTGATATTTTCACTATTCTGTAATTTATATTCTGTGATTAAGAAATTGCAGATTTTTTGTCTAACACTACTAAAGGTTAAGTTAGTTATAGACTTATTTAAAACAAAAATCTTATTGCTTAAATCATTTAAAAACATTCCTAAAAAATCCTCATGAGAAGTGCAAAACTTTATAAAGTTGTCTTTACTTATAAACATGATTTTAGATTGTGTAGATGACATAACTGTTGCTGGATATAAATTGACATCGGAAAAAGCAATAACCTCTCCAAAAATATGTCCTTTACCAAAAGATGATACATGTATCACCTTAGTACCCAACATTCTTTTTATATCTATGTTTCCATCTAAAATTAAACCTATAGAAGTACAAGTATCTCCTTCTATAGCAATAATATCATTTTTTGAATAGGATTTTATTATATAATTAGAATCTTTAAAAAGATCTAAAAGATACTCTTCACTTTTATTTTTAAACATTTTATCTCCTTAAAATAATAATTTTTATTAGTATTAATTTTATCATAAAAATATAAACTTCATGTATATGTAACATATGTTACAGAATTAAAGTTAAGATTGAGGTATTATGGTTACAAGTAATACATAAGATAAGAAATAAAAAATACAAAGGAGATATATTATGAGTTTATTTTTAGGAAAAATACATTACTGGCTATTCAACAAAATTTTATGGTTTGAAAAACTGGAAAATGAAATAATAAATTTAGCAAAAGAAGAAGGATTTGAAGTAGAAAAATTAAATGGTGAAATCCAAAATAAATATGGAGAAAAATTACCGAATAAACCATTAGAAGAGTTAATAGACACAAGTAACATTCATGGATGGTTACAAAATCAAATCCACTGTGCTGAAAGAAGAATGGCAGCTTGGACAAAATTATTAATAGAAGCAGATGAAAATAATTATGGTGAATTAGAAAAAGTTTATAAAAATCAGGGGATAGTAGCAGCTAATGAGGTTAAATCTGAAGGTAATCTACCATCAACACCTGAAGAACTATTTAATTGTATGAATGATTATATCTTAGATGGTATGCCTTGTGATAGAGTAAATGAAGTTTATTTAAAGGAAGAAAACAAAATTGGATGGCAACAAAGAATCTGTGTTCACAAAGATATATGGACAGAAGTTGGTTGTGATGTAGAAAACTTCTACAATTTAAGAAATGCATGGATAAAATCATTTATACATGAACTAAATAACAATTATGAGTATTTAATAGAAGAAAATGGTATGAGGTTAATAAGAAATATATCTAAATAAAACGTATACTAGGGAGAAAAATAATGAATGGAATAGAGTTACTAATGACAGAACATAAATATGTTAGTCGTATGCTTGTAGTAATGAGAAATGCATGTTTAAATTTTATGGACAATAAAAAAATAGATTATGATGATTTTACAAAGATGATTGATTTTGTTAAAAATTTTGCTGATAATCATCATCACAAAAAAGAAGAAATTTTTCTATTTAACAAAATGGTAGAGCATCTGGGAGAAACAGGCAAAAATGTTATTACTCACGGAATGCTTGTAGAGCATGACTTGGGAAGAAACTACATGAGAAATTTAGAAGAAGCCTTAAATAAGTATAAAAATGGAGATAATGAAGCTGGATTAGATATAATAGCCAATGCCATATCTTATGCAACTTTATTAGAAAATCATATACACAAAGAAGATAATGTAATCTTTAACTTTGCGAATAGATCATTAAAGGAAGATGTTTTACAAGTTATAGATAAAGAATGCTTTGAATATGAAGAAAAAAACTCTTCCATAAGAGAAGAAAATATTGGTATACTAAACTTTCTAGAAGAGAAATATATATAAATAAAAGGAGAAATGATTATGATAACTAAAGATCAAACTATAGGTGAAGTATTACAATTAAATCCGAATGCAGCTAATATACTAATGAGATTTGGAATGGGATGCTTAGGTTGTCCATCAGCTCAAGTTGAATCAATAGAGCAAGCTTGCGAAGTACACGGACTTAACTTGGAAGAAGTTTTAGCAGCATTAAATGAAAAATAATTATTAAATAGAACCTCTTAGGAAATAAATCACCTAAGAGGTTTTTTAGCATGAAAAAAATAAAAATATCCATTAAATGAAAATAATAATTTAAGATAAATTTTTAAAATGTTATACTAAAAAATATAATAAGGAATAATAAGTAAAGATGATAAATGAGGTGATTAATAATTATGGAAGCAGAAAAAAGAATTAAAGAGCTTATTGATTTGATAAATTACCATAACGAGAGATATTACAATGATGATGCTCCAGAAATCGAAGATTTTGAATATGATAATTTAATGAAAGAATTAATTAAATTGGAAGAAGAGAATCCAAGCTTAAAAAGAATAGATTCTCCATCTAATAGGGTTGGCGGAAAAGCTTTAGATAAGTTTGACCAAATAACACATAAAATACCAATGCTTAGTTTGTCAAATGCATATTCAGCGACTGATTTAAGAGATTTTGATAGAAGAGTTAGAGATGCAGTATCTGGCGAAGTGGAGTATGTTATAGAGTTTAAAATAGACGGACTTTCAGTAAGCCTTACATATAATAATGGTCAGTTTGAAAAAGGTGCTACTAGAGGAGATGGTGTCGTAGGTGAAGACATTACAAAGAACTTAATGACAGTAAAAACAATACCTTTAAAAGTAGACTATGAAGATGAATTGATTGTTAGAGGAGAAGTTTACATTTCAAAAGATAATTTTGAAAAAATAAATAAACAACAAGAAGAGTTAGATCAACCTTTATATGCTAATCCAAGGAACTTAGCAGCAGGATCTCTTAGACAGTTAGATCCAAAATTAACAGCAAAAAGACCTTTAGACATATTCATATTTAACTTAGAACATTTAGAAAATGATAATTGTAAGACTCATAGTGAATCCTTAGAATTATTATCTAAGTTAGGATTTACAGTAAGTCCAGACTATAAGGTGTTTAACAATATAGAAGATATAATAAAATATATTGAATATTGGACTGAACACAGAGAAGAATTAAAATATGGAATAGATGGAATGGTTATAAAAGTTAATAACTTTGATCAAAGAGAACAAATGGGATTCACTGCAAAAAGTCCAAGATGGGCGATTGCTTATAAATTCCCAGCAGAAAGAAAGACGACAAAGTTATTGGACATAATTATAGAGGTCGGAAGAACAGGAAACATAACTCCAACAGCTTTATTAGAACCTGTTAGACTTGCTGGAACAACAGTAAGTAGAGCAACACTTCACAATGAAGATAACATAAAAGAAAAAGATATAAGAATAGGTGATATGGTAGTAGTTCAAAAAGCTGGAGATATCATACCTCAAGTTGTGGAAGTAGATAAAGATGCTAGAACTGGAGAAGAGTCAATATTTGAAATGCCTCACAAATGCCCTGTTTGTGGAGAACCTACTGTAAGATTAGATGGAGAAGCAGCAGTAAAATGTATAAATATGTCTTGTCCAGCTCAAATTAGAAGAGGAATTATTCACTTCGTTTCTAGAGATGCTATGAATATAGATGGTCTAGGTGAGTCAATAATAACATTACTATTAGAACAAAAACTTATAGCAGATGTTTCTGACTTATACTATCTTAAAAAAGAAGATATAGTAAACCTGGAAAGAATGGGAGAAAAATCAGCAACTAATCTTATAAATGCATTAGAAAAATCTAAATCTAATGACTTATATAGACTAATAAATGGTCTAGGAATAAAGCATATAGGTGTTAAGGGTGCAAAAATTATTGCAAATGAGTTTAAAGACTTGGATGTAATAATGAATTTAAATGTAAATCAACTTATCAACTTAGAAGAGTTTGGTGAAACAATGGCTGACAGTGTAGTTGAGTTCTTCAAAGAAGAAAAAAATATTTCTGTAATAGAAAAATTGAAGAATGCAGGTGTAAATACTAAAATAATTGACAATGATAATGAAGACATTATAAAAATATTTGATAAAATGAAAATTGTATTAACAGGAACACTACCAACTCTTAAGAGAAATGATGCAAAAGATATAATAGAAAAATTAGGTGGAAAAGCAACTTCAAGTGTTAGTAAATCCACATCTTTTGTTCTTGCAGGAGAAGAAGCAGGTTCAAAACTTACAAAAGCAAATGAATTAGGGGTTAAGGTAATAGATGAAGAAACCTTCTTGAATTTATCTAAATTATCTTCTCAAGAAGAAGTATTAGAGAGTTTAAAATAATCAGGAAACGATATAAATAATGTTTGGGCAAATGAGGCATTATTTTGTAGTAAATTAAATTGAATAGTGCTAAAATTATAACTATGAATAGATTAGAATAAGTATTGAAATAATAGATATTTTCAAAAAAAACTATAAGATTCTAATGAATAGATGAAGGCAAATGGGTAAAGTGAATTTTGCAGGAAAGGAAAAGTAATGATTAGAATTGATGGGAGAAAATTTGATCAAATAAGAGACGTAAAAATTACAAGAAACTTCACAAAGTATGCAGAAGGTTCAGTTCTAATAGAAATGGGAGAAACAAAAGTTGTATGTACTGCTTCAATAGAAGAAAAAGTACCTCCTTTTTTAAGAAATACTGGAACAGGTTGGATAAATGCAGAATATTCAATGTTACCTAGATCAACTCAACAAAGAAAAATTAGAGATGCTTCAAAAGGTAAAATTGATGGAAGGAGCCAAGAAATACAAAGATTAATAGGTAGAGCAATAAGATCTGTTGTAGACCTAAATAAACTAGGTGAAAGAACTATTTGGGTAGACTGTGATGTTATTCAAGCTGATGGAGGAACTAGAACTGCTTCTATAACAGGAGCATTTGTAGCTGTTGCTGAGGCTATTTATAAATTATACAGTAATGGATTAATCAAAAAAATGCCTATACAAAACTTTGTATCTGCAATAAGTGTTGGTATAGTTAATAATGAGTGTCTACTTGATATATGCTATGAAGAAGACTCAAATGCACAAGTAGATATGAACATAATAATGACTGATAGATGCGAATTTGTAGAAGTTCAAGGAACTGGAGAAGAAAGACCTTTTTCTAGAAAAGATTTAAATAAACTGTTAGAGCTTGGAGAAAAAGGGAATAAAGAACTTATAAGTATACAAAGAGCAGCATTAGGAGAAATTGCTGATGAAATATTAGGTATGGAATATGGTAATGATATAGTAATTTCTACAGGAAATGCACATAAATTAGAAGAAATAGGTGCAATACTAAAAGATTTAGATTATAATATACATTCTCTTAAAGATGTGAATTTAGGCAATTTAGATATTGAAGAAAATGGAAAAACATTTGAGCATAATGCCTTGATAAAAGCCAGAACAGTAGCTAAACTTACTAATATGATAACAATAGCTGATGATTCAGGGCTAGAGGTAGATGCAATAGGTAAAAAACCAGGAATTTATTCAGCTAGATACGCTGGAGAAAATGCTACAGACGAAGAAAATAGAGAAAAATTAATTAAGGCTTTAAAAAACACTCCAATCAGTCATAGGACTGGTAGATTTGTTTGTTGCATAGCAGTAGTATTTCCAGATGGTAAAGAGTTTGTAGTTAGAGGAACTTGTGAAGGTACTATAGCTTTCGAAGAAAAAGGTAAAAATGGATTTGGATACGATAGTTTATTCATAGTAGATAAATACAATAAAACTTTTGCAGAGTTACCATCAACTGTTAAGAATGCCATAAGTCATAGAGCCAGAGCTTTAGATCTTATGAAGGAAGAACTTTCAAGAAGAGTTATAAGATAATAAAGGATAAAATATATGAAAATAGGAATAATTAGTGATACTCATGGAGATATGAGAAGTATAGATAGAGCAATTCCATATTTAAAAAAATGTGATTTAATTATTCATGCTGGTGATTATATTAATGATGCAGAATACATATATTATGCAACTGATGTGAATGTTAAATGTGTAAAAGGGAATTGTGATTCATATGATTGCTATTCATATAGTATAGATGGAGATAATGAATTAAAATTTTCAGTTAATAATAAGAATTTTTTTGTATGTCATGGTCATTATCATAATGTGAAAATTGGTATTAACTCATTATATAGATTTGCAAAAGATAATAATATTGACTTTGTAGTGTTTGGACACACTCATATTCCTATATATGAAACAATAGATAATATTACTTTTATAAATCCAGGTAGCCTTGCATATCCAAGAGGTGGTAGCAATAAAGCTTTTGGAATATTAACAATAGATAATAATATTTCATATGAAGAAATAAAAATATAAACAAGAAGTGTTGAAATTAAGGGAACACTTGTAAATAAAAAACCTTGTATGATATAATTAAAGAGTTACCTATAAATTAGAATTATAATTTATAAAAATCATTACATAAGATATTTAGGAGGATAAAGTTAATGAAAGTAGAATTAATTAAAACAGAAGGCAATAAAGTAAGTTTTAAATTAACTGTAGATAACGATAAATTTGAATCAGCAATAGTTAAGGCTTACAATAAGAATAAAGGGAAATACAACATACCAGGATTCAGAAAAGGTAAAGCACCTAGAAAAATAATAGAAACTAACTACGGAAAAGGTGTATTTTATTCTGATGCTATAGATATACTATTCCCAGAGGTATACCCATCAGCTATAGATGAATTAAAAATAGATCCAATCGATATGCCATCAATAGATATAGAAGAAATAAGCAAGGATAACGGATTAGTTATATTAGTTGATGTAGAAGTTAAACCAACTTTTGAATTAGGTGAGTACAAAGGTGTTGAAGTAGAAAAAGTTGAAGAAACTGTAAACGAAGACGTTGTTACTGCTAAATTAGAAGAAATGAGAGAAAAAGCATCAAGATTAGTATCTGTTGAAAGAGAAATAGCTAATGGAGATACTGCTAACATAGATTTCGAAGGATTTGACGGAGAAGTTGCTTTCGAAGGTGGAAAGGGTGAAAACTATGACTTAGTTATAGGTTCAGGATCATTCATACCAGGATTCGAAGAGCAATTAGTTGGTAAAAAAGTTGGAGAAGAAGTAGAAGTTAATGTTACTTTCCCAGAAGAATACCATGCTGAAAACTTAGCTGGAAAGCCAGTTGTTTTCAAAGTTAAAGTAAATGATGTTAAAGTTAAAGAATTACCAGAGTTAAACGATGAGTTTGCTGCTGATACTACTGAATTCAATACTTTAGAAGAATTAACAGCTGACGTAAGAGCTAAAGCTGAAGCTGATGCTGCAGAAGCTGCTAAAAATGAATTAAGAAACAGAGTTATAGAAAAAGTTGTTGAAAATACAACAGTAGAAGTTCCAGAAGCTATGATTAAAAATGAAATAGAAAATCAATTAATCGAACTTAACTACCAATTACAATACCAAGGATTTGGAATGGAGCAATTCTTACAAATGACTGGTAAAACTATGGAAGAATTTAAAGCTGAATTCACTACTAACAGAAGAGAAGAAGCTGTAAAAAATGTTAAAACTTCATTAGTAATAGAAGCAATAGCTAAAGCTGAAGGTGTTGAGGTTTCTGAAGAAGAAGTTAATGCTGAAGTTGAAAAAATGGCAGCTGCTTATAACATGACTGTTGAGCAAGTTAAAGAAGCTTTAAGACCAAATGACTTAAAAGACATGGAAGGTCAATTAAAAATAAGAAAAACTATAGATTTATTAGTTGATAGTGCTAAAATAGCTTAGTTCTTTACAGTAGTCCCCCCGGGCTACTGTAAATTATATATTAAACATTCAGAGGGGGTATGATTTATGGCATTAGTACCTACAGTAGTAGAACAAACAGGAAGAGGAGAAAGAGCCTATGATATATATTCTAGATTATTAAAAGATAGAATAATATTTTTAGGTGACGAAGTAAATGATGTAACTGCTGGTCTTGTAGTAGCCCAACTACTTTTCTTAGAGGCGGAAGATCCAGATAAAGACATACATCTATATATAAATTCACCAGGTGGAAGTGTTACAGCAGGTATGGCTATATATGATACTATGCAATATATTAAACCTGATGTAAGTACAATATGTATAGGTATGGCAGCATCTATGGGTGCATTTCTATTAAATGCTGGTGCAAAAGGTAAGAGATATGCTCTACCAAATAGTACAATAATGATACATCAACCATTAGGTGGTGCAAAAGGTCAAGCAACAGATATAGAAATTCATGCCAAATGGATTTTACAAATAAAAGAAAGATTAAATCAAATTCTTTCTGAGAGAACAGGTCAACCATTGGAGAAGGTGAAGGCTGACACTGAACGTGACAACTTTATGAGTGCGATGGAAGCCAAGGAATATGGGCTAGTTGACGAAGTCATTGAAAAGGCCCATAGTTAGGAAAGAGGTGCTTGTTATGTCAAAATACGAAGAAAAAAGACAACTGAAATGTTCATTCTGCGGGAAAACACAAGATCAAGTAAGAAGATTAATTGCAGGTCCTAACGTTTATATATGTGACGAATGTGTGGAACTTTGTGATGAAATCATTCAAGAAGAAATTGAAGAAACTATGGAAGAGGATACTACATCTCTACCAAAGCCTAAAGAAATGATGGAGATTCTTAATGACTATGTAATTGGTCAAGAAAGAGCTAAAAAAATATTATCAGTTGCAGTTTATAACCACTATAAAAGAATATATAGTAAAAAATCTACAACTAAAGATATAGAAATACAAAAGAGTAACATCCTTTTACTTGGACCAACAGGTTCTGGGAAGACATTACTTGCTCAAACTTTAGCTAGAACACTAAATGTGCCATTTGCAATGGCTGATGCAACTTCTTTAACTGAAGCAGGATATGTAGGTGAAGATGTTGAAAATATTTTATTAAAACTTATTCAAGCAGCTGATTTTGACATAGAAAAAGCAGAAAGAGGAATAATCTATATTGATGAAATAGATAAAATTGCTAGAAAGTCAGAAAACCCATCTATTACAAGGGATGTAAGTGGAGAAGGCGTTCAGCAAGCTCTTTTAAAAATTCTAGAAGGAACTGTGGCTAATGTTCCGCCACAAGGAGGAAGAAAACATCCTCATCAAGAATTCCTAAAAATAGATACAACTAATGTATTATTTATTTTAGGTGGTGCCTTTGATGGCATAGAAAAAATAATTCAAAGACGTGGAACAGAAAAAACAGTAGGATTTGGTGCTAAGATTGAAAGTAAGAATGATACAGATTTAGGAAAGATATATGCTAAAGTTCTTCCTGAAGACTTACTTAAGTTTGGTATAATACCTGAATTTATAGGTAGAATACCTGTAGTTGCTACATTAGAGTTATTGGATGAAGATGCTTTAATGCAAATTCTACAAGAACCTAAGAATGCTCTAGTTAAGCAGTATAAAAAATTATTTGAACTAGATAATGTTGACTTAGAATTCGATGAAGATGCTCTAAGAGCTATAGCTAAAAAGGCTATAGATAGAAACACTGGGGCTAGAGGTCTTAGAAGTATAGTTGAGAGTGTTATGATGGAGACTATGTATGAAATTCCATCAAGAGAAGATATCAAGAAAGTAATAGTTACGAAAGAATCTGTTGCTGATGAAACACAACCAATTATGGTTCTTAAAGATAAAGAAGAAAGTGCATAATTAATATAAAAAGGAGCTTATATATTAATAAGCTCCTTTTATAATATTATGGGATTATTAAATTTAGTTTTATTATGCTAAATTAATATGTATTTTATATATAGCCTAAGATATGAACAAAATAAATATTTATAAATGAATTATTATTTTATTAATATAGCATAATAAAATTAACCTAAATTATGCATATTGCTATGTTGATTTATATTGAAAATTAACATACATAAATATATAATATAAAAAGCAAAGAAAATAGCACTTTAAGGAGTGATAATGATGGAACAAAATTATACAAAAATTGACCATGAGTTACCATTGATACCTTTAAGAGGATTAGCAATATTTCCATATATGATATTAAACTTTGACATAGGTAGAGAAATGTCTTTAAAAGCACTAGATCAAGCCATGTTAGAGGATGAATTAGTATTCTTAACTTCACAAATAGAAGCAGAAGTAGATGAACCTACAACAGAAGATTTCTATCATGTTGGAACTATTTGCAAAGTTAAACAAGTTATCAAGTTACCTGGAGATACAGTTCGTGTTTTGGTAGAGGGTGTATCTAGAGGTAAAGTTAAAGAAATAAACGAAGAAGATGGATACTTTAAAGCATTAGTAGAAGAAATAATATATGATCAAGAAAATGCTGATGAAGATATAGAAGTAGAAGCATTTGTAAGAAATGTTTTTGATGCATTTGAAGAATACATAAACATAGGTAATAGAGTTTCTCCAGAAATACTAGTATCTCTTGCTGATATAGAAAATGTAGATAGATTTATAGATACTATTGCATCAAATATTTTCTTAAAAGCAGATCAAAAGCAAGAAATTCTTGAAGAGTTTAATATAGTTAAAAGATTAGAGTTACTATATAAAATTTTATTAGAAGAAATAGATATACTAAAAATAGAAAAGAAAATAACTCTAAGAGTTAAGAAACAAATGAATAAGGTTCAAAAGGAATATTATCTTAGAGAACAGTTAAAAGCTATCCAAAAAGAATTAGGAGAAGATGAAGACTTAACTTCTGAAGTTGAAGAATACAAAGAAAAGCTAAGAAAAATCAAAGCTCCTAAGGAAACAAAGGAAAAGATAGAAAAAGAAATCAATAAGTTTTCTAGAACATCTCCTCAGTCTCCAGATTCATCAGTTAGTAGAACATATTTAGATACTATATTCTCACTGCCATGGAACAAAGAAACTAGAGATAAATTAGACTTAAAAAATGCTAAAGAGATTTTAGATGAACAACATTATGGATTAGAAAAAGTTAAGGATAGAATATTAGAATACTTAGCTATAAGAAAATTATCTAAATCATTAAAAGGACCAATAGTTTGTTTAGTTGGACCTCCAGGTGTAGGTAAAACATCTATTGCAAAATCTATAGCAGAAGCTTTAGGGAAAAAATTCGTAAGAATATCTTTAGGTGGAGTAAGAGATGAAGCTGAAATAAGAGGTCATAGAAGAACTTATGTAGGTTCTATACCAGGTAGAATAATTAATGGTATAAAAGAAGCTCAAACTAAGAATCCAGTATTCTTATTAGATGAAATAGATAAAATGGCAGCAGATTATAAGGGAGATCCATCTTCAGCGATGCTTGAAGTTTTAGACCCAGAACAAAACAAAACATTTGTTGACCATTACTTAGAAGTACCTTTTGATTTATCAAAGATACTATTTGTAACTACAGCAAATAGTTTAAGTACAATACCAGGTCCATTACTTGATAGAATGGAAATAATAGAAGTATCAGGTTATATTGAAGAAGAAAAGCTTAATATAGCTCAAAAATACTTATTACCAAAACAAATCGAAGAAAATGGATTAAAAGAAGGTTTTGTAACAATTGAAGAAGAAGCAATGAGGGACATAATTAATTACTATACAAGAGAAGCAGGAGTGAGAACTTTAGAGCGAACTATAGGTAAGGTTTGTAGAAAAATTGCTAAAAAATTCGTAGAAGACTCATCTTTAGAAGGTGTTATAGTAACTCCAAAGGATTTAGAAGAATATCTGGGAAGAGATAAACATCTATACGATTTAGCTGGGACAAAACCTGAAATAGGTATAGTAACAGGTCTTGCATGGACTTCAGTAGGTGGGGTTACACTTCCTGTAGAAGTAAATGTACTAAAAGGAAAAGGACAAGTTGTACTAACTGGTTCACTTGGTGATGTAATGAAGGAATCTGCTCAAACAGGAATATCTTATATAAGATCCATAGCAGATAAATTTGATATAGACCAAGAATTCTACAAAACAGAAGATATCCATATACATTGTCCAGAAGGAGCAACTCCAAAAGATGGTCCATCTGCAGGGGTAACTATGGCTACTGCAGTAATTTCTGCATTAACTAAAATTCCTGTTAGATGTGATGTAGCTATGACTGGTGAAATAACTCTTAGAGGTAGAGTAATGGTCGTAGGTGGAGTTAAGGAAAAGGTACTTGCGGCACATAGAGCTGGCATTAAAAAAGTTTTAATACCAAGAGAATGTGATGCTCAATTAGATGAAATACCTGAAAATGTAAAAGAAAAACTAGAAATTGTTCTTGTTGACCATATGGATCAAGTTTTAGAACATGCTTTAGTAAAAGATGGTGAGAAAAATGAAAATTAGAAGTTCAGAAATAGTAGTAAGTGCAATAAAAAAAGATCAATATCCAACAGAAGGACTACCAGAAATAGCTTTAGTTGGAAGATCAAATGTAGGAAAATCTTCGGCAACAAATGCTTTATTAAATAGAAGAAACTTTGCAAGAACAAGTCAAACTCCTGGTAAAACAAGAACAATAAACTTTTATAAAATAAATGAAGAGTTTTACTTCGTTGACCTTCCTGGTTATGGTTACGCTAAGGTATCAAAATCAGAAAAGGATAAGTGGGGAGTTATCATGGAAAGATATTTACAAGATAGACAAGAATTATGTGCTATTTTCTTACTTGTAGATATAAGACATGAGCCTACAAATGACGATGTTATGATGTATGAATGGATAAAACACTTTGGATATAACTGTGTTGTTATAGCAACAAAAGCAGATAAAATATCTAGAGGTCAATACCAAAAACACATAAGCATAATAAGAAAAAAATTAGGCCTTATGAAAGACGAAAAAGTAATACCTCTTTCTTCTTCAAAGAAAACTGGAGTGGAAGATGTATGGAATGAGATAATTGCCCAATATGAAGAGCATGGTTATGAAATAACTGTAGATTAATATACAAATAGGAACTGTATTGAAATTATATTTATGATTTCAATACAGTTTTTTGATTTCAAATAAAAATATTATATTTAGTAACAAAAGCAAGCCATAATTAATATCTTAATAAGTAGAATATTTTAGGGGGCATGAATATGAAAGGTAAAGTTAGGAAGATATTTCCAGGGGCGAATACAAGTAATGGTTTTTATTCTTATTTTGATTATATAATTCCAAAGGATATAAATAGAGTATTTTGTTTAAAAGGTGGTCCTGGAGTTGGAAAATCATCTTTAATGAAAAAGGTAGCACGTGATTTTGTAGAAAAAGGATACGATGTAGAAGTATTCCCTTGTTCATCTGATCCAAGTTCGCTAGATGCTGTTGTAATAAAAAAATTAAAAGTTGTGTTGCTAGATGCTACGGCACCACATATTGTTGATCCTAAAATACCAGGGGCTATAGATGAGATAGTTAATTTCGGTGATTTTTGGAATATGGATAACTTAGAAAAGAATAAGATGGAAATAGTGCAGTGTAACAAAGAGATAGGAGCATGTTTCCAAAGAGCATTTAAATATTTAAAAGCTGCAGAACCAATTTTCTATGATATAGAAAGTAAAAATAGTGATGCAATGAATTTTGGCAAACTTAATAAATTTACAGATGAATTTATAGATAAAATATTTAAAGGAATAGAAAATAAAGAAGAATTTTCTGGTACTAGACATTTATTTGGAACAGCTATAACTCCAATAGGTCATATAGATTATGCAGATAGTTTACTTCAAGATGCTGAAAAAGTTTATTACCTAGATGGAAAAATAGGTTATGGTAAGACTACTTTCTTAAAGAGAATATATGATAAAGCTGTATTGAAAGGGCTACATGTAGAAGTATTCCATTATCCTCTTATACCAGAAAAAATAGAGTCAATCATGATTACAGATTTAGGAATAGCAATAACTACAAGTTCTTTGTTTAAAAACCAAGAAGCAATCAATTTAAGTGAATTTATAAATAAAGAAAAATTAATTGATTATAAGGAAGAATTAGAAATAGACGAAAGAGTATTAGATGAATTAATCAATTATGCTATCTCTAATTTAAAAAAGGCTAAATTAAATCATGACGTAATTGAAAATTATTATATCCCAAATATGGATTTTGATAAGGTTGATGAATTGAAATCTCAATTGGTAAAAAAAATACTAAAATATGAAAATAAATAATTAAAACAAGAAAGCTATGATAAAGAATGAATAAAATTTTATTTTAATATCATAGCTTTTATTATTTTGCATAAAATAAGAGTTTATATCTGTATAAATAATAAAATAAGTGTTGATAATCATAGTATATATTTTATAGTAATCGAGGTGATTAAAATTATAGCATTAGAAACGGATTTATCCATATTAGTACCAGAAAAGCTTGCAAGGAAATATAATTTATTTCCTATAGAGCTAAATGAAGACTCCTTAGTAGTAGGAATTGAAGAAGAAAACATATATGCTATGCAAGATTTAAAGCTAGTTACAGGTAAAAATATAATTCTAAAACAAGTATCAAGAGAAGAGATTTTAGAAAATATTGAATTATGCTATGGAGATGCAATTGATGTAAACGACGATTATGCTAATTATTTGTTTCATGACATTCTACAAAAGGCTTTAAAGGAAAAATCTAGTGATATACATATTGAACCTTTTAGTGATTTATTGAAAATTCGAATTAGAGTAGATGGTAAGATGAAAGAAATGTTGAATCTAGGATTAGATTTATATCCATCTCTTGCAGCTGTAATAAAATATAAAGCTAATATGGATATTACAGAAAAAAGATTACCTCAAGATGGACGAATAGATGTGAAAATTAAGGATTCAGTAGTAGATATTAGAATATCAACAGTCCCAACTACTTATGGTGAAAAAATTGTACTTAGACTTTTAAGTAGAGATTCTTTTCTTAAAACAAAGTATGAACTAGGATTTTCTAAAGAATCTGTAGAAAAAATTAAAGAAATAATAAATAAAAAGACCGGAATATTACTGGTTACAGGACCAACAGGAAGTGGAAAAACTACTACAGTGTATTCAATTTTAAAAGATTTGAGAAATACTAGCAATAATATAATGACTATTGAAGACCCTGTTGAATACAAAATGGAAGGAATAAATCAAATACAAGTAAATCATAAAATAGGACTTACTTTTGAAAAGGGATTAAAAGCGATTTTAAGACAGGATCCAGATATTATTATGGTTGGTGAAATTAGAGACATAGAAACAGCAAAAATAGCTGTAAGAGCGGCTATTACAGGACATTTAGTTATAAGTACTCTTCATACTAACGATGCAATTTCATCAATAGCAAGGTTAATAGACATGGAAATTCCGCCATATTTATTAAATGCATCTTTGATTGGAGTTATATCACAAAGGTTAGTTAGAAAGGTATGTGAAAACTGTAGTAATGAAGTTGTTATTAAACAAAATGAAAAGAAATCAATATCTACTGCCATACCTATTGGATGTGAAGAATGTTCATATACAGGATATAATGGCCGAACTGTAGCCTATGAGATATTGACAATTGATGATGAAATACGAAATGGAATTCAACAAAATAAAGAAGCAAAGGATTTAAAAGACATAGCTATCAAAAATGGAATGATTACTTTTGAGGATAGTTACTCTACTCTGATTAAAAATAAAATAACAACATTAGAAGAATGTATTGTAAACAACGAAATTATTAATTAGGAGTAAATAATAATGTACAAATGTATAGTTTATGATGAGGAAAATAACAGAAGAATTTTAAAATTAAATATCGATACTGAAGACGAAATATATTCTTATGCTGATAAGAACAAATTTAAAGTAGTTGACATTAAGGAAAGAAAGTCTTTCTTTAAATGTAGGAAACTAAAAAATAAGGACGTAAAAGTTTTCTCTAAAGAAATGAGCATTCTTTTAAAATCAGGATGTGAAATATCCAAAATTTTAAGAATCCTAATAGATGAGTCTAATGACAAAGTGAGAGTTGTGTTAAAAGAAATACTTGGAGATATTGAAAAAGGCAACTCAATAAAGTCATCTTTTGAAAATACTAAGGCATTCTCAAATTTTTATATAAGTATGATAGCAGCTGGAGAATTAAGTGGTAATTTAGATGATGTTATGGACAAGCTAGCTACTTATTATGATAAAGAAAATAAATTAAAAAATAAGATTACTAGTATATTAATTTATCCAGCCATATTGATAATCACCATGATTATATCTTTTGTATTTATACTAATCTTTTTAATCCCTAATTTTGAAGATATTTATGCAGATAACAATATAAAAACACCAGGTTTAACGAAAATACTAATATGCTTATCACATTTACTTAGAGATGATTTGCTCTTAATTATGATAGGAAACTTACTTTTAATAGGTGGATTAATATATCTTAAGAAAAGTAGTAACAAGTTTAATGAAATGATAAATAAGCTTGTATTTAAACTTCCAGTTGTAAACACATATATGAAATTAATTATTAGTAACAAATTCATAAAAGCTTTATCAATTTTAATATCGAGTGGAGTACAAATTGTAGATTCTATTGAAATCTCATCAAGAGTAATGAGTAATGAGTATATATATGAAAAAATATGCAAAGCAAATGAGTTTATTAAAAAAGGTAACAGTATAGGTGATTCTTTAAAAACTGTTGAAGAATTACCATCACTATTACTATCAATGATAGCAATAGGAGAAGAAAGTGGTCGGCTAGATACAGTACTGGATACAGTTACAGATTATTATGAAAATGAACTAGATTCAAAACTTGAAATTGGAACTAAATACTTTGAAAATTTTATCACCTTACTTATAGGAGTTCTAGTCGGAATAGTAGTCATATCAATGATGATACCAATGTTCGATGCTGTATCAGCTATTTAAAAATGGAGGTAACTAAAATGATTATACTAAAAAAGAAAAGAAGAGGGTTTACCCTAATTGAAATGGTAATAGTTATTACTATAATCGGAATTTTATCTAGTATTGCAGTAACAAAATATTCAAAGGTTCAAGAAAATGCCAAGAAAAATGCTGATTATGCTACAGCTGCTAATTTAGCAACAGCTGCAATGATATCTATAAGTGATGGGAATACGTCAGTTGAACCAAGTGATTTACAAAGTGATGGATATATTCAATTTGTACCAATTTCAAAATCGGTAAAAGGCAATGAATTTATTGTAACAGCACAAGGAGATTCTGTAACAGTTAAGATAGGGACTGAAACATTTTATCCAAAGCCTAATTAAACTGTGGTTACACCTTAGCCAATTTAAGATAGAATAAATAATAATTTTGTGGAGGTGATTTTATAAAGGAGTATCTTATTGTAAATATTAATAATAAAACTACAGAAATATTATTAATAAGAAAAAATAGAAATAAGTGCAATATAGAGAATAAAATGAGCTATGAAATGGGAAGCAATGACTTAAATAATGAAGAAAAAAATACATATATAGATGAAATCACAAAATTAACAAAAGAAATATCCAATCAAAGATTAAAAAATATATACTTCAATATACAAAATAGCGAAGTTATTATTAGAAATATACAAAATATAAAATCTAGAAATAAAAAAGAAATTATTCAGTTAATTAAATATGAAATAGGTGGATACATGCCATTAAATTTACAAAATTATGTAATAAAATATAAAGAAAATATTAATACTAAGGGAAAGGGGTCAGTGCAAGGAATCTTATTTCCAAAGAAATATGTAGATATTTGCAAATCTATAAGTGAAAATTTAAAAATAAAGAAAAAATATCTATATATTAATTTTGATATTTTACAAAAGCTTATAGATTTAAGAGTAATTGATTTATCAAATAGTAATGATGATAAAGTAACTATAATAGAAAATAGAGGTCAAGATATGATTTTAAATACAGTTTTTGATAAAAAAATTATTGAATCTTATGTTGTGGAAAAAAATAATACTCAATATTCCATAAATAAATCTTCTTATGATGAAAATACATATTATTACGGAATAAGCGATGGCTTTATAAATAGCCTAGAAATTAAAAAATTAAATATTAAAGATAGATTGATTTTAAAAAATGATGAAGAGGTTATAGATATGACATTAGATCATTTACCAGCATGGGGGATGATAATATAGATGAGAAAAAAGGCATTAATTAATTTTTTTAAAGAAGAGAAGCGAGAAGAAAAATATTTTAAGTGTACTGTAATAATATTAATATACTTATTAATTTTTCAAAGTTATACAAGCATAAAATCTATTAATAACTTGAAAGAAGATATAAATAATACTAAAACAATTGTGCAATCAAATGTAGAGCAAATGGTTGAAAAGAAAAAAAGTACATTGGTAAATGATACAAATGAAATATATAATCTATTAGGCTTTTCAAATGTTGAAAGGCTGTCTGTTGAAAATAATAAAGTAAGTATAGAGGGCAAATGTAAGAGTTTAGAAATACTAGATAAATTAAAATCTATGGATAATATAAAAAATTTTTCTGTAACTAATGTAGAAAATAAAAATAATAAGTTATATTTTCATGCAATATATGAGATAGGAGGCTTTGAATAATGTTCAAGAATAAAAAGGAATTAAAAAAGATATGCATTGCCATAATGACATTTGTGGTAGTCAGTATAGGTACTTCTTATACTATGAACACTAAAATTAATGCTTTGGAGCAGGAGAGAACTAAACTGACAGAAGTAGAACCAGAATATAAAGGTGATTGTTACGATGAAACGATGGATTTAAGCGATGACATAGTAATTAAGATAATTGATAAAATGGATTCAAGTTTAGATATTAATTTTATAAACAAGTTTGATGAAGTAGATGAAAATAATAAGCCATACTCATCCATTGAACTAAGTGTATCAGGAAACTTGGATAAAATTAAAGGAATAGAAAGTGTTTTAAATGGCTTGAATCTAAATTATAAAATTGAAAATATGGATATAAAAAATCCTAAAAATGAAAAGGGAAATGAGAAGAATTATGTAGATTGCATAATGACAATTAAAGTCATATAAAGTAATAAGATAAGGTAATGATTTATGAATTGGAGTTTTATGAAAATTTATAATGAAAATGGTAGTACGATTGTTAATAAATTTAGAAGGATAATAGTCTAATTTCTAGAAAATTATTATTAAAGTATGGAAGTCCAAATTATTATATGAAACTATGGAAAAAGCAAATTGATAATAATAACTAGCAATATAAATGAAAGATAAATTCTAATATAAAATCAAGTATATATGGCCGTGCTTAAAAAATAGTGAAGGAGTGAAGATAACTTGATAGGTAGAAATGAACTATGTCCTTGTGGTAGTGGAAAGAAGTATAAAAAATGTTGCTTACAAAAAAATCAGCTAATAGAATTTACAAGAAATAAAACATTATATGCAAAAGGTTTGTATAAAAATATGGAAAATAAAATATGTGAGTATTCGAAATCATCAAGTTTCCATAAATATAGAGAGGAATGCTTAAAGAAATTTCATATTTCACAAGAAAGTAACTGTATGCTAGATAAGCAATATAATACATATTTTATGCATGATTATAGAAATGATAAGGGAAATACAATAACCAATATGTTTATAAACGATAATAAATTAACTTTAAATAAAAATCAAAGAAATATATTATCATCAATGATGAAATCTAATGTAAGCATATTTAAAATTGAAGATATAGGAACTACAAAATCAATAATTAGAGACTATTTTAATGATAATAAAATAATAGTGGAAGATATTGATGCGTTTAAAAACTTAAAAGTTGGTGAAAGTATAATAGGAAGGCCAATAAATGTACAAGGTATGAATATAATGGTTGATGAATGCATAAAGGTATCAAATAAAAATGTAAGTATAATACTTGATAGCATTAAACAATCTTATAAGGCTAACAATAATAAAAAGTTAAAGAATATAAAAGAATTTGTAATTTATAATAGTGAGCTAATTTATAAATTTGCACAACAAATATTATTAAATGATGAATCGTATGTTGTAAATTCATTAAATACTAACATAAAAAATATGACTGAAACTAAAGTAGACAATAATTTAGATGTAAATATATATGATGTATTAAAAAGTAATATAGAAGATAAATATTTACAAAAAGGATTGGATTTATGGAAGGGCTTTCTTAAATCTAACAAATCAATAAAAGGTAATGAAAATGGATGGGCTGCAGCAATAGAATACTATATTAAGAAAGATGCAGGAGAAATTATAACTCAAGCTCAAGTATCTGAAAAATATGAAATAAGTCCTCGTACCTTAGGAAAAAGATATAAAGAATTAAGAGCATCATAAAATAAATTTATTATTATTAAAATTTATTATATTTATAAGAAAATACTATTAAATTTTACATTTAATAGTATTTTTTGTATTTAAAATATAAAAAGTTATAAAAAAAGGTTTTAATATATCTAAAAGGTGATAAAATAATACATATATAATAGAGAAAGAGGTAAAAATATGAGTCTTAGTTTAGGAAATGGAATTGCAGTATCAACTAACTTTATAAAATCGAATCCAGCAGTACCTGTATATAATGGTGAGGAAAGTCCTAGCAATTTATATGCTGTAATTTATCATATAGAAATAGGATACAATGAAGGTAAAGAACAAAAAGTAAAACAATACATAATAATTGACTATAAAGACTTTGATTTATCTTCAGAAAAGAAAGATGAATTATTAGATACAGCAAAGAAATACTGTGAAATGAAAGATATACCACAAGGAGATCAATTAGAAATAACATTATTAGACAATGATGAAGCTGAAGATTTCTTAGAAAAGGTATTTAACAATATGAAAGTTATAAGAGGTCTTATTACTAAAAGAGACTAATAGTATTTAACAGCTAAAAATAAATAATAATTTTATGAAAAATCAAAGGCTTTGGTAAATTCCTGGCTTTTGATTTTTTTTGAGTAATATGTGAAAATTTATGTCTAGGTATTTTTTTTAGTGGTAAATATAATAGGTAATATAAAATATAGAAGTACCATAAAGGAGAAAAAAATGTTAAGAGTATCGAATATAAAAATTAGTATTGATGAGGATAAGTCAAAAATACTAAAGTTAGTATTAAATAAATTAAAAATAAAAGAAAATGAATTGATAAAATATCATATTTTTAAGGAGTCTATAGATGCAAGGAAAAAAGGAAAAATAGATTTTGTTTATACTGTAGATGTTGAACTTAAAAATGAACAAAAGTTATTAAAAAAAGGTCTAAAGGATATAGTTGAAGTAAAACAACCTCATTATGTGGGCGTTCAACATGGAAGTAATAAAATAAACAATAGACCAGTTGTTGTAGGAAGTGGTCCAGCAGGTTTATTTGCAGCCCTACTTTTAGCACAAAGAGGATATAATCCACTATTAATTGAAAGAGGATTAGATGTGGATGAGAGAACAAAAGATATAAATAATTTCTGGAACAATAGAGTATTTAAAAATAACTCAAACGTACAATTTGGAGAAGGTGGAGCAGGTACTTTTTCAGATGGTAAACTTACAACAAGAATAAAGGATATCAGATGTAGAAAGGTTTTAGAAGAGCTTGTAAACTTTGGTTCACCTGATGATATACTGTACTCTCATAAACCACATGTGGGAACTGACATACTTAAAAATGTTGTAAAAAATATAAGAGAAGAAATAAAAAGACTTGGTGGGGAAGTAAGATTTAATACTCAAGTTACAGATATAGAAGTAGAAAATGACAGTATAAAAGCAGTAATAGTTAATGATAAAGAAAGAGTAGAATGTGACAATGTAATATTTGCTGTTGGTCATAGTGCGAGAGATTCTTATGAGATGTTATATAGCAAAGGTGTAAAAATTATTCAAAAACCATTTGCTATTGGAGCTAGAATAGAACATCCTCAAGAATTAATAAATAAATCTCAATATAAAGAATTCTATAATCATCCAAGGCTTGGAGCAGCGGATTATAGACTAATAGAGCATACATCTAACGGAAGAACAGCATATTCCTTCTGTATGTGTCCTGGAGGTACTGTAATAGCATCTGCATCAAATGAATTTGAAGTAGTGACAAATGGTATGAGTGAACATGCTAGGGACAAGGTAAATGCAAATAGTGCATTTTTAGTTAATGTTACACCAGAAGACTTTGGCAATAGTCATCCTTTAGCAGGGATTGAATTCCAAAGAAAATATGAAAAACTAGCTTATGAATTAGGTGGTAAAAGTTATAATGCACCTATGCAATTAGTAGGAGATTTTTTAAATGACAAGATTACTACAGATATAGGAAAGGTTGAACCATCATATAAGCCAGGCGTAACAGGAGCTGATTTAAGGGACTGTTTACCTGAGTTTGTTACAAACACAATGAAGGAAGCTTTATTATCTCTTGATAGAAAATTGAATGGATTTGCAATGTATGATGCTGTGTTAACAGGTGTAGAAACAAGGTCATCTGCTCCAGTAAGAATAGTAAGAGACGAAGAAACTTTGCAATCAGTAAGTACTAAAAATCTATACCCATGTGGGGAAGGTGCTGGTTATGCAGGAGGAATAGTTACAGCTGCAGTTGATGGTATAAAATGTGCAGAAAAGATCATTGAAAAATATTGTCCAATTGTTAAATAATTTTAACAATTATAGTCGAATTGATAAAAAAATTTAACGAAAATTTATGATATAATGTTTATGCGTTAAATCATAAATACATAGTAGTAAAAGATTTTTTATTTAGGATTAAAAGCAGAATATAATAGTCAATGATTAAATGTAACTAAGGAGGAATACAATTGGAAATAATCATCGGTATTATGGGTGGATTAGGATTATTCTTATTTGGAATGAATCTTATGGGAGAAGCCCTAGAAAAGGCAGCTGGAAGTAAGCTGAAAAAGATTATAGAACTTCTGACGAGTAATATATTTATGGGAGTTCTTGTTGGGACATTAGTAACAGCTGTAATCCAATCATCAAGTGCCACTACAGTAATGGTAGTTGGTTTTGTTAATGCTGGTATAATGACATTGCCACAGGCAGTAGGAGTTATAATGGGTGCTAATATAGGGACAACAGTAACAGCTCAATTAGTATCTATAGATATGAATGGACTAGCTCCTGTAGCTTTAGGAATAGGTATAATTCTTTATTTATTCGGTGGAAAGCCAAAAACTAAACATATTGCAGAAGTTTTAATAGGATTTGGTATATTATTTACAGGCATGGACTTCATGAAAGAAGCTGTGCAACCATTATCAGAATACCAAGGATTTACAAATGCATTACTTACTTTTGGTAAATATCCAATCTTAGGATTATTACTAGGATTTGGTATAACAGCAATAATACAAAGCTCAAGTGCATCAATGGGTATGCTAGTTGTTTTAGCATCACAAGGGTTAATACCACTTAATAGTGCTTTACCAATATTATATGGTCAAAATATAGGAACTTGTGTAACATCTTTATTATCAAGTATAGGTGCAAGCATAAGCGCAAAAAGAGCAGCACTTATACACTTAATATTTAATATACTTGGAACAGTAATATTCTTATTATTCTTAAATAAAATAGTTGTTGCTGGAGTAACTTATATAGATCCAAATAATGTTGCAAGACAAATTGCTAATGTTCATACAATATTCAATATAGCATCAACATTAATATTATTACCATTTAATAAAATGATAATAAAATTAGCAACTAGATTAATTCCAGACTCACATTTAGAAGACGATGATGTAAAAGTTGTAAAATTTATAGATGATAGAATGATTGAAACACCTTCAATAGCTTTACTAAATGTTGAGAAAGAAACATTAAGAATGGGTGAGAAATCAAAACAAAGTTTAGACTGTGCAATGAGAGGTATAATGGAAAAATCTCAAAAAGATTTATCTAACACATTAAAAAAAGAAAAAACAATAAATGAATTACAAAAAACTATATTAAGCTACTTACTAAAATTATCTAAGGCACCTTTAAATGAAGAATCAAGAGAAGTGATAGATTCATTGTTTAACACAGTAAATGACATAGAAAGAATAGGTGACCATGCTGAAAACTTAGCAGAATTAGGTGAAAATAGTATAGCTAATGATGTTGTATTTTCAGATCATGCAAAAAATGAATTAAATGATATGTATAACAAAGTTTTATCAACTTATACTTATGCATTAGAATCTATGAGAACATCAGATGTAGACCTTGCTTGTAAAGTAATAAAAATGGAAGAACAAGTAGATATTATGGAAAAATCATGTAGAGTAAATCACATGAGAAGATTAAATAATAATATGTGTAGTATAGACAATGGTATTATTTACTTAGAAATAATAACTAATTTAGAGAGAGTTTCAGATCATGCTGTAAATATAGCTCAACAAGTTATAGCACAAAGTGTAAATGAAAAATAGATAACCAATAAAGCCTTAGAGATAGTAATTATTTCTAAGGTTTTTTATATTTTTGTATAGAAGGTTAAAAATTAACTAATGCGAGAAAAAAATAATATGAATTAAACAATTTTTTAACAAGAAGGTAAACCTATTTTATGATATAATTTTATGATATAAATACTATAAAAAGAGGGAGTAAAATTATAAACAAAATTAATTTTAACTATAGTAAAGCCTTAGGTTTTTTTGCTAAGGAAGAGGTAGATGCATTACAACCTTATGTTGATGTTGCACACGAAATGCTTCATAACAAAACAGGTTTAGGTAATGATTTCTTAGGTTGGATAGACCTTCCTAATAACTATGATAAAGAAGAGTTTGCAAGAATAAAAAAAGCTGCTGAAAAGATACAATCAGATTCTGATGTATTGATAGTAATAGGAATAGGTGGTTCATACTTAGGGGCTAGAGCTGCCATAGAATGTCTAGGTCATTCATTTAGAAATAATTTAAATAAAGAAGAAAGAAAGACTCCAGAAATATATTATGCAGGGAACAATATAAGTTCAACTTATTTAATGGACTTATTAGATATAATAAAAGATAAAGATGTATCATTAAACGTTATATCTAAATCAGGAACTACTACTGAACCAGCTATAGCTTTTAGAGTATTAAAAGAATTCTTAGAAAATAAATACGGAAAAGAAGAAGCTGCAAAAAGAATATATGCAACTACAGATGCAAGTAAAGGTGCATTGAAACAAGTTTCTGATGAAGAAGGATATGAAACTTTTGTAATACCGGATGATGTTGGAGGCAGATTCTCAGTGTTAACGCCAGTTGGTTTATTGCCAATAGCTACAGCAGGTCTTGATATAGATGCAATGATGCAAGGTGCTAATGATGCTCGCGAAAATTACTCTACAGCTAACTTAGCAGAAAATGATTGCTATCAATATGCAGCTGTTAGAAATGTTTTACATAGAAAAGGCAAAGATATAGAATTACTAGTAAACTATGAGCCAAGTTTACATTTTGTAAGTGAGTGGTGGAAACAATTATATGGAGAATCTGAAGGAAAAGACCAAAAAGGTATATTCCCAGCAGCAGTAGATTTTTCAACTGATTTACATTCAATGGGACAATACGTTCAAGATGGTAAGAGAATCTTATTTGAAACAGTTTTAAATGTGGAAAAACCAAGAAGAGCCATAGAATTAAAATCAGCAGAAAATGATTTAGATGGACTTAACTATTTAAGTGGAAAAACTTTAGATTTTGTAAATGAAAAAGCATTCCAAGGAACTTTACTTGCTCATACTGATGGTCAAGTTCCAAACTTATTAATCAACATACCTACATTAGATGAGTACAATTTTGGATACTTAGTATACTTCTTTGAAAAAGCTTGTGGGATAAGTGGATATTTATTAGGAGTAAATCCATTTGACCAACCAGGTGTTGAAGCATACAAGAAAAATATGTTTGCTTTATTAGGCAAGCCAGGATTTGAAAAAGAAAAAGAAGAATTAGAAAAAAGACTTTAGAAATTAAGGTTTAATTAAGAATAAAATATTATAATGAAATCATCATAAGAGATTTATATCGATTGTGATGATTTCTTTTTTATGTTTAAGAGATTAAAAGTTAATAATAAATAATATAAATAAAATAATAATATATTCATTTTGTTAGGAGGAGAAAAAATGTCTAGAAAAAAAGGGATAGGATTAGTAGTTATTGTAGCAGTAATATGTTCAGTACTTAGTTCATTTTTAACGGTAGTTTTATTAAAAAATAATTTAACTTCATCATCAAATGGAGGCGCTACATCACAAAGTATCAATATTAATAGCGCTGGAAAAAGTACAAATGTGTATCAAGCAGTAACAGAAAAGGCTATGCCATCTGTAGTAGGTATTACTACAACTGTAATGAGCTCAAATAATATGTTTTCTATTCCAACTGAATCAGAAGGTGTGGGAACAGGTATAGTAGTAGACTCAAATGGATACATACTTACAAATTCTCATGTTATTTCTGATGGAGAAGCAAAAAAAGTAAATGTACTATTTAATGATGGTTCAAGTATTGATGGTAATGTTGTTTGGTATGACTCACAATTAGATTTAGCCGTAGTAAAAGTAAATAAAACTGGCCTTACTCCAGCAGAACTTGGAGATAGTGATAAAGTTTCAATAGGAGACATATCTATAGCTATAGGTAATCCACTTGGATTAGAATTGCAAAGAACAGTTACACAAGGTATAATCAGTGGACTAGATAGAACCATAAAAACTGAAAGTGCAACTATGACGGGGCTTATTCAAACAGATGCGAGTATAAACTCTGGTAATAGTGGTGGACCGTTATTAAATGAAAAAGGCCAAGTTATAGGAATAAATACAGCAAAGACATCTGAAGGTGAAAGTTTAGGGTTTGCTATTCCAATTAATCAAGCAAAAGAAATTATAGAATCAGTAATTAAAAATGGAAGCTATGAAAAAGTAACACTTGGTATAAAAGGATATGATGCATCAACTTATGCAGCTTATGCTCAATCTCAAGGACAGAAGGTAGCTACTGATGAAGGTATATTTGTTGGAGAAGTAGTAGACGATTCTCCAGCTAAAAAAGCTGGCGTTAAAGCAGGAGATATAATTGTTAAATTAGGAGATACAAAACTAACAAGCATGTCTGATTTAACTAAACGTTTATATGAATATAAAAGTGGTGACAAGACTACTTTAGTAGTAAATAGAGATGGTAAAGAAGTAAAATTAAATGTAAGTTTTTAATATAAAAATAGTGAGGAGCAATATCCTCACTATTTTTATATCCAAAATAATATTTAAAAAATGTGAATTTAGATAATATATAATTTTAATTTATATTGAGATTTAGAGTTTAAATTATTACTATTTATTATATAAATATAAAAAGGAAGAAGAGGAAAAGTATATGAAAAAAATAATGATATTTGGGGCAGGGCAAGCTGGTAGTATGATATCAAACTGGATAAATGGAGGTTTAGAATTATTAGGTTTTATAGATAATAATCCAGATTTATGTGGAAAATATAAAGGTAATAAAAAGATATATTCTGCTAAAGAATCTGTAAAAATGATGCCTGATATTATTGTTATTACAGTTTTAAATAAAGAAACATCTGAAGAAATTCAATTACAACTAAAATTATTAGATTATAAAGGAATTATATTTAATATTAATGATTTTAAATCATACATAGATATAAGATTAGCATCTTTGAGATTGATAGCATCTGAGATAAATGAACAGAAGCTAGAGGGAGAAGTTGCCGAGCTAGGTGTATATAAGGGGAAATTTGCATCGGAAATCAATAGATTATTTCCAAACAAAAAATTATATCTTTTTGATACTTTTGAAGGTTTTAATAGCGAAGATGTGAGTATAGAAAACAGTCATGGATATTCAAAAGCTAAGGTAGGAGATTTCTCAGATACTAATATGGAATTAGTAAAAAATCAGTTGCCATACAAAGAGCAAGCAATATTTATTAAAGGATATTTTCCTGAGAGTGTAAAAGAAGAGCTACCAAGTTTTTGTTTTGTTAGCTTAGATACAGACTTGTATAAACCTACTTATGAAGGGTTGAAAGTATTCTACCCTAAGCTTGTAAAAGGTGGAATGATCATAATACATGACTATAACAGTACTCAGTTTCCAGGTGTGAAAGATGCAGTAAAAGAATTTTGCATAGAAAATAATGCTTTCCTAGTACCACTATGCGATATGCATGGCTCGGCAGTATTAATAAAATAGTTAATAAAAAAATTGCTATACTCATTAGAATATAGCAATTTTTTATATTATTCGTTTGTAGCTTTTGCATGACATGATCCACTTGATGGACAAGACGAGCAAGAACTACATCCGCTTGATTTTTTAGTGAACATTTTAAATAGAATAAATGCAGCGATTAAAACTATTAAACCACCTATTATATACTCTACAGAAGTACTACTACCAACTATTAAGTTACCAACTGTAGTAACAATAAATGCAACTACCCAAGCAAGGGCAAATTGATAAGATAATGATATTATCATCATTTTATTTCCGTATTCTTTTCTCATAGTAGCAAGTGCTGCTATACATGGTGTATATAGTGCAGAGAATGCTAAGAATGAAAGTGCTGTAACTCCAGTGAATACAGTAGGTAAAACTTGAGCTAAATCATTACCAAATAAAACTGACATTGTATTTACAACTATTTCTTTAGCACCAAGTCCAGTAAGTATAGAAACTGAAATTCTCCAGTCACTAAATCCTAAAGGAGCAAATAAAGGAGCAATTATTTTTCCGAAACTTGATAAGAAGCTGGTATTCATATCTTCAGTAAATCCATGTAAGTTAAATGATGATAAGAACCATATAACTACTGACATGGCAAACATTACAGTCACAACTCTTATTAAGAATCCTTTAGATTTACTCCAAGTATTTTTTAATAAAGATGATAAAGTAGGAACTCTATATTCTGGCAATTCAAGAACGAAAGGTTCTGCTTGTGTTTTGTATACTGTTTTGTTTAATACTAAAGCAACTAAGATTGCTACAACTATTCCTAGTAAATATAAACCAGTAGTAACTAAAGCTTCATGTCTAGAGAAGAAGATTTTTACGAATAGAGCATATATAGGCAATTTAGCACCACAAGTCATAAGTGGAGAAATTAATGCTGTTATCTTTCTATCTTTTTCACTTTCTAAGGTTCTAGTTGCCATTATTGCTGGAGAAGAACATCCAAGTCCCATAACCATAGGGATAAATGCTTTACCAGATAAACCAACTCTATACATTATTCTGTCCATTAAGAAAGCTGCTCTTGACATATATCCGCTATCTTCAAATAATGATATTCCGAAGAATAAAGTGAAGATTAGAGGGAAGAATGGTAAAGTACCAGCTACACCACCAAGTACACCATCAACTATAAGAGATTTAAACCATACACTTGAATTAGCTAACATACTGTCAACTGGAGCCATAACATAAGTCTCTATTGCTCCTCCAAGCCATTCTTGTAAAGGTCCACCTACCCAATCAAAAGTAAATTTAAATAATAGCAATAATATTCCTATAAAAATTGGATAAGCAAGTATAGGATTTAGTATAATATCATCTATACGATCACTTATTGATTTCTTATTAGTTGGAGGAACTATAGTAGCATTAGATATAATTTCTTCTAATTTTTTATAAGTTTGAGTTTCATCACCAAAATCTATAGAGTAATTAATCATAGATTTTGAAGCATTTTCAATTACAGACTTAATATTTTCTAAACCAGTTTTTTTCTTTGCAACTATAGGCAGTATAGTAACATTAAGATTTTCAGCTAATTTATCATAATCTAGTTTTATTCCTTTAGCCTCAGCCAAGTCAACCATATTAAGTAAAATAACTATTGGTTTATTATATTTCATAAGTTGAGTAGTAAGGTATAAGTTTCTATCAAGATTAGAAGCATCTACCACATTTATTATTACATCAACATTTCCTTTTTCTAAAAATTCTTTAGATACTTTTTCTTCATTAGAGAAAGTATCCATGGCATAAATACCTGGTAAATCTACTATTTTTATATTATCATCTAAAAAGCCTTCTTTTTTCTCGATTGTTACCCCAGGCCAGTTACCCACATATTGGTTAGAACCTGTTAATAAGTTAAATACAGTAGTTTTACCAACGTTAGGATTACCGAATAAAGCTACATTAATCAACTAAACCACCTCACTATCTTTTAAGTATATATTTTTTGCATCAGATTTTCTTAAGGCTAAGTTAAGTCCTCTAAAATTAACTATTATTGGATCTCCTAGTGGAGCAATTTTTTTTATTTCTATTTCAGTATTAGCAATACATCCTAAAGCAAGAAGTCTTTTTGCTAATCGTTCGTCACCATCTATATTATGAATTGTACCGCTTTGGCCAACTTTTAAGTCGTAAACAGTCATCATTAACACCTCCTAATGAGTTTCATTATCAATTAAATTATAACTATATTTAGTCAAAATGTCAATATAATCATAATTTTAACATTAGATTTTTAAAACTTATATAAAAAAAATTAAAATATAGAGGTTTTAAACTATATATTGTATTATAATATTAGGTTAAAAAATGGAGATGAAAATGAATGAAAACTAAAAAGATGACTTTTCTAGGTTTGATGGTGTCATATAGCTTAGTATTATATATAATTGAAACTTACATACCTAACCCACTTATAGCGATCTTTCCAGGTGCTAAATTAGGTTTATCAAATATAATAACGCTTATATCATTGATAATCTTAGGTGTAAAAGATACATGTATAGTATTAACTGTTAGAATTATATTATCTTCTATTTTTGCTGGACCTATTTCATACTTATTATTTAGTGCTGGAGGAGCATATTTAAGTTTAATCTGTATGTATTTAGCTAGTAAGATAAAGGGTTTTTCACTTATAGGAGTGAGTATTATAGGAGCCATAGGACATAATATAGGACAGTTATTAGTAGCAAGTATAATAGTACAAAGTATTAATATGGTAGGGTATTTACCATTTATGCTTATAGCATCTTTAATTACAGGGATGTTTGTAGGATTAGTGTCAAAGTATTGTTATCCTAAATTGACAATATTTTCCGAGAGGTTGTTGACAAAGAATAACAATTTTTGATAGAATTAAATAAAATACATATTGATAGTGGTGGTTTTTATGGATAAAAGTGAATTAGAAGCACTGAAGAAAGAAATTGAAGAAGTAAGGGAATTAATAAATACATATATAGAGTACCCTGAAATATTCAGAGATGAGCTAGTTGAATCAAGTCAGAAAATAGATATGTTAATAAATGAATATATAAAGCAAGCAAGTGACCCACAATAATGTGGGTTTTTTTGTATGTATTTTGTGATTTTAAATGAGAATTATGAGTATACTAAAGTATAAATGTAAATAAGAAAGCAAATTTTATTTATGAGTTTATTATAATTAAAGGTGATTAAATGTTTTTTTCTAAATTAATTCGTAGCATTTTTATCATAATAATCGCATGTATTTTGTTAAAAATTATACAATTTTTTTTAAAAGGTTTATTTAAAATTACAAAGTTTGATGAGAGGTATGAGGACACCCTTTGTAGTGTGCTATGCTCTGTGTCTTACTATATAATGCTATTTTTAAGCGTCATACTAATACTTAGAGAGTTTGAAATTGTTGATGCAACTGCATTTGGTTCATTAGTTACTGGAGCAAGCATAGTTGGAATTGTGGCAGGAGTCGCATCCCAAAGTATACTAAAAGACATTTTTAATGGATTTTTTATTCTATTTGAAAAGCAAATTCAGGTAGGAGATTTTATTGTAATAAATGAAGAGTTTAGAGGTAGTGTAGAAGAAATTGGCATAAGAAGTGTTAGTCTCAGAGATTGGGATTTAAAAAGAATTACTATTCCAAATGGTAATATTAACAGTATAAGAAACTATAGTAAGGATGTGATGAGAGTTATTGTTCATGTTAGAGTTTCTTATGAGGAGGATCCGATAAAAGTTTTAGATTCATTACAAGAAGTATGTAATATAATGAATGAAAACTATAAAGAGTACCTTGTTAAGTTAAGACCATCTAGCAATCTAGGATTTAAAGTTTATGGAATAACAGATATAGAAAAAATATCAATAGGTGCAAAATACACAATTACAGGCGTAGTTACATCAGAAAAATATTTTGCTATATTGAGAGAAGCTAAATTACAAGTCTTAATAGTATTTAAGAAAAATAATATTAAGATTGGATATCCAACAAATATAAACATCTTAGCAAATGAAGATAATATAAATGAAGAATTATAGATTGTAATTACGAATAGAGAATAAAAACATATACTATACTAATAAATATATGAAATACTTATATAATATGAATATATGATTCTAAGGGGGATAAAATGGGGGACATAATTTTAAAAAATGAGGAAGTAATCATAAAACTCTTATTAGCTGTTATAGTAGGTGGTTTTACTGGTTATGAAAGAGAAAAGTCTAATCAATTTGCGGGTTTTAGAACACATATTTTAGTATCTATTGGATCATGTATTACATCTATTATAGCTCTAGAACTATTTACCCAATATGGTAGCATTACAAATATGGATCCAGCAAGGTTACCTGCGCAAGTATTATCTGGGATAGGTTTTTTGGGTGCAGGAGCTATATTAAAAAATTCCAATGGAATAAGAGGATTAACAACAGCAGCAGGTATATGGACTACTGCATGTATTGGGATTGCAATAGGATATGGTCAATATGTGCTTGGAATTTCGGCATGGATTTTAGTGATGACAACACTGTATATATTGAAAAATTTTGATAAAGTAATATCTAAACGAAGTCAAACAGTACTAAAAGCAACTATAACAAACTTAGATGTGACATCTACTGTATTTAATACTATTAAATCATCTGAAATAGCCATAAAAAACTTTCAAATAATAACTAAATCAGAAGGAATATGGGAAATTGTGCTTTTGATTGAATATGATAAGAGATTAATATTAGATGAGTTAATTATAGAACTGAAAAATATTAATCATGTTATTAATATGGAATATATAAAGTAAGTTTAATGTAGTTTGCGATTTTATTTTGGAAATACTAATATAAATATATATAAATAAAGAAGTTTATTAGATAAATAATTTATTAAGGAGTGAAAAGATGGAAAGAAGTACAATAGAAAATAAATTTAAATGGACAATAGATGAAATGTACCCAGATGAATCATCTATAGAAAAGGACATAAAAAAGGTAAAAGATTTAATTGAAGAAGTTAAGAAATACAAGGGAACTTTAGCTGATAGCGAAGAAAACTTATATAAAGCTTTAAACATATCAGAAGAAGCATCTAGAATACTTCAAAATTTATATGTGTATACTCATATGAAAAGTCATGAAGATACTAGAATAAATAAGAATCAAGGAAATGCAACTAAAACAGATATGTTATCTACAGAATTATCAATGGCAACTTCATATATGGTGCCAGAAATAATTGCTATGGATAATGAAAAATTAGAAAATTACTTAAAAAGTGAAAAGTTATCTAATTATAAAAAACATGTAGATGAAATTTTAAGATTAAAACCACATACTTTAAATGAAAGAGAAGAAGAATTATTAGCTGCAGTATCTGATTTATCAGGTGTACCAGAAAATATATATGATATGTTATCTTTTGCTGATCTACAATTTCCAGAAATAGAAGATGAAAAAGGCGAAAAAGTCAAAGTAACGCACTCAAACTTTAGCTTATTCCTAAAAAGCAAAGACCAACGAGTAAGAAAAGATGCATTTGAAGCAATGTATTCTATTTATGGTCAATTTAAGAATACTTTTGCATCGACTTTATATGGTGGTATAAAAAGCGAAATATTCTATGCTAAAACAAGAAAGTATGAATCTGCGCTACAAGGTTCATTATTCCAAGACGATGTTAGTGTGGAAGTTTACGACAACTTAATTGCAGCTGTTCACGAGAATTTAGACTCTCTAAATAAATACATGGATCTTAAAAAGACATTTTTAGGACTAGACAAAATAAATATGTATGATTTATATGTGCCATTAACTGAAAACTTTGATATGGAAATACCTTATGAAAAGGCACAAGAAATTATATTAGAAGCCTTAAAACCTTTAGGTGAAGAGTATTTAGAAAATGTAAAAAAAGCATTTGCTGAAGGTTGGATAGATGTATACGATAATGAAGGAAAACAAGGTGGAGCTTATTCTTGGGGTAGCTACGATTCTAAATCATATATATTACTTAGCTACAAAGATGACCTAAACTCATTATTTACTTTAATACATGAAATGGGCCACTCAATGCATAGTTATTATTCAAAAAATAATCAACCATATTTGTATTCGGGATATAAAATCTTTGTGGCGGAAGTTGCATCTACATTAAATGAGCTATTATTAATAAATTACTTATTAAAAAATGCCAGTTCAAAAGAAGAAAGAGTGTATTTATTAAATTATTACTTAGAGCAATTTAGAACTACTGTGTATAGACAAACAATGTTTGCTGAGTTTGAAAAAATATGTCATGAAAAAGTTGAGGGTGGAGAGCCTTTAACAGCAGAAGAATTCACAAATATTTATTATGACTTAAATAAACAATACTATGGTGAATCTTGCGAAGTAAATGAAGATATAGGGCTAGAATGGGCAAGAATACCTCATTTCTATAGCAATTTTTATGTATATAAATATGCTACAGGATTCTCAGCAGCATCTGCTTTAAGTAAACAAATACTTGAAGAAGGTGAAAGTGCAGTAGCAAGATACAAAGAATTCTTAAAGAGTGGTGGTTCAGATTTCCCATTAAACCAACTAAGAAAAGCTGGTGTGGATATGGAGAAAAAAGAGTCTGTTGATAAAGCTTTACATGTGTTTAAAGATTTAGTAGACGATCTAGAAAAAGAATTATAATGTTAATAAACAAAGGAGCTATTTTTATATAATGTATGTATAAATAGCTCCTTTGTTTATGGAAAAAATATACATTGTGGTCATATAAGGAAATCGAATTTTATTGTAGAATATTAAATTGTGTAAAGTTAATATGGATTTAACAAACTTTACACCCCTTTAATGTATACTTAATACTCTCTTAACACTTGTTCTGTATTATTAAGTTGTAAGATAAATCAAATCGAGAGAACAAAAAATAATAAAATAAAAGATTTTGGTATTTGGAAGGAGATTATTAAGATGTTTAAAAAGAAAATAATTGCATTATTATGTGGGGCAGTAATGGTAAGTGGACTTGCAGTAGGGTGTGGTTCAGGAGGTTCTTCAGAGGGGGACACTGCTAAAATAACTATATCAGGATCTACTTCAGTAGGACCAACAATGGAGGTTCTAGCAGAAGCATATCAAAAGAATAACGATGTTAAAATAGAAGTACAACAACCTGGTTCATCAGCAGGGATAAAAAATACAATAGATGGAACTTCTGATTTAGGGATGTCTTCAAGGGATTTAAAAGATGAAGAAACTGCAGATGTAGAAGGAACTCAAATAGCTATTGACGGTATAGCAGTTGTAACAAACACAGCAAATAAAGTGAAAGACTTAACAATCGATCAAGTTAAAGATATATTTACAGGAAAAATAACTAACTGGAAAGAAGTTGGTGGAGAAGATGCTTCAATAGTAGTAATATCAAGAGAAGAAGGTTCTGGAACTAGAGATGGATTCCAAGATATATTAGGATTTGAATCTGAAGAATTAACTAAAGATGCTACAATAAGTGATGGTTCTGGAAATGTTAAATCAACAGTAGAAGGAAATGAAAATGCTATAGCATACATATCATTTGGATATTTAGATGATACTTTGAATGATTTAAAAATAGATGGTGTAGAGGCTAATGATGATAATGTTGTTGCTGGAAAATACCCAATATCAAGACCTTTCTTAGTAATAAACAAAAAAGATGCTATGACTGATAATGCAAAAGCATTCGTTGATTTCATAATGAGTGAAGAAGGACAAAATATAATAGCTGAAGAAGGATTCATAAAAGCTCCTACTAAATAAGCAAGATTCTATAATTGATTATTATATTTAAATAAACCTTAAGTTACAAAAAAGCCTAGTTGAAATCAGCTAGGCTTTTTACATTTAATGAATAAATATGTTTAATTGTATAAAAAGTATTTACAAAAAAAGTAGATGTGGTACAATAAGATAAAAATAAATGACTCGTATATTTGACGGTAATATGGTCCGTAAGTTTCTACCTGCTAACCTTAAATTAGTAGACTACGAGGTATAGTTTAAAGAATATATAAGTATAAACTAGCTAAGATTGATTTATATTTATTTTGGATAAACACCTCGATATTTGTATCGAGGTGTTTTTTAATTCCTAAAAACTATTAGAAACTGAGTCATACACACAAAAATAAAACTATGGGAGAGAGTGTTATGAATTCATCAAACATAAAACAATTAAACAATTTAAAGTATGGGGTTGAAGATAATCCTGCCTTGGCTACAAAGATCCTTTTAGGATTTCAGCATATATTTGCAGCTTTTGGAGGAATTATAGTCGTTCCCTTAGTAATATCCAGTTCATTAGGATTTGATCCAGCTACATCCATGGCAGTAATTAGTGCTTCAATATTAGCTGCAGGTATAGCTACAATAATTCAAGCAAGAGGAGTAGGAAGAGTAGGATCAAAAGTTGCATGTATCATGGGTACAGATTTTACATTTGTATCACCGTCCATATCAGTAGGTTCTGTATTGGGATTACCAGGAATAATTGGAGCAACAATTTTAGGTGCATTTTTTGAAATTATTTTAAGTTATTTTATAAAGCCTTTAATGAAGTTATTCCCACCAATAGTAACTGGTACAGTAGTTTGTTTAATAGGTCTTACTTTGCTGCCTGTATCAATGGATTGGGCTGCTGGAGGAGTAGGAGCGGCTGATTATGGTAGCTTAACAAATGTATCAATAGCAATGCTTGTTATGATGATTACTTTGCTTTTAAACAGATATGGAAAAGGAATTCTAAGTAGTGCATCGATACTTATAGGGATGGTTGTAGGATACATAATTTGTATACCACTTGGAAAAGTTGATTTTTCAGCAGTTACACAAGCAAACTTTATAGCTATACCACAAATATTCCAATACGGTGTAGTTTTTGATTTAAAAGCTTTGATTGCATTTTTACCAGCATATTTTGTTACAACAATAGAAACAGTAGGATGCTTAAAAGCAATAGGTGAAGTATCTGATGTTGACATGGATGATAAAAGAGTTGGGTCAGGAGTATTGGCTGATGGTGTGGGGAGTATCGTTGGTGGAGTTGTTGGATCATTCCCAAATACATCCTTCAGTCAAAATGTAGGTCTAATACCATTAACAAAAGTGGCAAGTAAGCATGTGGCAATAATGGCAGGTATACTATTAGTTATACTTGGTTTATTCCCTCAATTTGCAGCGTTAATAAATGGAATACCACAACCAGTTCTTGGGGGGGTTGGGATAGTAATGTTTGGAACTGTTGCAGCAGCAGGAATAAAAACATTAAGTAAAGTAGAAATAAATGATAGAAATTTATTAATAATAGCAACATCTATAGGGCTGGGTCTTGGAGTTACTTTTAGACCAGACTTTATATCACAATTACCAGAAGGATTACAAATGGTGTTTTCTTCAGGAATATCAACTGGTACAATAGTTGCTTTAGTTTTAAATATAATACTTAGAGAAGATAAACAAGAAAAAAATATAAATAAAGAATTAGATAGTGAGGCAATGTAAAATGAGAGAGTTAAAAGAGAGAATACTAAAAGATGGAAGAGCATTAAGTGAAACAGTATTAAAGGTAGATTCATTTTTAAATCATCAAGTGGATGCAAAATTAATGTATAATATGGGAACTTATTTCAAAGAATACTTTAAAAATCATGGAATAACTAGAATACTTACAATAGAAAGTTCAGGAATAGCTCCAACTGCTATGACTGCTCTTCAAATGGAGCTGCCAATGGTAACACTTAAAAAACAACAATCAAAAATATTAAATGGGGAAGTTTATCAAACAACAGTACACTCATTTACAAAAGTTATGGATTATGAATTAACTTTATCAAAAAAATATATAAATGCTGATGATAAAGTTCTTATAATAGATGACTTTCTTGCTAATGGGGAGGCGGCTTTAGGAGCTGCTAGATTAGTAGAAGAAGCTGGAGCAACTGTTGCTGGAATAGGAATTGTTATAGAAAAATCTTTCCAAGTTGGAAGAGGAAAGTTAGAAGAAAAGGGATATGATGTTTACTCTTTAGCTAGAATAGGTAAGCTTGGAGAAAATTTAATAGAGTTTTTAGATTAGAATTAAGTAAGAATCACACCTTAATTTTATCAGAAGTAAATTTTGATAATTAATAGGTGTGATTTTTATTTGCAATTAAAAATCATGAAATAGATTTTAATAAGAGTAGATAAAATTGATATTATAATCAAAATATCTAAAATTATTGAAATCATTGCATTAAGTATACTAACATATAAATATGACGTCAAATTAAAATATATTATATATTTGTTAATGAGAGGTAGTAAGATATGAAATTAAAAATAATAATAATTCTTATTTTACTTAATATTTTAATCCCTATAAAATCATATGCAGAAATATTAAGTGATTCAAAATTTGAAAGTATATCTATTGATGAAGGGCTTTCAAATGAATATGTAACATCCATATTTCAAGATAGTAAGGGATATATGTGGATAGGAACAAAGGATGGTCTGAATAGATATGATGGTGAAAATATAAAAATATATAATTGTAAAACTGAAGATAAAAATACTTTAAGTTCAACTTATATAACTGATGTAGAAGAAGACTCCGATGGGAACCTATGGATAGCTACTGATTATGGATTAGACTTTTTAGTCGCAGATACAGATAGTATTGTTAGAATGAAGGATTTGGAAAATGATAAATATAATTTAGGTAGCTTAAAAATCACCTCTTTATTGAAAAGTAATTATGATGAAAATATTATGTGGGTAGGTACAGAAGATGGTTTGATTAGAATAGATATTGCAAGTGAAAAAGCTGAAGCTTTTTATCATGATAAGAATGACTCAAACTCATTAACCAATTCGTCTATAACAGACTTAGAGGAGGGTGAAAATGGAACATTATGGGTTGGTACAAAACATGGAATAAATGTAATATATAAGAATTTTAAAGTAAATAGAAATAAAAATGAACTATATACAAATGATCTATTTATTTATCGTATATCAAGAGATAATTCAGGTAATGTGTGGATATCAACTAAAGAAGGTATTATTGTATATAATAAAAAAGAATATGAAAAGGGTTTTGTATGGATAATTGATGACGTTATTAAAGAATATGATATAAATAAGAAAAAAATATCTAATGTTTATGATACTGGATATAGCGAAATAGAGCTTAATAATAATTTTATATTTAATGATAGCAAAAATAACGCGTGGCTATCTAGCAGTTCTGGAGTAGTAAAAATCCAAGCAGACGAATATAAGATTGAAAAAATCAAGAAGAATTCAAATTTAAAAAACTCTATTTCTAGCAATGTTATAACATGTTTTTATGAAGATTCTAATGAAACAATGTGGATTGGAACTGATAAAGGAGCTAATATATTAAATGATGATATTCCACTTAACTATGTTAACAAAGAACAAGGTAAAGATATAGTATCTATAGTGCAACAGAATAATTATATATGGGTAGCTACTAAGTTTAATGGAATATATATATATGATTCAGAAAATGGAAATTTAGTAAAAAGAATGTATGAAGAGAGTGACTTTAATTTAAGTAATAGATATATAAAAAGTTTGTATAATATACATGATAAATATATTGTTATCGTAACGAATAAGGAAATAAAGTATATTGATACAGAGGAAAATACTTATGAAGAAGTACTAGTTGAAGATGGTTATAATGGAGAATTAAATTATTTATATGAAAATGGAAAATATATATGGGTAGCAACTGCAAAAGATTTTTATTGCACTGAAATAGATGATGGAAAGCGTGTATATTATAGTGAATATATGAAGGAACTTGGAATAAACCCAGGGCGTATAAAATATATATTACAGGACTATAAAGATGAAAATATTATTTGGTTAGGTGGAATTGATGTTGGATTAATAAAGTTTCATAAGGATAAGGGAGTTATAGAAAGATATACTAATGATCCTTCAAATAAGAATTCTTTAATTAATAATTATATAAATTGCATGATATTTGATAATAAAGGTAATTTATGGATAGGTAGTAATATAGGTCTTAGCAAATTTGATATAAAAGCTAATAGATTTACATCCTATACTACAGCTGAAGGTCTAACAAATAACTTTATAAATTCAATTCTTATTAGTGATAATGGTAATATTTGGATAAGTACTAATGAAGGTTTGAATAAGTTTGATGTGAAAAAGCAAGATTTTATTAATTTTACCCAAAAGGATGGTTTATATGGGTGTCAATTTAACTTAAACTCAAGCTTGAAACTTGAAAATGGAAATATGATATTTGGTAGCACAGATGGTTATACATACTTTGATCCAGATGATATAAAAAATTATAAAAAGATTGATAATGAAGTAGTAATTGGTGATATTTTTATCGGAGAAGATAAAGTTTTTTATGACGGAAATGAATTGATTTTAGGATATAAGGATAAAGATTTATCTATTAATTACTTCTTACCTAATTATGAGAATATAAATTATATAACTTATGAATATATGCTTGAAGGGATTGACTCAGACTGGCAATATGCTGATTCTCGCAGCCGTATAGACTTTAAATCATTAGAATCAGGAAAGTATACTTTAAAGATAAGAGCCAGAGGTGCCCATGGTGAATTAACTAAAGGAATAAGTATGAATATAAGGGTAAAAAATCCCATATGGAAAACACCTTTAGCTTATTTAATTTATATATTTATGACATTAGCATTATTCATTTACATATTTAATTACGTTAAGATATTACAGCATTTAGCAGATCAAAAAACAATGAAATTAAATAAGCAATTAGAAGAAAATAAAAAGCTAAGCAAGGAAATAATAGAGCATGAAAAATTTAAAAATAACTACTTTGTAAACTTATCTCATGAACTTAGAACTCCAATAAATATTATAGTATCAACAATACAGTTAATAAATTCTTTTGGTAGTAATCTTACATATGAAAAGATAAATCAGTATATGAATATCATAAGTAAAAATTGTGATAATTTATTAAAAATAATAAATGATATTATAGATAGTTCAAAGATAGAGACAGGAAAATATAAAATCCATAAAAAAAATAATGATATAGTATATATTGTGGAAGAAGCTGCACTTAATATGAGTAAATTTATTGAGGAAAACGGTTTAATCCTTATAATTGATCCAGATATAGAAGAAAAAACAATATCTTGTGATGAAACTGAAATACAAAGATGTATAGTTAACTTGTTAGCGAATGCAATTAAATTTACAGGAGAAGGTGGAGAAATTAGAGTATATATTAAAGAAGTTGAAAATAATATTGAGATAACTGTAGAAGATACAGGGATAGGAATATCGAAAGAGGATCAGGAGTTTATATTTAAACGATTCTCTCAAGTTGAGGGTACTGGACCTATAAATGTAAGTAGTAGTGGTATAGGCCTTACTCTTGTTAAGTATATAGCAGAACTTCACGGTGGAGATATTAGACTTGAAAGTGAACTTAATAAGGGTAGTAAGTTTACAATAATACTTCCTGATATATTAGAAAATATAGAGGCTAATAAAAATATATAACCTAGTTAGATATAGAGCTATGGTACAATGAATTAAAAAAGTTGTACTATAGCTCATTTTTATTGTTTTATTAATGAAAAATTTGATAAAGAGGATGATAGAGTTAAATTAAATTTATATAAATTATAATTAAAACAAAACTACAAATAAGCAATGTGAAAGAGAGAATAATAATATGAAATTTTATGATTTTTCGGCACTAAGAATTAATGGACAAGAAGTAAGTATGGATCAATACAAAGGAAAAGTAGTTTTAGTAGTAAATACTGCAAGCAAATGTGGATTAACGCCTCAATTTAAAGATTTAGAAGAAATATATCAAGAATATAGAGATATGGGACTTGAAATATTAGGTTTTCCTTGTAATCAGTTTGCCAACCAGGATTCTGGGAGCAATGAGGAGATACATGAATTTTGCCAATTGAACTATGGTGTAACATTTACTATGTTCCAAAAAATATATGTAAACGGTGAGAATGAACATCCGCTTTATAAATATTTAAAAAATGAAACAAAAGGTATACTTGGAAAGCAAATAAAATGGAATTTTACTAAATTCTTAATTGATAGTGAAGGAAAAATGATTAAAAGATATGCACCTACTGTATTACCATCAAAAATAAAGAATGATATAGAAAAAATATTAAAATAAATAATGAATAAAAATCACTAGTATTCTAATGAATGCTAGTGATTTTTTAATTGATTTCTATTATTTGAAGTACCAATGAGAAAATATGTTGTTTATATAAGAAAATTGAAAAATTAACCATAGATAAAAATTGTTTGCAAATTCTTAACAAATCACTCGACAAAAAATGATGTGTTCCTACAAAATAATAAAATATTATATATTTTACATATACTTAACTTAAATCTAATATAATTTTAACTTTCGACTTGTATCATTGAATTGTAGGAATACAAAGAACAATAAAAATAAATAAATTAATAAGGGGGAAATGTTTTGATTAATCAACATATAACAGGAAAAAATCAAATCGTCGCCAAAAATAAAAATAAAAACAATAATAGAAAATATTTAATAGAGAATATATCAAAAAACGTATTTATGATAAGTGCATGGATATCAGTAATAAGTTTATTACTGATTATAGGATTCGTATTTTATAAAGGTTTAACACCATTCCTATTTAAAGGTTATTCATTTGTAGATTTTTTAACGGGAACAGATTGGTTACCTAATTCAAATAAATTTGGTGTGGCACCGATGATAGTAGCTTCCACAGCAGCTACAATAGGTTCTTTAATAATAGGAGTTCCAATAGGAATATTTACAGCAGTATTTTTAGCTGAAATTGCACCAAAACCTGTGCAAAAAATTGTATCACCAGCAGTAGAATTACTTGCCGGAATACCTTCTGTATTATATGGATTATTTGGATTAGCATTTATAGTACCAAATATTCAAAAACTATTAAACTTGCCAAAAGGTCAAAGTTTATTAGCTGTAATATTAGTTTTATCAATAATGATGTTACCGACGATAATATCAGTTTCACAAACAGCAATAAAAGCAGTGCCTAAAGCTTATAAAGAAGGATCGCTAGCTCTTGGAGCATCAAAAATAGAAACTATTTTTAAGGTTGTTTTACCAGCAGCAAAATCAGGAATATTAGCAGCAGTAGTACTAGGGATAGGTAGAGCGATAGGAGAAACAATGGCAGTTATATTGGTTGCAGGAAACTCACCTGTTATACCAACTTCTATTGTAGATAGTGTAAGACCTTTAACTACGAACATAGCGCTTGAGATGGGATATGCATATGGAACTCATCAAGAAATGCTATTTGCTACTGGAGTTGTATTATTCATGTTTATATTAATACTTAACTTAGTATTAAGAAAACTTACTAGTAAGGGAGAGCAGTAAGATGAGAAAATTTAAAGATAATTTTTTAAGCTTTCTATTATATCTATCATCTTTCGTAACAGTTGGATTATTAGTGTTAATAGTAGGGTTTATATTTGTTAATGGAATCAAAGGAATTAATTTAAGTTATATATTTAGTGATTACTCAGCATCAGGAGATGGTGGAATTTTACCAATGATAGTAAGTACTGTGTATATGGTACTAGTTTCTATCGTAATAGCAACACCAATAGGAATCTTATCAGCTATATATCTTCATGAATATGCGAAAAAAGGTAAAGTAGTTGAGATAATAAGATTTGCAACAGAATGTTTAGCAGGGATACCATCAATAATTTATGGTTTGTTTGGAGGAATATTCTTTGTTGTAACATTAAAAATGCAATATTCAATAATAGCAGGGGCTTTGACAGTAGCTATAATAATACTTCCTGTAATTATAAGAACAACAGAAGAAGCATTAAAAACTGTGCCAAATGAATTTAGAGAAGGATCTTTGGCCATGGGAGCTACACAGTTCCAAACTTTATATAAGGTTATATTACCAAGTGCGCTTCCAGGGATATTATCAGGAGTTATATTATCAATAGGACGTGTAATTGGTGAATCAGCAGCTATATTATTAACAGCAGGAACAGTTGCTAGTATGCCAACAAGTATATTTGACAGTGCGAGAACATTGACTGTTCATTCATATCTTTTAACAAAGGAAATGGGTGATATAAGCGGAGCAGCTAGTGTAGGTATAGTATTAATTGTAATAGTCTTAATTTTAAATACGAGTACAAAGCTAATTGCTAAAAAATTAAGTAAGGGTAATGTATAGTTGTCATGATATAAAAGGAGATAATAATATGAGTATGAATAATTCAAATAAATTAAGTGTTAGAGATTTAGATTTATTTTATGGAGAAAAGCAGGCTTTAATTAAAATTAATATGGATATTAAATCAAATAAAGTAACAGCATTAATAGGTCCATCTGGATGTGGAAAATCAACTTTTTTAAGAACTTTAAACAGAATGAATGATTTGATAGATGATGTGAAGATAAAAGGAATTGTAAAAGTTGACGGAGAAGATATTTATAAAAATAATGATGTAATAAAATTAAGAACAAAAATAGGAATGGTATTTCAAAAACCAAACTTATTTCCAATGAGTATTTATGATAACGTAGCCTATGGACCTAGAGTGCATGGAATAAAAGATAAAAAAAGCTTAGACAAAATAGTAGAAGAAAGTTTAAAAGGAGCAGCTATCTGGGATGAAGTAAAAGATAGGTTAAAATCTCCAGCCCTTGGTTTATCTGGTGGACAGCAACAAAGAGTATGTATAGCTAGAACTATAGCTATGAAGCCAGATGTAATCTTAATGGATGAACCAACTTCAGCTCTTGACCCTATATCTACAGCAAAAGTTGAAGACTTAATCTTTGAATTAAAAAAAGATTATACCATTGTAATAGTTACTCATAATATGCAACAAGCAGCACGTATATCAGATGAAACAGGTTTCTTTTTAAATGGTGAATTAATAGAGTATAATAATACTAAAGAAATATTCACTGTACCATCTGATAAGAGAACAGAGGATTATATTACAGGAAGATTTGGTTAAGATTAATTATTTAAGAAAGAGGGGCAAATAATGGTTATTACTAATTTAGATGTAAGTATACAATCTCTTAAAGAATATACTTTAAGAATGATTGAAAAGTGTCAGGAGTCTGTGGATTTATCAGTAGAATACATGATAAAAAAAGACATGAAAAATACAAAAAAAGTAATTAGAGAAGATGATGATATTGATATATTAAGGGAGTATATAAGAGATAGAAGTATAGAACTTATGGCATTAAAGCAACCTTTAGCTAGGGACTTAAGATATATTTATGCTCTTTGTGATATATCTACAGAATTAGAAAGAATAGGTGACTATGCAGCTAATATATGTAGAGAAAGTTTAGAAATTGGAGAAGAGGCATTTATAAAAGAGTTAATAGACATACCCATAATGAAAGAAATTTGCTGTGAAATGCTTAAAGATTTATGGGATGCATTAAGTGATGATAATGCAAATTTAGCTTATGAAATAGCACAAAAAGATAACGAAATAGATGAATTATATGAAAGAGTAAGACAAGATTGTTTACAAGTTATGCATAATAATCCAGATGAAAATATTAATCAAGGAATGAGATTAGTATTTATAGGAAGATATCTCGAAAGGATTGGAGATCATATAACTAATATATGTGAAAAAATTATCTATGCAAAAAATGGTGAGATGATAGAAATTGGATAGATTTTAAAAAATAAAACTGTTTAAAGCAGTTTTATTTTTTTTAAGCATATATTTATAGTAGCTAATTTTAATAAAAATGTATGAGGTGATTAAATGAGCAACTACTATGAATATTGTAGGGGTTTGGCTATAAATTATTATCCTAAAATTTATAATGATATTAATGTTGAAATAAAAAAGGTACTTAGAGAAACTTCACAAAGTATATTGCTACCTTTTCCAAGTAGAGATAATTTTGATGATTTAGTTGATAAAATTTACTTAGGTTATAAAGAACAAGTTTATAAAGATATGAATGAAGGTCAAATTTATTATATGCACTTTTGCAATGATGATTTGACTAGGACGATAAAAGATTTAATATCAATACTTCTTATTAATACGCTGTTAGATAATAGAAAATTGTTAAAAAACTATCCATGTTACTACTAAATATATTATACTAAGAAGGACAAATGACATTGGTGGAGGAACAAAATGCGGTTACGAAATATTATAGGCATGAGGACTATGAAGACAGGAATAGCAGTAATGTTGTGCTGTATATTAACTAGATTTGCTGTGGACAATATGTTCTACTGTGCTACAGCTTGTGTAGTGACTATGCAAGATACAATAAAGACATCTTTTAAAATGGGGTCACAAAGAGTATTGGGGACATTAATAGGGGGAATAGTAGGATTTTTACTTGTATTAATATCCCCAGCAAACCCGATTTTATGTGGAATAGGAATTATGATAGTTATAAAATTCTGCGAAGTATTTAAGTTATCTTCTTTAGTAGTATCTAGTGTTACATTTTTCTCTTTATACTTGGGATATATTAATAGTGCGCCACTAGTATATTCTATCCAAAGGGTAATAGATACATCTGTAGGTGTTATTATGGGGCTTATTATTAATTATAGTGTGGCAAGACCAAATTATTATGACAATACTATGAATGAGTTTAAAAAGATAAAATTACAATGTAAGGAAAGTTTAAAAAATATAGCTATTGGTAAGAAAGATTTAAAAATTGATTATATTGAAAATAATATAAAAACATCAGAGGTATTCTATTCAAAGCTTATAGATGAATTAAACTATAGTAAGGGAAATTTTAATCTGGATATTATAGACAAATCTTTAGACTTATGTAGACAAATATATTTCCACATGAAGTCCATAGAATTATTAGAGAAAGAATTATTTTTGACTAAAGATAATTATAAAAAATTAAGGAAGCTTTATAAAAATGAAACAATTTTATTGAAAGTTAAAGAAAGTGATAGTCCTGTATTTAACTTTCACTTAAGTAAAGTGATAGAAAAAACAAAATTATTAGAAGAATTAATAGGTTTAGATAATTAATTTTAAGTCGTATAAAAGTATGACATAAAGGAAACAATGACTGTATAAAATATAATTTGAAGAAGTGATTATAAATGACAAGAAAAAGGAAAAACATAATAATAAAATCATTTATTTTTTTTATGTTAATTACAGCAAGTGTTTTATTAGTTAATAGTGATGTGGTTAATGGTGCAGAAAGTGAGAAAGTTGCATATATCACATTTGATGATGGGCCGTCTAAATATACTAGTCAAATAATTGATATATTAGATAAGAATGATGTCAAAGGAACATTCTTTATGGTAAATGACAATATGATAGTATTTAAAAATGTTGTTAGGAGAATGAATTCTGAAGGTCATGGAACTGGATTCCATGGAGTTACTCACGATATAAATGAATTATATAAAACAGAAGATTCAGCTATAGAAGAGTTTAGAACTTGTAAGAGAACATTCTATAAGATAACAGGCGAAACATCAAGGTTAGTAAGAATACCATTTGGTAGTAAACCATATATGCTAGAAAGTATCTATAAAAAATTTATTGATGAAGGCTTTTTAGTTTGGGATTGGACTATTGATACAGAGGACTGGAAATCATCACAAGACCAAATAGTAAGTAATATATTGTACTATGCAAGAGAAACTGATGAAATAGTAATATTGTTACACGAAAACCAAAGAACAGTAGATTGTTTAAACAATATTATAGCTATATTAAAAGAAAGAGGATATGACATAAGACCTATAACTGAAGATTTAAAGCCAAAGAACTTTTGGTAACCTTTTATAAGGTGTAGAATAATATATAATTAAATTGACAATAATCCTAAAAATTAGTTATAATAAATATTAATAATAATTTCATATAAAAACTGTGAAAAAGAGGAGTATGTAAATATACTAAAAGAGAGGAAAACTCATAGCTGGAAGGTTTTCTTAGTCAATATCTACAGAAGGTAGCTTTGGAGTTTCTAAGCTGAACTAATAGTAAGTTTAGACGGTGAGAATCGTTAAAATCTATTAAGAGCCATAGTATATAATCATATCTATTATGGAATTAAGGTGGTAACGCGAGCTTTTCGTCCTTATTTATAGGATGAAAGGCTCTTTTTATATTTAATTAAAATTATATTTTATCTGTTTTAGGATAAATTTTATAATCATAAATACCAATTAATTTGAAAAATAAGAAATAAACAATATAAGGAGGAAGAAACAATGGCAATAAAAAACTTATCGAAAACTTATGATCCAAAAGATTTTGAAAAAAGACTTTATGCTGAATGGTTAGAAAAAGGTTACTTTAAGTCAAGTCCAAATCCAGATAAAAAACCATTCTGCATAGTTTTACCCCCACCAAATATAACAGGACAATTACACATGGGACATGCTCTTGACCATACTTTACAAGATGTTCTTATAAGATGGAAACGTATGGATGGTTATGAAGCTCTATGGCAACCAGGAACAGACCATGCTTCTATAGCAACAGAAGTTAAGGTTGTTGAGAGAATAAAAGAGCAAGAAGGAAAAACTAAGTATGAAATAGGAAGAGAAGAATTCCTAAAAAGAGCTATGGACTGGAAAGAAGAGTTTGGTGGAATAATAGTAGAACAAATGAAACAATTAGGAAACTCTTGTGACTGGGATAGAGAAAGATTTACAATGGATAAAGGATGTAACGAAGCTGTTACTGACTTCTTTGTAAAACTTTATGAAAAAGGTCAAATATATAGAGGAAACAGAATAATAAACTGGTGTCCAGACTGTAAAACTACTTTATCTGATGCTGAAGTTGAGCATGAAGAGAAAGATGGAAACTTCTATCACATAAAATACTTCTTAAAAGATAGTGATGAATTTTTAGAAATAGCTACAACTAGACCAGAAACTATGCTTGGAGATACAGGTATAGCTGTTAACCCAGAAGATGAGAGATATGCTCACTTAGTAGGAAAAACTGCAATACTTCCATTAGTAGGAAGAGAACTTCCAATAGTTGCTGATGACTATGTAGATAAAGATTTCGGTTCAGGAGCAGTTAAAATGACTCCAGCTCACGACCCTAACGATTTTGGTGTTGGTCAAAGACATAACTTAGAAGAAATCAACGTTATGAACGAAGATGGAACTATGAATGAACTTGCTGGTAAATACCAAGGTATGGACAGATACGAATGTAGAAAACAATTAATGAAAGATTTAGAAGAAGCAGGATATGTTATAGCTATAAAAGACCATCCACATGCAGTTGGTACTTGCTACAGATGTCATACTGTAATAGAGCCAAGACTTTCTGAGCAATGGTTTGTTAAAATGGATGAATTAGCTAAACCTGCTATAGATATATTAAAATCAAAAGAATTAGAATTTGTACCAGAAAGATATGACAAAACATATTTACAATGGTTAGAAAATATAAGAGACTGGTGTATATCTAGACAGTTATGGTGGGGTCACCAAATACCTGCTTACTACTGTCAAGAATGTGGTGAAGTTATAGTAGCTAAAGAAAAACCAGAAGCATGTAAATGTGGATGCTCTGACTTAAAACAAGATGAAGACGTACTAGATACTTGGTTCTCATCTGCTTTATGGCCTTTCTCAACATTAGGATGGCCTCATAACACTGAAGAATTAGAATACTACTATCCAACTAATGTACTTGTTACTGGATACGATATAATATTCTTCTGGGTTGTAAGAATGGCATTTGCAGGAATGTTCTGTATGAACGAAAAACCATTTGACCACGTATTAATACATGGACTTGTTAGAGACTCTAAAGGTAGAAAAATGAGTAAGTCTTTAGGAAATGGTATAGATCCACTTGAAGTAATAGACCAATACGGAGCTGATGCTTTAAGATTCATGTTAGTAACAGGAAACTCTCCAGGAAATGATATGAGATTCTACATGGAAAGAGTTGAAGCAGCTAGAAACTTTGCTAATAAGTTATGGAATGCATCTAGATTCGTATTCATGAACATAGATGAAGAAATAATGAATGGAGTAACTAGAGAATCTGTAGAAGCTAACTTAACAATAGCAGATAAATGGATAATATCTAGAGCTAACAATGTTGTTAAAGAAGTTATAGACAACATGGACAAGTTTGACTTAGGTATAGCAGCACAAAAAATCTATGACTTTGCATGGACAGAGTACTGTGACTGGTATATAGAAATAGTTAAACCAAGATTATATGGAGATGATGTAGAAGCTAAGAAAGCTGCTCTATACACATTAACCTATGTTCTTGAAACTATATTAAAATTATTACACCCATATATGCCTTTCATAACAGAAGAAATATATACTTATCTTCCAACTGTAGAAGGAAGCATAGTTATAGCTAACTGGCCTCACTACAAAGAAGAAGATAACATGGCAAGTGAAGAAGAAATGATGGAACTTGCTATGGATGGCATAAGAAATATAAGAAATGCTAGAGCTGAAATGGATGTTCCACCATCTAAGAAAGCTAAAGTAATAATAGTTCCAACTGAAGAAAAAAAATCAGCAGTAGAATCTACTAAAGAGTACTTTGTAACTTTAGCATCAGCTTCAATGGTAGAAATAGCTGACAATGAAAATAACATACCAGAAGATGCTGTATCAGTTGTTATAAATGGAGCTAAAATATTTATACCACTTGATGAATTGGTTGACTTCGAAAAAGAAAAAGAAAGGCTAACTAAAGAAAAAGCTAAATTAGAAGGCGAAATAAAAAGAGTTAATGGAAAACTTTCTAACCAAGGTTTCTTAGCTAAAGCACCAGAAAGTTTAGTTAACGAAGAGAAAGCCAAAAAAGAGAAATTCGAAGAGATGATGAAATCAGTTCTTGAAAGACTTGAAAATATAGAATCAAAAATAAAATAATCTCTAGCGAGATTATGGCGCCAATGAATTAGCTTTGCTAGCGTTTTAGCTAACTCCTTTGCTTAAAATAATATAAAGAAGGTCATGTCTGTAAAATTTTTATAGACATGACCTTTTAAATTTATTTCAAATCATGTGATAAACCTCAAAATGTATTATAATAAACTATAGATACTTAAATTTTGAAAAAAATAAGGAAGAATTATATATAAACACTTAAATTTAGTCGAGGGGGAAAGAAAATGAATTACCAGGAGGCATTAGAGTTTATCGAACAATCACATAAGTTTGGAATGAGATTAGGCTTAGAAAACTCTTTTAAATTATTAGAACTATTAGGAAATCCACAGGACAAGCTTAAATTTGTGCATGTGGCTGGAACGAATGGAAAAGGTTCTGTATGTTCTTTTATCTCAAATACATTAAAAGAGCAAGGATATAAGGTGGGTCTTTATACATCTCCATATTTGGAAACTTTTACAGAAAGAATAAGACTTAATGGAAATAACATACCAGAGGAAGATGTTGCAAGAATAATTACTATAATGAAAGAAAAAATAGAGCAAATGGCATCAGATGGCTTTGCATATCCTACTGAGTTTGAAATAGAAACTGCCATGGCATTTTACTATTACTGGGAGCAACAAGCAGACTATGTAGTGCTTGAAGTTGGTTTAGGAGGAAGATATGATGCTACAAATGTAATCAAATCACCCCTAGCGAGTGTAATAGTTTCTCTTAGCTTAGATCATATAGGAATTCTAGGAGATACCTTAGGCAAAATAGCTTATGAAAAAGCAGGAATAATAAAAGAAGATAGTATTGCTGTTGTTTACAAACAAAAGCCAGAAGCAGAAGAAGTTATAAAAGATGTATGTAAAGAAAAAAACACTAAATATATAGAAGCTGATTTTGAACATTTAGTAATTAAAAAATCTGATGTAAACTCACAAGTATTTGATTGTAAAATATTAGATGAAAAATTTGAAAATATGGAAATAAGCCTAATAGGAGAGCATCAAGTAAATAATGCTGTGTTGGCTTTAACAGTAATAAAGGTATTAAGAGATGAGAGACAGGTGGAAATTAGTAATGAAGCTATGAGAAGAGCGTTCTTAAATACTAGATGGCCAGGTAGAATCGAAAAGATTAAGGATAATCCTATATTTATAATAGATGGAGCTCATAATGAAGATGGAGCTAGATCTTTATCTAAAGCCTTAGAAAAGCACTTTAAAGGAAAGAAAATGATCTTATTAATAGGAATGCTAAAAGATAAGGACATTGACAGTGTTCTTGAAATACTTATAGATAAGTTTGATAAAGTTATTACAACTACTCCAGATAGTGATAGAGCTATAAGCTGTAATGAATTAAAAGAAAAGATAGAAAAACACGTTAATGATGTAACTGCGATTCCTAAAATAGAAGATGCCGTGAAATATGCATTAAAAAATGCTAAAGAAGATGATGTAATAATTTCCGCTGGTTCTTTATATATGATAGGTCATGTTAGACAATTAGTTAAATAAAAATTAGGTTTAAAATATAAAAAAGGTGGTTTTTTACCACCTTTTTTACTGTTTTAACCAAGATATGCCTCAAACTTATTAAACTTTATAATGCTTCAATTATTGCTTTTGATAATTGATCTGGACATGAAGTATTCTTAGAACCACAAGTAGTTCCTTCTAACTTTTTAGCTACATCCTTAGCATCTTGACCAACTATCAATTTGCTTATACCTGATAAGTTTCCATTACATCCACCTTCAAAGTTAGCCTCTTGTATTATATTATTTTCATCAACTTCTAAAGTTATTTGACGGCAACAAACACCGCTAGTTTTAAATTCTATTTTCATATACTTACACTCCTTGTTAAAAAATATTCCAATGAATATGATAACAATAGAAATAATATAAAGCAACTATAATAGAATAATTATATATTTTATCTAATATATTATTATAGTATAGAAAACATAGAAGGGAGGATAATCTATGAAGCTGTATGTTTCAAACTATCTATCAAAAAGCATTAGCATAATAGACTATGAGACTCTAACTTTAGAGAAAGAAATTAAACTAGACGAAAATATATATCCACATCACTTTTGTATAGATAAAGACAATAATAAAATGTATTTGCCCAGTTCTAGTAATGGTATCTTGTATGTTTTAGACATGAATGAGGAAAAAATAATAGACTCTTCATCAATTGGAGGAAGTTTAACTCAAATAGCTATGTTTGAGGAAGAAGTGTTTATTGCCAATGAGGATTCGAATAGCATTTATTTTATGGATAAAAATACGTTAGACCCCATAGGTATGATTTGCGTGGATGACATGCCTCACGGTTTTTGCTTTGATTTACCTAGAAAAAAATTATATGTTCCTTGTATGGATTCAATTACATGTATTGATATTATTAATAAAGTTATAGAAAGTAAAATAGATATAGATTTCAAATCATGGCATGTACAATTAGATAAGTATAAGAGCGAGATTTACGTATCAACTTTAGATGGAAAAGTAGTGATTATTGATGAAGATACTTTGATGACAAAAAAAGTTTTTGATGAATTTTTACTTCCAGTACAGATATCTTTCAATTATAAGGATAAAAGGGTATATGTAGCAGATTTGGGATATAAAAATATAAAAATATTAGATTATAGTTTAGGAAAGTATATTGGCAATATAGATATAGATGGTATACCTCAGGGATTAGAAATCTCCCCAAATGAAGAAAGATTGTTCATATCAGATACTCAGAAAAACTCAGTAAAAGTATATGATACTTCTACAAATCAATTAATCAAGGAAATAAAAGTAGGAAAAGAGCCTACAACAATTATTTGTATGTAGGCCCTAGTGTATATCTCGGATCAATAAATTAATAACCTCTGCATACATATTAGAAGCATTGTTATTCCAATTATTGCATATTTGTTTTGCTTGTTTTTCTGATGAAACATTTAAATTTAAATCTATTAAGTTACTTTGGTTTTCAATAACTCTCAAATTAACAATAAACTCATTTTCACTTTGTTTTACAAAACTAGATTTAACCTGAGTATCAGCTAATAAACTTTCTTTATTATTTTTTATGTATTCGTCAATTTTGACTGCATAAGATTCTGGTATTCTATTTAAAAAGTACTCTAATGTTTCAAGGCCTTTTTGTGTTAGACAATAGTACTCTCTGCCAGAGTCTTTGTATGGCTTTATAAACTTAGAATCCATAAGTTGTGATAATATTTGTTGGAATGAAAAGTAATTCATCATTTCTGTTTCTAAAACAACTTGTGTCATCTGTGAGTTAGTTAAATCCATGTTTATTTTGTCCAAAATGTATAAAATTAAAAGTTTATGATATGCCAACTCTTCAGTTGAGTTTTCAAACATATTATTATCCTCCACTAAACTATTTATATTACTATATTAAACTAAATTATAAAAAAATAAAAGTGGTATTTAAAATAAAAAAATATATGATAAAGGCTACCTAATTAGGTAGCCTTATATTACTTGTTTTTTTATAAAAACTATTTACCTGCCATTTGCTTTTCAGCCATTTCAACTAACTTTTTAGTCATATATCCACCTACATAACCGTTTTGTCTTGCAGTTAAATTACCTTTGTCAATATTTTCGTAATTAGACATTCCTAATTCGCCAGCTATTTCTAATTTCATTTGATTTAATGCAGCTCTTGCCTCAGGTACGACTTGTCTGTTGTTAGAATTTGACATAGTAAAATTCCTCCTTGAGTTGAAATATATTTTTTTAACATCATTTGATGTTACTTATAATTTCTCCAAATACAAGATATATATTCTGAAAAATATATCCAAAAAAGTCGAATTTAGCAAAAAAATCGGAATTAGTATACATATTAATTTCACCAACTTGTATAAAAGAGTGACGAATTTTAGTAAATGCTTTTGTAATTTTTTTTTGTTTTTTTAAATAAATATATTGTAGGAGTATTTTATATAGGAGGTAAAAAATGAACTCAGCATATAAAAGAACAAAGGCTTTTGTTTTAAGTATAGTATTGTTCTTCGGAGCCTTATTTATTATAGGTTGTTTTGTATTAGGAATAAAAAATCTATGCTCTGCTTTTCAAGGATATGAAACACCTATAAATAGAGTTTACACAAAGGATAAAAAAGTTGCATTAACTTTTGATGTTGCTTGGGGAAGTGAGAATATTGAAGAAATACTAGATATATTAGACAAGCACAATGCAAAAGCTACATTTTTTTTAGTGGGTAGTTGGGTTGATGACAATGAAGAATTAGTTAAGGAAATACATAATAGAGGGCATGAAATTGGAAATCATTCAAACACACATAGTTCTTTTCCAGACATATCAAACAAACAAAAAATAGAAGAAATAATATCAACAGGTAACAAGATAGAAGATCTAACAGGCGAAAAAACTAATTTATTCAGACCACCTTTTGGAAAAGTAGATAAAGAAACCATGAATACCTGTAAATCTTTAGGATATTACACAATAAAATGGGATGTGGATTCTGGCGATTGGAAAAATATTGGTTCAGTGCATGTAGTAGATAGAGTAAGTAAAAATACTTCTTATGGTTCAATCATATTATTTCATGCAAATGTTAGGGATGTTAGTACATATTTAGAAGATGCTTTAACTAATTTAGAAAAGAAAGATTACTCAATGGTCACAGTTTCTAATCTAATTTACAAAAATAATTACAAAATTAACTCTTTTGGAGAGCAAAGTTTTCAGGAAGATGATTAAATGTAATAAAAAGTAAATACTATAAATATATTTATTGTAGAAGAAAAGATAAAGTTATAATTAACCATTTTGGGGGGATAAATAATATGATAATTGTTAAGGACGATACAAATGTTGTAAATTTAAAAGGTGAACTAGAAGATGAATTAGAATTCAGCCATGAAATCTTTGGAGAAAAGTTTTACAGCACAAAAATAAAAATTAATAGGCTAAGTAATTCTTATGATGTTCTTCCAATGACTATCTCAGAACGATTATTACAAGAAATAGATGTTGAGAATGAGAAATTGGTAAGTGTTGTTGGCCAACTAAGATCTTATAATAAAAATGTTGATAATAAAAATAAACTTGTTTTGACAGTATTTGTTCGAGAAATGAAAGCTATATCAGAGATTGATACAAAGGATCCTAATAGTATATTCTTAGATGGATATATATGTAAATCACCTATATATAGAAAAACACCACTTGGAAGAGAAATAACAGACCTACTAGTTGCAATTAATCGACCTTATAACAAGTCGGACTATATTCCATCAATAGTATGGGGAAGGAATGCAAAATTTGCAAAAAATCTTAATGTAGGGGACAGAATTCAAATGTGGGGAAGAGTACAAAGTAGAGTCTATGATAAAAAGTTAGAAGGGGGTAATTCAATTAAAAGAACAGCCTATGAAGTATCTGTATCAAAGATAAAAAAAGTTGATTTGGAAGATGAGGAATAAATTATATAATAAATAATATTATAATGTATTGAATACTTAATTAGGATTTATTATAATCTAATAATGACTGGAATTATACGAAATGCTTTATAGGGAGGATAACGTGGAAAGTTTACTATATCATAAATACGAATCATGTTCGGGATTACTTGAATTCTCTGAAGAGGTTCTATCATTTTTAAATAATATAAAACATAATATTGGTAGTAGAGTTTTACTAGTTGGGGAAGTTGGAGAACTAGGTAAGAGAATTAGAGCCTTTGGTGTTCAGGTGACTATCTTAGAACATAATCGTAGAGAAGAGATTTGCTTTTCTCATGTAATGAATGAAAATTGTACAGTAGTAAGTGGTCAATTAGAATATATGCCTTTCAATGATAACTATTTTGATAAGATTATAGTATTAGATTATTTAAATCATACAGCGGATTGTGATAAATCTGTAAAGGAAATCAGCAGGGTACTTAAATGTAATGGAGAAGTAATAGTTGAAGATTTAAATTTAAAGGATATAAAGGTTAAATTAAAGTATTTTAAACATAGAATTTGTGGAGATAATATACACTATAATTATCCTAGTGAAATACAAAACATATTTAAAAAATTTAAATTTGAAGGAACCCTAAAAGAAATAGAAAATAAAAGATACATTTATATAGGAAAAAAAAAGTAAAAGAGTTAGAATATAATTAAATAATATAATAAAAGACTAGGTTAACCTAGTCTTTTATTATATATTAAGAAAAAATTATAATAAGGAGAGATAAGAGTGGAATTAGGTATTAATTTTACAATTGTAGGAACTGTAATGTTATTTGTAATTCTTATAACTATACAAATAACACTAAATAGAATATATGTTATTCTAAAAGACATAAGATCTTTACTAAATATAAAAAAAACGAAGGATAGATTATAATGAATGGCTTAAAAGATATAAAAAATGATATTCAAAACATAGCTGAAGCTATGCTTTCGGTTTTAGACATTGATGTTACGATAGTTGATGAAAATTTAATAAGAATAGCTGGAACAGGAATTTATTTAGATAAAATAGATGAAAGAGTAAATGGATATTCGGCTTTTAAAAAATGTTTAGAAGAGCAAGTATTAATTTATATCGATGATTCAGAGCAAAATGATATTTGTAAAGAATGTTCTAATAATGGTAATTGTAAAGAGTATGCAGAGGTATGCTGCCCAATCACTCTAGATGGCTATGCTTATGGGGTAGTGGGTCTTATAGCATTTAACGAGGAGCAATCTTCCATAATAACAAATAACGCAAAAGATTTAACAAACTTTTTAGGCAAAATGGCAGACCTAATATCTAATAAATTAAAAGCTCAAAATAAAACAGAAGAGTTAGAACTAGAAAAGAAGAAGCTGGAGATATTGCTAAATGGTATGAATAAAGCTGTAGTATCAATAGATACTAGAGGTAATATTGATAAGTACAATGTGAAATTTAGAGATATTTTTAATATAGAGGATGAAGAATTAGAAAATGGAAATATTTTTCAATTATTAGATTTTATAAAAAAACCATCAACCTTAGATTTTGAAAAATATAAAACTGGTATTTTTTATTATAAGAAACAAGGAAGAAACTTAAAAGGAATATATAATATTAGTGAAATAGTAGTTAAAAATAAATTAAAAGGGTATGTTATTGATTTCATTGAAAATAAAGAAGCAATAAAAAACTACAATAAAATTAATAAGGATTATAAAATCACATTAGATAATATTATTGGAAATAGTGAAATAATGGAGCATACAAAACAAAAGGCATTAATTGCAGCTAAGTCTAATTCTACTGTACTTATAACAGGTGAAAGTGGAACAGGGAAGGAACTTTTCGCTAGGGCTATTCATAATCATAGCGATAGAACAGACTATCCTTTTGTGGCAGTGAATTGTGCAGCTATACCAGACAATTTATTGGAAAGTGAATTATTTGGGTATGAGGAAGGAGCTTTTACAGGAGCTAAAAAAGGTGGAAAACTAGGTAAATTTGAGTTGGCTCATAAAGGTACTATATTTCTAGATGAAATAGGAGATATGAGTCTTCATTTGCAAGGAAAGCTTCTAAGAGTGCTGCAAGAAAGAGAGCTAGACAAAATTGGAGGAAAGTCCAATATATTTATTGATGTTAGAGTTATTGCAGCTACTAATAAAAACCTAGAAGATTTAGTTAAAAACGGAAAATTTAGAGAAGATTTATATTATAGATTAAAAGTAATACCAATAACTTTACCAACTTTAAGAGAACGTAAAAATGATATTCCTTTATTAATAGATTATATGATAAAAGAATATGCTCATAAGCTAAACAAGGATGTAATTGGTATAGAAGATGATGCTAGCAAGACTTTGGTTGATTATACATGGCCAGGTAATGTTAGAGAGCTACAAAATATAATTGAATATAGTATAAATATGTCAACTTCATCTTTATTAACATTAGATATTATACCTAATAATATAAAAGCCATATATTATGATGAAAAATCACATAAAGAAGAGGAAATAAGAACGCTAGAAGATTTAGAAAAAGAAGAAATAAGAAAGGCTTTTAATAAATATAAACATTATAAAAAAGATAAGGAATTAGTAGCAAAGGCATTGGGAATATCGAGGGCTACTTTATATAGAAAACTTGAAAAATATAATTTAATCTCAAAATGATACTAAAATCTCATTTTGAGATTTTTTTTTCGCGGTTTTGAGATTTATATAATTCTTAGCAATTAAATAACTTATAAAAGTATATAAATTTGGCTTGTTAATCTCATTTTTTTATTTATAAAATATTAAAAAGTTGGCACAAAATTTGCTATATTATATTTTGAGAGCAATACAAAAATAATAATTTATTTTAAATTACTAGGAGGATTATAAAATGAGAGATTTAAGAACGAATTTAGTTGATATATTAAAGGCTGAAGTAAAACCAGCAGTAGGATGTACAGAGCCAGTTGCCGTAGCATTAGCTTGTGCAAAAGCAAAAGAACTGTTAGGAGAAGAAATAGTAAAACATAAAGTATTAGTTAGCCCAAATGTTTACAAAAATGCAATGTGCGTTGGAATACCAGGAACTAACAGATTAGGATTAAAAATAGCTGTTGCTATGGGATTTGTTGGAGGAAAGTCTGAGGACGGATTAACTTTATTAGAAGGATTAAGTGATGAGCAAGTTAAAGAATCAGAAAAATATGTGGATGAAAATCCAATAAGTATAGAGCCTTTAGATACTAAGGAAAAGGTTGTTATAGAAGTAAGATTAGAAGGAAAAAACAATACATCAAGAGTTATAATAAAAACTAAACATGATAACTTTGTATTCTTACAAGCAAACGATTTAGTATTATTAGATGAAGCTGATGGATTCGCAGAAAAAGCTGAAGTACAAACTATAGAGAAAAAAGAAAATATAATGGATACTATAACTATACAAGAAATAGTTAAAAACGTTGAGAATATGAATTTAGAAGATATTAAATTCTTATTAGATGGTGTAACTATGAATATGGATATGGCAAAATACGGATTAGAAAATGAAATCGGTATAGGTGTTGGTAGAGGTATAAAAGAATCTATGGAAGAAGGATTATTAGGAGATGGAATAATGACAGAGGCTATGCTTTTAACAGCTGCAGCATCTGATGCAAGAATGGGTGGAGCAAAACTTCCTGTTATGAGTTCAAATGGATCTGGAAACCATGGATTAACAGCGATACTTCCAATTGTTGCTTACGGCTTAAAATACCCACAAAGTGATGAAAGAATGGCAAAAGCTCTTGCTATATCTCATTTAGTAACTGCTTATGTAAAAAACTATACAGGAAGACTTTCAGCAGTTTGTGGCTGTGGTGTGGCAGCATCAACAGGAGCTAGTGCAGGTATATCTTGGTTAATGGATGGAAATATTAATCATATATATGGTGCTATAGAAAATATGATAGCTGACTTAAGTGGTATGATTTGTGATGGAGCAAAAGCAGGTTGTGCACTAAAATTATCTTCAGCAGCATCAGCAGCAGTTCAAAGTGCTGTTATAGCAAAACAAGGATACGCAGTACCACCACTTAATGGTATAGTTGGAACACAAGTTGAACAATCTATACAAAATTTAGGTAGAGTTAGTGATAAAGGAATGCAAATAACAGACGAAATAATATTAAATGTAATGAATGATATGAACAAGGTTGATTAAAACTATCTTGCAAAAGAAGTTAATCTTTTATAAAATGGAAATATCATCATTTATTTAGGAGGTTAATCAATGGATATTGATAAAAAAGTATGGGAAGTTCTATGCTCGGAAGAACAATTAAAAAATAGAATAAAAGAATTAGGAGAAGAACTTTCAAAAGATTACCAAGGTAAAAAATTAATGGTTGTATCTCTATTAAAAGGTAGCTTCATTTTCTGCTCTGATTTAGTTAGAGCACTAGATATACCAGTAAGAATAGAATTTATGACAACTTCAAGTTACGGACATGGAACAGCTTCTTCAGGAAGAGTTCAAATAGTAAATGACATAAAATCTGATTTAGAGGGATATGATGTATTAGTTGTTGATGATATAACAGATTCAGCTCATACTATGGCTCATGTTATGAATCATTTAGGATCTAAAAGCCCAGCAAGCATAAAATGTTGTGTATTACTGGATAAACCAAGTAGAAGAGAAGTAGACTTAGTGCCTGATTACTGTGGATTTACAATAGAAGATAAATTCGTTGTAGGATACGGATTAAACTATGGCGATTATTATAGAAATATACCATATGTATTTGCAGTAACAGATCAAGATAGATAATAAGATGAAAGGGGGGTAACATTTTTGTTATCCTCCTTGAATTTTGTATAAATTTGTTTTAAAAAGATTTATATAAATAATGATTAGATTGTTTACTTATCATTTAACTTTTCTATTCTATACCCAATTTCTTTATTAGCTAGTTTGTAACTTTCATTAATCATATCATCTTTACTCATATCATTACCTAATAAAGCATCTATTGTAAGTTGATTTCTCTTATCAAAGTATTTTTCTAACAAAAGTTCTTCCAAATCAGTTTGTGATTTTAAGTTACCTTCGTGCATTATATGCTTTACATTAAAGCCTTCTTTTACCAGCTGTTTACCGACTAATATAGCTCGAGGGCATCTAATAGGATCTTGCATGGCGGCAAGTAGAACTATTTTGTATCCTTTGTCACAACCTACTTTCAATCTCTGTACACCTTTTTTAAAATCATCTTCTAAAATAACTTTTTCAAAGTCAGCATAGCCTTCCTTGTTATAACTTTTTCTAGTTTTTCTCTTGGCTCCAAATTCGTCAGCCATATAAATGTATGTGTAACCAAGTTTTTTTAGATTTTCCTGGAATAATTCTTTGTTATATTGGGTATTGTACTTGGAATAAGGAATAGCCCTTATATCAACAACACAATTTATGTTATATTTTTGTAGAATTTTTATTAATTTATCAAAAGGGTAATTAGAGTGACCTAGTGTATATATTTCTATTTCAATCACTTCCTTCATATGTTTGATTATATAAATATAATACCCTAATTTTCTTATGAAATATTTAAAATATATTTATTTGAAATTAAAAACTAACTTATAATCCATTAATTAAATTAATATAAAAATATTTTGAATTATACTTTGGCAATATATATTATATTTGAGCAATATGATAAGATAATTTATAGCTAAAATATGGTAAGCAAAAGACGAGTGGGACAGAAGATGAAAAAATTATAATTATGGGGTTGGTAATTATAATGTCTGTGACTGGATGCACAGCAAAAGGAGATGTTAGTCTAGAAGATTATTTTGGTGAATTGATAAATAAACCATTTAAATAAATTTCTATGGATAAAGTTAAAAATCATTAAAAGATTTTGAGTATGAATACGAATTACATGAATATTCTAAGGAAGATACATCTGGATTTGAGGGGGATATGGAAATACCAGATATATCAGATAACAAGTTTAAAGATAAAGTGTCAAATTTTACAAAGGGTGAGAGATAAGGATTTACATAAAAGTAGATCTATATATTAATTACTACAAAAGTAATAAAAAAGTAGTTTATAATTTATTTGAGGTGATAAAATGGATAAGGATATATTTAATAAACTAGATATTATGGATCAAATAGCATTTGTAAATAAAAAACTTAAAGAAGGATATAGCTTATCAAAATTAGATAATGAAAATATAATTAGTTCGAGAAAAACTGTATCAAATAGATTTAAAAAAGTGGGATATGAATTAAATAAGGGAAGTAATCAGTATGAAAATACTATTGAAATAGTTAAGCCAAAAGATAAAGAAATAATCACCACAAATACACAAAAACAAGAAAGTAGTAAAATAGTAGTACGGTGAGATCAAGTAAATAACAAGGCTTTAGAACAACTTATATTAAATTATGCTGATATGAATGATAAATTGAATGAGGTTTATAAGTGGTATCAAGAAAGTAGTAATATATCAATAGTTTTAGTAGCAATTTTTATAGCTAAACTTTTTGATAAATAATGTGATAATATTTCATTAGTTGATGAATCTTTTATCGTAGATAAATATGCTATTTTTCCATTGCCATAAGGCATATACGTGATATCTGTTAACAATACTTTCCCTGGTATATTTTGCTTGAATTCTCTATTTAATTTATTTGGAACAACCCTATGCTCTTTAGTTGCCTTAGCTATACGTTTATAAGGATTAGATTTACGTATTGGACAAATAATATTATATTTGCGCATTATTCTTTATATTTTCTTTCTATTCATTATTACTCCAAATTAATTTTCTAATGTCATTTTTATAGGTTTAGATCCTTTCTTATATCCACGATGATTAAACGCTTTTAAAATAATATCTCTTGACTTTAAATCGTTATCTTCCTTA
>OKWN01000102.1_pt1 | contig 87269 bp, 75 predicted proteins | sample 1607151 | NCBI WGS metagenome assembly OKWN01 (sample SAMN07501046, study PRJEB24779) | human gut metagenome | isolation source: stool | host: human infant | place: USA: Pittsburgh, PA | reverse complement strand
TCGAGATGTATAGAAAAAGTCACCTCTGCGGGTTTTCCAGGTTGAAGGATTAACTTCAGCTTCTGGCAAGAACTCACGGTTCTTTTCTATCATTTGTCAAGTCTATCAAGGCTTTAAGTAAAAAAAGAGATAAGACAGTATCTATTCTGAGGTTACTGTCTTATTTTTAACACTTTTTGATCTATCAAGCCCAGTTCAAAAAAGAACAGCAGGAATTTGTTGCCCGTAAATTGGATGCGGTGGGATGGATCAAGTACTTATCAATTAGTGTGCTTTGGTGGTTAACCTTTGGTTTCATTTACCAATCCGTTGGCGCCAATCGTCCGTTCCGTGATTCTATTACTGATGCGACAAATGGTGTTGGTCAGCTCTTGATGACAGCTGTTTACCGTGAACAATGGATTTTTTGGGCTGCCACTAATGTTTTCTCTATCTACTTGTGGTGGGGAGAAAGCTTACAAATTCAAGGAAAATACTTCATTTACCTTATCAACAGTTTAGTTGCTTGGTACCAATGGAGCAAGGCAGCTAAGAAAGCTTAGTACTGATGTTTATCAATTAATAAGAGGATTCCGTAGGGTCCTCTTTTTGGTTTTTAACAGTGAAGCACAAGTCTTGCTTTTCTTTTTATTTGTGTTATACTTGTTCTTATCTCGGATACAAGTTATCTAAAGGAGTTTATATGGATACAAAATTTTCAGTTGCTTTGCATATCTTAACGATGATTAGTGAGAGTAAGGAAACCCTGAGTTCTCAGGCATTGGCAACTAGTGTTGGAACTAACGCTAGTTACATTCGAAAGGTAATCGCCTTATTGAAAAATGCTGGACTAATCCAGTCTCATCAAGGAAAAACGGGCTACCAACTTAGTAAATCGCCAAAGGACATCACCTTACTTAACATTTATTTTGCCACACAAGAAGTCAGCCACATCAGCTTATTTCCTGTTCACCAAAATAGCAATCCTGATTGTCCCGTTGGAAAACATATCCAAGGAGCAGTTTCGCCACTATTTGCTAGTGCTGAAGCTCAACTCGAGAAGGAACTAGCCCACCAAACCTTAGAAGATGTCATTAACAATCTTTATAAAGAAGCCAAACAAAAATGAAACTGATTTGCATGCAGATCAGTTTTAAAAAGACTAGACTTGTATCTTTATCAGATACAACAAAAAAGAAAAGAGAAGACAATGAAAGCCGCACAACACACTACTTATAACAAAAAGAATATCACTCTAAACATCACAGAAATCGCTAAACCAAATATTACAGACAAAGAAGTTTTGGTCAAAGTCACTGCAGCTGGTGTTAATCCTCTGGATAACATGATTTCCCGTGGTGAGGTCAAAATGATCGTTCCTTACAAACTCCCACAAACTGCTGGAAATGAAGTGGTCGGTATCATTGAAGAGACCGGTAGACAAGTCAAAAATCTCAAAGTTGGAGACCGTGTCTTTGGGCGTCTCCCACTTGATCATATTGGCGCCTTTGCTGAATACGTAGCTGTCGATAGTCAGGCTCTAGCCAAGGTTCCAGACTATCTTTCAGATGAGGAAGCGGCTGCTGTACCTTTGACTGCCTTGACCATTATGCAAGCCCTAGAACTCATGGGAGCTCAAGCTGGCAAAACCATCTTTATCTCTGGTGGTACAGGCGGTGTCGGCGGTATGGCTATTCCGATTGCTAAGGCCAAAGGTTTGACAGTCATCACCAATGGGGTTGGAGATAGTGCTGAGCGTGTATTGAACCTAGGAGCGGACCGTTTTATCGATTACAAAACAGAGGATTATACAAAAACTGTTAGCCAGGTTGATTATGTCCTCGATACCCTTGGGGGTGCTGAGACTGAAAAACAAATGTCTATCATGAAAAAAGGTGGTCAACTTGTTTCACTTCGTGCTATGCCAAATGGTGACTTTGCCAAACGGATGAACCTGCCAAAATGGAAAAAGATCCTACTTGGACTAGCTGGTCGTAAATTTGATAAGATGGCTAACAAATACGGCGTTCACTACCATTTTATCTTTGTGGAAAGCAATGGCGCTCAATTACAAGAGGTAGCAGACCTCTTTAGCAAATTGGAAATCAAACCATCTATCGACACAGTCTATCAATTTGAAGAAGTGAATAGCGCCTTAGACAAGGTCGCTAATGGTCGCTCACGTGGTAAAACAGTTCTCAGCTTTAAGAAATAAAAGGAAAAGACAATGTCATATCTTACAACTAAAACTCAATACATCACTGTCCAAGGAAACAAAATCGCCTATCGCGAACTCAGCAAAGGCAAATCAAAACTACCTCTTCTGATGCTGGTCCATCTGGCAGCAACCCTCGACAACTGGGATCCAAAACTCTTGGACTTGATTGTTGAAAAACACCATGTGATTGTGGTCGACCTTCCTGGTGTCGGAGCCAGTCAAGGCAAAGTGGCCCCAACCATTCCTGGAATGGCTGAGCAGACAATTGCCTTTATAGAAGCTCTTGGTTACGATAAAATCAATCTCCTAGGTCTTTCTATGGGGGGCATGATTGCCCAAGAAATCATCCGAATCAAGCCTGATTTGGTCAACCGTCTCATCTTGGCAGGAACAGGACCTCGAGGAGGAAAAGAGGTCGATAAGGTTACAGGGAAAACATTTAACTATATGTTTAAAGCTGGACTCGAGCGCATCGATCCTAAACGCTATATCTTCTATAACCATGATGAACAAGGAAAAATCGAAGCCTTGAAAGTTCTCGGACGAATGGGAATGCGAACCAAGGAATTTGCGGATAAAGACATGAGTGTGCCTGGTTTCTTGACTCAACTCAAAGCCATTAAACGTTGGGGAAAAGATTCTCAAGACGACCTAAGATTTATCACTCAACCAACCTTAATCGTCAACGGAGACAAGGATATGCAGGTTCCAACAGAAAATTCTTATGATATACATGAGAAAATAAAAGATAGTAAGCTCATCATCTATCCAAATGCTGGTCACGGTTCGATCTTCCAATATGCGGAAGAGTTTTCAAAAGAACTCATTACTTTCTTGGAGGACTAATATGGTCAAAACCATTCTAATAACAGGCGCTACGGATGGCATTGGAAAGCACTTGGCAAAGAAACTGGCTAGTGAAGGGCATCATGTCATCCTTCATGGTCGCAATCCTCAAAAAATGGAATTGGCTACTCAAGAAGTTCGGGCGATTTCCCTGAGAGGCAGAGTTTCGAGCTACTTGGCAGATTTCTCAAAATTAGAGGATGTTTATCGATTTGTAGAGGAAATTAAGCGAGACTTTCAAAGGATCGATGTCTTGTTTAACAATGCAGGACTGTATGCAGGAAAAGAACGAAAAGCAAGTGCTGAAAATGTCGAGTTGACTTTTATGTTATCCGTTCTCGTTCCCTATCTGTTAACAACTGAGCTAAGCCTCTTGTTAGAAAAATCGGCCGATGGCCGTGTCATTAATACTTCTTCCTATATGCATCATTTTGCAAAGGTCAAGGATTTGGACTTTGGATTTGAGAACAACTATCATCCAGGATTGGCCTATAATAATTCCAAACTCTATACCATCTGGATGACACGCTATCTAGCAAGGGATTTCTTTTTAAAAGGTTCAAATATCACTATTAATGCCTACCATCCAGGTCTTATCTCGCCTAACTTAGGGAATCATTCTAGTGATGAAAAGACGAAAAAGTCTCTCTTCGGACGCTTGATGAAGTCTCTCTCAAAAGATTTAGATCAGGGAATCGAAACAGGCTACTATCTCGCCTTATCAGAAGAAGTCAGGGGCTTGACAGGCTACTATTTTGATGAAAAGAAAGTCAAGTGGGTATCTGAAAAAGGCTACACATTTGAAAAAGCACGGAAATTAATGGATTATTGCCAAGAAAAGGTCAAAATGTTTCAAGAAAAGCAGGATGTTTAATTCCTTATTGATTTCGTAACTACCAAAAAACTCAAGTTTTCATTGATAAAACTTGAGTTTTTCTTATATGAGGGCTAACAAAATGGTAAGAATCAGAGCAATTCCAATCCGAATGACATGGTGGGCTAGATGGAAGTTTTCTTTGTGCTTGCCATTCCAATAGGCTCCGTAGCAAATCAACCCACAACCAATCAGCCAAAGAGATAGTGCGACAATCGGCAAAAAGAAGTAGAGGGTGAGAGACAGGGTCGCAAGGCTACTTCCGATGACGAGAAATTGATTTCCTGATTGTTAAATGAAGTGATATACTTAGAGGATATGGCTCACATCTATACGACTCTTACTATTTTAACTTTTGACCAAAACATGCTATACTGGAACACAGAAATAAGGCCACTTTGAAATAAAGTGTAGTGAGAGTTGAAAGGATTGGAAGATGAAAAAACAACCGCAAATTATGGAAAAAGAACGCTTGGGAGCTTTTATTGATGCTGTGTTAGCCATCGTGATGACCATTTTGGTACTGGAATTGGAAAAACCGAAGACATTTAATGTACAAGGATTATGGGAGCTTCGAACAAACTTTTTCGCCTATGGCATTTCTTTCTTTTGGTTAGGAGCCATGTGGGTCAATATCCACGCTTCATCTCATCTCATTAAGAAAGTCAGTCAAAAAACGGTTTGGGCTACCATTGTCATGCTCTTTTTCTCCTCTCTCTTTCCTTATACAACTCAGCTCATAGCGACTCACTTTACGAACGGGACTATGCAGGCCTTTTACGGAGTCATCGTACTGCTGATCACTTTTTCAGTCTTATGGTATTATCGTACACTTGAGGAGGTAAATGATGGCGCAGAAATGTTTGGATTGATTGCAGATCGCCAAAAATGGTTGGCCTGGGACATTGGCATTAAGATTCTTGGATTAATCTTGTCCCTAACGATTTTTCCCGCAGGAGTTGGTATCTCAGTCTTGGTGACTCTCATTTTTATTGTCATTCCTAAGCAGTTTAATCCGTAAATCATCAAAACGAGCCCGTTTGGACTCGTTTTTTTATATGAGAGCTAATAAAATTGTAATCACCAAAGCGATCCCCATCCGAATCAGGTGGTGAGCTGGGTTGAACTTTCCTTTGTGTTTCCCATTCCAATAGGCTCCGTAGCAAATCACCCCACAACCAATCAGCCAAAGAGATAGTGCGACAATCGGCAAAAGGAAGTAGAGGATGAGAGAGAAGGCCGCAAGGCTACTTCCTAGAAAAAGTAGGTAAATTCCAAGTGTCTTCTTGCCTTTTTTTAATTCGGAAAGGCTGACTAATAAATGAAGAAGAGCAAAAGCAAGGGATAAGAAGACTGTGATGATGCTAAAGATAAGATAAAGTGACATAGATGTTTCCTTTCTAAGATATGATTGTCTGAGTGCTATTTTTTATGACTGATTTTATTAAGAATCATAAATGATACTACAAGATTTAAAACGATAACCAGTAAAGTCAAAAAAGAGTAACTATAGAGTTTGACTGAAATTTCAATTTTTTTTAGAAATGTGATGGAGAACAAGCTCGTTAAAATGCCCGTTAACAAGCCAGGAACATATTTTCGAAGGACAATTGTCTGAATCAGATGTCCGAAAATATGGTAGATATAAGCAATTACAATGGTTGCGTAAATAGTATAGTTGCTAAACTGGTAGCTAAGAAAAAGTGATAGAAGCAGGATCAGAAACTGCTCCAAGACAATGGCATTGAAAGTAAAAGGAGTGTAATAAGAAAGGAATCGAATATCTGGAAACTGTGCTAATAGTTTTTTGACAAAGGAGGGCATCCATATGATTTCCTCAAGTTCGTGAAGCATGAATAAGGCTGGAAAGAGAAAATAAAATTGAGTGAGGGTCATTAAAAAAACTTCTTTCTAGTTTGAACCAACTTTCAGTATCTCCAAATAAAACTGGACAGCTTCCTGCTCGCTATAGGACTTGCCTTTTTTCAACCACCAGCTGAGGGTTTCTATAAAGTGGCTGACAACTAGGTGCTTGAGATAGGAGTGGGGGATGGTTGGGTGCGATTGAATCAGCTCCTCGGCAACCATTGGATAGACATCATGTTCTAGCTCTTTTCGCAGTTGCCGGATAAAATAATCATTTTTGGAGAGTAAGAGACTGGTTACATGGTCTTGATTTTTCTTAAAATGTTGAAAGATATGTGCTAGGTAGTCTTGTGGAGAGAGGTGTTGAGCACGCTCAAACAAATGGTGAAAGAGTTTTTGGCAGAGCTCATCCAGTAGTAACTCTTTGCTCTCATAATGGCTGTAAAAGGTCGAACGTCCTACATCAGCCAAGTCAATAATCTCCTGAACGGTGATGGTCTCATAATCTTTTTGGTTAAGTAAGCGCAAGAAAGCTTGATAGATGGCTTTTCTAGTCTTGGTAATGCGACGATCTTGTGCAGTCATATGGACACTATGAACAAACTGTTCAGTAACGTACACAGCGAACGGTTTGCCCCTATCCTTTCTGTTGATAGTATTGGATAATAGATAATGAACATGATGTTCATGAATCTATTATAACAAAGGAAGAAATATAATGAAGACAAAATATGCGGTTTGGTTGGCTTTTTTATTAAATCTAAGCTTTGCCATTGTTGAATTTATTGCGGGGGGAATCTTTGGTTCCAGTGCAGTTCTCGCTGATTCGGTCCATGACTTTGGAGATGCAATCGCCATTGGCATCTCAGCTTTTCTAGAGAGCATTTCCAATCGGAAAGAAGACAGCCATTACACCTTGGGCTACAAGCGTTTTAGCCTTTTAGGTGCCATGGTGACCGCTGTGATTCTGATGACAGGGTCTGGTATGGTGATTTTAGAAAATGTAAGCAAGCTTTTCCACCCTCAGCCCGTCAATGACGAAGGGCTTCTTTGGTTGGGAATTATTGCTATCAGTGTCAATGTGCTGGCGAGTCTGGTCATTCGCAAGGGGCAAACCAAGAATGAATCCATTCTCAGCCTGCATTTTTTGGAAGATACCTTAGGTTGGTTGGCTGTCATCTTGATGGCCATTGTCCTCCGATTTACTGACTGGTATATCCTAGATCCCCTCTTGTCTCTAGCTATTTCCTTCTTTATTCTTTCCAAAGCCATTCCACGATTTTGGAGCACGCTCAAGATTTTCCTAGATGCTGTGCCAGAAGGGGTTGATATCAAGCAAGTTAAGAATGACTTAGAACAGTTGGATAATGTTGCTAGTATCAATCAGCTTAATCTTTGGACCATGGATGGACTAGAGAAAAATGCTATTGTTCATGTTTGTCTGGAGCATGTCAAACATATGGAGGTCTGTAAAGAGTCTATCCGAGACTTGCTCAAAGAGAGTGGCTTTCAAAATGTCACCATCGAAGTTGATGAAGACTTGGCAACTCACCGCGCCCACAAGCGAAATATCGAAGAGCTAGAAGTAGAAAATGAGCAGGGACACCATCATTAAGGTTTGTTTTTAAACTCTTAAAGTCTACCTTTAAGAGTTATTTTGATACCAAGTTCCCTAAAGTAAACCTTTTCATGCTAAAATAGAACAAACGTGAAACAAGGAGTAATTATGAGTAAGAGAGCTGTGTTGATGATGACCTTTGGGTCACCAGAAGAGATTACCTATGAAGGAGTAGCAGAGTTTTTCACGAATATTCGGCGTGGTGTTCGTCCTGAACCACATGAAATTCAGACTTTATATGACAATTACGTACGAATTGGCGGAACTCCACTTCAAAGGATAACTAGAGAAGAAGTAGATTTGGTTGCTTCTGCTCTTGGAGAACGAGCGTCGGTCTACTTTGCTAATAAATTTTCCCGCCCTTTTATCACTGATGTAATCAAAGAGATGGAGAATGATGGAATTGAAGAATGTTTGTGCTTGATTTTAGAGCCTCATTATTCTTACTATTCTGTCATGGGATATGAGAAATTTTTAGAAAGTGAGCAGATTAGGTTCCAAATTATCAAGGATTGGTACCAAGAACCTTCACTTCTTCACTACTGGGCTGATGAGATTAGAAATATTTTAGATCAAATTGGAGATGACAGCTATAAGGTGATTTTTTCAGCTCACAGTGTACCAGTTTTGGCACTTGATTTTGGCGATCCTTATATCGATCAGATTTATGACAATACTCGCTTGATTGTGGAAATTTTAGGCCTTGAAGAAGACCAGTATACCAATACATGGCAGAGTGAAAGTGATATTGGTATCCCTTGGATTAAACCTGATGTCTTAGAATACCTTCATGATGAGAAGGAACACCCTGACCACTATATTTTTGTCCCGATAGCTTTTATTAGTGAGCATATTGAGGTTCTTTTTGATAATGATGTGGAGTGTAAGGAGCTTTGTCATGAGCTTGGTGTGGCCTATCACCGTCCTCCTATGCCAAATAGCGATTCTCGTTTGATTAAAGCACTTCTTTCAACCATTCAGTCTCATATAGACGGTGACTATCGTTACTATCATCCTCAACTAGAGACTTTTGATGAGTTGGAAGCTCCTTCAAACACAGGACAGATTTTAGAAGAGGAAGAAGATATTCAGATGCCTGATTTCGTCAAAAAATTGATTGCTAAAAAAGGTCGAGAGAATGTCAAGATGCCATATCTAGTTAAGAAAATGCTTGAAAAGAAATATGGAAAAAAATATGATTAAGTAACTAAATATGACTGTAATAGGGAGTGTTTTGAGCGATTTCTTGTTAAAAAGTGTATACTATCAGAAACGAAAGAATAGAGGTTTTTAAATGAAATCAGTAGTTTATACCAAAGCTGGGCAGGTTGGTCTAGCAGAAATTGATCGCCCGCAAATCGTGGCAGCAGATGATGCCATTATCAAGATAGTACGTACTTGTGTTTGCGGATCGGACCTTTGGAGTTACCGTAATCCGGAAATGGAAGAAGGACATAGAAATAGCGGTCATGAGGCCATCGGAATTGTCGAAGAAGTTGGTGAGGAAGTTACTACAGTAAAACCAGGTGACTTTGTCATTGCCCCTTTCACACATGGTTGTGGACAGTGTGATGCCTGTCGTGCTAGTTTTGACGGCTCTTGTGACAACCACCTAGGTAATAACTGGTCTGGGGGCGTGCAGGCTGAGTATATCCGTTTCCACTTTGCCAACTGGGCCCTTGTCAAAATTCCTGGACAACCTTCAGATTATAGTGAAGGCATGCTCAAGTCACTTTTGACACTGGCTGATGTCATGCCGACGGGTTACCATGCGGCGCGTGTAGCTAATGTGCAAAAAGGTGACAAGGTGGTCGTTATCGGAGATGGGGCTGTTGGTCAATGTGCTGTCATCGCAGCTAAGATGCGTGGTGCTTCACAAATTGTCCTTATGAGTCGTCATGAAGATCGTCAAAAAATGGCTTTGGAGTCAGGTGCGACTGCAGTTGTTGCTGAACGTGGCGAAAAAGGCATTGCCAAAGTCCGTGAAATCCTCGGGGGAGGAGCAGATGCAGCTCTCGAATGTGTCGGTACAGAAGCAGCGGTGGACCAAGCTCTTGGAGTCCTTCACAATGGTGGTCGCATGGGATTTGTTGGTGTTCCGCACTATGAAAACCGTGCCATTGGCTCAACCTTTGGACAAAATACAACGATTGGTGGCGGACCAGCCTCTGTCACAACCTATGATAAACAAGTTTTGTTAAAAGCTGTTCTTGATGGCGACATCAATCCAGGCCGAGTCTTTACGACAAGTTATAAATTGGAAGATATTAATCAAGCCTATAAAGATATGGATGAACGCAAGACCATCAAGGCTATGATTGTAATAGAGTAACGAAAAGTCTAGTAGAATTGTTTCTGCTAGACTTTTAACTTGGTGTACATAAAATTTTTTAAAATCCCCAATTTGTAAAATTAAGCTAGACAGAAAAAGCCATCTATGTTAGGCTCAGATAAAGACCACATTTGTCTGAAAGGAACTAACATAAATGACCTATACTCGTCTTACCACAAACGAGCTCGTAATGATAGAGGCTTACTATCAAGAAAACACAAAAGTTTCAGATATTGTGACCTCACTTGGCAGATCAAAACAGACAATCTACAATGTCATCAACTATCTGAAAGAGGGGCACTCTGCATATGATTACTATAACCGTTATAAAGTCAATAAAGAAACGTTGTGGTCGGAATAAAACAAGTCTTACGCAATCAGAAAAAGATTTTATCCAAACTCATTTAGAACAAAATTGGAGCCTTGATGTCATTAAAGGAACTTATCCAGATAGGGTTTCTTGTTCTATGAGAACTCTCTATCGACTAGCAGACCGTGGTATTTTAAAGAAAGAGGATTTCCCTTGGAAAGGCAAAAGAAAACCAAATGGTCATAGCGAAAAACAAGTGATATTGAGGCTTCCATTAATCAATGGTTGTCTCAAGTCCCCAGCCATCTCTTTAAGTCGATCACTTTTGATTTCGGAAAAGAATTTTCTAATTGGAAATCTATTTCGAATGTACATGACATTGATATTTTCTTTGCGGATCCAGGATGTCCTGAGCAATGAGGTCTCATTGAACATTCTAATGGCTTATTAAGACGAAATGGACTACCTAAACAAATGGATTTTACGAATATTTCTCAAAATTATTTATCAGCTACAGCTGATAAAAGAAATAGAATTCCTAGGAAGTCTTTGAATTATCAAACACCATACCAAGTTTTTCTGAGTTACATGAAAAATCTAACTTATATTTGACAATTTAGGGAGATAAAAATAGGGAGTGGAAAAAGCCCAACCAGACAAATCTTCAAAGAAAGATTTGTTTTTTTTTAACTTTTTGGTTGACAAATGTAAACCTTAGGAGTAGAATAACATTGTAAGGTTTACAAATGTAGATTTAAAAAGGAGTGGTCATGCAAATTTCCAATGCGGAATGGCGTATCATGAAGATTATCTGGATGGAAGGCAAGCAGACCAGCACGGATTTGATCGCCGTCTTGTCCGAGCGCTTTGACTGGTCGAAGTCGACCATCAAGACCCTCTTGCTCCGCTTGGTGGAAAAGGGGTGCTTGACTAGAGAAAAAACAGGTAAAGCCTTTGTTTACTCGGCATTGTTGACGCAGGAACAAAGTTTAGACTTGGTGGTTGAGGAGGTGAAAGACAAGGTTTGCTCAAAAAGAATTGTACAGGTGCTTGAAAACTTGATTCAGGCGAGTGACTTTACGCTTGCAGATCTTAATCAGCTGCAGCAGGTCCTGGAAGAAAAGAAAGCAGAGGCTGTCGAAACAGTCCCTTGCAATTGTATGTAATAGAAAGAAGGAAATTCCATGTTTGGATTGTTGATTAGTATTGTTTGTTTACTTTTGGTTGCTTTTATTGCTTGGTGGTTCTTTGCAGAGCATGAAAAGGTAAGCGGCCACGCTCGTCAGAAATCAGGTTATCAAGAAATTGAAGTCGAAGTCATGGGGGGCTATTCGCCTGAAACCATTGTCCTGAAAAAGAATGTTCCAGCCCGGATCATCTTTAATCGCAAGGATCCATCTTCATGTCTGGCTCAAGTGATCTTTCCAGATTTTGGCGTTCATGAAGATTTGCCTTTAGGTGAAAAACATGTCATTGAAATTACGCCAGAAAAAGCGGGCGAATATGGGTATTCATGTGGAATGAACATGATGCATGGTCACATGATTGTGGAATAAAGGAGTAGGTATGGTAGAAAAACAAAAAGCAGTTGTGGAAAACGGAGTGCAAAAGATCCGTATTATAGCAGACAAAGGCTATAGTCCAAAGGAATTTCAACTTCAAAAAGGGATCCTTGCTGAAATTACCTTCCATCGGGTCAATCCTTCCGGCTGTTACAAGGAAATTTTGTTTGAAGATCAGGGGATTTTAGAGCCTTTGGAAGTCGGTGTGGATAAGGTGATATCCTTTACCCCGACAGAAACAGGGGACTTCGAGTTTTCATGTGGAATGAAGATGCAAAAGGGTTCCTACACGGTTGTAGAAAAACGCCGTCGTGTCTTAAGTTTACTGGGTCGCTTTTGGATTACTAGTATCTTTACTCTTCCCTTATTGATCTTGATGATCGGGATGATGGCAGGATTTGTATCCCATCCAGTCAGTCGCTGGGGGACTTTTCTAGCGACAACGCCGATCATGTTGGTAGCAGGAGTTCCTTTTATCAAGAGTGCCTGGGCCTCATTTAAGAAGCACCATTCCAATATGGATACCTTGGTAGCTCTTGGAACCCTGGTAGCCTATGTCTATAGTGTATTTGCCCTTTTTACTGGTCAGCCAGTATACTTTGAGGCTGCGGGTTTTATCATCTTCTTTATCCTCTTAGGGCAAATCTTTGAAGAACGGATGCGTAACAATGCCTCCGAGGCTGTGGAAAAGTTGTTGGATTTGCAGGCAAAAACGGCTCAAGTTCTCCGTGATGGGAACTATGTCGAGGTGGCGGCAGAAGATATCCAAATTGATGACTTGATTCGGGTCCGTCCTGGGGAAAAGATTGCGGTTGATGGGACGATTGTAGAAGGAAGTACGACCATTGATGAGTCGATGGTGACAGGTGAAAGCTTGCCTGTGGAAAAATCAGTTGGTGATGCAGTTATCGGCTCCACTATCAACAGCAATGGGACCATTCTCTTTAAGGCTGAAAAAGTCGGTAGTGAGACCCTCTTATCTCAAATTGTGGACTTTGTCAAAATGGCCCAATCCAGTCGTGCTCCTATTCAAGATTTGACGGATAAGATTTCAGGTATCTTTGTTCCAGTGGTGACGATTTTGGCCATTGCGACTTTCTGGGTTTGGTCCGTGCTTCTGGGCGCGTCGCTTCAAGAGGCCATGCTCTACGCAGTCTCTGTCCTCATTATTGCCTGTCCTTGTGCCCTTGGTTTAGCAACCCCAACAGCCCTCATGGTCGGAACCGGCCGTAGTGCCAAGATGGGGGTTCTGATTAAAAATGGAACAGTTCTTCAAGAAGTGCAAAAGATTCAAACCGTTGTGTTTGATAAGACAGGGACTATTACCATTGGCCAACCACTTGTAACCGATGTTGTAGGAGATGAAGCGCGTGTCTTGACACTGGCTGCTAGTCTTGAAACTTTTTCAGAACATCCCCTAGCGCAAGCGGTTTTATCACGAGCAGAAGAAAAAGGTTTGGTGCTAACCCCTGTGGAAAACTTCCAAGCGATTGAAGGAAAAGGGGTCCAAGGTCAGATCGACCAGCAGTTGGTGACCTTGGGAAATGGCAAACTTCATGACGGGACAGCGATGGATCCGGAGCTTGAAAAACGGATGGTAGAGTTGCAAGAGCAGGCCAAAACAGTGATCAGTTTGTCTGTGGATGGGCAAGTGATTGGCTTGATTGCCATTCAAGATGCTCCGAAGGCCAGCTCAAAAGAAGCAATCAAAAAGCTCAAAGAACGGGGCTTGAAAACGGTCATGTTAACGGGGGATAATGAACGGGTGGCCCAAGCTATTGCTAAGCAAGTGGAAATTGACACCGTCATTGCTGATGTCCTTCCTCAAGAAAAAGCTAGCGCCATCCAAAAACTGCAAGAAGCTAGCAAGGTCGCCTTTGTTGGAGATGGGATCAATGATGCTCCAGCTCTCTCGATCGCCGATGTGGGGATCGCTATGGGATCTGGAACGGATATTGCGATCGAGTCCGGTGGCATCGTGCTCACGCAAAATGATTTGCTTGGCGTTGTGCGCGCCTTTGACATGAGTCAAAAGACCTTCCGCAGGATCTTACTCAATCTCTTCTGGGCCTCTATCTACAATATCCTTGGGATTCCAATTGCTGCTGGAGTCTTTGTAGGACTGGGATTGACCCTCAATCCAGAACTAGCAGGTCTTGCCATGGCCCTTAGTTCTTTGTCTGTTTTGACTAGCTCGCTGCTTCTCAATGTTGCGAAGATTGATTAAATGAAAAAAAAGAGAGTGGGACAGAAATCGGTAATTCGTTAGAATTCGATTTTGTCGTCTCACCTCCGCACAGTTGAGTAGGGCTGTAAAAGCTAATGAAATTAGCGTAGTAGAGCCTACTCAACCACTGCGTCTTGCTCGACAATCCAAAAACAATTAAGAGGCTAGGACTTTTGTCCCAGCCTCTTTTTGTTCGATTTCCTACAGCTACAAGCCTTAGAGGTGCTTGCAAATTATAATAAAATATCCTATTATAAGATAGTTTGTGAGAATTTCTCAAATTCAGCATCTGTTATGTAATAGGGATTGAGCATCTCTGAGCAAATCCTTATACATGTGAATATCTTTGTGTTAAATTAGTACTTTAATCGTTTTCATGAGAATAGTCAGAATAAATTTATTTTCAAGACGAGCTTAACATGGATGATTTCCAAGAGCTCAACCAAAACCCAATGTACAACGGTATCGCTGTTTACAACAAACGTGTCGATTACACAGAACAATTGCCAAAAGTGATTAACGAAGCTTGCCGTGCTGCTGTTTCTAAAAAAGATCCAGCTGTCGTTGAAATTCCAGTAAATTTCGGTTTCCAAGAAATCGACGAAAACTCATACTACGGATCAGGTTCTTACGAACGTCGCTTCGTCGCTCCTGCTTTGAATAAAGTGGAAATCAACAAAGCTGTTGAAATCTTGAACAATGCGGAACGCCCAGTGATCTATGCTGGTTTCGGTGGAGTTGGTGCTGGTGATATCATCACTGAATTGTCACGCATGATTAAAGCGCCAATCATCACAACTGGTAAAAACTTTGAAGTTTTCGAATGGAACTACGAAGGGTTGACAGGTTCTGCATACCGTGTTGGTTGGAAACCAGCCAACGAAGTGGTCTTTGAAGCAGACACAGTTCTCTTCCTTGGTTCAAACTTCCCATTTGCAGAACTTTACGATAAGTTGGATGTGATTCCATTTAAAGAGATGAATCGTTTCATCAAAGAAAATATGTAAGATGAACTAGCTTAAAATTAGTATTGCTAGTAAAAGAGTTTGGGAACATCTTGCTCTTTTATAAAGCAAATCGGAAAGGTATTTATGAAGAAAAAAGCTCTTATTTTCAGTCTTTTAGCAATGTTTGGTCTTGTTTGTGTAGGTGGTTGGTATTTTATTTCCCAAAACCAAGCGCAGGCCGTAAAAGCAGAAGCAAGAAAAACATTTATTCAATCAAGTCGTCCGACCATTTTTTTCCATGGTTGGGGCTCAAGCAGTCGTGCGGAAAGACATATGGCTAATGCGGCTAAAAAAGCTGGTGTGACACAAACCATTATTGAAGCCAATGTGGCTGAAGATGGAGACGTCTCTCTTAACGGGAACATTCCTAAGGATGCTGTTAATCCAATTGTCCTAGTCAATTTTGACAATAATCGAGGTGCTAGCACTCAGGACCAGGGAGACTATGCCCACGCTGTCGTCAAAGCTCTCCAAGATAACTACGGAATTACTGAGATGAATATGGTTGGTCACTCATACGGCAATATGGCCATCGTCTACTATATGCTCCAACACGGCAGTGATAAGACTCTACCTAAGCTGGTCAAACAAGTGGATATCGCTGGTCACTTTAACGGGATCATCGGCATGAATGAACTGGAAAATAACTCTCTAGATGGCGAAGGAAAGCCAACTAGCATGACCGAGTCATATGAAGAGCTCTTGTCTCTTGGAGACAACTATCCTCAAGGACAAGTTGAAGTCCTCAACATCTATGGCAATACAGGTAAAGAGAGTGATGAGCGCGTGACCAATCTATCCAGTCAATCCCTAGCCTATCTGCTTAAAGGTCATGTCAAATCCTACCAAGAAAAGGAAATCACAGGTCCTAACGGCCAACACAGTAAACTCCATGAAACGGCCTTGGTTGATAAGCCTCTAATTGCTTTCTTGTGGGGGAAATGAGTTGATAAGAATACAAAAGATTCTAGAAGAAGCTGTCTACTAGATTTTTTTAATACAATGATTGGGTTGGCAAAGAAGAGAAGTAAAAGAACGAATCCAATTTCATCTGACATTTCATGTAAAGAATGTTAAAATAAAGATAAGATAATGTAATCGTTTACATTAATTGAGTAATGTTATACATATATTCAGAAAATGGATTTTAACAGTCGCTTGTCTTTCTTTTGTTAGCTTTAGATTATAGGAGGTAGAGCTATGAAAAAGAAAATCAATCATTGTTTACTTTTATTTCTCGTAATATTTACAGCCTTGTTTTTGATGGGGTTCAGAAAGATGAAGTCTAGTGATTATAACAAGGTCAGAGGAGTTATTGTCGAGAACTGTAATAAAGTGGGTTTGCATGGTAAGGTTACTATCACTAAATTATATTGGACAGCCTTAGAAATACCCACTTACCACGTGACTTATACCTATTCTGAGAAAACTTACGATAACCAGAAAGTAGTATTAGAGCAAAATACGGCTATTTATGAAGACAGGTCAAGTGACTCTTATGGCAATGTTCCAGAATATAAGGAATCGTTTTTGAAGCAGAAATCTGTCCAAAAGGTTGAAAAGAAAATTGAAAAACAATTGAAGAAACAAAAACTCGGTCTTCCTATTAGTTCATTTAGTTTTCTATCTAACTTCAGTCATGATGAAAAGGAGAAAAATCTGGATACCTTAGCCTCAGACAATCTCAAAGAAGGTAAGAAGGACTTTGCAGGTTACTATCAAATTCCATACCAAACCTTGATTGATAAAGAGTTGATTGAGATGGTCATTTATATCGATGATGATGCATCAGTTAAATCACAAGATTTGAAAGATGCTGCTAAAAAGTTAGATGCTAGTAACCTTCCAAATGGTGAATATAGTTTCTATCAATCTAATTTTGAAGATGGACCAAATAATTCAGTCGATTACAATTTTAAAGTTAAAGATGGGAAAGTCGTTTTTTATGAAGACGAGAATCTAGTATTAGAAGATGATGATTAAAGATGAAAGGTCGAAAAAATAACTAGCTTGAGGAATGATAAGTCTTAATTATATTTCTATCCCTAGTTATACACCACTATAGGAGGTAGAGCTATGAAAAAGAAAATCTATCGCATTCTATTCTTGATTCCCTTGCTGCTATCAGTTTTGGTTTTGACGGGTTGCAAGGTGATGATGCCTAGTGATTACATAAAAATTAAGCGAATCATCATCGAAGATTGTAACAAAGTGGGTCTTCATGGCAAAGTTACCATCACTGACTTACATTGGACTCCACTAGAAAGTCCAACTTACTACGTATCTTATACCTATTCTGAGAACACCTACGATGGGCAAACAATAAAATTGGAAGAGAATAATAGGGCTATTCCTGAAAATAGGTCATCTGATTCTCATGACAGTATTCAATTTTTACACTATAAAGAAGTATTTGTGGAACAGAAATCTGTTAAAAAAGTTGAGAAGAAAATTGAAAAACAATTGAAGAAACAAAATCTCGGTCTTCCTATTAGGTTTTTTAGTTTTCTATCTTATTTCAGTCATGATGAAAAGGGAAAAATATTGGATACTATTGCCTCCGAAAATCTTAAGGAAGGTAAGAAGGACTTTGCTGGTTATTATCAAATTCCATACCAAACCTTGATTGATCAAGAGTTGGTTTATATGACTATCTTTATTGATGATAATGCATCAGTCAAAGAACAAGATATGAAAGATGCTGCTAAAAAGTTAGATGCTAGTGATCTTCCGAATGGTGAATATAATTTCTTTTATTCCAATACCAAGGATGAGAATCATGATTCAATCAGTTATTCTTTTAAAGTAAAAGATGGGAAAGTCGTCTTTTATGGGGATGAGAATCTAGTAATAGAAGATGAAAATTAAAGATGAGAATAGTAAAATGAATGTTATTTGAGACCACTACCGGTTTTTAATTTATTAAAGATGATTTTAAAAGGCTTTGGCAAGATTTTCTTGATGACAAGCGACAAAAAGAGCATGATTAAAGAATCTTGCTCTTTTCGTTTTCCAAGCTTTATCTCAAAATATCCCAAAGTTCTTGCGGAGTGTCAGCTACAAAATCAGGATTTTCTGCCAAAAGGGTTTCATTTGTCCCAAATCCCCAGGTAACGGCCAAGGTCTTGATACCAACTGTTTTTCCGCCAATCATGTCAAACTTGGTATCGCCAACAATGACAGACTGGTCCTTATTTGCATTATTTTCAGTAATAGCACGCTGCAAGACGTCAGCCTTATGGAAAGCAGCAGGTGTGGCCCCATAGATGCCGTCAAAAAACTCAGTGATGCCAAGGTACTCACACATTTCCAGAGCAGTAGGCTCATTTTTGGAAGTCGTGATATAGATTTTCTTATTTGGATTTTGATTCAGCTTTTCGAGGATTTCTTTTATACCGTCGTAGAGGTGGGCTTCAAACTGTCCTTTAGTGCCATAGTAATCACGATAAAGTTGAACAGCTTGGGCAGCACCTTCCTCGCTAATTTCTTCTCTAAAAGTAACTTCGAGGGGAGGCCCCATGAAGCTTTGAATTTTTTGGTCACTAGGAACAGGAAGGCCAAGTCTTTCAAAAGTTTGAACAAAACCATTGTGAATACCCTCAGAACTATCAACCAGGGTACCATCTAGGTCGAAAAAAATATGTGTGAGTGTCATAGAATTCTCCAATATAGTGTCGTTGGTTTATAATATCATGCATGATAAAAACGGTTAAAGTGGTTAGGGCTATCTATCATTCTAAAGTTGACATGACTTTTTTATGTGTAACTGTTCGTTCTTGCTTATTTCCAAGTGCCTTGATGCGGGCTTCTAGGAGAATAGGACGACCTTGAACACTTCGCGTATAAATAAGATCATATTTTCCTAGGCTTTTTTGTATATGTCGGAGGAAAGACTCTGCATCTGCCTTTCGCTTTTCAAACATAATTGGAACGGCAAAAAATTCGGTTTGGTCCTTCACTTTGTGACAAGCCTTTAAGATATAGCGTTGATTTTCGATAGGAGCGAAAAATTCAGTCATAGTCTGAGCAAAGATTTCTTTTTCCCTCATGCTAGCACCCTTGAGATAGATGGCGTTATAAATCGCTTGTTTACTGTCTTTTACCACTCTAGGAGCAGATTCTTTAGTCTCAATCTGACCTGAATCCAGCAGGGCTTGGTGGATAGCTTTACCAAAAATTTCCAAACGTTTATAGGGGCTCTTATAGATAAAATATCTTCCCCAGAAGACAGCTAGTAGAAGAAGAGCGAGTAGAAGTATTGGTAGACTATGAACAAACGGCTTTCCAACAATAAAGTATCTTGTCACATCAATGATAAAATAAGTGGCAGCAAAGGCTTGAGAAATAAGTAAGACCTTCATCCAATCATTAAGGTATACCAACGGTAGAAATTGTTTGTCGACCTCAACTTGGTTGACCACTTCCATATCTTCGTATAGTGGCAAGGCTTGTTGCCAACGGTCTTTTAGCTCCTGACGTTTTTGAGATAGTGTAATGGCATTTTGATTAAGTTTTTCTAGACCCTTTCGGCTAAAAGTTATTTGATTGAGGTCAAGGCGGTCAATACCAGATTCGATAGTAGGCTCTTGATAATGGAGGCCCAGAAACTGTGTCATACGCCGATCTAACAAATCTAAGTCAGGACTAAGTGCATACAACTGCAGCTCTAATGTCTCATTGAATTTTTCTTCCTCATCTTGAAAATCAAACCATCTCCTAGGTGATAAATTTATAGAAACCAAATGCCAGATATTACTCGTTTTATTAGGATTGTCTGGCCAGACACGGATGGCACGTCCTCGCATCTGATTACTTAGCATGAAGCTTCCAACAAAACTAGCTAAAATAAGGGAGTTAACACAAGGGGCATCCCAACCTTCGCCCAATAAAGACTTGGTTCCAATAATCACCTGAATATGTCCTTCTTGGAAAAGTTGGGTAAGGGCAGTCACTAGATCATGCTGAGAACCAGAAACACTCACCTTAAGATAGTCTTCTTGGCTCAACTGTCCAATAACATCAAAGGATAAACGAGAATTAGGAATGAGTCGCTCTAGATGTTCTTTAGCTGAAGTTGGAATAACCACTAAACTTCCTGTCAATACAGCCACAGGCACCGTCCAGGACTGTTCAATTATTTCTCTACGAATAGATTCAAAGTAAGAGAGCACACCTAGTTGTGTAAATTGTGCACTGTTATCGCCTAGATGAATTTGAAAATCCTTACGTATAAAGTCTGTCAAAACAAGTTGACGGAGATTATCTCCTAGAGACTGGTATTCTGCCTTAAAAATATCTCTAACAGCATTGAGTTTTCCCAATGATTGATTAAGCAGGACATCTTGCTTCTTATTCCGGATAAGTTTAACTTGATTTCTCTCGATAAGACCATTTGCTTTCAAATTACTTTTTAGCTGATTAAAGGCTTCCTCGGTAAATCCATACCAATTTGGGACCTGGAAAATCACGCCATTAAGCAAGGTTTCAAACCACTCAAGCGTAAAAGTTGGCAAGGTTTTTGCAGAGAGAAGTTCTTGAAAACGTTGAGGAAAAGGCAATTCTTTAGACCGTAAGAAAATCAGGGTAGCGGAAAGGTATTTAGGATTAGCCAATAGGTCATCATAGCCAATTTGGCCACTTAGTGCTGGACTAGACTGAATAGTGTTCGAAAAGTTTATATCTTTAGACAATTTAGTTAGAAAGTTAAGTTTCTGCTTATCAAACCGGTCCAATTGTGCACGTTCTTCCTTTGTTGGAAAGGCGAAGTAGACATAGTCCTGGTGAGGACAGAGCGTCCCTTCCTTAACAAGTTCAGGCACTGTAATTTCTTCATCAATCTCACCACACATGCTAATATAACGTTCCCAAAGTGCAGGTTCTCCCTCGTATGGGGGTGTTGCTGTCAAAGAAATCATCTTTATATTTGGAAAAGCTTTTTGAAAACTCTCTAAACTCTTCCACCATTCATTTCTTAAATGATGGCATTCATCCAGACAAAGAGTCCCTAAATCTTGGTCCCCAAAAGTTTTTCGGACATCGAACCCTTGAAAATCTAAATGCTCTTGTTCAGCATTATCATCAGTATCTTCAACGAGACTCTCACCCACACCCTGATTCATGGCGCTATGTAAAGCTTGGTAGGTTGCCACTGTAATGACTTTCGGCTTTTTTAAATCTTGTGAAATGAGTTGTTCTACTAGATTGTCATCACTTAAAAAAGCTCGTTTAATCCGATCTACCCATTGTTGACGGATGGTAACTGTCGGAACTAAAACTAAAGTTGGATTACCAAAACGTTTTATAAATTCAATTCCCAAGGTCGTTTTTCCGGAACCGGGAGCAGCAACTAAGTGAATCTTTCCATCATCCATAAAGCTTTCGGCTTTATCGAGAACACGCTGTTGGTACTGTCTCCATTGTCCCTTAAATGAAAGCTGATTTAACATAATTTCCCTCCAATGTTACTTATCATTATAACATAGATTAATTTTCCAAAATATTGCTCTACCTATGGAACATTCAAAACAATCTATTATTAAAATCAGTAATATTACAGAATCAACTATTCTTTGCTTAAACTAACAAGTAGTGATTGACATTAAAGAAGTTTTAAGATAACTTTAAAGTAACGATTTAATCCGATCTTATCGAGGAGTTGCCATGAAAAAAATAAATCTTCTTTATTTATTAGCTATTCTGGCCATCATATCTGGTCTTTTACTATATTACTTGCCAGACATGACGTCTGGACATAATGCAGAGTCAAATCAAATAAGTCAGACTTTTAAGGAGAAGACGATTGTCCATGATTTTGGTACGACAGAGTTGAAAAAAGTTCCTAAACGTATCGTTATCCTCGACAACCTCTATGGTGAAATCTTGGATCCTCTCCATATCACTCCTGTAGGTGCAACAACTGGCCAAGCTGATAGTCAAGAATTTTCAACCCTCTTTAAGAAACAATACAAGGATGCCAAAGTGGTTTCAGTTGGTTGGCAGGCGAATCCAGATTTGGATAAGATTTCTGAGTTAAAACCGGATTTAATCCTTATGACAGGAGAGCAGGAGGACCTCTACGACGAGCTTTCTGAGATTGCACCGACTGTTGGCTACCAAATCAATACAGATGAAAATTGGGACTATCACGAAACATCATTAAAGGTGGCGGAAATCTTCGATAAACGTGATGAGATGAAGAAGGACCTCGATAGATTGGATGCTAGGGAGGCCGTTTTCGCGGAGAATGTCAAAGCCAAGTTTGGCAACCAAAAACTCATGTATCTGCGCGTGACTGACAATGACATCCGTTATTATGCTTACGGGCATTTTGGTTATCTCTATGATACTTATCATTTCAATCGAGCGGAAACCTTCAATCCAGATGATATGTTCCAAGTTATCGATCCAGATAAACTAAAAGACATTAATCCGGACCTCCTGATTGTTCAAGCAGATTCTCAAGAACTCCTAGATAACAAACTTAAAAATAGCCCTGTCTGGACTAGCCTTAAGGCTGTTCAAAATAACAAGGTCATCTATGCTGATTACTCAACTTACATGCTGGGCTTTGGGATTGTCTCCCAAGAAGCTATTATGAAACAAATCTCTGATGAATGGGGATTAAATTAAACTAAAAACGACCATGACGGTCGTTTTTTTATGTTCAAAAAAGTTTAAGTGACAAACAAGCGTTTAATATGTTTTCTTAAGGCAAAATAGAGCTGAATGGTCATGGGGATCCAAATCAAGGGCTCGCATAGGATAACGCCAAGATAGCCCATAGAAGGAATGACCAAAAGAACAAAAAGAATTTTTCCCAAAAGCTCAATGAAACTAGAGGTTAAAGGTGTCAGTTTCTTACCTAGACCCTGCAGACTATTTCTAAAGATGAAGAGCATTCCTAAAATAGGATAAAAGAGAGAACTGATACGAAGGTAGCGACTAGCATTATCAATAATCACAGCATTATCTGAACCAGAGATAAGACTAGCTAAGAAGGGGCTTGCTACATAGAGGAGGACACAAGCTATGACAGACCAAGTTATAGAAACAAGACAAGATTGCTTTAACCCAGCTACTATGCGTTTAAACTGTTTGGCCCCGAAATTCTGAGAGGTGAAGGTTGTCACCCCAGCAGCAAGTGAGGTCAAAGGGAGAACTGCGAAAGACATGATACGCCTTGCTGCAACCTGAGCACTGATGATAAGAGGGCCAAAACCGTTAATGGCATATTGTAAGGTCACAGTCCCAATCGAAACAATAGAATTCATAAGTCCCATGGCCATCCCTTGTCCAAAAAGGTCCAAATAAAGGCTTGAATCAAGAACAAAGTCTGACTTGCTTGGTAGAAGGAAGGTCACTTTTTTCTTAATATAGTAAAGACAGAGGATAGCTGAAAGTCCCTGTGAGATAATTGTCGCTAAGCCAGCTGATTGAACACCAAGATGAAGTTGTGTAATAAAGAAAAGGTCTAAAACAATATTGACTAGAGCTGAAAAAATAAGAAAATAGAGGGCGGTAAGACTATCCCCAACCGCTCTGAGGAGTCCTGCACACAGATTATAACCCAAAGTTACCCCAACACAAGACACAATCATAGAAATATACTGGTAGGACTGCCCAATGATAGAAGCAGGCGTTCCTAAAAATCTTAGCAAAGGATAGAGGCCGAAATGTCCTAGAATCATAACCAAGGCACTTAAGCCGAGGCCAATAACAACAGTGGCCGCAACAGACTGACGAAGTTTCCTATAGTCTTGGGCACCATAGTAACGAGCGATAACAACCCCCATACCATTTCCAACACCTAAGGCAAATCCGATAACCAAATCAAAAATAGCAGAAGAAGCACCCACAGCAGCCAAAGCATCTGGCCCTAGAAAACGTCCCACAATCATGACATCCGCAGTATTATAGAGTTGCTGGAAAATATTGGATATCAGAATTGGTAGGGCAAAGATTAAAAGAGACCGCAAAATAGGGCCTCGTAAAAGATCAACTGACGAATTTTTCATAGAACTATTATAACAAGATTGTAATTGTGAAACAATGACAAAAAGCCATCCTAGGATGACTTTCGCCTATTTTTAAGATAGCGGCTAAGTATTTGTGTCATATGGTTGTAGCCCGCCGCAATCATTGGAATCTGTAAGTAAATATAAGGTAGGGTGTACTGGCTTTTAGTCTCAGATATGAGGTGGAAGAGGATACCCCCAAAGAGATAGAGAAAGGCATAAAGTCCCAACGTTGCTCCGTCCCCCATTCGTTTATAAGTGAAAGCGTAGTAGAACACACCACCAAGATATAGGACTAGGAGATAGCCTTGCATATAGGTTACGAAAAAGAGATGCAGGGTCCCATCGTGATAGATGGAAGTCGCAAACCTATTCCACAAAGGCTGAAACTTGTCTTTACTTGGGCCATTCCAGATGGACTGGAAGCTTCCCTCTGTCCAAGAACTGATAAACTTGGTACTGAAAAACCAACTGGCTTCATCGGGATGTGCTAGGAGATACTGAACACGCTTATCAAAAAGGTGATTGGCACTTTTTTCAATCTTTTCGATATTGCCCTTTTTCTTGGCGTAAATGTCACGGACATAACCGGTATACCATCCTGGCATGCGTTTAGAATCAGGCTTGTCCTGTAAGCCCATGGCCAGCCAAGCAATCTGAGGTGTTCCAGGAATTTTTTGATGAGTGGTAATCTCGTAGTAACTGGTCGTCGCCTTATGCAAGGTCAAAGGAAAGGCAAAGAAAGCCAAAACTAAAAGTAAATAGCGATACCGTTTTTCTCTAAGCATTAAGAGTATTAGAATACCAGATAGAGCAATAATGAGAATGATGTTGTTGCTCCTTACCCAGTAGGCTAAAGATAGCATGGCCACTGAAATAATCGCATTCCTAGCCTTACCACGTCTTAAGTAACGTAGAAAGAAGAGAATGGCAAAACTAGAAAAGAACAACCCATACATAAGTCCATAGGCAAACATAATGTTAAAGACTAGAGGCAAGAAACCAAAGCTCATGATGACAGCCAAACGACTAACTAAAGGCCTCGTAAACAGTTCATCCGTGATTTTCCAAGTAGCATAGTTCATACCAATGACCATGCCAAGATTCAATACATAGAAAACAGAGATAACTGGTAAAGGAATCAGATAGAGAACCAAGCGTTCAAAACTGAGCAACCCCAACTGATGCGGATAGCGGTAGAAGTAGGCTCCTGGTTTTATTAAGGAGAAGTCGCCAGCATTGAACTGGACCGCCCCTTTAAAGACAGTACCTGCATCGTCTCGACCAGCAAAACTGGTAAGAAAAATCAAAAGTAGGCCAAAACTCACAAAGCAAACGGAAAAAAAGATGAAAATCTGCTTTGTTGTCAGTTCCTTTAAGATCTTGGGCCAGAGAAGGGTCAAAAGCAGAATGGCCCCACCTGAAACATGAACATACCAAGGAACGCTACTAATCTCCGCCCACTCAAAATATCCTGTCATCATGGTCGTGCGAATGAACAAAGCAGTTACAAATAATAGCCCAAAGACTAAGAGCCCAACATAGCGCCCTAACCATTCTAAAACAGAACTCGTATATGACATAAGAGCCTTCATGCTGAAAGTCTCCTTTAATATAGGTAATTACCCTTATAGTTTAGCACAGTCGCCGAAAAAATGTAATGAAAATCAATAGAAAATCCCATTCATCAACGAAAGAAATTGATCTAATGAAGACATAGAAAAACTCTCTCGTTTCTAAAACAAGAGAGTTTGATTTTATAAAGCAGATTACTTCATCCGCATACTATCAATTTTTTCTTCAGTCGGTGTGACACGTAAGGTCTTTTGTCCCGTATAAGTTACAAATCCAGGTTTACCGGCTGTTGGTTTGTTGAGTTTCTTAACATCAATCATATCGACTTGAACCAAGTTTGATAGACGTGCCTTAGAGTAGTAGGCTGCCAATTCAGCCGCATCAGTCTTGACATCGTCAGTTGGGTTAAGATTGTCCTTGATAACCACGTGACTACCTGGGATATCCTTGGCGTGGAACCAGAGCTCACCTTTTTTAGCCATCTTGAAGGTCAACTCCTCATTTTGCAGGTTGTTACGACCAACCATGATAATGGTCTTACCATCAGAAGCTAGATACTGTTCAGGTTTCTTACGTTTGTGGCGCTTGTCAGTTGAACGACGCTTCATAAAGCCAGCCTGAACAAGCTCCTCACGAATATCTTCGATTTCATCCATGTTGGCTTGAGAAAGACTGAACTCCACACTCTCCAAATAGTCAATAGTCTGCTTGGTTTCCTCAATCAAACCAGTCAAGTGCTTAACAGCTTCCTTGAGTTTCTGGTATTTCTTGAAGTAACGCTGAGCATTTTGGTTAGGTGTTAGAGCTATATTTAGTGGAATTGTAATCTTTTCACCAGTGTAGTAGTTGTCTAGCTCGACACTGTCCTTGTCGTTTGGCACCATACTAAGGTAGGTGGTCAAAAGCTCACCTTTTTGACGGAACTCCTCAGCATTTTCAGTCGCAGCAAGCTCTTTTTCCTGTTTAACAAGTTTCTTCTTGTTTTTTTCCAGTTCATTTTGCACTCGGTGGATCAAATCACTAGCTTGTTGAGCCACACGGTCACGCGCCGCCTTGTCCAAGTAGTAGTAATCCAATAGGGCTGACAGGGTTTCAAACTCAGGTTGGTCCTGACTATCTGAGAATCTTACAGCTGAATATGCCTTAGCCGTTAAGTTTGGCTCTACTTCACGATTGAAGAAGGCACGGAAATTCTTGAGTTTATCAGTCTCAAGTAAGGTTGATAATTCATTGGCCGTGTCACGCCCCAAACCTTGGAAAAGTTTTTGAAGGTTTCTAGCTGACAAATCCTCAGTCTGTAGGATCTCAAAGAGTTTTTCGTCTGGAATATCAAAAGGATTCTTAGCGTCCGTCTTAGGAGGAGCGATGTAGGTAGACCCAGGCAGAATAGTACGGTAACTATTTTGTGAGAAACCAACGTGCTTGATAGACTCGATGATTTTGCTCTCGTTTTTGTCAATCAGGATAATGTTGGAATGTTTCCCCATGATTTCCATAACAAGAGTAACCTTAACGCTGTCACCGATTTCGTTTTTGTTAGAGACAGAAATTTCAAGGACACGGTCGTTTTCCAGTTGCTGGATATCCTCGATAACCGCTCCCTGAAGGTATTTCCGCATAATCATGGTATAGGTATTTGGATTCTGTGGATTTGGCAAGTCAGCCTTGGTCGTCTGAATACGCCCAAAGACAGGGTGAGCCGAAAGCAGAAGCTTGTAATTCTGACGATTGTTACGAATGGTCAGGACCAACTCACGTTCAAAAGGCTGATTAACTTTCTGGATACGCCCGTAAAGTACCTGCTCACGTAACTCAGTGGTCATATGATGAAGAAAAAAGCCGTCAAAAGACATGGTGTACTTCCTTTCTTATTATTGATAATACTTGTTTTATTTTAAAAATAAAATTTTCTGTGAGACTTTCCTTGGGTGTTGGCGGACGTCAGCGAACTTTTACAAAGTTCCATGACTAATAAAGATACAAAGGGCATATGCGGATAAAGTCAAAATAGGAAGTTTGACGCAGAATCTTTAGATTCTAGGAGAACTTGTCTTTTTGACACAATCCGCAGCCCGTGTTCAATTGTTTTTGAGCCCCTTCGCTTTTTTATTTTTAGGCTCAGGCTAAAACAGTTCCCCGAACTGTTTTACTCTCAAAAATTCCGAGCGCCTGAAACTAAAAGGTTTCAGGCGCTTTTAACACGGCGGAAAGTCTCGGTTAATTGGTCGCTCTGCTCGCAAAAAAGTTATTTCAAAAAATTTTCAGAGCTTACTAGTTTAGTTAGATATTTTTAAATAATTTGCATACGTTATGAACGTAAAGATTGCCTAACCATTATAGCATAAAGGGAGTAGAAATGCTTGGTGAGGGAAGAGAAAAGTTATGTAGAGAAAAAGAAGTGAGAACCCTGAAATTTTCAGTTAACTATTCGAAAGAATATTGACTCATAATAATTCAATAAGATATAATTGTTTGTCGAGTTATATATTTAAACTGGAGGGATTATGGAAAGAAGAGAACTTTATTTAATTATTACATTACTTGTCATATCGTTGATATGTATATTGAGCCTATCAATAAAAAATGATTTAACAAAAAGGTTAATTAGATATAAAAAACAAAATATTACAGTAGATGAAAAAAAATTTATTAAGGAAATTTTAAAAGAATCTATTGATGATTATTTATCTATAGATAATAGTGATTCTATGGAATCAAAAATTTTTAATTATATAATTTTACCTTTATTATTTACTTTTTTTGTTGTACGTATTTCAAATATAGGTGATCCTACACTTAATATTATAAATAACGTATATCATTCTATATTATTATATTTATACAATCCACTTGGAATTAAAATTATTCTGCTTATATTTTCATTATTGATAGTCGTCACTATTTTTCTAAACATGATAATTAAAATAAGAGATGATCTTTTTATATTTTTCCTCAAGGTTTTTTTAATAACTCTTATTTTAATATTATTAACATTGATTCTGATGCTTTTTATTATGTTAACAGAATTAATATATGGAAGTTTCTCAAGCACTGACATTTATATTCCTTTATACTATGGAGCCATTTTATTCTTCATTAAAATAATAAAATTATTCCAAAGAGGATTTGTAAAAGCTAAATCATTTGAAGTTCCTAAGAAAATATTTGTCGCAATTATTGTAATTTTTATAACATTCGGTTTCTTATTTCGAGGAGAGCTTGAGGTTGGAGGTGTTTACTATTTTTATACAACAAATAAGAAGCCATTTAGATTTATTTCTAAAGATGTTGATATTATGATTTTGGAAGATTTAAACAATAATCTTTTTATAAGATTTGGTAGTAAATATAATCAAATAAACGACAAAATCATTAAATTTCCAGATTCAAAATTAAAAATTACTGAAGAAGTAAAAAATAATAGCTTTTATTCTCAAAAAATTTATATTTCTAAAAAGACATCCGAAGGTAATGGTAAAATATTAGTGAATGTTATTTTTGGAAAAGATAATATAATTTTAAAAATAGGTCAACAAAAAATAAACTTTGTTAGAGATGGTTCAATGAGATTTGTGGAAATTCGGAATAACAATATTGAATCAGATATTTCAGGAGCAAGTTACATAAATTAGAAATAGAAATACTGAAAAAATATATGGGTTGTTACTTAGAAATCCTAGTTTTCTTAAATGATCATAAATACCTTTGAATTTATATCTGACTTGTGGTATCATTTAATATGCTGAAAATTAAAGGAGCATTAAATGAACGATATAAAAAAGATATGCAATGCGACTAATTTGAAATACCTAGCTGTTGCACTTACGTTTTTGGACCAAATCTATCAGATGTTCGGGAGTATGGGGGCACCTATATGGTTGACGATGTTGGGACGCCTGGCTTTCCCGATTTTCCTCTTTCTTGCTGCTGATAGTTTTCACTATACACACGATCGTATGGCTTTTCTCAGGCGGTTGCTTTACATGAGTTGGTTTATGACCATTGGCAACGCCATCATTGGTAGTATTTTTCATAATGGTAGTATCGGTTTAACCAATAATGCCTTCTCAACCTTCTTTATTACAGGGATTTTTATATGTTCTTGGGATTTGTTGGCTAAGGGGCTTCGCGATAAATCGAACAAGGAGTTGATTCAAGGGATTGGTGTCTTTCTCTTGCCGATTCTTTCATCTATTCCAGTTGTAATTCTTGCAGGCATATTTGAAACGCCACATGCAAACCCACTCCTTGTGCAGATTGTTGCCTTTATCTTGTCACTAGTTCCAAGTATTATCATGGTTGAGGGTGGCTTTGTGATGGTTATTCTTGGTTTGCTATTCTATATCTTCCGAACCAATCGCATCGCTCAAATCATTGTCTTAGCTGTTATTTCAGTGATTGCCCATCTCTTTGATCCGACAGGTGTGCAGTGGATGATGGTTTTTGCTGCGATTCCTATGTATTTCTATAATGGTGAGCGTGGTAGTGGTAATAAGAATTTCTTCTATATTTTCTACCCAACCCATATTTATCTCTTGTGGATCCTAGCAAGTTTGTTTAGATAAAATGACAAAGACAGTCCTTGTGCTGTCTTTTTTCATGCTGAAAGTCCGTTTTTATAGTTTGTTTCCTGCTTCTAAAACTGCTATAATTTAAGGCGTAATAGAATCATGCGATAAGTAAATTGGAGGTATATCATGACAAAAGTAGCAGTAGTATTTGCGGACGGATTTGAAGAAATCGAAGCCTTGAGCCCAGTGGATGTCTTCCGCCGAGCTGGATTTGACTGTAGCATGCTTGGACTTGAAAGTGGGTCAGTGATTGGCTCACATGGGATTCAAGTTGCGATGGATGGCGTATTTGATGGCAATTTTGCGGATTATGACTTGGTGGTCCTTCCTGGAGGTATGCCTGGATCAACTAATCTACGCGACAACGAAACTTTGATTGCCTCTCTTCAAGAGGCAGCAAAAGCTGGAAAATACGTTGCTGCCATTTGTGCTGCACCAATTGTTCTCGAACGTGCTGGTCTTCTTGAAGGGCGTAAATTCACATGTTTCCCTGGCGTAGAGGAACAAATTGCATCTGGTGAGCATCAAACTGACTTAGTTGTCGTGGATGGTAATATTGTTACAAGTCGTGGTGCTGGAACAGCATTAGCCTTTGCTTATGCCTTGGTTGATCTGTTGGGTGGCGATGGTCAGCAGTTGGCTCATACTATGGTATATGACAGATTGTTTAAATAATCCTATTTTGAGCCTTTTATCAAGAAGTCCTAACGCCTGATGTTAGAAAAAAACAACAACCTATGTTAACTTGCAAAATGATAGACCACTTATCAAACAAATGTCCTAATCATAGATGAGAGAGACCTTAGCTTAATTTTATAAGCTTTGGTTTTTTCTTTTCTCCTTTGACATCTCCCTTGAAAACGGTTATAATAATCACAAAATAACCTTTAAATGAGTCCAGCGAGGCTTGAAAGGTCGGACTGGTGAAAAAACAGGGTTCTCCTGTAATTTTTTGTGCGACCTTGCCATGTGGCGAGGTTTTTTTGATGACAGTTTGCAGTTTAGAAAGGGTTGTCATGATTTTAGTTGAAGATTTAACCATTGTGAGTCAGCGTGAGATTGCCCCTCGTATTTTTGAGATGGTACTAAAGGGAGAGATGGTTACGGATATGCAGGTTGGTCAGTTCGTCCACCTCAAGGTGCCAGACCCAAGTAAGCTCCTTCGTCGTCCGATTTCCATCTCAGAGATTGACTACGACAAGAAAGAGGCAACCATTGTCTATCGTGTGGAACGTGAGGGAACAGCCATTCTGTCTAAGATGGTAGCTGGTCAAACCATTGATACCATGGGGCCTCAGGGAAATGGTTTTGATATTTCCGTTATTGAGGCTGGGCAGAAAGCCCTCCTAGTTGGTGGAGGTATCGGTGTACCACCTTTGGTTGAGACAGCTAAGCAGTTGAAGGCTAAAGGTGTGGAAGTCGTATCGGTAATTGGTTTTGCCAATAAGGATGCCGTCATCTTGGAGGACAAGCTCAGAGCTTGTGGTGATGTTTATGTGACCACTGATGACGGTTCATACGGTATCAAGGGTTACGTTTCGACGGTCATTGATGGCTTTGACTGGACTCCAGATGCCGTTTACAGTTGCGGAGCTCCAGGCATGCTTAAATATGTAGATAGCAAGTTTGAAAATCATCCTCATGCCTATGTTTCTATGGAAGCTCGCATGGCCTGTGGTATGGGTGCTTGCTATGCCTGTGTGGTTCACGTTAAAGGAGAATCAGATGCCAAAAATCTTCGTGTCTGTGAGGAAGGGCCAGTCTTCCCTACCGGAAAAGTCATCGTCTAGGAGGTTACCATGTCAGAGATTAAATCAGAAAATCGATTAGCTATCAGCCTTCCAGGGCTCGATTTGAAGAATCCCATTATTCCAGCTTCTGGTTGCTTTGGTTTTGGTCAAGAGTATGCCAAGTATTATGATTTGGGCAAACTAGGGTCAATCATGATTAAGGCAACGACTGCCAACCCACGTTTTGGGAATCCTACGCCACGTGTGGCAGAGACACCATCAGGCATGCTTAATGCCATTGGACTGCAAAATCCGGGTGTTGATGCTGTCTTGTCTGAAAAACTTCCTTGGTTGCAGGAGCATTATCCTGAACTACCAATCATTGCCAATGTAGCTGGATTTTCTAACGAAGAATATGCGGAAGTCTCTCACAAGATTTCCAAAGCCAGTAACGTCAAGGCAATCGAGCTTAACATCTCCTGTCCAAACGTGGACCATGGCAATAACGGACTCCTCATCGGACAAGTCCCAGAGCTTGCCTACGCGGCAGTAAAAGCCAGTGTCTCTCACTCTGATGTGCCCGTCTATGTCAAACTGACACCAAGCGTGGCTGACATCACAAGTGTTGCTAAGGCAGTCGAAGATGCTGGTGCGACAGGTTTCACCATGATTAACACCTTGGTTGGTACACGTTATGATTTAGCGACACGCAAACCAATTATTGCCAATGGTCAAGGTGGTATGTCAGGGCCAGCTGTCTTTCCAGTAGCCCTTAAACTTATTCGCCAAGTCGCTCTAGCATCAGACCTCCCAATCATCGGTATGGGTGGCGTCGACAGTGCCGAAGCGGCTATCGAAATGTTCATCGCTGGTGCCTCAGCCATCGGTGTCGGAACAGCCAATTTCACAGATCCATATGCTTGCCCTAAAATTATTGACCGTCTCCCTAAGGTCATGGACAAGTACGGCATCACAACTCTTGAGGACTTGCGTGAGGAAGTTCGAACAGACTTGTTGGGGAAATAAAAGATAAATAGCATTTTTAAGGAATTTAACAAAGGTATAATTACTTTCATCCCCCTTTGACAATCCCATATAAAAGCGCTATAATGGAACAAATTGAACTGAACCTTTAATCGAGTCCAGAGAGGCGAGAAAGGTGTACTGAGATGCTACGGCATCACTAAAGGGTAGGGACTGCCCTATTTTCGTGCAACCTTCGCTGACTGGCGGAGGTTTTTTGTGTGAAAGGATATAAGAAATGAGAGAAAATCGTCCTGTTATTGCCCTTGATTTCCCGACTTTTGAGGATGTGAAGACTTTCCTTACTAAGTTTCCTGCTGATGAAAAGCTCTATGTGAAGATTGGTATGGAACTTTACTATGCGGCTGGTCCAGAGATTGTACGCTACGTTAAAGAGCTTGGTCATAGTGTTTTCCTTGACCTAAAGCTTCACGATATTCCCAATACTGTGAAATCAGCCATGCGTGTTTTGTCTAATCTTGGTGTTGATATGACAAATGTGCATGCGGCTGGTGGTGTGGAAATGATGAAGGCTGCGCGTGAAGGCTTGGGTGATGGTCCAATCTTGATTGCTGTAACTCAGTTGACCTCTACCTCTGAAGAGCAGATGCATGATTTCCAAAATATCCAAACGACACTTCAAGAATCAGTGGTTCATTATGCTAAGAAGACTGCTGAAGCAGGCCTTGACGGTGTTGTTTGCTCAGCACACGAAGTCGCAAAAATCAAAGACGCAACAAATGAAGACTTCGTTTGTTTGACACCTGGTATTCGTCCAGCAGGAGCAGCGGTTGGTGACCAAAAACGTGTCATGACACCTGCCGATGCGCGTCAAATTGGTTCAGATTACATTGTTGTTGGTCGTCCAATTACACAAGCTGATGATCCAGTAGCAGCTTATCACGACATCAAGGCTCAATGGAACGGTCAATAAATTTTCAAAAAGACCTTATTTCATAGGAAAATAGACCGAATTAGGTTATAATAAAGAGTAGAAAACGCTTTACGGAGGATAATAATTATGACATTAGCATCACAAATCGCATCTGACTTGCTTGATATCAAGGCTGTTTACCTTAAACCTGAAGAACCATTTACATGGGCATCAGGAATCAAATCACCAATCTACACAGACAACCGTATTACTTTGTCTTATCCAGAAACTCGTACACTTATCGAAAATGGTTTTGTGGAAAAAATTAAGGAAGAATTTCCTGAAGTAGAAGTGATTGCTGGTACTGCAACTGCGGGTATTCCTCACGGTGCTATCATCGCTGACAAGATGAACCTTCCATTTGCCTATATCCGTAGCAAACCAAAAGATCACGGTGCTGGTAACCAAATCGAAGGTCGTGTGGTTAAAGGCGAAAAAATGGTTGTTGTTGAAGACTTGATTTCAACTGGTGGATCAGTACTTGATGCTGTAGCAGCTGCAGAGCGTGAAGGGGCTGATGTTATCGGTGTTGTGGCTATCTTCACTTACGAATTGCCAAAAGCTGAGAAAAACTTCGCTGATGCTGGCGTGAAATTGGTCACTCTTTCAAACTACACTGAGTTGATCAAAGTGGCTAAAGTGCAAGGCTACATCACAGCAGACGGACTTCAACTCTTGAAAAAATTTAAAGAAAACCAAGAAACTTGGCAAGACTAAATATCATGATTGAAGGCGGAACGTTTCAGGCGTTTCGCTTTTTTTAGTATAATTTAGGAAATAATAGAAGCAGGGAGAATATAAAATGTCAATAAATGAGTGGTCAGATGCAACGGCAATGGCTGAGGCCGTGCGAAATAAGACGGTCAGTCCCCGAGAACTTGTAAAGGATACTATAAGTGAAGCGGAGAGGACGAATCCTAAAATCAATGCTATCGTCAGTCAACGCTACGAGAAAGCTTTAGAAGAAGCAGAAACTAGAGACTTTTCAGATAAACCTTTTGCTGGTGTCCCAATTTTCCTAAAGGATTTAGGTCAGGAGCAAGCTGGTGAGCCGTCAACAGCGGGTTCTCGCCTATTTACAAGTTATCGGGCTAAGGAAACGGATAATTATGTTAAGAAACTTGAGGAATTGGGCTTAATTATTTTAGGGCGTTCTAGCACTCCTGAGTTTGGCTTCAAAAATATCAGTGATGCTCAGATTCATGGTCCTGTCAATCTACCTGATGATGTGAGGCGTAATGCTGGTGGCTCAAGTGGCGGTGCGGCTGCTATTGTGAGCTCTGGCATTTCTCCTTTGGCCCCAGCTAGTGACGGTGGGGGCTCTATTCGCATTCCAGCTTCTTTTAACGGCCTAATCGGTCTCAAGCCTACCAGAGGACGAATTCCTGTCGGTCCTGGTTCGTTTCGTGGATGGCAGGGAGCCTCTGTCCAGTTTGCTTTGACGAAGTCTGTTCGAGATACAAAACGCTTGCTTTATCATATGCAGACATGTCAGATGGAAAGTCCCTTTATCTTGCCCAAGCTTGACAAAGATTCTTTAGGACAAGCAGTTCGACCTCTGAAGATTGCTTTTTCTACGGTATCTCCTATTGGTGGCAAGGTATCAGAATCTGCCATTGCGGCGACAAAAAAGGCTGCTAGAGCATTAGAAAGTCTAGGACATCATGTCCATGAAATCACCTATCAGCCCTTGAATGGGATTGAAGCTATGCAGTCTTACTACATTATGAATAGTGTTGAGACGGCTGCCATATTTGATGGTATAGAGGCTGGTTTGGGCTGTTCGATGACACTTGAAGATATGGAGTTAATGACTTGGGCTATTTTCCAATCTGGGCAAAAGATTCCTGCCAAAGTTTACTCTAAAGTCCTAACTCAGTGGGACCAGTATAGCCATCAGATGGCGAATTTTCATGAGTCTTACGATATTCTTCTGACTCCTACAGTTGCGGATGTGGCACCTAAGCATGGGCAGTTTGCCCTCTCTGAAAGCCTACAGAACCAACTCAAGCAAATGTCAGAGTTTGATTGGCCAAAGCAACAAGAACTTATTTGGGATATGTTTGCGAATAGTTTAGATTGGACGCCTTTCACTCAACAAGCTAACCTGACGGGACAACCATCGATTTCTTTACCTGTCTATCGTGATGGGCAAGGGCTGTCCCTTGGTGTTCAACTGACAGCCGCCAAGGGAAGAGAAGACCTCCTCTTACACTTGGCCCAACAAATGGAAGAAGATTCGGTTTTTAGTTAGGTATACTCATTCTCGGTTCAATTTTTTGTAAAACCCTTTCAAATAGTGTAGTCTAAGATTATAAGTTTTTAACTTCATTATTTGTTTTAAGGAGACATATATAGATGAAAAAGAGATTTTTCGCCGTTTTTAGCTTAATTTTGGCTGCGGTCTTTTTGGTTGCCTGCTCGTCACAAAGTACAGGTGAGAAGAACTGGGAAAAGATTGAGAAACGTGGTAGCATCAAGGTTGCGACTGCTGGAACACTTTACCCACAAACCTACCACGATGATAAGAATAATTTGACTGGTTATGACGTTGAGATTCTCAAAGAAGTTGGAAAACGTCTTAAGTTGAAAATTGAATTCACTGAGATGGGTGTAGATGGCATGCTTACTGCTGTAAATAGCGGGCAAGTCGATATCGCTAACTACTCACTCGAAGACGACAATAAGAATGTTAAAAAATTCTTACGTTCTGAACCATACAAGTATTCCTTCACTTCAATGGTCGTTCGTGAATCGGATAATTCTGGAATCTCTTCATGGAAGGATCTCAAAGGCAAAAAGGCAGCCGGTGCTGCAAGTACAAAGTACATGAAGATTGCCAAAAAAATGGGTGCTGAACTCGTCGTATATGATAATGTTACCAATGACGTTTACATGCAAGACTTGGTAAATGGGCGTACAGACGTTATCGTCAATGATTACTATTTGCAAAAGATGGCAGTAGCCGCTATCAAAGACAAGTACCCAGTTAAGATCAACGACGGTATCTACAGTAACCCTTACTCAACAAGCTTTACCTTCTCATTGAAGAATAAAACCCTTCAAGAAAAGGTCAACAAAGCCATCAAAGAGATGAAGAAAGATGGTACTCTTACCAAGATTTCAGAGAAATTCTTTGCTGGTCAAGACGTTACAAAGAAAACAAAAGTTGACTATACTGAGATTGATATCTCTGATGTTGAATAATATAAGCGATCCAATTGGATCGCTTATTTGCTAAAGAAATGTTTAGAAAGATAGACTTATGATTATTGATTTTTCACTGATTCTAAAAAGCATTCCTTATGTCCTATCAGGTCTGCCTTATACCTTAGGAATCTCGCTTTTAAGCTTTATGGTTGGGAATGTTTTTGCTATCATCCTTGCCTTTATGCGAATGTCTCAAAAGCCTTGGTTAAAGTATCCAGCCCGCATTTATATTTCCATCATGCGTGGGGTTCCTATGTTGGTCGTGCTCTTCATTCTTTACTTTGGTTTGCCTTATGTTGGTGTTCAGCTACCTGCCCTTCTTTGTGCCTTTATTGGCTTCTCCTGTGTTAGTGCCGCTTATATGGCAGAGATTTTCCGTTCATCCATAGTTGCCGTAGATAAGGGGCAGTGGGAAGCAGCTCGCTCTCTTGGTCTTCCTCAGAAGTCTATTATCCGTCGGATTATCTTACCTCAGGCTATGCGTATAGCAGTAGCCCCTCTTGGTAATGTTATTATTGATATGGTTAAGAGTTCCTCATTGGCTGCTATGATTACAGTGCCTGACATTTTCCAAAATGCTAAGATTATCGGTGGGCGTGAGTATGACTACATGTCTATGTATATCCTAATCGCCCTCATTTACTGGACTTTGAGCTTTACTTTAGAACTGCTTGAAGGCTATCTTGAAAAACGTTTAGCTAGCTATTGATTTTTGAAAAAATTATTTGAATATCTAATAAAATATTGAAATTTATTTAATTCTAATCTTATAAATGTGGTATAATAAAAGCGTTTTAAAAATCAGAAAGGTCTTTTGGAATGAAGAAGAAAACAGTCGTTGCAACGACACTATCAACCCTACTCGTCTCAACTGCCATCTTGGCTAATGCTGTCCAAGCTGACGAGGTAGAAACTCATACAGCTGTAACAGCACCAAGCACTGAAGTGGTAGCTACAGAGGCAACTACCAATGCGACATCTACTGCAGCAAGCGAGTCTGCAACTCCAGTAGCTAGTTCAACATCAGTTGTTACTGCTTCAACAGCTGAAACAAGCGAGACACCAGTTGCCACAACCAGTGAAACAGCAACTGCAGCCGCAACTCCAACAACAGAAGTCGTGACAAATGCTAGCACAAGTGCCAGCAACGACACTGTAACTGTTCTTCACACCAACGATGTTCATGGTCGTATGGTTGAAGATGATCGTAACGGAGTTATTGGTGATGCCCTTTTGTCTGGTATCGTCAATGATTCTCGTTCAAAAGGAACAACCCTTGTCTTTGACTCTGGGGACTCATTCCAAGGTCTTCCAATCTCAAACAGCTCTAAGGGTGAGGACATGGCAAGCGTCATGAATGCTGTTGGTTTTGATGCCATGACAGTGGGTAACCATGAGTTCGACTTTGGGCTTGACCAATTGCGTCGTTTGAGCAAACAAATCAATTTCCCAATCATCACATCTAACGTTTATGTGGACGGCGTACGTCTTTTCCAACCATCTACAATCGTTGACAAAACACCTGGTGTTGATGGAGATGAAGTAGTTGTTATTGGTGTTACTACACCTGAGACAGCTACTAAGACACACCCACGTAATATCACTGGTGTCTCTTTCACCGATCCTATTACTGAGGTTAAAGCTGTTGTTGACCAAGTGGAATCAAATGCTCGTGCTGAAGGTAAGGAATACAAGACTTATATTGTCCTTAGTCACTTGGGTATAGATACAACAACTCCAGTTGAATGGCGTGGATCAACATTGGCAGAAGCTCTTTCAAACTATGCCCCTTTGAAAGGAAAACGTGTCCTTGTCCTTGATGGTCACTCACACACTCTTCACACAGCGACATACGGCGATAATGTCACTTACAACCAAACTGGTAGCTACCTTAACAATGTCGGCCGCGTCGTTTATAATTCTGACCGTATCTTGTCACATGGCGTGATTTCACACGACGAAGCTAAGAAGAATTATCAAGTTAACCCAACAGTTAAAACTATGATTGATGACATCCAAGCTAAGTACAAGGCAGATTCTTCGAAAGTAGTTATCGAAAATAGTCCAGTTAAACTTAGCGGTGACCGTATGGACGTTCGTGTTCGCGAAACTAACCTTGGTAATGTTGTCGCTGATTCTCTCTTAGATTACGGACAATCAGCCTTCACACACAAGTCTAACCTTGCCGTAACAAACGGTGGTGGTCTTCGTGAAACAATTGCCAAAGACAAACCAATCACTAAAGGTGATATCATTGCCGTTCTTCCATTTGGTAACTCAGTTGCTCAAATTCAAGTGACAGGTCAAAATATCCATGATATGTTTGTCAAATCTCTTGGTTCTATTCTCCAAGTTGACGAAAGTGGTAAAACTGTTCTAGATGAAAATGGTCAACCTCTTCTTGAACCATCTGGCGGTTTCCTTCAAGTATCAGGAGCTCGTGTTTATTATGACACAACACTTCCAGCAGAAAAACGTATCTTGTCAATTGACATTTTTGATCCAGAAACTGGTACCTATAAACCACTCAACACTAATGAAACTTACTACCTTGTAACGAATGACTTCTTGGCTGCTGGTGGTGATGGCTTCACAATGCTTGGTGGTCCTCGTGAAGAAGGTCCTTCAATGGATACCGTCTTTGCGGATTACTTGACACATGCAGACCTTTCTAAGTATGTCGTTATCAATCCAAACTCACGTACCATTTCTATTTCAAGTGCTGATTTTGCTGCCTTGAACAAAAAAGAAAATGCAGAAGACCCTACACTTAATCCATTGAGTCCTGTTACGCCATCTAGCGTTGCTGAAGACCTTAAAACAACTAAACCAGTTGTATCTAAAGTAGTAACGACACCTAATGGTAAAGTATTCTTCGTTTCAACAAGAAACGAAGCACTTAAAGAAACAGAAAAAGTGGCAGAAGCTTCTGCTCAAACTGAAGTTCTTCCTACAACAGGTGACAAGGCCTCACACGCTGGACTCCTCGGACTTGGTATGTTGCTAACTCTCTTTGGACTTAGTGGAAAACACAAAGGTAAAGAGAAATACTAAGATGTTTGCAGATAAAAAAAGAGTTAACCATTTGGCTAACTCTTTTTTGTTTTCTTGTTGTTGCTATGTGTTTTTCGATACTGACTTGGTGTTTGGTCGTAATAGTGTTTAAATTGACGGTTGAAATTTGATAAATTGTTAAAACCAACATCAGTAGCAATTTCCAAAACTGGTTTAACACTATTACGGAGCTCTTCGCAAGCAGCATTAAGTCTTGCTTGAATGATAAATTCGGTACAAGAGGTACCAGTTTGTTGCTTAAAAATCGTCATAAAGTGTGTCTTACTATATCCCATGAGCTCTGACAACTTTTCAATCGTGAGATTTTCAGCATAATGTTGATTGATGTAATCAATGATTTCACGAATTTTATCATTTTTTCGATAATGATCATCAGAAGTTTTTCGCTTTACCAAACGATAGAAGTAGAAAAGGTAGATTAATTCTTCCAACTTTGACTTGAGAAGAAGTTCATAGTGACGATCTTTCTGACGAATCATCTTAAAAATCTCGAAGAGAAGTGCTTTAATTTCCGTATACCCCTCGTCTGACGGTCTTAGACATTGTTTAAACTTAAAATTGGAATTCTGTAAGGGCTGAAGATAACGGAGACTAAGCAGATCCACCAGAGACTGTCCCAACATATCCAAATGAAAATGAAGGGTATCAGTATGATGAGACTGATTATCTATGGGATGAATCGAATGAAGCTCATTAGGACATATCAAAAAAATATCTCCAGCCTGACTGTCAAAATAGTCATAATCAATATGATAGCGAGCTGTCCCATCATAAACGTACTGTATTTCAAGCTCAGGATGCCAATGAAATAGAATATCAGGGCGTCCATTTTCAACCATAGTTTCCGCCAGTCGAAACGGGAGCAGATTATCATCAAAATCTATCAAATGTTTAAAATCAGTATCAGTAGCTGCTTGACTCATGATTAACCTTTCAAAATCATAGAATAATACCATGATAGCATTTTCTTTCTTAAAAAGCATGAGTTAATCGTTTTATAGTATTGGTAGTTTTTTATTTACATAATTTTATTTCTGTATTTATTTATGTAAAATAAAAAGATGACTAAGCATCCTTTTTACATAAATTTAGTTATGTTTATTTTCCTAGACAGAACTGACTAAAGAGTTGTGTAATGAGTTCATCTGGGGCGGCGTCACCAGTAATTTCTCCTAAAACTTCCCAGGTGCGTGTCATATCAACCTGTAAGAGGTCAACAGGCATGCCTAATTCAAGACCTTGATTGACTGCTTCAAGACTTTCGAGAGCTTTTTCAATGAGTGAAATGTGACGGGCATTTGAGAGATAAGTAGCATCTTTCTCCACTAGGCCAGCATTATCAAAGAAGAGCTGATTGATGCGATCTTCGATTTTGTCAATATTTTCATTCTTGAGGACTGAAATTGGAATGACATCTTTGGGAAGCTCTTCCATTTGGATTGCTTGTGGTAGGTCTGTCTTATTTAGAAGAATGATGCGATTGCTATTTTGACTGATTTCTAATAATGTACGGTCTTGCTCTGTTAACGGTTCAGAGCTATTAAGCACAAGGAGAACCAGGTCAGCCTCTTCGAGAGCTTTCTTGGAACGCTCAACACCAATCTTTTCAACCACATCATCTGTGTCTCGAATACCAGCAGTATCGATTAACTTAAGTGGAACACCCTTGATATTAACGTATTCTTCAATGACATCACGGGTGGTACCTTCAATGTCTGTTACGATAGCTTTCTCCTCGCGTAGGAGATTGTTAAGAAGACTAGATTTTCCGACATTTGGACGACCAATGATTGCCGTTGAAAGGCCTTCTCGTAGGATTTTTCCTCGTTTAGCAGTGGCAAGAAGATTTTCTAAAAGTGCTTGGAACTCTTGCGTTTTTTCACGGACAAGAGCTGTGGTGACTTCTTCAACATCATCATATTCTGGGTAATCAATATTCACTTCGACTTGAGCCAAGGTGTTAAGGATTTCTTGGCGAGTGTTGTTAATGAGATCCTTGAGCGACCCATCAAGTTGAGAGACGGCAACGGCCATAGCCTTATCAGTTTTAGCACGAATCAAATCCATAACAGCTTCGGCCTGAGTCAAGTCCACACGACCATTCAAAAAGGCACGTTTGGTGAATTCTCCAGGCTCAGCCATACGAGCTCCAGAACGAATAAGGAGTTGGAGGATTTCATTAGTCACAGCAACCCCACCGTGAGTGTTGATCTCCACGACATCCTCACGCGTAAAGGTCTTTGGCGCACGCATAACACTTACCATGACTTCATCAATGGTTTCCTCATTTTCGACAATATGGCCGTAATTGATAGTATGTGAAGCAACCGTTTCTAGATCTCTTCCTTTGAAAACTTTATTAGCAATAGCAATAGCATCGGTTCCAGATAAGCGAACGATACCGATAGCACCTTCACCTAAGGGCGTTGAAATGGCAGTAATCGTATCAAATTCTTTGGTAATTGACATAGTTATTCCTTTGGATTTTTTCTGTATAAGTTTTAAAATGATTTAATTTCATTGTAACGCAAAAGAGCAGTAGTCGCAAGGATTGGTGCTGATAAAGCCAAGAAAAAAGAGCCTGAGCTCTTTTTGTTTATTTGTGGCGTTCAAAGTATGATTTGGTTTCTTTAATGATGATTGGTGAAAGCACTAGGAGGGCAATCAAGTTAGGCAATGCCATCAAGCCGTTTACGATATCTGCAATTTTCCAAACAACATCAAGTGTGAGGTAACCACCAAGAGCAACCATAACCACAAAAATGAAGCGGTAGAGTGGAAGGAATTTAGTTGATTTGAAAATGAATTCGAAACAACGTTCACCATAGTAAGACCAACCCAAGATTGTTGTAAAGGCAAAGAGAACTAAAGAAAGTGTTAAGGCAATTTCACCAAATGTACCAAAAACAGAAGAGAAGGCGGCTTGTGTCATTGGGGCACCTTCTAGGCTACCTGACCATTGACCAGTTACAAGGATAGCAAGACCTGTAAGTGTACAGATGATAATCGTATCAATGAAAGTACCTGTCATCGAAATCAAACCTTGTTCAACAGGTTCTTCGGTCTTAGCGGCGGCGGCAGCGATAGGAGCTGATCCAAGACCTGACTCATTTGAGAAGACACCACGCGCAATACCAAGTCGCATAGCGACCATGACTGTTGCACCAGCAAAACCACCTACGGCTGCTTTCCCAGTAAAGGCAGATTGGAAGACCATTTCAAGAACTGGTAAAAGTTGATTAAAGTTTGTAAAGATAACCACAAGAGCTGCTAGGATATAAAGTCCAGCCATAAATGGTACGACCTTTTCAGAAACTTTAGAGATAGATTGGATACCACCAAAAATGATGGCAGCAGTTATAAGAGCAAGTAAGATACTTACGATTTTTGGTGACCAGTCAAAGCTGTTTTGAAGTGAGGCGGTGATTGAGTTAACTTGAGAGAAAGTACCAATCCCCAACCATGCAACAAGGACACCTGCAAAGGCAAAGAAGTAGGCCAAAGGTTTAGCAAATATTTGCCATTTTCCAGAGAAACCGTGTGTGATGTAATACATTGGACCACCAGATACATTACCTTGGTCGTCAAGTGTACGGAATTTAATAGCCAAAAGACCTTCGGAATATTTGGTTGCCATACCAAAGAAAGCGGCAATCCACATCCAGAAAAGGGCACCAGGTCCACCAGTTTTGATGGCTGTAGCTACCCCAACAATGTTACCTGTACCAACAGTTGCAGCAAGAGCTGTCGCAAGGGCTGCAAAACTAGAAATATCACCTTCCCCTTTATCTTCAGCAAAGATAAGTTTAAAAGCTTTAGGAAGACGAAGAACTTGCAAAAGTCCAAGACGAAGCGTTAGGTAAATCCCAGTTCCTACAAGAAGGACCAAAAGGGGTGGACCCCAGACAAAATCATCAATGGTAGTAAAAAAGTCTAACATAAATGTAACAATCTCCTTTAACCGAGACGTCAAAAAAGAGGTTTGGCTTAACCAGACCTCTGAGAATACAAAGCTATTACTACAAGTAAATAAACTTGCGATGCTTTCTGTCCTTTTACCTGAGAGTTTCGGTTGTTACCCCTTGCCCCTTCGGTGTCTTGTTTACAGCTAAGGCTGCTTCAAGATCTCTCCAGAAGTCCGTCAATCACCAGTCTTCCTGATGACATCACTCGGTTTTTATTTTATTGTGGTTCTATCTTATCGAAAAAACCGAACAGTGTCAACACTAATTTTCATCAAAACTATAAAAAACCGAATATTACACTTAAGAATGCCTTTCACCAAAACCTAGAAAAGCTTGGAATAACAATCATTTTAAGCAAACAACCTCCCAATAAAAACAAACGATTATTTGCTAAAGTTATTTCACACTCATTATGAATAGAGTCTGCATTTTCATCCAAAAAATGATAAAATAGTAGAGCTTATTTTTGAGAATGGAGAATATAATGAACCCATTATTAACTGGTATGAATGACAAACAGGCTGAAGCCGTCCAAACGACTGAAGGTCCTTTGTTGATTATGGCTGGTGCAGGATCAGGGAAGACACGTGTACTTACCCACCGCATTGCCTACCTTATCGACGAAAAAATGATTAATCCTTGGAATATTTTGGCCATTACCTTTACCAATAAGGCAGCTCGTGAGATGCGTGAGCGTGCTATGGCTTTAAACCCAGCAACTTCAGAAACCTTGATTGCGACCTTCCATAGTATGTGCGTGCGAATCCTTCGTCGTGAAGCGGACCATATTGGCTACAATCGAAACTTTACTATCGTGGATCCTGGTGAACAACGTACTTTGATGAAACGAATTCTCAAGAATCTTAATCTTGATCCTAAGAAGTGGAATGAACGTGCTATTTTAGGAACCATTTCCAACGCAAAAAATGACCTCTTGGATGAAGTGGCTTATGAGCACCAAGCTGGTGACATGTATACTCAAATCGTTGCTAAATGTTACAAAGCCTATCAGGAAGAGCTCCGTCGTAGTGAAGCCATGGATTTCGACGATTTGATTATGATGACTCTGCGTCTCTTTGATAAAAATCCCGATGTGCTCGCTTATTATCAGCAGCGTTATCAGTATATTCACGTGGATGAATATCAAGATACCAACCATGCTCAGTATCAGTTGGTAAAACTCTTAGCATCTCGCTTCAAGAATATCTGTGTCGTGGGTGATGCTGACCAATCAATCTACGGTTGGCGTGGGGCTGACATGCAGAACATCCTTGATTTTGAGAAGGACTATCCTGAAGCTAAGGTTGTCCTCTTGGAGGAAAACTACCGTTCAACCAAGAAAATTCTCCAAGCAGCCAACGAAGTTATCAAGAACAACCGTAACCGCCGTCCTAAGAAACTTTGGACTCAAAATGATGACGGTGAACAAATTGTTTATTACCGTGCTAATGACGAGCGTGATGAAGCTGTTTTTGTTGCTTCAACTATTGATAACATTATTCGTGAAGAGGGTAAGAACTTCAAGGATTTCGCTGTACTTTACCGTACCAATGCTCAGTCTCGTACCATTGAAGAAGCTTTACTCAAGTCTAATATTCCTTATACCATGGTTGGAGGAACAAAGTTCTATAGCCGTAAAGAAATTCGTGATGTCATTTCTTACTTGAACTTGATTGCCAATCCTGCTGATAATATTAGCTTTGAACGTGTCGTTAATGAACCTAAACGTGGAGTTGGGCCTGGGACACTAGAAAAGATTCGTAACTTTGCCTATGAGCAAAACATGAGCCTCCTAGATGCTTCAGCTAATATTATGTTGTCTCCTATTAAGGGGAAAGCAGCTCAGGGCGTTTACGATTTTGCTAACATGATTCTGAACCTACGTGATCAGCTAGATGGACTAAGTATCACTGAAGCTGTAGAGGCTGTTTTGGATAAGTCTGGTTATCTGGATGCTCTTTCGATGCAACAAACACTTGAAAGTCAAGCGCGCATTGAAAATATCGAAGAATTAATGTCTGTTACTAAGAATTTTGACGAAACCAACACCGATGGTACGGAAGACGAGACAGGTATTGACCGTTTAGGCCGTTTCTTAAACGATTTAGCTTTAATTGCTGATACGGACGATGGTGATATGGAAGCAGCAGAGGTAACCTTGATGACTCTCCATGCTGCCAAAGGGCTTGAATTCCCAGTTGTCTTCCTAATTGGTATGGAAGAGGGAGTTTTCCCTTTGTCACGTGCCTCAGAAGAACCAGATGAACTCGAAGAAGAGCGTCGTTTGGCTTACGTAGGTATCACTCGGGCGGAAGAGATTCTTTTCCTTACCAACGCTAATACACGTACGCTTTTTGGTAAGACTAGTTATAATCGTCCTAGCCGTTTCTTACGTGAAATTTCAGATGATTTATTACAATATCAAGGTCTAGCACGTCCAGCCAATTCATCATTTGGTGTTCGTTTTACAAAGGAAGAGCCTATACAATTTGGTCAAGGCATGAGTTTACAACAAGCGCTTCAGACCAGAAAAGCAAATGTACAACCGCAAAGACATACTGGCGCTCAGCCATTTTCAAAAGCTACTGGGGGACTACCTTTTGGTAAGACTTCAGACTCTGGCAACTCAGCTACAGATTGGGAAATCGGAGATATCGCTCACCACAAGAAATGGGGAGATGGTACCGTCCTAGAAGTAACTGGAAGTGGCAAGACACAGGAACTTAAGATAAAATTCCCAGAAGTTGGGCTAAAAAAAGTCTTGGCAAGCGTAGCACCGATTGTGAAGAAATAGAAAGGGACCGAAAGGTCCTTTTTATAAGCCCTCCCTATCACATTGATAAAAAATTTCTATTAGACAGCTAGCTTTTCTGGGTGTAGAATGAAGACAACTTTTGTTTTGGAGGACACCCATATGTCACGAGAATTTTCATTTGAAACCTTACAATTACACGCTGGACAAACACCTGACAAGGAAACAAAATCACGTGCTGTTCCAATTTACCAAACCACTTCATATGTTTTTGACGACGCTCAAGAAGGCGAAGATCTCTTTGCCCTTAGAAAGCCTGGTAATATTTACACACGTATTACCAATCCAACAGTAGCAGTACTTGAAGAACGTATTGCAGCCCTCGAAGGTGGTGTTGGTGCCTTGGCTACGGCATCAGGTATGGCTGCAATCACCTATGCTATCATTGGTTTGGCACATGCTGGCGATCACGTTGTTGCTGCGACAACCCTCTATGGTGGGACATTCAATCTCTTAAAAGAAACTCTTCCACGCTATGGTATCACAACAACTTTTGTAGATGTTGACAATCCTGAAGAAATTGAAGCTGCTATCAAAGATAATACCAAGCTTGTCTTGATTGAGTCTTTAGGAAATCCGCTTATCAATATTCCTGATTTTGAAAAAATTGCTGAGATTGCTCACAGTCATAAGATTCCATTGGTTGCTGACAATACTTTTGGTACTCCATATCTCATCAATGTTATCTCTCATGGTGTAGATATCGTGGTTCATTCTGCGACTAAGTTTATCGGTGGACATGGAACAACTATTGGTGGCCTTATCGTCGATTCTGGTAAATTTGACTGGGAGGCTTCAGGCAAATTCCCACAGTTGGTTGACGAAGACCCATCTTACCACAATATCAGCTATACACGTGATGTTGGTCCAGCAGCATTTATCACTGCCCTTCGTACACAACTTTTGCGTGACACAGGGGCTGCCTTGGCACCTTTCAATGCTTTCTTGCTTTTACAAGGACTTGAAACACTTTCACTTCGTGTCGAACGCCACGTCGAAAATGCTAAAAAAATCGTAGACTTTTTAGAAAATCATCCAAAAGTTGAAAAAGTGAACTATCCTGGATTGCCATCAAGTCCTTACTATGATTTGGCACAAAAATACTTCCCTAAAGGACCAGGTTCTATTTTCACTTTCCATGTTAAAGGTGGGCAAGATGAGGCGCGTACGGTAATTGATAACCTTGAGATTTTCTCTGACCTAGCTAATGTAGCTGATGCAAAATCTTTGGTGGTTCACCCTGCAACAACAACTCACCAACAATTGGCAGAAGCAGATTTGCTAGCTTGTGGTGTCACTCCAAATCAAATTCGTATCTCAGTTGGTTTGGAAAATGCAGATGATTTGATTGAAGATTTAAAACTAGCTCTTGATAAAATCTAAGTATTTTGATACTAAATATTTTAACCAGCTCTTTTGCTGGTTTTTTGTTATACTATCCCTATGAAATTTGTTTTTGATTTGGATGGAACCCTGTGTTTCGATGGTATGACCATGTCAAAAGAACTACAAGATGTTCTTTTAACAGCACCAAAATACGGTCATGAGATTATTATTGTAACAGCACGCTCTTACAGAGACTGTCTTAGTATTTTGGAGGGAGAATTGAAAAAGCTGACAGTAGTTGGCTTAAACGGTGGTGAAGTCTTTCAAGATGGATATTTAGTATCGCAATACACAATACCTTCACATGCTCTCAGAACGATTGTTAGCTACTGTGATACCTATAATCTCCCTTATTTTATTGATGATACCTTTAATTATGCTATTCAAAATCCTGAACAGATTCCTTTTCTCTCAAATGTTGACCCATTAAACAAAGCAAAGATTTTGCCTGTCCAAGAACTTAATAAGCCCATTAAAGCTGTTATTCCACTTGCAGAGCATGAGGATATACGAGAAGACCTTATCTTTAATCTAAACAAACTGGAATGTTTAGACCTTACTTACCATGATATCGAAAGGTGTCTCTACATTAATCCAAAAGGAGTGACTAAGGCTAGTACTGTTTTAAACCACTTTGGTAGAGACTTTGTAGCTTTTGGAAATGACCAAAATGATATTTCTCTTTTCAAATATGCTATATATGGTGTGCAAGTTGGCGATTATCCCTATCTGAAAGACTTTGCGGATGAAGTTATTCCTGCAATTAATACAGTGATTGCTGAAAAAATTAAACTACTGTTTGAAAAGTTCTAAACAAATGCTTAGGCTTCTTGCTCTATTTGCAGTACAATAGTAAAAAAAGTATTGGAGGACTAGCATGCCAACATTTATTGGAAAACCAGTTACTGTAGCAGAAGACAAACAACTTCAAGTTGGAGATACCTTGCGTGACTTTAATTTGACAGCAACAGATTTGACGAAAAAATCACTTTCAGAATTCGATGGAAAGAAAAAAGTTATCTCTATCGTTCCATCAATCGATACTGGTATTTGTTCAACTCAAACACGTACCTTTAACAAGGAATTGTCAGAACTAGATGATACTGTCGTTATTACTATTTCAGTGGACCTACCATTTGCGCAAGCTCGTTGGTGTGGTGCTGAGGGCCTTGAAAATGCTATCATGCTCTCTGACTACTATGATAATAGTTTCGGTAAAGACTATGGTGTCCTTATTGAAGAATGGCACTTGTTAGCGCGTGCCGTTTTAGTGGCAGACGCTGACAACAAGATTACTTATGTCGAATATTTGGACAATATCAATACTGATCCAAATTATGAAGCAGCAGTAGCAGCAGTTAAAAGCTTATAAAAAAGGGCCCCGGTCTCTTTTTTATTTTGCCTTTCTTACAGTTTTTGCTTGCAAAAGTATTAGCTTCTTGTTATTATTGTATAGCAATACTCAATACGGATAGTAAAATATAAAAAGGAGATTCAATGTCTGAAAAAGAAAGACCTCAACTGATTATCGATTACGAAGCTAATACAGACAAACTTGTTCGTTTAGGCGATGTTGTCGATCAATTTAAAGGAAAAGCTGTCCCTGCTAAGGCAGAACCTGGCGAATTCGCTGTCATTAATCTATCGGATATGACACCCAACGGCATTGCTTACGATGACCTAAAAACATTTTCTGAGGAACGCCGCAAACTTTTACGCTTTCTCTTAGAAGATGGAGATGTGCTTATTGCATCTAAGGGAACTGTTCAAAAAGTTGCTGTTTTCGAAGATCAGGGCAATCGTGAAGTTGTTGCCTCATCAAATATCACAGTATTACGACCTAAGGAAAAACTTCGTGGTTTTTACATCAAGTTCTTTCTTGAGACAGATATTGGTCGTGCCTATTTGGACTATGCTGATAAGGGAAAGGCTGTCCTCAATTTATCGACGGCTGACCTTTTGGACATCAAAATTCCTGAGATACCGATTGTTAAGCAAGATTACCAAATTGCCGCCTATCTACGTGGTCGTGCCGATTTCCACCGTAAGATGGTTCGTGCAGAGCAAGAGTGGGAAAATATCCAACACAATGTTACAGAAGCTCTATTTGGAAATTAACCAAAAGCCAGCAAACTAGGATTTGTTGGTCTTTTTTTATTATTCTCGTGTATAATGGTAGTAGTAAATATGTTATTAGGAGGTCATTATGACTACCAACACCATAGATTTATCACAACCAGTCGCAACAATCATAAAAGAGCATCCAGAGGTTAAGGATTTACTGATTGACCTTGGTTTTAAGCCCTTGTCTAACCCAGCTATGCTAAATACTGTCGGTAAGGTGACCAGTCTAAAAGCCGGCTCTAAGTTAGCTAATATTCCCCTAGATAAAATCAAGCAAACCTTACTATTCAATGGTTATGATGTCATCGGAGACTAATATGGAAAACAATCGTATTCAAATACTCAAAGAAATACTCCTAGATTTACACCAGGGAGCCAGTCCTGAGAGTGTTCAAGACCGCTTCAATCAACACTTCAAGGGAGTATCTGCTCTTGAAATCTCTATGATGGAGCATGAACTGATGGCATCTGAAGATGGAGTTACCTTTGAAGATGTTATGAGCCTTTGTAATGTCCACGCTAACCTTTTTAAAGGAGCTATTGCAGATGTGGAAGTGGCGGACGCTGATCAAGAGGGCCACCCTGTCTATGTCTTTAAACAAGAGAATTTAGCCCTTCGTTCAGCTATTCTTCGTATCCGACGTATCATAGAAAATATCAGTAAGCCTGAAAATGAAGACTTCAAATCTGACCTACTCAATGGACTTAAACATCAGATGTCTTTATTGGGACAATTTCATAACCATTACACACGTAAAGAAAAGCTTTTCTTTCCAATAATGGAGCGTTATGGTCACGATTCTCCTCCCAAGGTTATGTGGGGTGTAGACGATGACATCCGAAAACTCTTTCGAGATGCAGAAGCTAAACTAAAAGAACTTCCAGATGCTGATTTAGAAGAATTTTCAAAGTCCTTTGAAGCTTTCTCGGAAGAATTTGAAGCTATGATTTTCAAGGAAGAGGCTATCTTACTGATGATTCTGCTTGAAACCTTCACGCAGGATGATTGGCTTTCAATTGCCGAAGAAAGTGATGCCTACGGCTATGCAATTATAAAACCTACAGCCGTCTGGAAACCTAAGCGTGAGCGTTTTGAGGAAGACAATACGGAAACATCGCAAGAACAGTCTGGTCTAAGCACTGACGAACATACGGGCAATACCCGAATTATTGATACTCCAGAAGGGCAATTTACCATCAGCTTCACCCCAAAACCAAAAACTGAAACTGTCGTAGATAGAGAAACAACTCAACCTTTTGGCAATGGTTATCTTTCTGTGGAGCAGGCCAATCTCATCCTCAATCATCTTCCTTTGGAAATCACTTTCGTCAATAAAGACGATATTTTCCAATACTATAATGATAATGTTCCTGCTAATGAAATGGTTTTTAAACGAACACCTAGCCAAATTGGACGAAACGTTGAACTTTGTCATCCGCCAAAAGTGCTTGATAAGGTCAAGAAAATCTTTGAATTACTAAGAAGTGGAGAGAGTGACCAAGTTCCAATGTGGTTCAAATCTGAACGTTTAGGAAAATTCGTCTATGTTACCTATGCAGCTGTCAGGGATGACCAGGGAGACTTTCAAGGTGTCCTAGAGTATGTGCAAGATATTAAACCTTTCTTTGAACTAGAAAGCGATCTTAAAAGAGATATTGATTAAAAAGCTAGCAGTCCTGCGACTGCTTATGACTATAATCCGTAAGAGGTTAGAGACTTTGCTCTCTGCCTCTTTATGTTTCTACCTAGCTCTTTAGGATTGCTTTTGATATAATTAAAAGTATGATTTCAGGAATTATTAATCTAAAAAAAGAGGCTGGAATGACCAGTCATGATGCTGTATTTAAACTACGCAAAATATTACAAGAGAAAAAAATTGGACATGGTGGTACCCTTGATCCAGATGTTACTGGTGTCCTACCTATAGCAGTTGGAAAAGCGACTCGTGTCATTGAATACATGACTGAAGCAGGGAAGGTCTACGAGGGAGAAATTACCATTGGCTTTTCGACAACTACCGAGGATGCTGGTGGAGAAATCGTCCAAACTACCCCAGTAACTGAGCTAGATGAAGAAACTGTTGACAAAGCAATGGCTAGTTTTGAGGGAGAAATCACACAAATTCCTCCTATGTATTCAGCAGTTAAGGTCAACGGAAAGAAACTTTATGAGTACGCACGCTCTGGAGAAGAAGTAGAACGTCCACAACGTCAAGTGACCATTTCAGAATTTGTCCGTACCTCACCCATCGAGCTAGAAAACGACACTGCGAGATTCACCTTCCGTGTTGCTTGTAGCAAGGGAACTTATGTCCGTACCTTATCTGTTGATTTGGGTGCTAAACTCGGCTACGCGAGTCATATGTCTGCTCTTCGTCGAACAGCCTCAGCTGGTCTAACCTTAGATAAGGCACTAACTCTCTCTCAAATTTCAGAAATGGTAGAAGCAGGGGATACGTCCTTCCTCCTTCCTATCGAATTTGGTGTTCAGGATCTGCCAGCAGTACAAGTCACTGAAGATGATGCTAAAGAAATCTCATTTGGTCGCTTTATTACTATCGATAGCCAAGAACCCTTGGTTGCGGCCTTTTTAGGAGACAAAGTTCTAGCCATCATGGAAAAGCGAAATCAAGTTTATAAACCTAGAAAAGTATTAAGTCAATGAAAATAACTTCTATTAACGATTATAAAGATATCCATCAGGAAAAGGATACAGTCCTTGTCTTAGGCTATTTCGATGCGCTTCATCGTGGTCATAAGGTCCTTTTTGATAAGGCGCGCCAGATTGCTGACGACAAACAGCTTGAAGTAGCAGTCCTTACCTTTAATGAAAGTCCTCAACTGACTTTTCAACGGTATACGGATGATCTCCTCCTTCATATCACAGCACCCAAGAGACGTTGTGATCTTTTTGAAGCCTATGGAACAGATCAGCTTTATTTAACAGATTTCAATAGTGATTTTGCCCGAACGAGTTCAGATGATTTCATTGCTCGTTATATTGATCGTTTAAAAGCTCAAGAGGTTGTTGTGGGCTTTGATTACAAGTTTGGACATCATCGAACAGATGTGGACTATCTTGCCCGTAATTTTTCTGGTAATGTCCATGTCATTGAAGAGCAACAAAGCGATGGTGAAAAGATTTCGTCAACACGTGTACGTCAATTGATACGAGAAGGCAAGGTTAAAGAAGCCAATAAACTTCTTGGCCACGAATTCTCGACACGTGGCATCGTGGTACATGGTGATGCCCGTGGACGTACCATTGGTTTTCCAACAGCTAATTTAGCACCTATTGACAGAACTTTCCTACCTGCTGATGGTGTCTATGTTGCCGATGTGGTGATTGATGGTAAACGTTATCGTTCCATGACCAGCTTAGGAAAAAACGTTACCTTTGGGGGAACAGAACTCCGTCTTGAAGCCAATATCTTTGATTTTGAAGGCGATATTTATGGAAAAACAATTGAAGTTTTTTGGCTGGATTATATCCGTGATATGATTAAGTTCAATAATATAGACGAACTATGCGCTCAACTGGAGGCTGATAAAAAAATCGCGGAAAAATTTTAAGAAAGCGTAGCCAAAACTAATCAAATAATGTATAATGATTAGGAATGTTAAAGTGAAAGGGGTGTTTGCATGGTAACTTTATTTTTATCACCTAGCTGCACCAGCTGTAGGAAAGCACGAGCCTGGTTGACCAATCATGAAGTTGCTTTTGACGAACACAATATTATCACGAGCCCATTAACTCACGATGAGTTGATGAAGATTTTGTCTTACACGGAAAACGGTACTGAAGATATCATTTCAACCCGTTCAAAAGTCTTTCAGAAGCTAAATATCGATGTGGATGATTTGACCATCAAGGAACTCATTCAATTGATTTCTGAATATCCAAATCTTCTTCGTCGACCTATCATTATGGACAACAAACGCATGCAAATCGGTTTCAACGAAGATGAAATTCGTGCCTTTTTGCCTCGTGATTATAGAAAGCAAGAATTGCGTCAAGCGACCATTCGAGCTGAAATTGAGGGTAACAATGACTAAAGGAAATTATTCCTACCCACTCGATCCATCATGGAGCACTGAGGAAATCACCACAGTGCTTCATTTTTTGAGTCAGGTAGAAAAAGCATACGAGAGCAAGGTTGACCGTGACAAACTCTTGCAAGCCTATAAGGCATTTAAAACCGTTGTCCCAGGCAAAGCGCCTGAAAAGCAACTAGACAAGGCCTTTGAAGAAGCTAGCGGTTTTTCAACCTATCAAGCTGTCAAAGCTGCTAAAGCAAAAGATAAAGGATTTGTATCACTTGGAAAATAAACTGATTTTCGCCAAAGAAATCATCAAAGAAGCTGGTGCTTTTATTAAAGAAAGTTTAAGTAAAACAATCACGGTCGAAGAAAAGACAGCTTTTGATGATTTAGTCACTAATATTGACAAACAAACACAAGATTTACTCGTGGCACGTATTAAATCTGCCTTTCCTTCAGACAATATTTTCGCTGAAGAAAATGGCTTGGTGCATAATATCAAGGATGGAAACGTCTGGGTCTTGGATCCTATTGATGGAACGGTCAATTTTATTGTCCAACAAGATAATTTTTGTGTAATGATTGCCTACTATGAAGAGGGGCAAGGAAAATTTGGTCTCATTTATAACGTCATGGCTGATCAACTTTTCTATGGTGGTGGCCAGTTTGATGTGTATTGTAATGACAAGTTGCTTCCAGCATATAAAAACCGACCTTTAGACCGTTGCCTAGTCGCTAGCAATGGAGCTATGTATGCTAAAAATTTTCACGGCTTAAAAGACCTTATTGATAAGACCTTAGGCGTTCGTGTCTACGGTGGTGCTGGTTTAAGCATGTCAAAAGTCCTATCTGGTCAAATTTTAGCTTACTTTTCAGTTATTTACCCATGGGACTATGCCGCAGCAAGTATTATGGGAGAAAAATTAGGTTATCACCTTGAGACCATTACTGGAGAACCACTGGATTATTCTAGTCGTCAAGCTGTGATGCTGGTCCCTAAAGACAGACTTGAAGAAATCAAGCATATTATGGGCTCAGAAAATTAATTTGAAACATAAAACCATACTGGACAAATCAGAACAGCAAGTTCTCTTGGTTAGTCCAGTTTTTTGATAGAAAGGAAACTATGCAATTTCCATCAGACTTTATAGAAAAATATAATAACCTCCTTAGAGATGAAGCTGAGGACTTCTTTGCATCTTTTGATCAAGAAGCCGTATCCGCCTACCGTACCAATCCTTTGAAAAAGCAACAGAAGGACTTTCCTGATGCTATCCCTGAAACACCTTGGGGCCATTACGGTAAAATTTCTGGAAAATCTGCCGATCATGCAACTGGTTTGGTTTATTCTCAGGAACCAGCTGCTCAAATGGTTGCTCAAGTGGCAGCCCCATCCAAGGGAAGTCGTGTCTTAGACTTGGCAGCTGCTCCAGGCGGAAAGTCTACTCATCTTCTTAGTTACTTAGATAATACAGGACTGCTGGTCAGCAATGAAATCAATCCAAAGCGTAGCAAAATTCTGGTTGAAAACATTGAGCGTTTTGGAGCGAGAAATGTTATTGTGACAAACACGTCAGCTGATAAACTAGCCAAAGTTTTCAAAAATTATTTTGATACGATTGTCTTTGATGGACCATGTTCTGGAGAAGGAATGTTTCGTAAAGATCCTGATGCAATCCAATATTGGCATAAGGAGTATCCTAGTGAACTGGCACAATTACAGAAGGACATCTTATCAGACGGTTTGAAAATGCTCGCTCCTGGTGGACAATTGATCTACTCAACCTGCACATGGTCTCCTGAGGAAAATGAAGGTGTTGTTGCTTGGATTTTAGAAAATAATCCTGATCTTGAATTGGTGGCAATCCCTAAATTGAATGGCATGAGTGATGGAATTGATTTTCCGGAAACAGCTCGAATGTATCCACACCATTTCAAGGGTGAAGGCCAGTTTGTGGCAAAATTCCAGGATAAGCGTGTGTCTGAGCAAACACGTATCAAAGAGGGAAAATCTAACCTAAACAAGGAGCAGAAGCAACTTTGGGAAGAGTTTGCAAAAAAACACCTTAAAACTAGACTGGATGGTTTACTGCAAGTTTTTGGGGACAATCTCTACCTGCTTCCAAAAGGGCTCCCAGACCTTTCTAAAGTTAAAATCGCTCGTAACGGTTTGCATCTTGGTGTCTTCAAGAAAAAACGTTTCGAACCAAGTTTTGCTCTTGGAATTGCTTTAACATCTGATGAAGTTGTTTCAAGTATAGAGCTAAGTCAAGACCAGTTTGCCCAATACGTTTCTGGTAATGTGGTTACTCTAGATCAAACACATCCTAACGGTTGGTATCAGCTTTTAGTGGACGGCAATGGTTTTGGGTTTGCTAAAGTTGTTGGAAATACGGTTAAAAACTTCTATCCTAAAGGATTAAGATTTCACATTTAAGAACCTGTAACCAAACTTTAATATGACTTAATTATCCTATACTTGTTATAATTAGATAGGTATCTTTTAACAGCATATCTATGAGACACATTCTTACTTATGTTACAAAATGTCGGAGGACAAAAATGAAAAAAACAAAAGTCCTTGCAGTGATTCTGTCACTGGCAATGGCCATGCTGGTTTTAACTGGCTGTGCCTCTTGGATTGACCGTGGCCAGTCCATTACAGCAGTTGGTTCTACGGCCCTTCAACCCTTAGTGGAGGCGGCAGCAGATGGGTTCGCTGAAAAGAACCCTGACAATATCGTTAACGTTCAGGGGGGCGGTTCTGGTACTGGACTTTCTCAAGTACAATCCGGTGCCGTCCAAATTGGGAACAGTGACCTTTTTGCCGAGGAAAAATCTGGAATCGATGCCAGTAAGCTTGTTGACTATCAAGTTGCTGTTGCTGGAATTGCAGTGATTACAAATAAAGAAGTCTCTGTCGATAACCTGACAAGCGAACAACTTCGCAAGATTTTCACTGGGGAAATCACAAACTGGAAACAGCTTGGTGGTAAAGACCTAGAGATTACTATTATTAACCGTGCAGCTAGCTCAGGATCACGCGCGACTTTCGATGCAGTGATTATGGACGGCAAATCGCCAATCCGTACCCAAGAGCAAGATTCTAATGGTATGGTTAAGTCAATCGTTGCTCAGACACCAGGTGCTATTTCCTACCTATCATTTGCCTACCTTGATGATTCTGTTAAAACATTGAAGTTAAATGGATTTGAACCAAAAGCTGAAAATGTTGCAACTAACGATTGGCCGATTTGGTCCTACGAACATATGTATACCAAGGGAAAACCGGATAGCTATACCAAACAATTCTTAGATTATATGATGAGTGACGAAGTCCAAGAAAACGTAGTCGCAAAAATGGGTTACATTTCCATCCATAGCATGAAAGTTACCAAGGATGCTGACGGCAAGGTTACAAAGAAGAGTGAGGAGTAAGCATGAAAAATGAAGAATTGGTGAAACAATTAACATCACCCTCTAAAAATTCACGCCTCGAAAAGTTTGGTAAAACAATCACTTTCCTTTGCCTGGCCTTGATTGTTTTCATCGTGGCGATGATTTTACTTTTCGTTGCTCAAAAAGGGCTGGCGACTTTCTTTGTCAATAAAGTTAGCTTGGTCGAGTTTCTCTTTAGTGGTGATTGGTCACCATCTGAAGGCAAATTCGGGGCACTACCAATGATTTTGGGATCATTCGTAGTGACTTTGCTTTCAGCCTTGGTTGCAACCCCATTTGCCATTGGAGCAGCCATCTTTATGACTGAGATTTCTCCTAAAGGGGCTAAATTCCTACAACCCGCTATTGAACTTTTGGTCGGGATTCCATCCGTTGTTTATGGATTTATTGGTCTCCAAGTCGTGGTTCCATTTGTTCGCTTAATTTTTGGTGGAACAGGTTTTGGTATTCTTTCAGGTACCTTTGTCTTGTTCGTCATGATTCTACCAACCGTAACCTTTATGACAACAGATACGCTTCGTGCAGTGCCTCGTCACTATCGTGAAGCTAGTCTAGCAATGGGGGCTACACGCTGGCAAACTATTTGGCGTGTGACACTTAATGCGGCTAAACCAGGTATTTTCACGGCCGTTATCTTTGGTATGGCCCGTGCCTTTGGTGAGGCTCTTGCCATCCAAATGGTTGTCGGAAATTCCGCAGTGATTCCAACTTCTTTAACAACACCAGCAGCAACATTGACATCTGTCTTGACTATGGGAATCGGGAATACAGTCATGGGTACTGTTTCAAACAATGTCCTTTGGTCTCTCGCCTTGGTGCTCTTATTGATGAGTCTTGGTTTCAATATGTTGGTGAAATTCATTACCCGTGAGAGAAAGAGAAATTATGAACGCTAAAAAAATTGATAAAATTGCCATCAGCACGCTTTATGTGATTGCTGGCATTATTGTAACAATCCTGGCAGCCTTGATTCTCTATATCTTGGTTCGCGGGATACCACACATCAGCTGGTCTTTCTTGACTAGTCGATCATCTTCCTACAAAGCTGGTGGAGGAATTGGGGTTCAACTCTACAACTCATTCTTCCTATTAGTTATTACTTTGATTATTTCTGTGCCTCTTTCAATGGGAGCTGGCATCTTCTTATCAGAATATGCTAAAAAAGGACGACTTACCAACTTTGTCCGTACCTGTATTGAAATCCTATCTTCACTACCTTCAGTGGTGGTCGGACTCTTTGGTTATTTGATTTTCGTTGTCCAATTTCAGTATGGATTTTCAATCCTATCAGGTGCCTTGGCCTTAACTGTCTTTAACTTGCCACAAATGACTCGTACGGTTGAAGATAGCTTAAGAACCGTTCACCATACCCAACGTGAAGCTGGCCTAGCTCTAGGTTTGTCTCGATGGGAAACTATCTGTCACGTTGTTGTTCCAGAAGCCTTACCTGGTATTGTTACTGGTATCGTTCTTGCTTCTGGTCGTATTTTCGGAGAAGCAGCAGCGCTTATCTATACAGCAGGTCAATCTGCACCAGCACTTAACTGGAGCGACTGGAATCCGCTTAGCATCTCTAGTCCAATTTCGATTTTCCGCCAAGCAGAGACACTTGCTGTTCACATCTGGAAGGTCAACTCAGAAGGTACGACACCTGACGCCACTGCAGTATCTGCTGGTTCAGCAGCAGTACTCTTGATTTTCATTCTGATTTTCAACTTTGGTGCACGTCGTTTGGGAGCTTACCTCCATAAGAAATTAACATCCGCTTAAAGGAGTTATCATGACAAAATACAATTGGGACGAGCGTCATATTATCACCTTCCCAGAGAAGGAGCTCGCTCTTGAAACAAAGGACTTGCATGTCTACTATGGTCAAAATGAAGCTATCAAAGGCATTGACATGCAATTCGAGAAAAATAAAATCACAGCTCTTATTGGGCCTTCAGGATGCGGTAAATCAACTTTTCTTCGTAGTCTAAACCGTATGAATGATACGATTGATATTGCTAAGGTTACTGGACAAATCCTTTATCAAGGAGTCGATGTTAACGCAAGTAATATCAATGTTTATGAAATGCGTAAACATATTGGAATGGTTTTCCAACGTCCAAATCCATTCGCCAAGTCTATTTACAGAAATATCACCTTTGCTCACGAACGTAAAGGTGTAAGAGATAAGCAAACCTTGGACGAGATTGTTGAAACATCACTTAAGCAAGCTGGACTTTGGGATCAAGTTAAAGATGACCTTCATAAATCTGCCTTTACCCTCTCAGGTGGTCAGCAGCAACGTCTTTGTATTGCAAGAGCTATTGCCGTGAAACCGCAGATTCTCCTCATGGACGAACCTGCAGCTTCATTGGACCCTGTAGCTACTATGCAGCTCGAAGAGACCATGTTTGAACTTAAGGAAGATTACTCTATTATCATCGTGACGCACAATATGCAACAAGCAGCGCGTGCTAGTGATTATACAGCATTCTTCTACCTTGGTGATCTTATCGAATATGATGAAACCAAGAAAATCTTCCAAGATGCTTCCCTACAGTCAACCAATGACTATGTATCAGGACGCTTTGGATAGAAAGGAGCACTTATGACTGAACCAATCATTTCAATCAATGATTTATCGGTGTATTTCAATAAGAAAAAAGCCCTCAATAATGTGACAATGGATTTCTATCCAAATGAAATCACGGCCCTTATCGGTCCTTCAGGATCCGGGAAATCAACCCTGCTCCGTTCTATCAACCGAATGGGAGATTTAAATCCCGAATGGACACTTACTGGTGCTGTTTCATACAACGGTCACAATGTCTACAGTCCTCGAACAGATACCGTTGAACTCCGTAAAGAAATCGGAATGGTCTTCCAACAACCCAATCCTTTTCCAATGTCTATCTATGAAAACGTGGTTTATGGCCTTCGTATCAATGGTATCAAAGATAAGGCGGTTCTTGATCAAGCAGTAGAAGAATCACTAAAGGGTGCTTCAATCTGGGAAGAGGTTAAAGACCGTCTCCATGACTCAGCACTTGGACTTTCAGGAGGGCAACAACAACGTGTCTGTATTGCTCGAGTGCTAGCCACATCTCCAAAGGTTATCCTTCTTGACGAACCAACGTCGGCCCTCGACCCTATATCCGCTGGTAAGATTGAGGAAACCCTCTATAACCTTAAAGAACAATACACCTTGTTGCTAGTCACTCGTTCTATGCAGCAGGCAAGTCGTATTTCACAACGAACAGCCTTTTTCCTTGATGGAGAGCTCATCGAGTATTCATCAACGAAAGACATGTTCCTAAATCCACAACATAAAGAAACTGAAGATTATATTACCGGTAAATTCGGTTAAGAAAGGACAGATTACTAAAAAAATTATGATGTTACGAACTCCCTTTGAAGAAGAATTAGAAAAACTCCACAACCAATTTTACGCTATGGGTACAGAGGTTGCAGCTCAGCTTAAGAAAGCTGTACGTGCCTTTATCAGCCATGACCGTGATTTGGCTAAGGAAGTCATTGAAAATGACGAAATCGTCAATAACTACGAAACCAAACTTGAGAAAAAATCACTTGAAATTATTGCTCTACAGCAACCTGTATCAAGTGATTTGCGTACAGTTATCACCGCACTTAAAGCATCTAGCGACGTTGAGCGTATGGGTGACCATGCCGTTGCTATCGCTAAAGCAACCATCCGCATTAAAGGCGAAGAACGCCTAACTGAAATTGAAGCTGAAATCAAGAAAATGGGGAAAGCAGTCCGCCACATGGTCGAAGATGCTCTAGATGTTTACTTGAACAGTGACGAACGACGCGCTTATGAAATCGCAGCTTCAGATGAAATCATTGATAACTATTTCCGTGATATTCAAGCCATGACAGTAGAAGGTGTTCGTAAGAATCCTGATGCCGCCTTCGCTGCCAAAGAATATTTCCAAGTACTTATGTATTTGGAACGTATCGGTGACTATGCCCGCAATCTCTGCGAGTGGGTTGTCTACCTCAAATCTGGTAAAATCATTGAACTGTAGGCAAAGCTTCCAATCTATGTTATAATGGGTTTGTATTGAATAATTCAGACCCTTTTCTTTTGTAAAAGAGTCTAATATCGAAACATTTGTCAGACTGTTTCGATACGAAAAGTTAGATTAGGAGTATATACGTATGACAGCATCTGTTGCTCGTTTTATCGAAAGTTTCATCCCTGAAAATTACAATCTTTTCTTGGACATTAATCGTTCTGAAAAGACCTTTACAGGGAATGTTGCCATTACAGGTGAAGCCCTTGATAACCATATCTCCCTTCACCAAAAAGACCTTACCATTAGTTCCGTTCTCTTGGATAATGAATCGTTAAACTTCCAAATGGATGATGCTAACGAAGCCTTCCATATTGAACTTCCAGAGACCGGTGTTTTGACGCTTGTCATTGAATTCTCTGGTCGTATTACAGATAATATGACAGGGATTTACCCATCATATTACACCTACAATGGTGAGAAAAAAGAAATTATTTCAACGCAGTTTGAATCTCATTTTGCGCGTGAAGCCTTCCCATCTGTTGATGAACCAGAAGCTAAAGCTACTTTTGATTTCTCATTGAAATTTGATGCTGAAGAAGGCGATATCGCTTTGTCAAACATGCCTGAAATCAATAGCCATTTGCGTGAAGAGACTGGGGTTTGGACTTTTGAGACAACCCCTCGTATGTCTACATACCTCCTTGCCTTTGGTTTTGGAGCTCTTCAAGGTAAGACAGCGAAAACACAAAACGGTACTGAAGTTGGTGTCTTCGCTACAGTTGCACAAGCTGAAAACAGCGTTGACTTTGCCCTTGATATTGCCGTTCGTGTCATTGATTTCTACGAAAACTACTTCCAAGTCAAGTATCCTATCCCATTGTCATACCATCTCGCACTTCCTGACTTCTCAGCAGGTGCCATGGAAAACTGGGGACTTGTTACCTATCGTGAAGTTTACCTTCTTGTAGATGAAAATAGCTCAGCTGCAAGTCGTCAACAAGTAGCCCTTGTGGTTGCCCACGAATTGGCTCACCAATGGTTCGGTAACCTTGTTACAATGAAATGGTGGGATGATCTCTGGCTTAACGAAAGCTTTGCCAATATGATGGAGTATGTTTCAGTAGATGCCATTGAGCCTAGCTGGAATATCTTTGAAGATTTCCAAACAAATGGTGTGCCTCATGCCCTCCAACGTGATGCTACAGACGGTGTTCAGTCTGTCCACATGGAAGTCAATCACCCAGATGAGATTAATACCCTCTTTGATAGTGCTATCGTTTATGCTAAAGGTAGCCGTCTTATGCATATGCTTCGCCGTTGGTTAGGTGACGAAGCCTTTGCTAAAGGACTTAAAGCTTACTTCGAAAAACATCAGTACAACAACACTATTGGACGAGATCTCTGGAATGCACTTTCTGATGCTTCTGGTAAAGATGTCTCTAGTTTCATGGATACTTGGTTGGAGCAACCAGGTTACCCTGTTGTTAGTGCAGAAGTAGTTGACGACACTCTTATTCTTAGTCAAAAACAATTCTTCATTGGTGAACATGAAGATAAAGGTCGTCTTTGGGAGATTCCATTGAACACAAACTGGAAGGGGCTCCCAGACACACTCTCAGAAGAGCGTATTGAGATTCCAAATTATAACAAGCTTGCTGCTGAAAATAAAGGAGCTCTTCGCCTTAATACAGCAAATACAGCACATTACATCACAGATTATCAAGGTGAACTCTTGGACCAACTCTTAGAGGAATTTGCTAACCTTGATACTGTAAGTAAACTTCAGATTTTGCAAGAACGCCGTCTTCTTGCTGAAAGTGGCCGTATCTCGTATGCAAGCCTAGTCGCTCTTCTTGATCTTGTCGAAAAAGAAGAAAGCTTCTTGATTGCTCAAGCTAAGTCTCAAATCCTCGCAGGTTTGAAACGCTTTATCGATGAGGATACAGAAGCAGAAGTTCATTACAAGGCTTTAGTACGTCGTCAATTCCAAAACGACTTTGAGCGTCTTGGTTTCGATGCCAAAGATGGAGAATCAGATGAAGACGAAATGGTTCGTCAAACAGCTCTTAGCTACTTGATTCAAGCAGACTATCAACCAGCAGTCCTTGCGGCCGCAAGTGTTTTCCAAGCTCATAAAGAGAACATTGAAAGCATCCCTGCAAGTGTCCGTGGTCTCGTTCTCCTTAACCAAATGAAACAAGAAGACAGTCTAACTCTTGTTGAAGACTATGTCAATGCATATGTAACAACAAATGATAGTAATTTCCGTCGTCAATTGACTCAAGCAGTTTCATACCTTAAAAACCAAGAAGGTCTCGACTACGTGCTAGGTCAGCTTAAAGACAAACATGTCGTTAAACCTCAAGACTTGTACCTATGGTATATGAATTTCCTCAGCAAATCATTTGCACAAGAAACCGTTTGGAACTGGGCAAAAGATAACTGGGATTGGATTAAAGCAGCCCTTGGTGGTGATATGAGCTTTGATAGCTTTGTTAATATCCCAGCATCAATCTTTAAAACGCAAGAACGTCTTGATCAATATATTGCTTTCTTCGAGCCACAAACAAGTGATAAAGCCTTGGAACGTAATATCTTAATGGGAATTAAGACAATTGCCGCACGAGTAAACTTGATTGAAAAAGAAAAAGCAGCCGTTGAATCTGCTCTTAAAGATTATTAATAAGAAAAACAAGCTTTCCGTGAAGGAGAGTTTGTTTTTTTGTGTACGACAGTTTACATAAATATAGTTGTGTGTTTGAAGGAATAACAAAACAACTTTAGCATAATTAAATTTATGTAAACTAAAAACAACCACTCCAAATTGGAATGGTTAGGATAGCTAATTATAAATTGTCTAGAGCATTTTTTTGTTCATCATTAACAATATGCGTATATAGATCGGTAACCTGAGTGGAAGCATGGCCAAGTTGGTGACTCACTAAAACTTGAGACTTGGTAGCATCATAAAGGCGTGTTGCCAGAGTATGTCGAAGCTTGTGGGGAGTCACACGAATTTTGAAATCCTGAGAATATTTGGCAACCATCTTTTCGATACTTGAAGCATCAATACGGTTTGGAACCCCTCGATATTCCGTTAAAAAGAGGGCAACATCTTGCTTTTCAGCCTTATAGCGTTTATCACGTATACTGAGATAAGTTTCAAGATAGGGCTTTGCAAAACTTGCTACATTAACTGAGTCCCGTTTGCCACCTTTTCGAGTGACGTCGATGACCATCATTTTTAGATTGATATCTTTAAGGTCCAGATTAACAGCTTCAGAGAGTCGAACACCTGAAGCCAGTAGCAAGGCAATGATAGCCAAATCACGTTCTTTATTCTTATAAAACGAAGATTTGGCGCGATTTGAGAGCTTGACTTCGTATTCATTTTCTACATAATCAAGGAATTCCATGGTTTCATCGCCAAGAAAGAGTTTTTGTTTGATATTCTCAGCACGTGCAGCTAGAGTTTCTTTCTTTTTCTTAGTAGAAACTTTTTTCATGACGTTACGATAGAAATAAGGCTCACCGTCAGGACCCTCGACCTCCTCGGTTAAATACTTATAGAGACTAGATAGAGCTGAAAGTGTACGATTAATGGTTGTTTGAGAGACACCCTGTTTCTTGGAATAGGTATTCAAAGATGGACGTTCACGTAGATAAAGCACAAATGACTCCATATCTTTTTTAGTTAAATTTTCCAAGGTTTTGATGTCAATTGAGGCAATATCATCAGCATCTGAAATACCTGAGTCAATCAACCAGTCAAAAAAGCGTTTATATTCCTTAAGGTATTCGTATAAGGTTGTAAAAGAATACGGTACCGAAAGTTTCGATTGATAATACTCCAGAACAAACCAGGGCATAAGAGCTTTGTATTCTTCAATTTTTTCAAGCAAGAGTTCACGTTTCATTTGTTTTTTCTCCAAAATTACTTAATAGAAGTATACCACACCCTTATCTTTCTTTCAAGAAAATTACAGTTTTTCGGAAAGATGTTATAAGGTGTTTTTTACTTAGAGGTTTTTATAGATTTACCGGCCAGCCTATATAGAGACTCACTTAGTCAATCATAAAAAAAAAAAAACCTGGAGTTTTCCAGATTGTTCAAACAATGATTAAGCTACGATAGCTTTTGCAACCTCCTCGGTTGTCATACGTGAGAAATAATGTGTTGTGTCAATAGTTTTAAGTTTTGCCAAGACATCTTCGTACTCGTAAGGTACACCAACCAACAATTCTTCAATATCTGATACATCTCCGATACCAAAGAAATCTCCGTAAATCTTAACAGATTTAATGATTGAATTTTCAACGTTGGCATAGGTTGAGATCTTACCAGCTGGGTAACGAACATTACGTTCTACTGTGTATTCTGGTGACTGTCCGTAAGTCCAATCCCATGTATTGAATTGTTTCTCATAAGACTCTTGAATCTTAGCCAATTCGCTTTCAGAAAGGACGTATTCTGTCATTTCTGGGTAGAATTCTTTCATTTTTTCCAAGATTTTATCTGAGAATTCATTTACAGTGATTTTTTCTGGCAATTCGTCTACGATGTTGGTCACACGAGCACGTACAGATTTAACGCCTTTTGATTCGATTTTGTCTTTGCTGACTTTAAGGGCTTGACCAAGAACCGACATATCAACGTCAAAAAGCAAGCAACCATGGTGCATCATACGACCTTTATAGTAAGCTTGAGCATTTCCACAGAACTTTTTACCATCGATTTCAAGGTCATTACGGCCAGTAAATTCAGCCTTAACTCCCAAATCAGCAAGTGTAGCGATTACAGGTTGAGAAAAAGTCTTAAAGTCAAAAGCACCTTCATCTGCCTTATTAGAGATGATGGTATAGTTCAGGTTATTCAAATCGTGATAAACAGCTCCACCACCAGACAAACGGCGAACGACCTTGATACCATGAGCATCTGTATATTCTTTGTTAATCTCTTGAATGGTATTTTGGTGTTTACCAACAATGATAGCTGGACGGTTAATCCAAAGAATGAACAATTCATCTTCATTCACCAATTCACGAAAAGCATAGGCTTCCAAAGCAATATTATAGGCAGGATCATTTGATGTGTTTACGATATATTTCATGAGGTCTCCTCTTGTAATGTGATACTTATATTATAAAGGAAAACGGTGACAAAGTACACGAAGACGCCTTAGCTATAAGGATTTTCATGATATAATAGTATAAAATATATGGGGAGTTTGGACATGATACAAAATCCTAGTAAATTGAGTCTCTTTTTCTCAAGGCTAACTAATAAAATAAATAAAAAGTTCAAAATAGCCTTAGCTCTGCTTCTTTTTGTAACCCTTGGAATTTTTCTCTATAATGCCTACCAAAGAGCTTATAAGCCTTACCTCTATGATAAGGAGAATTACTATTACAAGGCTTATCATTACAGTGTCAAGAAGATAATACCTCAAAGAAAAGTTGTCAAAGATATTGAGATTGAGGTTCTACACTTCGGAAAAGACGATTTTCCAGATGATTTGTCTGCCTATAAGGTCGGCCATTATATTGATAAAGGAATTGATCCCCGAAGACTTTTCTTACATATTACTTTTACAGATAATACCAATATAACTTTACCATTTGGACAGGTGACCTCTACTGAAAACCATTATGAAGAATATCAAAACTATTTCGATCATAAAGTATTTGAAGTCGGTCCAGGCTTTGATAAAGAATGGTTTTCAAATGCAGAGAATTACAGACAAATAATTCAGCGTTTCCCTGGATTACATGATAAAACAATGGATGCCGACTTCGAATTATATCTAAGAGATTTTCTTTTTTTGATAGTCCCTGGGGATACCCTATATCAAACTGGAGCTGTCAAAGAAGGCGTCAGTAAATACCACTTTCAGTTGAAAAATCCTAAATCAGGAAAAATGCAAAGTTATTTTATCTATGGAAATGAAGGCAAAATTCCATTATGGGATTGGCAAACTCCCTTTGTTACTTTTGATAAAGATTTTGCTAACAAAGAAAGAATCCAGGAATTTTTCGATGACTACGAAATTAGAGAGTATGGAAATTATTGGAATGGCATCTACCATATACAATTCCCTCACTTAAATAGCTTTAGGGGTGACAAATACAACTTTTACAAAATGGCCTTTTACTCAGATGAATTTACAAATTTTCCACTAAGCCTTGATTTAACAGGTAAGAGCGAGAATTTTAAAATCACCATAACAGATTCATACCTACAAGAAGAATCCAGAACTGCAAAAGATCAAATCCATTATCTAAAATACTCAACATATAAAACTTATGATGCATCAAATAAAGAAGCATATATTAATGATATATTGAATCATTATCATAACTGACAGAATTAAATTTATGTAAACACAGCTAACCATCTAAATTAGCTGTGTTTTTTTCATGCAAAAAAACAAGACCATTTCTGATCTTGTTTCCTTCTATGCAACTAGATTTTTATTTTGTGTGCCAGATGTCTTTGTCATACTGTTCGATTGTACGGTCAGATGAGAAGAATCCTGCTTCAGCGATGTTGTAAACAACTTTTTTGTTCCATGCATCTTGATCTTCGTAAGCTGCGTATACTTCTTCTTTCTTGTCGATGTATTCAGCCAAGTCAATCAATGTCATGAACCAGTCTTTAGAGATAAGTTCTTTGTGGAGACGTTCCAAGCGTTCTTTATCACCAAGTTTAACAAGGTCTTCGCTTACGATAAAGTCAACAGCTGCTTTGATGTTAGCATCTTTTTTGTAGTAATCACGTGATACATAACCTTCTTTTTCGTAAAGGTCGATGATTGTATCAGAGTCTTTACCGAACGTGAAGATGTTTTCTGGTCCTACCAATTCAGCAATCTCAACGTTGGCACCGTCCATTGTACCAAGTGTAAGGGCACCGTTAAGCATGAATTTCATGTTACCTGTACCTGAAGCTTCTTTAGAAGCCAATGAGATTTGTTCTGAGATATCTGTTGCTGGGATAAGGTGTTCAGCAACTGTAACGTTATAGTTTTCAACCAAGTGAACGTTGAGGTATTTGCTTACTTCTGGATCATTGTTGATGAGTTCAGAAAGTGACAAGATCAAGTGGATGATGTCTTGTGCAATAACGTAGGCAGGAGCTGCTTTACCACCAAAGATGATAGTGATTTTACGTTTTGGAAGGTTTCCTTTTTTGATTTCCAAGTATTTGTGGATAACATACAAAGCGTTCATTTGTTGACGTTTGTATTCGTGGAAACGTTTGATTTGAGTATCAATGATCGAGTTTTCATCAAGATCAATACCTTTGTTGGCTTTAAGATAACGTTTAAGAGACAATTTGTTATCATATTTGATTTCAGCCAAACGTTTGTGAACTGCTGGATCATCTGCAAAGGCAGCCAATTTTTCCAATTGAGTTGCGTCAGTAAGGTAACCATCACCAATCAATTCTTTGATGTAGTCAGCAAGTTCTTGGTTTGAGAATTCCAACCAGCGACGGAATGTAATACCGTTTGTTTTGTTGTTAAAGCGTTCTGGGTAAAGGTCGTAGAATGGTTTCAACTCAGAAGATTTAAGAATCTCTGTGTGAAGTGCTGCTACACCGTTAACGCTTGTAGAGAAGTGGATATCCATGTGTGCCATGTGAACACGGTTGTCTTTGTCAATGATTTGAACACGTGGATCTTCGAATTTTTCACGAATGATAGCATCCAATTTTTTGATGATAACAACAAGGTGTGGAACAACTTCTTCAAGGTAGTCAAGAGGCCATTTTTCAAGGGCTTCAGCCAAGATAGTGTGGTTTGTGTAACCAACCATTTTGCTTACGATTGCCACTGCTTCATCAAATTCAAATCCATGTTTTTCTGTCAAAAGACGGATCAATTCAGGAATAACCATTGATGGGTGAGTATCATTGATTTGTACATAAGCGTAATCTGGAAGATCGTGAAGGTTAGATCCACGTTCGATAGCTTCGTCAATCAAAAGTTGAGCAGCGTTTGATACCATGAAGTATTGTTGGTAGATACGCAAGAGCTCACCTTTACGAGTTGAGTCATCTGGGTAAAGGAAAAGTGTCAAGTTCTTTTGGATTTCGTCTTGATCAAAAGTGATTCCTTTATTAATCAAACCGTAGTCCACACCATTGATATCAAAGAGGTTAAGGTAGTTCTTAGTTTCTTTCTTATAACCCAAGATATCCAAACGGTCCAAACGAGATTTCAAAGTAAAGTTTTTGAATGGAACATCGTAAGAGATATCAGTTGGTACCAACCATGATTGATCTTCGATCCAGTAGTTAGGTTCTGCATCTTGTTTGTTGTCTTTGAAGACTTGTTTGAAAAGACCACAGTGGTAGTTAAGACCAACACCTTCACCGTTGATACCAAGTGTTGCCATAGAGTCGATGAAACATGAAGCCAAACGTCCCAAACCACCGTTACCAAGAGATGGTTCTGGTTCAACGTCTTCAATTTCGCTGATTGATTTACCAGCAGCATCCAATTCAGCTTTAACATCCTTGTAGATGCCCAAGTTGATCAAGTTGTTAGACAAAAGTTTACCGATCAAGAATTCAGCTGAGATATAGTAAACTTTACGTTTGCTATCGTTTTTAGGTTTTGGAGCAGCTGCTTCTTTTACGAATTCCAACAAAAGATAGTAGATTTCTTCGTTTGAAAGGTCCTTAAGATTTTTGTTTTTTGCTTCAACATATTGTGTAAATGTAGCCATTTTAGTTATTACCTCGATTATATCTTTCTGTAATGTCTGTCAAAAATTCTTTCTTGTCGACAGTGATTTCACCTGGGAGCATACGCCATTTCCAGTTTTCACCAACTGTGTTAGGGAAGTTTGTACGGCTATTTTCAGGTTTATCAAGGATATCCTGCATAGTCGCAATAGCTGTGTTGCTTACAGTAGCAAAAAGGGTGCGAAGAAGAGCACGTGTGATTGGTTCACCTTGACGACGGTTGATGTATGCATCAGTATAATCACGTTGCTCTTGCGTCAAGTTGTCGTACCAACCGTTAATTACTTCGTTATCATGTGTACCTGTGTAGGCAACTGAATGTTGTGTGTATACGTGTGGAATGTCAATGCTGTTTCCAGTAGTATCGTAGAATCCAAATTGAACAATCTTCATTCCAGGGTAACCACAGTCTGCAAGAAGTTTACGTGTCTTATCATCAATGTTACCAAGGTCTTCGGCAATGATTTTAAGATCACCCAATTCTTCTTTAACCACTTTGAAAAGGTCATAACCAGGTCCAGGAACCCATTCACCATTTTCAGCAGTTTCATCTCCTCCAGGGATTTCCCAGAAGTCAGAGAACCCTTTGAAGTGGTCAATACGCAAGTAATCATAAAGTTTAAATGATTCTTGAATACGGAATACCCACCAAGCATAATTTTCTGCTTTGTGTTTATCCCAAGCATAGATTGGGTTACCCCAAAGTTGACCAGTTGCTGAGAAGTTATCTGGTGGAACTCCGGCAATGTAACGCGGTTTACATTCAGCGTCTAGTTTGAAGAGATGTGGTTGAGTCCAAACTTCAACACTATCAGCTGAAATGTAGATTGGCATGTCACCGATGATTTGAATACCATTTTTGTTAGCATAAGCTTTTAGTTCTGCCCATTGGCTAAAGAAGAGGTATTGTACCACTTGGTGATATGTGATAACATCAGCAAGTTCTTTGCGAAGTTTCTCAAGAGTTGCTTCATCGCGTTTAACTGCTTTTTTATCATCCCAATCTTGAAGTGCTTTGTTATCGAAGTGTTCTTTGATAGCCATGAAATCAGCATAATCAGCTAACCAGTTAGCATTTTTAGTTTTAAAAGCTTCGAATCTTTTAGTTTCTTTCTTATCTGCTAAAATTGCTTTAACTGCTTTTTCAAGAATTGGACGACGTGCTTCGTAAACTTTAGCATAGTCAATAAACTCAGGATCTGACCCAAAATCAGCGTCTTTAACATCAGCTTTAGTTAAAAATTTGTCACGAATTAGGAAATCCAAATCGATAAAGTGTGTATTTCCTGCTACCGCTGAGAATGATTGGTAAGGTGAATCCCCATAACTTGTTGTAGTAAGTGGCAAAATCTGCCAGTAAGTTTGTTTTGTTTCTTTTAAGAAATCAACAAAGTCATAGGCTGCTTGACCGAAAGATCCGATCCCGTAGTCACCTGGAAGTGATGTGATGTGCATCAAAACACCGCTTGCTCGTTTGTTCATAACGTTTACCTCAAATTATTTTTTACACTTATTATTATAATGCAAACGTTTGCATTAGTCAAGAATTTTTAACAAAAAAATAAAAAAAATTTATAGCTCTTTAAAATAAAGTTCGTAAAACAAGCGCTTACATTGCGGGAGTATTTTCTTAAATCTTTATTTCTATTGAATTCGAAAAAATAGGTTTCTTTTTAAACGAAAAAAATAGCCGGCTGTTTTTCTAACCAACTACTTGGATGCTCCTTAACCTATTAGGGATAAGTTCAGACGCTTTCTCTTTCTATAAGTTTAAATGGAATGATGACTTTCTGTGACTTGTTCTTAGTTGACTTAAGGAGTCCCATAAGACTTTGTACACTTTCTTTAGCAAGTTCTTGGATATTAATATCAAAAGTGGTCAAGAACGGATGCATGATTTCTGCAAAAGTAGAATTATTGAAAGAAATAATGGCATAATCTTCAGGTACTCTAATTCCTTGATTGTTTAGCCATTGAATGAGACGAAGGGCGATAAGGTCATCCTTGACAATCAAAGCTGTCGGAGAAAATCTATCTAATTCCTTCTTTAGCTTATCGATTGTTTTAGATGAAAATACAAGTTCAGGTAAGATTTCTAATTCTAGTTCATCTGCTGCTTCTTTATAACCTCGATAACGTTCCTGTCCCACTTGACCAAAAAGGTCATCCGTAATAAAACCTATTTTTTTATGACCATGAGATGATAAATAAGTCACTGCTTCCTTACCTAAGGCCTTATTGTCATTATCGATGTAGGTAACCTTATCTTTTGTATCACCTGCAGCTCCAATGACGACAAAAGGAACTTTTTCTTTTAGGAGATAGGATTTAACAGGATCATTCTTCTCAGAGTAGAGAATAATGAAACCATCAGCTCGTTTTTGGCGATGCATGAGTTCGACTTGTTTAACTAATTCATCCAAACTAGCACCTGTGGCAATACTGACGACCTGAGAATTGCGACTTGCTTCTTCATTAATTGCTGTTAGAATTTCCATATAGAAGGGTTGACTGATATTTTCTCTATTCGCCAAAGGAGGAAGAATCACACCTAAACTATGAGTTAAGCCAGTTGCCAACATCTGAGCTGCAAGATTGGGGACATAACCTAATTCATCCATAGCCGCCCGCACCTTGTTTTTTGTTTCTTCAGAAATGGCTGGATTATCTTTTAAGGTCCTACTAACCGTTGAAGGACTTACTCCTGCTTTTTGGGCAACATCCTTAATTGTAGCCATTATTTTCCTCTCATTCTAATAAATATTTATAGTCGTAAAATACAAGAACAATTATAACCGAAACAATTTAGTTTTGCAATCGTTTGCACAAAGTTAAAAATTTTTTTATAAAATAAGAGCTCAAGCTCAGATAGCAAGACTTTGAAACTTTGGGTACCAACTGGTGCTAAGAAATCTTACTCAGATACAGTAGCACAGTTTGAAAAGAAATCTGGTTACAAAGTTGATATGGTTGAAATGGAAGATCCAAATGCTCAAGAAAACTTGACTAAGGACGCTTCTACTGCTGCAGATGTCTTCTCACTTCCACATGACCAACTCGGTAAATTGGTAGACGCTGGAGCTATCCAAGAAATCCCAGAGCAATACTCAAAAGAAATTGCTGAGCAAGATACTGAACAAGCTGCTGTAGGTGCTCAATACAAAGGTAAAACTTACGCCTTCCCATACGGTATCGAAACTCAAGTTACATACTACAACAAATCTAAACTTAATGAAGAAGATGTGAAATCATATGAAACAATCACTTCTAAAGCTAAATTTGGTAGCAACTTGAAAGAAGTTAATGCTTATGTAACTGGTCCTCTCTTCCTTTCAGTTGGTGACACACTCTTTGGCTCTAACGGTGAAGATGTTAAAGGGACTAACTGGGGCAATGAAGCTGGTGTGAACGTTCTTAAATTCATCGCAGCTCAAAAAGACAACAAAGGATTTGTTAATGTTGATTCAGCTAACATGATGGCTAAATTCGAAGATGGTTCTGTTGGTGTAAAACTTTACGCAGTTAACCAAACACCATCTAAAGGTAACGCTGAACGTATTGCTGCTTCTTACCAATTGGCACAAGCTTTGACAAGCAAAGACAGTCAAAATAACCAATTCACTAATGAAGACCGTCACATCATCCCAGCCAACAAAGAAGTTCAAGCTTCTGAAGCTGTTCAAAAGGATGCACTTGCACAAGCTGTAATTACTATGGGTTCATCTGAGCAGTACACAACTGTTATGCCTAAACTTAGTCAAATGTCAGTCTTCTGGACTGAAAGTGCTGCTCTTATGAGTGACGCTTATAACGGTAAAATCAAGGAAGACCAATTCCTTACTAAATTACAACAATTTGATAAAGATTTGGCAGCGGCTAAATAAGAATCCTAACAATGACAAGGTAAAGAGGTGGGTCAAGTTCCTATCCTCTTTATCTTTTATTTGTAGACAAAATAGAAACCATCACTAATCACACATTTATCTGAGGAGATATCTATGTCACAAACAATCTACGACACAACTCCTATGCGCCAAGTCTTCAAAGAAGGTACATGGGATGTCAAATTATCCTTTCTGGTAATGGGATTAGCAAACTTGGTTAACAAACAGTTTACCAAGGGATTGCTTTTCCTCTTTTCTGAGATTGCCTTCTTAGTAGCATTCGTTATCCAAATTGTCCCAGCTCTTCAAGGAATGATTACTTTGGGAACTCAAGAACAAGGTGAGGCCGTTAAAGAGGTTAATGGCGTTAAACTTACAGTTCAGGTTGCTGGAGATAATTCAATGCTTATGTTGATTTTTGGACTTGCGTCATTAATCTTCTGTGCAGTCTTCGCTTATATTTACTGGTGTAACCTTAAAAGCGCTCGACATCTCATGGCCCTCAAACAGTCTGGACGTAAAGTTCCTAACTTTATCGAAGACTTCAAGACCTTGGCTGATGGCCGTTTCCACATGGGTCTTATGACTGTCCCACTGATTGGAGTTTTGCTCTTCACAATCTTGCCTTTGATCTACATGATCTGTTTGGCCTTTACTAACTTTGACCACAATCACCCAGCACCTAAATCACTCTTTGACTGGGTTGGTTTCTCAAGTTTTGGTGAAGTCTTACAAGGTCGTATGGCTGGTACTTTCTTCCCACTTTTGACATGGACCTTGATTTGGGCCGTTGCTGCAACAGCAACTACTTTCTTCTTCGGTATTGTCCTTGCCCTCTTGCTTAACACTAAGGGCCTTAAATTCAAGAAAGTATGGCGTACACTCTTTGTTATCACTATCGCCGTTCCTCAGTTCGTATCCCTTCTTTTGATGCGTAACTTCCTTAATGACCATGGACCTTTGAATGGTTTGCTTCAAACCTTGCATCTCACTAATGGACCTATTCCATTCTTGACTGACCCTCTTTGGGCGAAGTTCTCTATTATCTTTGTTAATATGTGGATTGGTATTCCATTCACAATGTTGGTCGCAACTGGTATCATCATGAACTTGCCAACTGAGCAGATTGAAGCAGCTGAAATTGATGGAGCAAGCAAGTTCCAAATCTTCAAGAGCATCACTTTCCCACAAATTCTCTTGATTATGGCACCATCATTGATTCAACAATTCATCGGTAATATCAATAACTTCAACGTTATCTACTTCCTTACTGGTGGTGGACCTACTAATTCTGAATACTATCAAGCGGGTTCAACTGACCTCTTGGTAACTTGGCTCTACAAACTGACTGTTAGCGCTAAAGACTACAACTTGGCATCTGTTATCGGTATCTTGATTTTCGCCATCTCTGCAACATTCAGTCTCTTGGCCTACACAAGATCATCTTCATTCAAGGAAGGGGCTGCTAAATAATGAAACGTAAGAAAAATCTTTACCTAACTGGTACTTATATTCTATTGACAGTTCTAGCTGTTATCTGGTTGATCCCTATTATCTGGATCTTCCTTACAAGTTTCCGTGGTGAAGGAGCCAATGCGGTGCCTTACTTCTTCCCTAAGACTTACACATTTAATAACTACATCAAACTGTTTACCAGCGATGCTTATCCATTTGGGAAATGGTTCATCAATACCTTCATCGTTGCCACATGTACATGTATCCTCTCAACTTTGATTACCGTTGGGATGGCCTACTCACTTAGCCGTATTAAATTCAAACACAGAAATGGCTTCTTGAAATTGGCACTTGTACTTAACATGTTCCCTGGTTTCATGTCTATGATTGCGGTCTACTATATTTTGAAGGCCCTTAATTTGACACAAACCTTGACATCTTTGGTTTTGGTTTATTCTGCTGGGGCAGCACTTGGTTTCTACATTGCGAAAGGTTTCTTTGATACCATTCCTTACTCATTGGATGAATCAGCAATGATTGATGGGGCAACTCGTCTTCAAATCTTTACCAAGATTACCTTGCCACTTTCTAAACCAATCATCGTCTACACTGCCCTCATGGCCTTCATGGGACCTTGGGTAGACTTCATCTTTGCATCTGTTATCCTCGGTGACGTTAAAGATAAATATACCGTTGCCCTTGGACTCTACCAAATGCTTAACCAAGACGCTATCAATGAATGGTTCCTTCCATTTACCGCAGGTGCTATTATCATCGCCATCCCAATCACTCTTCTCTTTATCTTCATGCAGAAATACTATGTTGAAGGTGTAACCGGCGGATCAGTTAAATAATAAAGGATAAATGATATGACAACTCTTAAACTGGATAAAATTTACAAAAAATACCCAAATGCAACTCACTACTCTGTTGAAGATTTCAGTATCGACATCAAAGACAAGGAATTCATCGTTTTCGTAGGTCCTTCAGGATGTGGTAAATCAACAACTCTCCGTATGGTTGCTGGACTTGAAGAAATCACTGAAGGTAAACTCTATATTGATGGTGAAGTAGTTAATGACAAATCACCAAAAGACCGTGACATTGCCATGGTATTCCAAAACTACGCACTTTACCCACACATGACTGTTTATGAAAATATGGCCTTTGGTCTTAAACTTCGTAAATATAAAAAAGACGATATTGACAAACGTGTGCGTGAAGCTGCTGCTAGCCTTGGGTTGACTGAGTTCTTAGATCGTAAGCCGGCAGACCTTTCTGGTGGTCAACGTCAGCGTGTAGCTATGGGACGTGCCATCGTTCGTGATGCTAAAGTCTTCCTCATGGATGAACCTCTCTCAAACTTGGATGCTAAACTTCGTGTCACTATGCGTGCTGAAATTGCTAAAATTACTCGTAATATTGGCGCAACAACCATCTATGTTACTCACGACCAAACAGAAGCCATGACTCTTGCTGACCGTATCGTTATCATGAGTTCTACTAAAAATCCTGATGGTTCTGGTACTATCGGTCGTATCGAACAAATTGGTACACCTCAGGAACTTTACAATGAACCAGCCAACAAATTTGTTGCTGGATTTATCGGAAGTCCTGCTATGAACTTCTTCAATGTTAAGGTTGACGGCAATCGTATCACTAACTCTGAAGGCTTGGATATTGCAATTTCTGAAGGTCAAGCTAAAATCTTGAAAGAAACAGGTTATCAAGGCAAAGAAGTTATCTTTGGTATCCGTCCTGAAGATGTTTCAAGCAGTCCAATCGTTCAAGAAGTATATCCAGATGCCAATGTAGATGCTGAAGTCGTCGTTTCAGAGCTTCTTGGTGCAGAAACAATGCTTTACCTAAAACTTGGAGAAACTGAATTTGCTGCCCGTGTTGATGCGCGTGACTTCCACAATCCAGGTGAAAAAGTAAACCTTACTTTCAGCGTTGCAAAAGGTCATTTCTTCGACGCTGAGACAGAAAAACGTATCAGTTTGTAAAATAAAAAAATCAGCCTTCTTGAGCTGATTTTTTGTATGGCATGATTAAACTACCTTCTAACTTTTGCTTCCTGACACTCACTAAACAACTCTCTCAATCTATGATATAATATCCCTTGGCACCTCGACACCGCCTACGAAGGGAGGTGAGTTTGCCTATGATGGATTTACTATTCAAAACTATCATCGGACCTATTGTGGTCGGTGTTATCCTTCGTCTGATCGACAAGTGGTTAAACAAGGATAGATAGTGCTAAAAAAGACCCCGAGCTTATGTGGAAGTTAGCTTGGGGTCTTTTCTTGCCTATGATATAGACTTACTATTCAATACAAGTGTATTATGTCATAAAAGCTTAGAATTGTCAAGAAACTAGAGTATCTAGGAACTAGTCTTTCTTCTCAGTCTCATGATCCTTTTTATCTTCATCAGTCTTACTTACAGCTGCTTTAAATTCGGCTAGCATTTTACCGATGGATTGGCCGAGTTCTGGCAAGCGTTTAGGACCAAAGATGAGGAGGGCTCCTAGGACAATAATGATAAGTCCTGGGGCTCCGATATCACGTAGAATTCCCATGAGATTTCCTTTCTATTTATCTTTATATTTTCTTTGTTTACGTTTATAAATGAACTTACTTAGAGTTACGCTAACTTCATAAAGCAAGATTAAGGGTGCCGTCATGGCCAGGTCGCTGATAAAGTCAGCTGGTGTTAGAATGACCGCCAAAACCAAGAGAATAAAGTAAGCATAGCGTCTATAATGTGTCAGAAAAACTGGTGTTATTATGCCGATAGATGTCAAAAAACTCACAACTACGGGGAGTTCAAAGAGAACGGCCAAAGGCACTGTCGTATGCAGTAAGAAACTAAGGTAGTTCTGTGCTGTAATTTGTGTATTAAAGAGCCCTTCGCCTAGTTTTAAAAGCACCTCTAAGATAGCTGGACTAACAAAATAATAACCAAAAGCCAAACCCAATACAAAACAGACAAAAGTTGCTGGGATATAAGCAAAGATAGCACGCGCTTCATTGTCCCTCAAACCTGGTTTCACAAACTTCCAAATCTGGTAGGTGGTGAAAGGCAAAGTAACCGTAAAAGCCATGAGACTAGCCAAGTTAATGTAAATCCAAAGAATATCGTTAGGCCCTAGAACTAATAAAGGCTTGTCAAATCCTCTGGTTAGATAAGCATAGAGTTGCCTAGCAAACAACAGAGTAATACAAAAAACTAGGAAAAAGCATAACACTACTGCAATGAAACGTCTCCGAAATTCCACCAGATGCTCAACAATAGTCATCTCATCTTCATTTCTTGCCATGCTGTTTCACCGTCACAAAGGCAATAATAGCAATAAAGATAAGTTGTGGAATCAAGACTTCCCAGCTTGGATAGATACCAGCCCAATCAATGGTTGGGAAACCACTAATCAAATGATTAGACATCATATTAGTCAACTGAAGGGCATGAATGCTGACACCGAGCATCTTGAAGGCCAAGGCATAAATCAACCAAGTCAAAATAAAGAAAATGCGGTGCGGTTTAATATAGTGACTCGCTTTAGTCATAGCCACAGCAATGATAACAAGAACTGCAATGGCTGAAGCAATACCAATCAAGAAATTAGCTGTCGTGATACGTGGGACAATACCGACATAGAAAAGAATAGTCTCGGCACCTTCACGGAAGACAGCCAAGAAACTGAGGACAAACATGGACACAAAGCTTCCAGTAGCCGTCACCATCTTCATCTGGCGGTCCATAAAGTCATTCCACTGTTTGACTGAAGACTTACTATGGAGCCAAATTCCAATCAGAATCATCATCGCAACTGCAAAGATACCAACGCCACCTTCAATAATTTCACGGTTGGCCCCCGAGGTCACAGCTGGAAAAACAACTTGTAAGATAACAGCTATAACTGCGCTGGCAAGAACACCAGCAATGGCTCCGCCATAAACCCATTTGAGTCCCTTACGCATCTTAGCTGCCTTAAGAGTTGTCACAAGAGCCATGACGATGAGGAGGGCTTCAACCCCTTCACGCAAGAGAATCAACATGGCATCAAATGCATTATAAGAAGCACTGGTATCGATAGCTGATAGGTCTGTAATTAAGGCTTGCAGTTTGTCCTGATAAGCTTTTTCTTTCCCCTTAACCATGATAACCGGTGTTTCACTCTCCACGCGCGTATAGAGGCTTGGGTTAGTCGTGCTCACGTCACCTTCAATGGTTGGCCAGATAGTGATGAACTTCTTCATAGTTGCCGCAGCCGTTTTTTCATCACCTGATTGGAATTGACCGAGAGCTTTTTCCAAGAGCTTAATACCATCTTTTAGGGTTAAACTTGAGCTTGTGCTATCAAGAGGGACGCCCTTGATAAAGTCATCAATCCCACCCTTGAGATCATCATAGGATGACTGGATGCTGGTGAAATCAGTAGGCTCCGTCTCAATACTGCTTCGCAAAAGTGAAATAGCCGTCTCAATCTTGCCGTAGTAGGCAGTACTGTGGTCACGGACAACAGCTTCATTTCGCGTCCAAGCATTATTCAATTCGCCATAAGTTTTGCGGGTCTCAGCTAGGTCTTTAGCCGTAATGGCATCCTGTAAGTTTTTGAAATAAGGCTCTAGGCGTGTTTCAAGTTTTTCCTTTTCGGCATCTAAATCAACAGGATTTTGCTCTTTCTCAAATTTAAGAAGGGCTGACGAAATGGAGGTTAGGTCCTCTTCTGTCACGTCACCCTTAATATCAAGAGCCTTGCTAACTTTTTTACCTGCCTTGGAATCGTGATTTTCTTTAGTTTCGAAATCAGTCTTAATCTCAGCAACCAATTCCTTAGCTTTTGTTTGATCTTTATTTTGAACAGCTGTTGTGGCATCTGTAATTTTGATATAGAGGTCACTGTATGATTCAGCAGCTACAGGATAAGTCCAGAATAATGCCAGAAGCCCAAGCAAAACGAGGAGTTTATTCAAAGAGTGCTTGACCAAGGTAGCCTCCTTTCTCCACACCAGCAAAGCAAGCAAAGAGCCCACTTCCGATATGGGTGATGTACTCGTTCATCTTGTCTACAGCACCAAGATTGGTCTGAATTTTAACAAAACGGTCTGGATCCTTCTGGTAGGCAATGAAAATCAAGCCTGAATCAAACTGGCCAGTCCTCTCATCAATGCCATCTGAATAAGAATATGAACGACGTAAGATAGGAAGGTCTACTTCTTTAGCCAAACGGACATGCGAATCTACAGGAAGTTTAGATAAATCTACTTCATCAAACTCATCTTTCTTTCCAAAAGGTGCGCCTGATTCCTTGTAACGACCAAAGGTGTTTTCCTGTTCCTGCAAGTTGGTACGATCCCAAGTCTCCAAATGCATCTGTACCAGACGAAGAGCCATATAAGAACCACCCTTCATCCAATCTTTACTATCAGTCCAGACAACCTTGTCGAATTCCTTTTCCGTCGTAACATTGGCAGTACCGTCCTTGAAACCAAAAAGATTTCGAGGCGTTTCCTTGCGGTCTCCAATTGCAGCAAAACCTGATTTGCTCCACTTCATGGTAATTTTATTACGACCTTTGCGAATCAAATTGCGAACAGCATGAAAGGCCACTTGTTCATCATCTGCACAGGCTTGAATAACGATATCACCACCCGTATACTTGTCCTGCAACTGCTCCTTAGGAAATGGAGGCAAATCACGGAAGAGCTTAGGACGTTTGGATTCTAAACCAAGTTTTTTAAGAAAATCAGCCGAAACTCCAAAAGTCAGACTCAGGCGATAGGGATTGAGTCCCACCGTTTCGCCTGTATCCGTAGGAGGCAAGAGGGCATTAGAACCATCTTTTTTGACTAACTCTCCTTCGACCAATTTACTACTATAATCGGTCCAGTCTTTAAAAAGCTGGATGACTTCTTTTTTATCGGTTGTATGAAGATCTAGCACCACCAAGTAGCAAGCCTTCTGCATAGGAGTCGTAATCCCAGCCTGGTGCTTGCCAAAGAAGCTAATATCTTCATCACCATCATAAGCCTTTTTACTTGAACTATCCTGATTAGCGAAAAAAGCAGATGCACCAGAAAGACCAAGCGCAAGCCCAGCCCCTCCAATACCTGCTTTTTTAAGAAATTCACGACGGTCCATTTTTTGATCTAAAAATTTTTCGTCAGTCATTTTTCTTATTTCCCATCTAGGATAACACCCATTTGCGATAATGGTTCACCAAGTTTAGTTACAGCTTCGGCCAATTCCTTAGTATCTGCCTCACTCAAATCTGTATAAGACTTATAGTTTTTCTCATCAGTCATGTGTTTGTCCAAAAGACCATTGACATTCTTGAATTCAGTTTCCAGAGTCTTAACAAGTTTAGCATCTTTCTTCTGAATCAACGGTTTGAAGAGTTCAAAGATTTTTTCTGCCCCTTCAATATTAGCACGGAAGTCGTAGAGATCAGTGTGTGAGAAGACCTCTTCTTCACCTGTAATCTTTTGAGTGGCAACTTCATTAAGAAGGTCTACTGCTCCTGTCAACATGATATCTGGAGTGACTTTAACAGTTGCAATTTTAGCCTTGAGTTCCTTGATATCATTGACCAATTGATCTGCATAGGCAGCTGTACCATCGGTCGTGTTGTCTTGCCACATGATACGTTCAATACGGTGGAAACCTGACCAGCCATCTTCTGATTTATTTTCGTCCATGTAATCAACCAAACGGTAGTCGATTTTCACGTCAGACTCACCAAAGCTTTCTGCAATCGGTTCTGAACGCTCGTAAGCCATACGAATCAATGGGTATTGTTTCTTAGCTTCTTCAAGATTTCCTGACTTGAGGGTTTCACTGAATCCCTCAGTATCTTTCAAAAGCTGATCAATTTCGCCTTCTACGAAAGTCTTATAATCACTTGTGGCCTGCTTCAATTGCTTTTGCTCACTGGCTGTGAGTTTTGAGTTAGTTGAGCTTGAATTACTTGAATTACCAGATTTGGCACAAGCCGTCAATAAAAGTCCTGATGCCAAAAGAACAACACCAAGTTTGCTAAGTTTTTTCATGAATGTCTCCTATTTTCAAGATAGTGTTCGACATTTGTCGTTATATATGTGAATCGTTTGTTTTTTCTATATGAAAAACAAACGATGATAAGTCAATTATGATCTCTTGTATGTAAGAGATCATAATCTAAACTAACAGAAGAAACCAGCACTGTCAACGGTTTTAGGCTATTTAAGAACTATTCTAAAGAGCAGATAAGAATGATTATAAATAAAAGAAAAACAACAGGAAATAACCTGTTGTCACTTATTTATTTCATACGTCGTTTTCTAAGGAATCCTAGGCTAAGAATGCTTAGAAGACCTGCTAAAAAGAGTCCACGATTTGTCTTTTCACCAGTGGATGGTAGTTGTTTATTAGTCTGACGACTAGCTTCAGTCTTAGCCTGACCATTGTCACGATTAACAAGTTCAGCATCTCCAACAAGGTCCTCTTTACCTGAAGCCTTGACATTTGCTTTAGTTGCCTCAGTATCTTTACCACCAAATGACTCGGTCTTTTCTGAAGGCTTAGCTACTTGGTCAGTTGGTGTCTGAGCATTGGTCAAACGAATAATAGTCGCTGTTAGTGGATCCAAGGTCAAGATGTGATTGTTGATAGTCACACCTGATAACTCACTAATTCCATATAAATTGACTTGACTGCCATCTGCCAAAACCAGATAAGATAGGCCATTTGTAATCTTGCTCAAATCAAACTGACGAGCCTTGCTATCAGCATTGACATAGACAAGGTAACGGTCTCCATTCGAAGCAACAGTTTGGTATCCCAATACCAAATCTTCTTGAGCGACATTGTCCTTACCAGGAACTGTCAATAGCGTTAGACGTGCATCTACATCTGCTTTTGATTTGAAATTGAAGGCATCTGTCGACTTACGTAAGGCAATCAAACCTTTGGTAAAGGCGCGAGTTTTCGTATTTTCTGGGAAGGTCTGGCTATCAGTTGCTTTAGTCCAGTCAAAATGATTGACGGCATCACTAGAATCATAAGAATCATGGATAAAGTAAGGATAGTCAAATGGATTGCCCTTTTCATCAACTAAGAGATGTGACTTATTCGGCACCTTGTCCTCAGACACAGGATAACGGTAGGCAGGATCACGGAACTGTTTGGTGCGGCCGTATTCCTGACCAGAGTGAATAAATGGTGTTCCCTGAGCAGTTAAGACCATGAGATTTCCTAGACGCAAGCGACGATGAATTTCAGCATTATTCTCAGGCTTGCTTGGATCCTTCTTGATTGATTGGGCAATAATATCAAAAAGGGTCAAATTATCGTGAGCAGCAATATATTGAATCACATCACCTGGAGAATCAGCCTCGAAGTTAGTTGGTTGTGCCTTGATATTGTCAAAGACCTTATTAATATCACGTTTGCCACCTGTGATAAAGGCAGGTGTCCCCTCGTTTGGATAACCTGATTTGAGGGTGTTTCGAATATCGTCTGAAAATACAGCTACGGTATCTGTGTCTTTCATCCAAGACTGATCGGCAGGCTGAACAAGGCTATTTTCATCGCCAGTATAAGTCACCCAGCCCTCACCAAGCATAATAAGGTTTGGATTTAGAGCGCGTGCAGCATGGTAAGCCTTCTCGATACTTTCAGCATCATGGTCACCCATCATATCAAAACGGAAACCATCAACCTTGTATTCCTTAGTAAGATAGGCAATCGAATCCACCAAGACACGACGACTCATATAGTGAGTCGTGCCTAGACGACCGCCTCCAAAGCTCGAACGTGGTGTGCCATCAGCATCCATAAAGTGATAGTAATTTGGTTCAAGGTCTTCAAAAATAGCTGTCTTAGCTGTATGATTGTAGACTACATCCAAGATGACGCCCATACCGTGGGCATGAATAGCAGCAACTAAATTCTTGAATTCTTCGATACGTTTAGCTGGTTCATTTGGGTTTTCAGAATACATACCCGTCAAAGAGAAATAGTTTTGTGGATCATAGCCCCAGTTGTAGTTACTATCACTTGATGCATAGGCATCCAAACGCTTGCCATTTTGCAATTCATTAACAAAATAGTAGCTCAATACTGGCAAAAGCTGGATATGGGTGACCCCAAGATCTTTAAGATAATCCAAACGCTCCGCAAAGGCTGCAAATGTCCCAAACTGGTGCTTCAATTCAGCTGAGATAGCCTTGTCAGAGGTGAAATCACGGACATGAGCCTCATAAATGATAGCATCTTCACGAGACTTAAAGTTAGGAATCTTAGCATAGTCAAGATCTTTTGGTCCATAATTAGCAGGATCTACAAAGGCAGCCTTGGCAATCTTGTGTTCAGGACCCTTGCTAGCATCGTCACTATTCCAAGCAGCCAGAGATTTCGCATAAGGATCAAGAACAATTACTGACTGATCTCCACGTTTAATGCGGTATTGATAGAAATAGCCTGTTAAGTTTTCAAGGCCAAAATCAGTCGCATGTAGGTCAGCTTGCCAAGTACCTCGAGGGCCTTTGCTTAGAGCGTGTTCAGCAAGTACCTTGTCTTGATTATTCTTATCATAGACAATGATGTCTACTTGATCAGCACTTGGTGACCAAAGTGTCACATGTGCCTTAGTACCATTTTCTTCTAAACGAGCACCCAATTCGCCATCGTAACTGTAGAGGGCATCCTTTAATTGCCAGCTCTCAGACGTTTTAAAACTATCACTGCCCAAAGTGACCTTATAAGGCAGATTTTCTGCAGCAAAATCACCTGTTAATGTAGCTTTTTTGAGTTTAGCATCCAAGTCAAGCTGTTTAAGAGTTACACTGTTACCATCCTTATCCATCACCTTAAGGTCTTTGAGAATATCTTCAGATGAAACATCTTCTAAATTGGTGAAGCTAAGTTCGATTTGGCTTGGACTAAGTTGCTGAGTCCCAGTCAAACGCACATCCTTGACAAAGTAAGGGTTGGTGTAGACTGTCGTATCAGTATCTCGTACGAAAAGCTGACGAGATTTTTTCAAGTCACTAAATTTATAATCATTTGGTTGAATTTTCACATCATCTCCAGTTTTTCTCTCATCTAAGAGTAAAAATCCTATCGATTTTGCCGCTTGTGTTAGCGGAATGTCTAAATAAGCACCATACTTACCATTTGGTTGGAAATTGACACCATCAGGCCAATTACTTGGGGCATCCTTTACATCTCCCCAATACCATACAGACTTATTGCCATAGTCGCCATCCGTACGGAAATAATTGATACGAACGTGATCTTGAGGGATAGGTTGATAACTGTAAACTTGAAAATCCTTGTCAATCCAGGCCTCATTCATTTGAGGACTAAGAATTTCGACTGCTTTATCACCTGAAAGGTTCGTTCCAGCGGCATTATTAATCAAGAAACTAAGCTTTTTAGGTGTCGAAGACAGCTTCACATCCAAGTAAACACCATAATTATCCTGTTTGGCTTCTGCAAATGAGGTTGCTCCTGTTGGCCAAGCACCTTTCTGAGATGATGGCGTCTCCACATCATCCCAAGTCCAAAGCCCAAGTGATGCCTTATCCTGACTTGGCAACTCTTGGAAATGCAAGCGAATAGTCCCCTCAGCAATAGGTTCCTCAGATGCATTAGTGAGAGCTTGACCATTATTAGTACTTACTGTTTTTGGCGTGTTTTCGCTAGTTTCAGTTAGCTTGGTAGGCTCAGTACGGCTAGTGTTTTCTTCTGAAAGAGAAACTGGCTCATTTTCCTTGGACACTGTGGCATTCTCAGCTGTTAGAGGAGCTGTTGGCGTTTCAGTTACTAGACCACTGGTGGTAAGACTAGAATCAGCTGATTCTACCTGTGTACTTGAGGCAGGTGTTGACACTACTTCTTCTGCCTTGACTCCATGAGTAGCAGCAAAGCTCAAAAAAACAGCTCCAATGGTTACAGAAGCCAACCCTAACTTGTACTTGCGAAGACTATAACGAAGGACTTTTTCGTCATTAGTTTGAGTATTCCTTTTCATACTAACTCCTTTTTGTTAACGTTTTCATGTTTTTTAATATACCATTTAGATTAGATTTATGCAAGCGTTTTCGCTCTTTAAAAATAAAAAAGAGAACCATAAGATTCTCTCAATCTATTAATTATAAATAGAATAGTAACGCTTAATCCCTGCCACAATTGCGTTAGCTAAAGTCTCTTGATAAGCAGCGGTATTCAAGCGAGTAGCTTCTTGTGGATTTGACAAGAAACCAAGTTCAAGGAGAACTGCTGGCGCTGTCGTTTCACGCAAGACTGCAAAGGTTTGACGTTTCACGCCCTGATTCTGAGCGCCAGTCGCATTAATAAGGCTGGACTGGATGGCATTGGCCAAAGTGTCACTCATGCTCAATCG